>Ga0209427_10004407_pt1 | contig 16284 bp, 9 predicted proteins | sample DeeMarSWOR136_30_FD_187465 | JGI IMG/M metagenome (GOLD analysis project Ga0209427, IMG submission 187465) | Marine sediment microbial communities from White Oak River estuary, North Carolina - WOR-1-36_30 (SPAdes) (version 2) | ecosystem: Environmental > Aquatic > Marine > Intertidal zone >...
AAATAATCAACACTGAGAATAACCATATCTTTCTTTTTTTTGCCGACGCTGCTGAGAAAATCTTTGTCTTGCTCACGCTCGCCTCCTTTTAATTATGACGGCGAAATACGGGCCTGTTTGTGCAATTTCATCTTTTCACTTATACATTATTTATCATGGCACAGTCAACACAAGATTGAAAAATGCGTTGTATTCTGATATAAAGTGCTAATTGATATTACGAAGAGACAAAAGCCTATGCAGCATTGAAAAGATGAGTTGAAGGTACTCAAAGTCAATAAAGTGCAGGAATAACAGAGAAAAACGTAATGAAGAACTCAATACACTCGATCATGATAGTAAGCATCATAATTCACGGCATTTCAGCGGTCTTATTTTCAAATGCTCTTGCCCAGAGTTCATCCAAGCCTTCTATCCCAAAAGACGACAACGAGAAACTTATCCTTAGTATTTTTGATGATAAAAATACAACTCGAGACTGGGAGTATGTCGGCGGCTGGGAGTTCCCGGGCGCAAAGGGCTCGCTCGAATGGGATGCGGCCGTCGCACACAAAGGCAAGGGCAGTTTGAGGCTCGACGCCGATTTCAGTAATGGCGGAGCGTATGTCGGGGTCTGGAAGAAATTCGCTGAGCTCGGACAACAGGATATTAAAGAAATCCGCCTTTGGGTAAAAAGCAGGAGCGTGGCAAATATCGGGGTGCGTATCCTCGACGACACAGACCAATGTCATCAGAAAAAACGCATACCGCTGGCAAAAACAGATAAGTGGCAGGAAGTCGTCCTTCGTGTCGGTGATCTGGTGGGAGAAGAGTCGTGGGGCGGCGCGAATGACGCCAAGTGGCACGGTCCGGCAAAGGCGTTCGGCCTGAACATCGGAACCGACAGTCTGGCCGGCGGCTCGAAAGGAACGCTCTGGCTCGATGATGTGAGCTGCACTCTCTCGACCTGCCCTTCGGGAACACCGACGGTGCTGTCATGCAAGCTCTCGCAGCCTTCATGCAGGCCCGGTTATGGAACCTATCTGACGTATCGCTGGGATGTGGTTCCAATGGGCAGAGATTTTACAGTGTTTGTGCACTTCAGGAGCACAGACGGGCGAATGGCCTTTCAAAACGACCACTCCCCCCCTGTCGCCACGGCCGTTTGGTCGGGCAGACTTGAATACGAGAAGACCATAGTTGTACCCACTGACACACCCGAAGGGCAGTACAATATCATGCTCGGAATCTACGATCCCAAACACGGAGGAACACGACAGTCACTAAAGGTCGGCAAAGGTGTTGTAGCAGCGGAAAACGACCTGACGGCATACAAAATCGGCGTACTTAAGGTTGATAACAAAGCGCCTGTACCCAAACTGCCAGCCCCGACCCTGAATCTGGAAGGATATCATCTGACATTCGATGAGGATTTCAAAGAACCGCTCAGTGTTTCCGCATGGGGCTCCGGTACTCGCTGGATCGCACATACACCTTATGCAGGTGATTTCGGGGACGCCAGTTTCGCCGATCCTGAAGAAGGCTTCCCATTCACAGTTGAGAACGGCATCCTTCGAATCGAGGCCAGAAAGGAGGGGGAAAGATGGCGGTCCGGTTTGCTGAGCTCTCTGGATCCCAAAGGCAAAGGCTTTGCCCAGAAGTACGGCTATTTCGAGATGCGGGCCAAACTGCCAAAAGGCCTAGGCACATGGCCGGCCTTCTGGCTTCTTGGTGCGCCCTCGCTGCTGAACAAGTCGGCCACCGGCATTGAAATCGATGTGCTCGAACAATACGGCGTCAATCCTAATGTTCTGTGGACCAACGTACACCTCTGGTATCCCGACAAAAAGCACAAGGCGGACGGCAGGGCATACTTTGTTGCCGGAATGACCGACGATTTTCACAGATACGGTGTTATGGTCGATTCGAATTTCATAACCTTCTATTACGACGGCGTGGAACTGCGCCACGTCAAAACGCCGCCCGAAGCCAAAGTCCCGCTGTATTTACTGGTGGACCTGGCCCTCGGCGGCGGATGGCCCATCGACAAGACGCCGAATCCGTCTTATATGTACGTCGATTACGTCCGAGCCTATTCTAAGTGAAAGTATCAGTACAATAAGAGAAGAGACCATCAGGGTCTCAGTTGGGAGATGTGAATGACTGAATCTAGTTGGCTGAGTGGACCCTTACAAACAATATGTAACTGCATTCTCCTACGAGCGGTTGCTTTACTCAGGAGAAGTAATAATCGGTCAGAGTACTATCTCACAAGTGTTTTACAGTTTTTGTTTGTCCTTGGTTTTGTCACCAACGGTATTGCTCATTCGGCAGAGCAACCTTCCTTCACAGACATTACAGAGATTTCGGGAATTGCCCGGCTCGTCAAGGATCACTATGCATCTAATCCCGCATGGTGGCTCAGCGGCTTGCATCTGGTCGATCTCGATGGAGACGGTGATCTGGATCTCTTCTTAAGCGCGCATGGGAAAGGCACAACCCTGGCCGCCTTGAACGATGGTCTCGGGCGTTTCAAACTGGCCAGCGGCACCTATCCTACCAGCGAGATCCATTTGTGTTACGACAGCGATGAAGACGGTAAGGTCGACCTGACCATGACTTATCAGGATGGAGGGGGACAATGGTGGCGTAACCAATCGAGGCCGGGAAAACTGCTCTTCGAGCCGACCGGCATTACGCGCGGCACAAACACCGCCCGCCGCCAGGCGATGATCGATATAAATCGTGATGGCAAGGTGGACTGGCTTCGTGGTACCGACGCCGATATAAAATTCGATTTCGGAGACGGTAATGGCTTATTCTCAGAGAGCAGCCGCCGACTTGCAGTCACGCGGGGCCGGGACGAGGTCCTCTGTCTGCCGCACGACCTCGACGGAGATGGTGACATCGATCTCCTGGCCGAGTGGGGCCATTACAGTGCACCAGACGGTAACTGTCGCATTTACCGCAACGACGGTACAATGACCTTTATGGATGTCACCACCGAGGCGGGGCTGCCCGAGACAGGTACGGCAATCAAGGGAGTCGGAGACGTCGACCAGGACGGTGACCCGGACCTGATCTGTCTGGAGCACAGGCGGCACTTCGAAATTTACATCAACGATGGTAAGGGTAGATTCATTAAGAAAACCGGGGCGATCTCAGGTGTCGAGAAAGGAGCGTCGCTGGCCTCGTGGGGTATTGCTGTCACGACCGACTTCGACAACAACGGTGTTGCAGATATCCTGGTCAACGGCAAGTACTTCTTAAAGATTCTGCGAGGAACCGGGGGTGGTTCTTTCGAGTATGCTAATTCCGCCTGGGGCATCGCCGATGTCTCGGCGGCATCCATCGACGACGGCCTGTGCTTCGGTGACATAGACGCCGACGGGGATCTGGACATCGTAGGGTACACATCTATCAGCGGGCAAAGACGATTTGCCGTCTATCGCAACGACCTGCCTGCACTGAACTGGCTTCGCATTCGATTAATCGGTTCTGGCGGCAACCGAGGGGCCGCGGGCGCCAAAATCCGAATTTACTCTCACGATGAAAAACAGTTGCTATGGTACGAACAAGTAACAATATACGACAGCCAAGCGGCAGCCAGTTACTACGCTCTGTCTGTCACGGAACGGCATTTCGGGCTTGGCAAGAGGAAAATGGTAGATGTCAGCGTCGAGTTTTACCCCTCCCGTCATGTCGTTTGGAAGCGCAGCGTCAACGCCAATAAGGTCATTGAGGTTTTGGAGCAACCTGTATCTCGGCAAACTCGGCATCCACAGTGAATCACACATATGTGATTGATGGAAGCGTCAATGGCTATGGATAGCTCGTTATATCTGGTCTGTTCTCGGTGGGCGGCTATGGTTGTCACTGGTACTTATATGCCGGCTCGCCCATACGAGAAGCGTAGAAGATGTCTGTATGCGGATCCCAGCCGAAATTAAGGAACCAGCCCGGTATTGTCACGTTGTACTGAGGCGGTAACGAGGCGACAAGCTCCCAATCTTGGCCTCCGTTGTTTGTCTTAAAGAAACCTTTCCTGCCCACGACAACAATGTGCATTTTATCCTTACCGAAGTAAGGGCCGAAAGAGCATTCCACCTCCTTTCCCTGTATGGACCAGGTCGTGCCCTGGTCTCTGCTTACCAGAAGTCCCTTGCCACTGGTCCAATAGGCGGCGCCTTTAAAAACTCGGATATCACGGCCGGCCGGCTGAAGTTCGGAGACCTTCGTCCAAGTCTCGCCACCGTCCGTTGTGCGATAAATGCCCTGCTCCTTCTCCCTGGTGGCGACGAATGTCTTGGCATCGAAAATCCCTACCGCAGTGAATGCTTTGCCCTTTAGCTCCCAACTCTTGCCCATCTCATTACTCGTATAAATCTCACCGCCGCATTCATGTCGCAGGGCAAAGATGTTGGTAGGCTTCTTGGTCGACCAGTGGACTGAGCCGCAATCCCAGCCGCGCTGGTTGGCTTTCATGGATTGCCAGGTCTTGCCACCGTCGAGCGTGTAGCCGCTGGGGCCGTCGAGCATAAAGCATGCCAGCCGCTTACCCATGAGATCAAAATTCAGGGCAAAGCCCGTTTCGCACCTGCCACCGATCTTGCCTCCGTCGATCCGAGTGAAAGAATTTCCGTGATCGCTGCTGTGCCAGATTCCCTGGTCGGGGATGACCATGAAAACGTCACCTGTGACACGGTCGACTGCAATCCCGGCCGTCTTGCCGGGATAACCGATCTTCTTACCCTCGCTTGCAAGGCTCTGGAGAACCTCAGCCGAGATTTCCACCCACTGACCACCTTTACCGACGACTGAAATGCTCTTTTCCTGCAAATAACTCACAACGGTAAAAGCCAAAACCGCCGCAGAAAACAAACATAACCATGACTTCATTTCCTTGCTCCTTATGAGTATTTTATTTTTGCTTAATAGTACATAATACAAGAATTCCGTACTAATTTCACCAACTTTTCTGTGGATATACTATGTTTAAAAGGATTTCTTTAAGAGAAACAATCTGGTACTATTGTGTATATGAATTTGGTGAAGCGCAGTGGAATTATAAATAAATGGCGAATTCAAGCTAACGTTACAAAGATGTTAGCGCATCACTACTCGATTTATGAAGGATTGACAAAATGAGACGCCTATTAGGGCAATTGTTAGTGATTACCGCATCTATTGTTGCATATGGTGTGCCGGGAATATGTCAAGGACAGGATGCGGCATACATGCGGATTCAAAAGCTCAGGCCGGAAAGGATAAACGGATGCTAAGAATTATACGAATGCTGAGTTTGTCGACAGTAATTGTAATGACATTAACGAACGCAATCCGGAACCGGAACAGCATCGCTGCCGCGTCGCCTGCCGTTCCGGAATCCAAGAAGATCACCTTTGACAGCGACAAGTCCCTGACCAACTGGACGATAACAGGCGACGTGACTATCGACGCGGCTAAGAATCGCCAGGGTAAGGAATGTTCGCTCAGGATCGCTCCGGGCGGCAAGGCCCTGTTGAAGCTGCGTGGCAGTGACGAGTCGGGTAAGGTCGAGGTCTGGATTTACGATGACGGTATAACTCCCGAGAACACCAAGGTCGGTCGGGTGGGCCCTCGATGGGGCCTGGTTCAAAGTGACGGGAATGTTCTGGCCGTCGGCATCCTCTATGCCAGCTATCTCGGCGGCGACGAAGGATACACCGCTACTGCCTGTGACGGCAGGCAGTGGTTCGACCGATTGTTCTGGCTTGGCGTCCGGCGTACACCATCGGATTGGCACAAGTGGACCTTTGATTTCGATCCAGAGGTGGGCTTGCAGGTTTTTCATAACGATAGACAGGTTAATGCCGTCGATTCCCGCAAAACGGGATTGAAGGGCTTCAATTCTTTTGCCGTCTGGGGCGATGAGGACAAGGGCAGGAAGCAGACAATCTGGCTGGCTGACATGTCTGTTACTCTGGGCGGTCCGGTGAACCTGCCTCCAACAATCGAGGCCGATCCTTACGACGAGAAAACCATTGAAGCCGAGACGAATGTAAACCGCTCTATTATTATTTACACCAAAGACAATGTCCCGGCGACTTCCAAACTCCAAGAGCTGCCGCTGAAACAGAGCGTTACTCAATACGGCATTACCTGGACCTTCCAGGAGCCGGCCCGCGTTGGCCAGTTTGTTAACGGGGACTGGTACGTTGTAGGGCCGGTGACAATTAAGGCTATCGATCCCAAGCCGCTTTACGGAAGTGAAATCCCAAAACGTGAGCTGGACCGAAATGACAGGGAGCGCAAACAGGAGCATCGCGTTCGCAACGGTTTTATGCTTAATCCGCCAGCCAAGATGAAAGTAGCCTACGACAGCGGGGTACGAAACTGGTTCACGCCGTCGCTTATCCAGAAGCTGCCCGTGATGATGAAGCCCGGAGATTCTCTTGTCTCGACAATCAGTATGCCAAAGAATTTGGTGCTGTACGCTCAACTGCGGAACAAGATTGAACGCGGCGTTGATGACAGCAGCCCGATTCGTACAGCAGCGGTTCTTACTTGCGTTGGTGAGCCGCAGCCGGCGGATGCCTTTAGGCCGGCTTTCTGCGACCGCCAACAGCGGATCTATCTTGCCCGGAACCTCAATAGGGGGCTGCTTCCGAGTGCCGTTTCGACCCCAAGCATACCCAAGATCCAGAAGTATACGCGCTTTACTCAACGGCCATGGGTGGGAACTTGCTTCTTCGGCTTTGAGGAGCCTGTAGAGAACATGCCGCAGTACGGCTTAGAGTACGGTCGTGTTGTCGGCATTTCCGCATTGCTTCTCTGTACTGACCTCAAACCTGAGAAGAAGGAGCCGCTGTTGGTGAACTTCATTCAGGTGAGTATCGATCTGGGTGGCATTGTTCGCTCCGGTCATACTGGCTGGACAGGCTGGGGTGGGCACGGCAGTGGGCGCAAGCTGCCTATCATCTTTGCAGGGCTCCTTCTGGGCGATGATGAACTGGCCAATATTAATAATACCTTTCCCAAAGTGAGCTTTGGTGAGGATGAGCAGACCGCCTACGGCGATTGCTGGACGGGGGCCAAGGTTGTTTTCGCTGGTCATTCGGGAATCGACGCCGCTACTGGGGTGGGTCGATCGCGGGGTAGCGGCTGGGGGCCCTACGAACATAAGCCGCCTTCACAGTGGGAGGACGGACAGAATACCAGCGAGTCATATCGACGCTGCTGCACGAGTGTGGGCTGGGTTGCTCAGGCCCTTGCCCTGCGGCTCATGCACGCCGAAAAAGCATGGAACCATGATGCCTTCTTCGACTACGTTGACCGCTGGATGTACGAAGACGACACAGCTTTTGTCAGGACCATCAAAGAAACGACAGGCCGAGACCACGATAAAGAATGGGCCCGACAGGGCCAAGCCTGGGATGTATTCGTCAACGAGATGTGGGCCAAGCACCGCAAGGCACTCAAAGCGCGGACAGATGGATGGAAACAGAAACACGATGACAGCTATTATCTCAAGGCCATCGCAAAGGCAAAGAAATAAATATCCGGCCACGACGCCCGGACATTGTCTATTTAATCTCGACCTTGATCTCTTTCTCGTAAAACAGATCCGCCCGAACAATTCGGTGATTGAGGACATCGGTGATATAAACTCGACCGTGGCGATTCACACCGCAGGTCATGGGCCAGCCGAGAGGAATCGCGGGAGATTTTTCCTGACCATCCTTTCCGGTTGAATCTGCGTTACCATAACGACCGAAGTGATGGATCAAATTGCCTGCATTGTCGAAGACGCGAACACAGAAGTCAATAACGTTCGGTATATAGATGCGGCCGTAATCGTCGATGTCAAAACGGGCTTCCTTACAAACGCAGCCGCTCGGGTCCTGCCGAGGAGCAAGGTGTGGATACACTGCGATCGCACCTTCAAAGAATTGATTTGGAAAGGCCATGCCCGGAACAGAACCCTGCTGAGTAACAAGGCCGCCGCCACTTGCAGCAACTTTCACTACGCACCCTTCGAAACGCCGCGCCTTGAGTTTCGAGTCTCTAGGATGGCCCGCCATACTAATGTAAATGTTGCCCTGCCGGTCAACGCGCAGGCCACCGGTTTGACCATCCACAGGACCGACGATACCTCCCGCAACACGGTCGTGCTGTTCCAGACTGCCATCTGGACTGAAGACCAGAACGTGATATTTAGTCCATTCATACATATGCCGCACGAAGATACGACCATCCGCAGCTACAGCCAAGCCCTTGTTGCTCCAGCCTATCCCGTAACGGCCGTAAATCTCCTTGGCCGCTGTCGGTGTGCCAGTAGCAGTAAAAGGGATGGGCTCTAGTTGGAGATTGCAGCGATATATGGGCTCCTTCCATCCCTTTCGACCGATCATATATAGATTCCGGTCAGGCCCAATTGCCAGATCAATCGCACCCTCGGCCAATGTTTGAGACTCGCCGGTAAGCCCATTGTACCGCGTTAGCCGGTTCCATCCGTTGTTGACATACACATCGTCCGTAAGTGGATCGGTCCATAACTTAACAAAGCCCGCTTCCGCCACCATTGTAATTTCATTGGTCAAGACCAGTTTGTCGCCGCGATCTTCAATCCGTACAAGTTTTTCGCCCTCGCTGCCGACATTGCTCAGCCAAATAACAGGAGGCGATGTTGCACTAACAGCCATCTGCGGAGCGTTAACACCTCTGAGACCAATTCGCGCTATGACATTTCCTCCCATAGCTCCATCGAGTTTGAGAACTTCGAATTCATTAATCGCCTTGTAGCCGTCAATGACTTTGCGAGTTACGGTATAGATAGTCTTCTCATCCTTGCCGAATGCGACCAGGTCCGGCCACTCGACCGGGGTTGCTCCAAGCAGTTTGCCCGACCGGTCATAGACTGCCAGACGCTGGTTGACGCGATCACAAACATACAAACGATCCCGCTTATCAACCGCTAAACCGTGAAGTGCCGCGAGCCCGTTTTTCCGATCCCAGTTCTTGAAGTGATACCAGCCGTTAAGCTCTGTCAGCCATGGGCTATCCGCAGGAGTATCAATATTCAGCAGCTTTGTTGCCTTTCCGGTTGATGGATCAACCTGCCATAACGTTCCATCGTCTCGTGTTCCTTCTTTCTTGCGAGTATTCCACCAGCCTGTGAAATATAGCGAACTGCCGTCAGGTGAAACGGCCCAACACATTGGGCCACCCGACGGCGTGACAGTCTTCGGAGCCGAATCCCAAGCGACAGCAGCTCCTTTGTCCGCTTGAATCCGGCAAACACGCCCATTCGTGTTGAGCAGCCAAATCTGCCCATTGCGCACGCGATTACCGATAAAGGCCACAATGCCGCCGTCCTGAACATAAGGAACCAGGGCGTTATAATTGCTCGGCTTCAAATGACCATCAATGGTTTGGCCCACGCCGAATTCAGCGGCCTGCTTTACAGTCAGATTTGCCGACATGGGCAGGATTGTCCGCAAATACTTTCCACGACTGTCAAACACCTTAATGCTGAAAACCGGTTCGCTCGAATAGACCGCACCTGAGCCGACATACAAGTTGCCGTTTTCATCAGTTGCCAGACCATATACTTTTCCACTCAGCGTGCCGGCACTGCCGATCAAACCTCCGAGTCTGCTCTGCAAGCCCATCCGCAGTCGCACTGTGAAAGGGCCGTCGATCACCAGCTTTCCGGAATCATCACGGCCATCCCATTCAACCGACTGGCGCAAACCTTTCTTCAGCGGCATGGGCGGCGCAAGCTCACCTCCAATGACACCAGCGGCAAGATGCCGAATGACTCTTTCCTTCGAGTCGAGCACTGCGATTTCAACATCTGTAGACTGAGCAACTTCAAACGTTATCCTCGCTCCGATAGGAAGACTCACAATTGAAGGATAGCTCTTGAAGAAACCATTATCAGTTGCAGCGGCCATTGAAAGCTGGACGCAGACGGTGTACAGAAGTATTCCAAGAATGCTGTGGCTTTTCATTTTCTGTCGTAGTGTAAGGATAGGCCTTCTAATAGGACACAAATAATCAAATCTTTTTATTTTATTATACCAACCGATGATCCTCTATGGAACAGGGACGATTTTGCGGATCCGCCGCAACTGCTCAGATCCGGATAGGTATACATCGCGTCCGACGAATGCCGGGTAGCCGGGAGAATCGACCTTACCCACAACGTGGACGCTCACATCCTTTGGATTGATGCGCACAAGCACATCTTTCAGGTACGTCCAGAGGAAACCATTCTGGCCTCGGACGAGGCCCAGGATTTCGTACGAAGGATCAACCCAGTGCGGCCAATAGGGATCGGTTCCGACCGGCCACGGCAGGGTCTTACGCAAAAGAACCTCGCCCGTAGTAACATCTACTCCGTAAAGAAGACCTGTGTCCCCGGTTTTTCCCTTAGCTGTTACCATCGTCAATCCGAGTAACCGTCCAGGCGCAACCTCGGTAATCAGTCCGGTGGTCCATCCTTTCGCTATCGGCGTAATCTCACGTACAATCTTCTGTTTGCCCACATCATATACAAACAGTTTGGCCTCTTCGGGCGTTCTATTGTCGTTGAGTTCATCAGCCGCCCTACAAGTGGATATAATAATCAGCCGCCCCCCCATCGCCGGCGCAATCCAATGCACGGCGTAACCGCTCAACGGTTTCCAAAAGCCGTCCATCTTCCGGATCTTCGGGTCATACCAGCCAAAGCCGCCGCCGGTGTAGTGACGCAAACCGAATCCACCGAAGTATACCCTGCCGTCAGCGCCGAGCGCGGAACTGTGCATGAGCCCCACACGGGTAGTCCTGTCAAAGTCTCCCAGATACCGGGGATTGCTTCTGGCATCCGCCTGATTAAGGGCGGGATGGCCGGGAGGTCCACCCTTGCTCAGTGTCCAGGGGCGCGCGGGATCGTAGACAAAGAGATGACCGCCGGAATATCCGCTGGAATAAAGCTTGTCGCCGCAAACGATCTGCGTGTAGGGCGCAAGACCGGGGCGAGGGCCGAGAATGGTGGTCTGATCGGTGCGAGGATCGAATACGAACACACCAGCATAATCATCGCCCGTACCATACAGCCGGCCGTCGGGCAGGAGTGACATCGGGTTGATGCGATGCGGATATGATTCGACACCCTCCAACCGGACCGATCTCCAGCCCATGGCCTTGGGATCATCGCTAGGTGGGTCTTTCTGCACCTTGGCAGCATCCTCCCACGACCGGTACCATAGCATCGCGTTGCCTTGTTCATCAGGATCGATCTGGTCGAAGTAGACTTCCGGCTTTGGCACAGCTTTATCCCAAGGCGAAGCTTGCCTAGGCCATGGTGGAGTGTCACTCACTTTTGGAATCGCTTTACCATGATAAAGCCAGTACTCTTTCCTCGGCGCGCCGCCTGCCTGTGGGACGATAGCCCAGGCACCAGGAAAGCTCTCTACGATATCCATCACTTGTTCTGTCGGCGATTCCAGCAGCACTTGCTCTTCGCCCGTTACCAGGTTTATCGACACGAGATACCAAGCCGGAATCATCCCGCTGGAAATATAAGCATGAGTATCATCCACGCCCATCACATACCGGCTCCAGGCCCCATTTGGATGGCTGGGTCCCACAGCACCGAAATCCTTGACCACTTTTTTAAGCTTCGGATCGTAGATATAAAGCCCGACTCTATTGCCCCGTGTTCCCGTTCCGTAAATCCGCCCATCCGGCCCGGTCACCAGCGGCCGAACCTCACCGCCAAGACCAGAGACTATCTCGCCCCGCTCTTCAACAGTGTTTGTCTCAGGATCATATACGAACATGCCCATACTCCATGTCCGATTGAACGGCGTCGCAATATAGTACTTGCCGTCGAATCCGAGTGCCCTGCCGGATAGGTAGAACTGGTGACCATCTGCCAGACGCTGCTTCTTGACTTGTCTTGTGCCTAAATCAACAGCATAAAGCCACGTCGGCCCGTAGTACTCCTTGAAGTATATCTGCAGAACATCCCACGTTTTACCATCGTGGTTTGGCACCATCCACCGCTCCCAAACATTGACACCGCGAGCAGGCTCGCCCAGCGACTCGTATTGCAAGGTCGGTGCATCTTCGAGGGCCTTCCTAAGCTGCGGCTGTTCAACGGCCTGCCAAGGCTCACCGGCAGCAACATTTCTAACGACTCTTTCCCCAGCGTCAAGCACTGAAAGCTCAATGCAGATGATGTACAGGAATATCCCAAGAATGCCGAGGCTCTTCATATCCGATCGTCGTTTAAACATGGACCTCCTCATAGTACTCAAATAGTTCAACCTTTGTATTTTATTATACCAACCGATGGTTCCCTTTGGAGCAGAATACGAGTGGGCTTGTCTCGGTCGCAAGTTAGCCAGCCGTCTTTGAATTCAAGTTCTACTACTTGAATGGAGCTTCTCCGCTGCTCATAGGTATCCTTTTTCGCATCTGGCCCTTGTCTTCCGGGATGTGTAAAATAGAATAGATATGCCCGATCACCGCTGACTACAACATCCGGGTGACCTCCTTTGACCTGGTCATCGATACCTCTACCCGGCTTCTCAAGAAGATTTTCTTTTTGAAGTTTCCAGTTCAAAGCATCCTCGGAACGGTACACGCTCAGACCGCTCCAGACATCCACGACCATCCAGATATGCTCTTTCCAGCGGAAAACCTTAGGACCCTCTCCTCTGGCCCCAACAGCTTTACCTTTATCGTGCCACTGATATAAATCCCGACTATCCGCGTAATAAATCGATTTATGGTCCACCTCATTGTTGTACCACATTCGCCAAGTGCCATCGGAAAGCTGCATTACCGATGCATCAATCACTCTATCCGAAGACAGTCTCAATGTGGATTGGTATTTCCATCGAAGTAAATCTTTGCTTGTCAGATGAAGAATATCCCGCGATGCATTCCAATCCTTGAAGATACCGGGCACATAGGTTAGATACATATGATATGTACCATCATGCTCAATCACTTCCGGTGCCCAGTATGTATCCTGACCTTGTTTGTAGTCTATTTTCGCTATAGTACGATATTTCCAGGTCGCTCCCAAGTCAGAAGATTCTGCGATTCCGATAGGAGTTCCATGTACCCAGCTTACTCCAATGGTATCGGGTACATTCGCCCGGCGATTCGTGTAAAACATGAACCATTTCTTTTCCTTGTGATTCCAGCACAGGACAGGATCGGCTGCACCGTCATAAACAGGATCGCGAAATAACGGCTTGTTGGCAATCTTGCCTTGTTTATTAATCCCTGTTTTTTCAGTCTGTTCCGCCTGAGCGGCGAAAGGGAAAACAGCCGTTGCCAAAATGATCAGAACACATATCTTACTCAATATCATATTAGCCACGTTGTGTCTCATTAAAAAGTCACCAGTATGCTACGCTTGCCTTTTGCAGGATAGAAGCGCATTTAGCCAGTATAACCTACTGTTTGAGAGAAGAGCACTCGCTGCTCAGGCCGCAACTTGAATTCTTTGGGTGTATTACGCTTATCACAATTGTGAAAATGAGCGGCCAATCCTTGCGAGGCCGCGAACAGGTAAACGTTTTGGGCAATAAGGCCCGTAGCAACGTAGTAGTAAGACTTCTGTACCTCAGGATCCCTCAGGCCGGGTTCTTGAAACGGAGCCTTCTTGTATTTGGCAATATCCACAACATAGAAGATGTTGACCGGGGCCCTTGCGGCAGAGCGTCTGCCCGACCTTCGCCGAAAGTCTCCAGCCACAACAGGTGTCAAGCGGTGAGTAATTGCCTCATAAAGATATACTCCTTCGGGTAAGGCAACGTAGAGGTCTATCTCCTGCGAATTACTTGCTGATGCTGCTGTCCTTCCGGGCCCTCTAAAAGGGCTATTCTCACGGTTCACGCCAAACGCCGCCCAGAGAAGATTCGACAGAGTCTGCGGATCAAGTTTCTTTGAGCTGATGTTACGGCTGGTCCTTCTTTCCTTCAGGGCCGCCAGCACGCTCTTGCCACCGTCCATCTGGGGCTTAACAAGCGTGATCGGTTTCAGATCCTCAGCTGAGCTGGAAGCTGTCCCGGCCAAGACAGTGACTACCGGTATAGTTTTTAGGAATGTTCTGCGATCCATTTGACTCTCCAATCAAGTCTAACAGTTGGCGTTTGAGCATTTTTACATGATATCATACCAATTTCTGGTCAGGGATTCTGCTAATTCTCGCCCGATTTGTTAACGTCCTTTTGCTTTTTTAACGGCGTGGTCCACAGGTAGATAGTGTGATCACCGTAATCATCATCTTCATCAGGAATTGTAACTACCTTATCAGGCTTGACTCCCTTCATATCAAAATCGTGTGAGACAATCCGCGAACCGGGCTTAAGCTTCTCCAATTGGGGAATCAGTTTGACATTAAGACTCGGAAGCAAATAGAGGGTGATTACATTTGCCTTACTGAGGTCCAGAGTGAAAATATCCTGCTGCTCGATTCTAACCAGATTACCGACGTTATTTTTTTTCACATTTTCAAGAGACTCTTTTACCCTTTTGGGGGATATATCGTAGCCTATGGCTCGACAGCCAAACTTTTTGGCCGCGGTGACTACGATTCGTCCGTCACCACAACCGAGGTCATAGACCAAATCATCCTTTTTGACTTCCACCAGTTCAAGCATTTTGTCTACCACGTTCTGGGGCGTAGGGACAAATATGACATCCGGCTCCCGAGTGGGTTTTGGACGTCCCTTCCTCCAGCCCTCCACTTGTCGTGTGCCTCTGGATGTGGTCAACTCACCGCTAAGCTTGTTACTCTGTAGTGTGCCGGCGAAGCTGATTTCAGATTTTCGCTCGTTATACTCCAGAGTCGTCTTGAAGCCGACCCTGCTGTCTTCAAGATTGACTTTGTCAATGACAATCGGGCCGTACATACCGCTCAAATCCGGATTGATTTGCAATAACTGTATGCGTGTTCCCCGGTCGGATTTGATTTCAAGGTTCCACTTTCCGATAAGGGCAGCGCCTAAGCGTTTTCCCTCCGCCTCAGTATTGCCTCGGTCACTCGTGAATGTGCCGGAAAGCGTATGTCTCTTGATTGCTCCTTCGAAGCTGGATTCCCACTGCCTGTCCTGAACTTTGCTCGTTCGCTTGAAATTCAGCTTATTTTTCTTAAAATTCACATCCGTGATTTTGTGCTCGCCCCAATCACTCTGCCAATCGGCGGCAAGTTTGCCATCCTGGCCCTGTTTGACTATCAGGGTTGCGGTATATTCCCGTTCACCCACCTTGATTTTCATGTCCCAGTTACCGGCCGCCCTTGACATTGGTCTAAGGCGCATACCCTCGACCCTAGACTCGCCTCTGTCACCGGATAATGTTCCTGTCAGTTTTCTCCCCTTGACCGTTCCGGTAAACTTAGCCTCGGATTCATTTTCCCGGAATCGGTAGACCTGTGTGAAGCTAAGCTGTCCGTCTTCGTAGCTTATGTCTCTTAGTTCGCTAAGTCCCCAAAAGCTTATCCAATTGCCGGCAACCTGGCCTTCTTTGTTGCTCGAAAACGACAGAATTGATGGTATCTGTCGGTCCTTGTAGTCTATTTTGACCTGCCAGTCTCCCGAAATCCCCTTTTTCGCCTTTCCAGCTGAGACCGGCCCCCCAAAGGCTGACAAAACCAAAAAGACAAAAAACAACACTTTCCAAAGAGATACTTGCGTTTTCATATACTATTCCTCCAGATGGATAAACAAACGCAGCTACACACTGTGTGTAACCTTGCGATTGTAAGGACGCTTGGAATTACCGCTTTATTTCATGATTCAATCAAATTTTTGCCATATTATTTTAGGAGTATCTTTGAGGAGGTAGGCTGTTCTATCACTGTTGAAAGCCAAACTAAAAGACTTGAATGAAAATCAGATATTGATAGAAAATCGAAGGAAGTAAAAAACACTCCGTACGGCAGGATAAACTACTTGAAAGCTTCTGCATTATCAACTATACTTTCGCTGTGTTTCTGACCGTTTGTTTCAGGCGACTACGATAATAAAGACGGCTGTTATCATTAACCTAAGTGACAATCCAATGAGAATGGTATGAAAATTTTAACAGGAGGATCGATGTACCATCATAGTTTTCTGCTTTTATTAGTTCTGAATTTATCTGTTACTGTTTTAGCCGGCGATAAAATTAGTTGGCCTTGTTTTCATGGACAACAACGCAACAATTTGTCAATCGACACCGGACTTATGCAGGTGTGGCCACAAGATGGTCCGAAGTTGTTATGGACCGCCTCGGGTATCGGACATGGGTACAGCTCGGTGGCGATAGTGGGAG
>Ga0209427_10004408_pt1 | contig 16281 bp, 11 predicted proteins | sample DeeMarSWOR136_30_FD_187465 | JGI IMG/M metagenome (GOLD analysis project Ga0209427, IMG submission 187465) | Marine sediment microbial communities from White Oak River estuary, North Carolina - WOR-1-36_30 (SPAdes) (version 2) | ecosystem: Environmental > Aquatic > Marine > Intertidal zone >...
CTCACGTTTAAGGAAGCCGCTAGCTCGATTGATAACTGAAGGAGTAACCTATGTCTTAAGGGAAAAAGGAGCTTGACAACAAGCGGCCTCAAAGAAGTAATTAGAGAGTCTTGTCAAAGGCTGCTATAGGTAATTCCAGCATGTTGACTCAAGTTGCGACCTTGACGCAAGCACGATGTTGAACATTAAATTTTCACCGCAGACAGCGGACACCGCCACATGAAGTCGGGGTTCTCTTACGGAGTGGTTTAACGGGCCACTCGTTCCATTGGGCATACTTACGTTTCCGTGGGAAATATGCATTCCCCCGGAAGGTCTTCCGTGCATTCTGAACCAAAAGGAGGGGTTTGCTATGAAACTTTTGGTGCATCTTTTTGGAACGACCGTGTTTGCACTCGTCATTGCAGGCTTGTTATCTTTGTCCCTGACCCCGCTGATGGGACAAGCAATGGCTGGCAAGTATGACGGGGTGACTGTCAACGTCATGACCTTCACTGGACCGCAGATTGCAGAGCCGCTGCAGCGGCGCGCACCAGATTTCAAGAAGTTGACAGGTGCGACGATCAACGTGATCACGGTTCCCTTCTCGGACCTTTACACAAAGTTGCTCACTGACTGGGTAACGGGTACCAACAGCGTCCATGCCGCGGTCTTTGCGCCGCAGTGGATGGTAGACTATGTGGAACCGGGGTACTTGGAGGATCTTACTGACCGCATTGCGAAGGATCCGGCACTCCAGGTGGACGACATCGCCCCCTTCTTCCGCGATTTCAGTATGCGATACGGTGGGAGGACATACACCATTACCCTCGATGGCGACTTCCAAATGGTATATTACCGCACTGATCTGTTGGAGGCCGCTGGGTTCAGTCCCCCGGAAACGTGGGATGACTACATCAAGATTGCCAGGCATTTTCACGGAAAGGACCTGAACGGTGATGGCAAGCCGGACTACGGCTCTTCCATCGCCAAGAAGCGCAATGCACAGTCTTACTGGATGGTAACCTCAGTGGCGGCCTGTTTCATTCAGAGCGAGGGCACAAAACAGGGGGCGTTCTTTGATACGGAAACCATGAGACCTCTGGTCAACAACGAGGCTTTTAGGAGGGCGTTGGAGGTTTACGTGGAGACCACGAAGTACGGGCCCCCGGACGAGATCAACCTGGACGTGGGAGACACGCGCATGCTCTTTACCAGTGGCAGGGCTGCCCTGAGTTTGGACTGGGGGGACATCGGTACCCTAGCCATTGATCCGAAGATATCCAAAGTCCAGGACAAGGTGGGTGCGGTCATTCTGCCCGGATCGAGGGAGGTGCTGGATCGAGCGACCGGCAAGCTGATGCCCTGTGACTCGGAGCGTTGTCCAAACGCGATAAACGGTGTCAACCATGCGCCCTTTGCCGCCTACGGCGGGTGGTCTGGTGGCATCAATGCCGCGGCCCCAAAAAAGGTCAAGAACGCTGTTTACGATTTCTTCTCCTACATGTGCCAGCCTGCGCAGTCCAATGTGGATGTGACCATCGGCATCACGGGTTTCAACCCGTATCGCATTTCCCAGTTTGAGAACCTGGACAACTGGATCGAGGCGGGGATGAGCCGTACGGCCGCCGAGAACTACCTGGGCGCTATCAAGGCTAGCCTCAATAGCCCCAACATGGTGCTGGACCTGCGGATCCCACAAAATCAGCGCTACCAGCAGATCGTGCTCGACACGGCCATCGCACGGTTGCTCGCGGGAGAAATCACCATAGACCAAGCCGTGAAGGGGATCGAGGATGGCTGGGAAGAAATCACGGTAGAATTGGGGCGTGACGAGCAGTTGAAGGTGTATCGGGCAACGCTGGGATGGTAATCGGCATCCTCGGATCCATCGGGCCCGTCAGCGGGACGGGCCCGATCTAGAGAGTGCATGATGCAAAAACGTTCTGCCACTTTCTCCGAGTGGACTGATCAGAGGGCACCGCTTGTCTTTATCCTACCAGCAATTCTGATCATTCTCCTGCTGGCCATATTTCCTCTGATCATTTCCCTCTACCTATCCCTCTCCCGCTTCAAATTTGTCAAGGGGGGGTTCAGCCTGAAATTCATTGGATGGCTTAACTACGAGAAGCTCCTTGTGGGCAGCCAACAGTTTCATTTTATTGGAAGTTTTGGGCAGCTCACCCCGATGGAAATGGCGGCTATCGCCCTAGTGGGGCTCCTGTTGCTGTGGTGGCTGATCCGGTACTTCCGGCAGGGACCTGTCACGGTTCCTGGTTTGTTGGGACGACTTATCCTGACGGCAGGTCTGCTTTCACTGACCTGGCTCGTGTTATTTGTCCTCAATCAGAAGGGATTTCCTGGAACTTTGGTTGTGACCCTCTTCTATGTGTTCTTTGGCGTCCTCATCCAGTTTTGTATCGGGCTGGCGCTGGCGCTTCTTTGTGCTCAGCGGATTCCCGCGCGCAATTTCTTCCGGTTGGTCTTTTTTTTGCCACTCATGGTGACGCCGGTCGGCATTGCCTACACGTTTCGGATGTTGGTCGATACTACCAAAGGGCCCTTTGCGCCCATTTGGGAGTTCTTCGGCTGGGGAGCTATCGCCTGGGTCAAGGATCCCTGGGCTGCACGCTGGGTCATTGTGCTTGGGGATTCCTGGCAGTGGACGCCTTTCATGTTCATTGTACTTCTGGCCGCACTGGAAAACCAGCCCCGAGACCAGGTTGAGGCTGCGATCGTGGACGGGGCGTCGCGTTGGCAGATATTTCGAGACATCACTTGGCGGGCAATTCTGCCCGTCAGCATAACGGTGATTCTGATTCGGATTATCGAGGCCTTCAAGATCATTGACCTACCCAATGTACTCACCAACGGTGGACCGGGAATTGCCTCTGAATCGCTGACACTCCACTCGTTCATGGCTTGGCGTTCGCTGGATCTGGGAGGCTCTGCAGCTGTGGCGTATATGCTGCTATTCGTCTCTGTGTTCTTTAGCATGTCTTTCATAAACTTTGCGAGACATCGGTTAAAAACAGCATGAGTGAAAGAAAATCCTTATATCAGATCCTCTTTGAACCCAAAACCATTGATGCCGTGGCTCCGGGCTCCAAGGTTGTTTCCTATCTCATCCTTGGCCTTTGGACATTCATTTGCCTGTTTCCGCTCTACTGGCTGGCAGTGACGTCCTTGAAACTCCCCATCCACGTGGCCGATGGGCCGAACTATTTGCCTGGCATCGATTTCAAACCTTCCCTTCATGCCTGGAAGTATATCTTTGTGGATTTGGGTAACGACACCCTGCGGCCTTATCTGAACACCGTCCTGGTATCTCTGGCCAGTTCCGTGATCGCGGTCCTCGTCGGCAGCATGGGGGGATATGCCCTTTCGCGCATTTCATACAGCCCGAAATTGGGATCTGTTTTGTTGTTCATTCTGATCATGATCCTGATGATTGTGATGATCGTACGGTTTGGTGTGCCTTGGCAGCTTGCCATTGCATCGGGGTTGGCGCTCTTCCTAGTGCTGGTGTCAACCGTTGGGCGGCGATTTCGAAGAGCATTGCATAACAACGACATTGCCTTCTTCATGATTTCCCAGCGAATTCTACCACCCGTTGCTGTAGTAATTCCGATATATGTACTTTTCCAGAACTTTGGCCTGCTCGACACCCATGGGGCACTGGTGATCACCTATGTGGCTGTGAATCTACCCATCGTAGTCTGGCTCATGCGCGATTTCTTCGATACTATACCAGTGGACCTGGAAGAGAGTGCGGCCCTGGACGGTGCATCCCGTTATCGCATCTTCTTCACCATCGTGCTTCCGCTTTCAAAACCCGGACTGGCGGCGACGTTCCTGCTAGTGCTGATTCTGTCTTGGAACGAGTATCTGCTGGCTCTGTTTCTCTCCACTGCAGATGCTCAAACGCTGCCTTTGCTGATTGCCGCACAGAATGCCACCCGTGGTCCCCAGTGGTGGTACATGTCGGTTCTGATTATCATCATGATTGCTCCAGTCATTGCCATCGCTTTGGTCCTCCAGCGCTTTATCACCCGGGGGCTGCTGATTGGAGCCGTCAAGGGGTAGGAGATTCAGTTTGTTGGAGTGCTAATCTCCCACTTGTGATGCTTCATGCGAGTCCGATTGAACAACATCACCAAGCGTTTCGGCGATGTTGTCGCCGTAAACCAACTTAGCCTGGAAAGCCACCAAGGAGAGCTCCTAGTTCTGCTCGGACCGTCGGGATGCGGGAAAACAACCGCGCTTCGCCTGATTGCCGGGTTGGAAACGGTCGACGAGGGCGATATCTACATTGGAAAACGCCGGGTGAATGAGGTCCTGCCCAAGTACCGGGACGTTGCCATGGTATTTCAGAGCTATGCACTCTATCCCCACATGACGGTGGCACAGAACATCGGCTACCCTCTGAAATTGCGCGGAGTCCGGGACGAGGAACGACAGGGGGCCATCCTGAAGACAGCCCGGCAGGTGCGACTCGAAGGCCTGCTGGACCGCTACCCCAAACAGCTGTCGGGAGGGCAGCAGCAGCGGGTGGCTTTGGCTCGGGCGATTGTTCGTCGCCCCCAGGTCTTCCTTATGGACGAACCCCTATCCAACCTCGATGCCAAGTTGCGCGGTCAGATGCGGGCCGAGTTGAAGCACCTGCAGCAGGAACTCGGGGTGACCACCATTTATGTAACGCATGACCAGATTGAAGCCATGACTCTCGCCTCACGGGTTGCCATCATGAATCAGGGCGTCCTACAGCAGGTGGACACGCCGAAGAATATCTACAATAATCCAACCAACCTGTTTGTCGCAGGTTTCATCGGATCCCCTACCATGAATCTCCTGCATGGTGAGCTGGGGGATGGCGATTTCGTAATGAAGGGGTGCCGGATCGAAAAGGTTGGAGATGGGTCTCGCAAGGACGTGATCCTCGGGGTACGCCCGGAGGATATGAAAATTGTAAGCGCCGGGACAAGCCATATCGAGGCCATCCTCTACTCCGTCGAACTGACGGGAGACCAAACCATTGTCACTGCAAAACTGGGTGACGACAATGTTACTGTCCGAGAAGACAAGGAATACGATGGGACCATAGACCAGCCTGTCAAGATCAGGGTGGATGAATCCAAAGTATTTCTATTTGACGCATCCACCGGGAACCGAATTCGGTTTGCCCACAACCCCGAATGACATAGCGAGACATGCTGGGCTTCCTGAGGAAGGAAGATGTGGCGTTTTTTCACGAAAATGGCTACATCATCGTGCCGAATGCGGTGCCTCCGAAAAACCTCCAACGAGTAATAGACGCCCTCTAGAAATCTGTCCAGATGGGGCCGCATGACCTGGGAACTTGCCGAGGTCATAGGAGAGGTAGATCCTTCTGGAGGCTTTGGAAATCTGGGGCGGCATATTGATCGTTTTCCTCTTCTTCAACTACGTGCGGGCGTCGCGTACAAGGGCAACCCTTTAGGAGGCTATGACGATTGGACTTCAAGCCCCCTGATCCAGCAATTTACTGAAACGTCCGAAGGCCTTTTCCCAAGCACTAGTCGACGCCGGTTCAAAGTGTTGTTGGCCGAAAGAGCCTGCGATTGCCTGGCGGCCCGCCGAGATATCCGGAAGGTGGCCAGTCGCAAGGGCCTGCAAAAGGACGTTGCCCAGCGCGGTGGCTTCCACCGGGCCAGTCACCACGGGTCGCTGACAGGCATCCGCGGTGAATTGACAAAGCGGACGGTTCTGGCTGCCGCCTCCCACAATACGGATCATCTTCAGTTGTCTGCCGGTCAGCGCCTCCAGAACTTCTATCACCCAACGGTATTTGAGAGCCAGGCTTTCCAGGCAGCAACGTACGACGGCGCCTACACCGGATGGTTCGGGCTGATCCGTCCATCGGCAATATGCGCGAATAGCGGCAGGCATATCGCTGGGGTTGAGAAAATCCGGTGAGTCAGGATCTACCAGACTTCGGAAAGGCTCTGCATCCTCGCTTAAGGCCAACAGTTCATCCCAAGAGTAGTTGTGTCCTTCCCGTTGCCACTGACGTTTGCTCTCCTGGAGCAACCATAGGCCGGTAAGGTTCTTCAACAAGCGAGTGGTATTGTTCACGCCTCCCTCATTGGTGAAATTGTGGGCCAGCACCTGATTATTTATAATGGGTTCGGGGATCTCCACACCCATCAGGCTCCAGGTACCGCTACTGAGGTATGCACTGTGAGCGTCCAAACCGGGTATGGCAGCCACGGCGCTGGCGGTATCATGGCTGCCGGGCGCAATGACAGGGACGGGTTGTTGCAGACCTACTTCGGTCATCAGTTCAGGCCGCACATCACCGAGAACCGTGCCGGGAGGAACCATGGGCGGCAAGAAGTGGGTGGGAATTCCCAGTCGGATCAGTAATTCCAGTGCCCATTGTCCCTTCCGGATGTCAAACATCTGGCTTGTGCTTGCTATGGTTAGCTCGGTGGCTTTGCGCCCGGTTAGCCAATAGTGGAAAAGATCTGGCATCATCAGAAGGGTATCGGCCATATTGAGCTGGGGATCTTTGGTTTGAGCCATACTCAAGAGTTGGTAGAGTGTGTTTATCTGCATGAACTGAATGCCCGTTTGCTCGAAGATTTGGTTGCGGGGTATTTGCTGAAAGGCGAGTTCCATCATCCCGTCAGTGCGTCGGTCCCGATAATGATAGGGATTGCCGAGCAGATGGCCGGCCGCATCCAGGAGGGCAAAGTCCACACCCCACGTATCGACACCGATGCCAGCCAGGGGACTGTCGAACTGGCCGGTGTAAACCCTGAGGCCGACTTTAATCTCAGTCCACAGATGTAGGACATCCCAATGTTGGTGGCCAAGCACATCTACAGGCCCATTGGCGAAGCGATGGAGTTCCTGCAAATTGAGATGGCTGCCGTCCCAGCGCCCCAGCAGCACTCGCCCGCTAGAACCACCCAAGTCAATGGCGAGGAAGTTGCTCGTCTCCTTCATAATAGCATCCCACAATGATAGGGTTGCTTATATGGCCAATCGTGTTTGTTATTTCAAATACCCTATGCCTTTATTGAGAAGAGAGGAGACGGAAGGCATGGTTTGAGTCAAGAATCATCAGGGCCTCATATCGTTTTCGGTTCGAAAGATGTCAGCGGTTGGCCATCCAGCAATTTCTCATTGACAAAGACTTCCGCACGGAACCTGGCGATTCTCTCCGCCGAGACAACATTGTGGGCAGCCTGCTCCAGGGTTGTATCACTAACTGAGATCACGCCGTACCCAGCCACGACACAGCAACCCTTGTGCCACCGAAGCATGTTTAAGATGGGATTGTCAGGTGTGCGATTGGTCAACTGGGATATATCCACCAAACCGAGTCTCGGATTGAGATAAATAGCCTCGGCATCTATCGGGGCCACCACCGGGTGTTCTTTTGGCGTGTAGGGAATCTCGATCTTTTCGCTGAGCAAGACATCGGTACCAAACGCCTCTGCCAGGACAGCCATGCCCTCAGCGGTAGCCATAGGACTGGTCGTAATCATACATGTGGCGTAGTTGGTGTTCTTGTAAATCAGCTTATGAAGCGCCTGATCAAACATATCTTCCTTATAAGTATCCAGGGAGACCCGATACAATGGAAAATCCATTCCCTCGGGGACGGCCGACATGGGGCAGTAAATCATCTCATCCTCTGTCACTTTCTGACTCATAGAACCCGTCCCATAAGCACCGATTGTAAAATTGTAGTTGTAATGAAGCCAATGCGAGAAATCGGCTTTTGTGGCCTCATCGCTGACCTCACATGTGGTCAGTTCCGCAACATCCAGAAGGTGGGGGCGAAGGGGAAACACTGAATCTAAGCCTTGACTCATAATTTTCTGTTGAATCGGTCCCAGATCTACGCCATGCCTTCGAAGGTTAATTGCTAGTACGGCGCTGCCCTCCAACACGCTGAGACGATATAGGCACTCCTCCAGGGATGACCCCCGTGAAAAAGGTCCGTGGCCACGGACAAGGGTCAAGTGAGAATCAGCGAGGTACTTGGGAATTCTCTCTTCCATCTCGGCAGAACCTACAGGCTGGGTATAGGTTCCGACCTTCACTCCCCCGGCGATGTAAGCACCGTAGAGATCGACTGGCTGGAAAAGGAATTCCTCCCTTCCCTTCTCATCCGTACCCAGGTATCTTAAGAGGATCTGTTTGTCTTTTGAATCGAAGGTAAGAATTGTACAGACAATATGATGGCAGTGAATAGAAGCACTTACGCCCGGAAGGCTCAGTATCCTTCGATGAATCGTCGATTCAGAGGAAGCCCTTGCATCCCCCCAACTGACACCGGAAAACCGAACCGGGACGATATCACGGAGGGCGAGAGCACCGCCTTGTGAACCCAAGGCGGTAATATAAAAGATGTCAGAATTTTGAGGGTCCCGTAGTGATAGATTTCCACTATGGGTGTTGTTTCCATTTACACGCAGAATTGCTGCACCCACGGTGTAAAGCTTCTTATGTATTTCGGCAATATCGGTCAGCTCTGACATAGATTCAACTCCATATCGTCTATTTGATTTTCAGACAGGAACAAACCGATCCGGCAAGACCCCGAAAAGGTCGAGGGTTTTTAGTGTCTCTCCTGTTGGGATACCCTCTTCATCCCAACCCATGGCTCTATAATACTCTTTATGCATCTGGGTGAAGGCTGGTCTATCACACGCCACCGATTGGCCCTCGACTTCTATGGTTTCGTCGTAAAAACGGTCGGGCAGCCAGTCGTCCTTTGAAGTGAACCCTGCAAGGATATTGAAAATCCTCTCCAACGTAAGCGTTCTCCAAGCAATCCGCTGCAAGATGCCGGCATTCAAACTTAAGCCAGTAACGGCGTTAATAAGGGCAGCGAATTCATCCAGGCTCAACGCCAATGAAGAAAAGGTACAGGTGCCAATGATATCCATGACTGTATTGCCCAAAGCCGAATTCTTTGCGATGATGGCCGATCCCTCAATGCGATCTCCCGGCCATTCTGCGTATCCGGCACAAAAAGCCCGGATAGCAGTATATCCATTTTGAAGGTGGCATCCGCCTCGGTTGCTCATTTCATAGCAGAGGGCCTGGAGAAAAGCTGCCCGGGGGTCGTATGCGGGAAGCTCGAGCCTTTTCACATTCATGGAAAATTCTTCATGGCCGTACCGACGGCAGAACCGATATGAACCTTCGGCCAGCGCTTTGCCGATGCCCTCTGATCTCCCTATAGCATGAACCAGGGGGAGGAGCATCTCCTTTCGACCGAACTGAGGTTCGCCGTTCTTGGATACGAATTCCTGAACATCTCGAAGAAAACGCTCCTCTTCGAACGTTCTTTTTCCCTTTTTCCCCTTAACAAAGGTATGGAGTTCAACGAAGGCACCGATTGTTCCACCCAAGGAGATGGTATCCAATCCATATCTGTTTGCCCAATAGTTAGCCTCTGTAATAACAACAAGATCATAAATCGATAGGTTGGCGCCAAGAAGGGCCACCGTTTCAAACTCAGGGCCTTCCCCCTGATCCCGTATCCTGCCGTGCCCATCTCGAATTTTCGTCATCCTAGTGCAGGCCATGGGACAATTGTAACAGGCGCCTTTCTTCACCTCTATTCGACTTTCTCCCGGGACTGCGCATCCTGAATGGTTTCTCAAAGCCTCACCGCTGATTTTGCCGATATTCTCCAGCGAATGTTTCGTGTCCTTCATATTGTTGTGTATGAGTTCATCAAAAGCGTAGACCATACCAAGCAGGCCCAAGGTGCCCATTGAAGGAAGGATCCCATACTGTTGTTCCTCCCGGGTCATCTTCCCGACATGGATTTTCATCCTGGATTTGAATCCTGGTCCTTCAACATTGCTTGGGAGGAGGCCCTCCGGATCGTAAGCGTGGATCGACTGCGAGATATCTGGACAAACAATAATGGCAAGTAGATTCTTGGAACCAAAAACCGCACCACCACCGCCGCGACCGAGAGCCCTTCCACGGTCATTCATAATGGCCGCTATCCTGGACAGCTTTCGGCCGGCCTCACCAATGGCCATGACCCGGGCCCCCTTTGGAGCCTTCTGGAGCAACCGTTCGGTAATCTCCTCAACATTCAGATTCAGCAATTCTTTGGCATTAAGAAATTCAACCCCATTGGAGGAGATTCTCAAGTAGATGGGAGTCTCTGATTTCCCCGTTATACGAAGGACATCATGGCCTGTTTTCTTAAAGGCTACTGCCCAATGGCCGCCCGAATTAGCGCTGCCTATACCCCCAGTGAGAGGAGATTTAAAGGTTACATGAAGTCGGCCGGATGTTAGCGCACCAGTTCCCGTCAGGGGGGAAATGCAAAACACCAGGATGTTGTCCCTGGACAGGGGATCGACTTCTTTGAATGCATTTTCGTAATTCCCATCCCTCTCCAAACCCAAAAAATGCTTCATAAGAAGGGCAATTCCGAGACCTCTTCCCCCGAAGAAGAGATCCGTTACCTCCCTTTCTAAAGGGTCCTGTCTGAAGGCATGAACCGATAGATCAATTGTAAGGATTTTCCCCATGTATCCTTCCGGCAAATCACTGGCGTGGTCATTCATGAAACAGGAGACCCCCAAACAGCATAATTATTGCGAAGCCACCTTCTTAAAGGTTTCCCGCAGGTTTTCATATAAGTCAAGAAAAAGTTCCAGATGGCTAGATCTCTAGATCTGGGAAAACTCCATGGTTATAAATTTCCGTTAGATCTAAAAACCCTAGATTGATGAGAGCAGGCAATGCAAGGGATGGAATCAGCTTCTTTTTATTCACGGACCGACCAGATTAACCCTATGGAGTCGATGATTTCCTCTCTGAGGTTGCGATAGCGTTTTCGTACTCATCTCTGGTCTTTTCATGCATTCCCATCTCCGCGCAGACCACACCGAGATTGTAATAGTCCACAACCTTTTCGTAATGGCCCATTTAATAACAACTGCGTCCCAGGTTTACATAAAAAGCGCTGGCCCTCTCCACTCCATTCAAAGGGGAGGCCAGCCAAAATACAATGACTATACATATATTTTACGTCTTTTGAGGTTCTGAGTCAAAAATAGAGGGTGGGGTTCGGGGCAACTTCAATCTTTTGAAAGATGAAATCTTGCAGACTCCTGAAGGTGGCCGTGCAATCCCTGCAGCCGTAATAGCGACAGCCCGGTTTGTGGAAGATGCGAGACCTAACGTTGCCGCGATAGACCTGTTCCTTTTTTACACACCGGCAGGTGCGCTCACCTTGTTGCCATTCCCACTGCTCGAGAATGAGGGGAAACCGGCCCCCCCCGATCAGGGTCGCCTTGAAAAATGCTCATCCGGTCCGATACTATGACGTCTGAGCCGTCTTAGAAACGGCATGCTGCCTCAGGGCAATTCGTCGAGCAATGTCTTGACCTCTTTCAAGTCTGCCGTGTCAAACCCGTCTGTGAACGATCCGTAAATCTCTGCCAGTAATTACCGGGCTTCCGCGAATCCTGAGAGATTTTGAATCAAAGAGAAGGTAGTACACCAGCAAAAACATAGAAAAAGCTCCTTTCGAAACATCACGCGCAGTTGTTCGAGGAAGAGCCCTCGGCGGAAAATCCCGGTCACCATTTGTCCAGGCTGTAAGGTATTTCTATTGTAACTCAGATGCACTAGCGCTCGGGAATTCTTTCCCGTATTCGCCGAGTGATTCAAGAGTTCCAAACCAACCGAATTCTTTGCTCCATATAGGGTTAGGTCGCGTGAATAGAATCCGGGGAACTCCTGTCTCCCCATACCGTTTGCCAACGTAGCAAATCTCAGGCCCGTACCTATAAAGACTGTCAGAAAGATCCGTGAGATCCTCGCTGCAGTCACCGAGGTAGTGGGGGCAGCTAAGAATCTTCTCGCTAAGAGATAATAACAGTTGTTGGTAAAGCGTTTGCTAACGTCCCAGCTCTATATTAGATGATTCAATGATACCCAAACTGGAATTGGGAGAATCCGCCTGGTGGATTAACATTCTTTTGGAAAATCAATGAAATAGGGTTAGTCTCCCTGAAAGAGAAGGAAGCTCCTACGAAAAATTTGTGTTGACATAGTATTGGCTTTCAATAAGAATAGGGAGCCGGGGTAGATCCTTGCTCGCCGACCCACGAGTTTCCCGAATCCAGGACGAAAGGGGGTGAGATTAGACATCAAAGCGTGTGGCAGATATTACGATACCTCACTAGCTTCAATTCCTAGACAGAGAGGAGGGTATCGAATGAAAGGGAAATGGATTACCGCTTGTAGCCTTTTTGCTGTGTGTCTTCTTCTTTTGACTGGCATCTCCTACGGAGCGGAGCCGATGAAATGGTATGAGGGAGCCACAGTCACAGTGGTTCTGCATTCAGGCCACTTTGAGATCCCTTGGCGCGCGCGGGCCGACAGGATCAAGGAGATGTTTGGAATCAATCTTGAAGTCGTGGGGATCACCGTAGGGGACCTTTTCGACAAAGAGATGCTCGAACTCTCCATTGGAACCGGTGCATACGACCTTCTGATGTTCAATCCAGCGTGGATGGGAGAGTTCGTCGATTATCTGATGCCTCTGGACGAATACATGGACAAGTGGAACCCTGCGTGGGAGGACATCCATCCAGCGTTCCAGAAGTGGCAGAATATGTATGGAGGCAAGCGATACTCGATGACCATGGATGGCGACATCCTGATGCTTTACTACCGCAGAGACCTGTTTGACGATCCGAAAGAGAAGGCAGCCTTCAAGGAGAAGTATGGATACGACCTGAGACCACCTGAGACCTGGGATCAGGTCATCGATATTGCGGAGTTCTTCCGGAGGGATACTGACGGCGATGGGAAGGTCGATTTCTGGGGGTATGCTGACCAGGGCAAGCGAGGAAGGTCTTTTTACTGGTATCTGCTTCGCTACTTCGCATATAGCTCTCCCGATCCCCACTTCTTCGACACCAGCACCATGAAGCCCCTCATCAATTCGCCTGAGGCAGTCAAGGCCCTTGAGAACTATGTGAAAGCGGTAAAGCTGGGACCGCGTGGTGTTCTCGGCTGGGAGTGGGATGAGCTTTTCAATGCTTTTATGCAAGGGAAGCTCGCCATGTCTATCCATTGGCCGGATGAGGGCAAGCGTCACATCGAGCTGGAGAATGCGGTGCCAGGCGCTCTCATGGGATACGCCCTGCCGCCCGGTGCACGGAAGGACGGAAAACTTCATCAGCACAGCTCCACGGGCGGAGGATGGATCCTCGGGATGGCCAAAAACAGCAAGAACCCAGAGGCGGCCTACATGGTGATGTGGTATATGCTTGGTCCCGAAGTGAGCCTCTCCCTGGTGCTTGATCCTGGCACGGGACAGGATCTATTCCGGACCTCCCATTTCACATCCGGGGTTACAAAGGTGATTGCCCCCGAGAACTATCTCAAGGTATACGACGAATGCATTGGCGTCCTCTACCCGGAGCTAAGGATTCCAGGAACTTTCGAGTACTATGACACCTTGGATCTCTACGTGCAGAAGGCCCTGACGGGTGAGTTGGATGCGAAAGCAGCCCTGGATGAAGTGGCAAAGCGGTGGGAGAAGGTGACAGATCGTTTAGGCAGAGGGAAACAGCTTGAGAAGTACCGGGCCGCCATGGGCCTAAGCCAGTGAAAGCTAGGCCTTGGCTCTGGGAAGGGACGCTGTGTTCATTCATCCAGTCCCAGCATTTTCTCGTTTTTCGGAAGGGGAAGGACTTTCATGCCCTTCACCTTCTGTCTTGCGATTCCATTGTTACGGAGAGTAACGCCAGGTTTCTGGTGGAGAGCAGGCACCTGTGTTTTGATGTCGGAATGATGTGCGTCGATTTCGTGTTCGACCGGTTTCTGTTTCGAGGACATATGCCCCCTATTCAGGGATGCTGTTTTCAAGGGATTTAGAACGTTCATGAAACCATTTGAAAAAGGCTTTTGGACATCCAATCGGCAGTTCGCGCTTTTCACTGTTCTACCTGCGGTTGTGATCCTCCTTCTCATTACGGTATTTCCCACAATTTACTCCTTTTGGGTGAGTCTTCAGTCTTACTACCTGCCTCGTCCCTACGCGTCTGAGTTTGTTGGTGTAAGTAACTACATCGGAGTTCTTACGGACACTCGGTTCTGGAGCTCGATGAAACAGACCGGTCTTCTCATGGCAAGTGCCATTTCCATTGAGTTTGTCCTTGGGCTTGCCATTGCCCTTTTCCTTTATAAGGAGTTCAAGGGCAGTAAGCTCATAACGCCCATCATACTGATGCCGATGATGATTGCCCCGGTGATCGTTGGCTACATGTGGCGATTGCTCTACCAGGTAGAGGCTGGACCCTTCAACTACCTGCTGGGTTTTTTGGGCCTCGGTCCCTATGCATGGACCTCCGATGTGGTTACAGCAGTGCCTTCCATCGTGATCGCTGACATCTGGCAGTGGACGCCCTTCGTGGTGCTCGTTCTTTTGGCAGGCCTAACGTCTCTCCCTCAGAATGTTCTGGAGGCGGCAGAGGTAGATGGGGCCACTGGCTGGTATCGGCTGATCTACATTATCCTCCCGATGCTTCGGAGGGTGGTGGCCATTGTTCTCCTTCTCCGAATCCTTGATGTGTTCCGTATGTTCGACAAGATCTATGTCATGACTCACGGCGGGCCGGGGAATGCAACAGAGACGGTGGGCTTCTACGCGTATCTCAGTGGGTTTAAATACCTGCAGATCGGTTATGCTGCGGCGATGTCGTTTCTTCTCCTTTTTGTGACCGTCTTCATGTCCATGACGATCGCAAAGACGATTCACGGTGAGGAGTGAGAGGCTGTGAAAGGAGGGACTTGGATCGGATGAATCTGTTTTATCGCCATTTCCTCAGGTACCTCATATTTGCCGTGATCTTTGTGGCCTTTGTCTTTCCCATATACTGGATGGTCCTGACCTCCTTCAAGCCAGCCGACCAGGTAATTACCTACCCTCCCTTGTTCTACACGTCTCAGCCCACTCTGGATGGGTTCAGAGAGGCCCTTGAAGCGAGGGGAAATGTCGTACTCAAGAACAGCCTGATCATAGCTATTACTGTTACCCTGATATCTGTCGCAGTAGGGTCTTTGGCCGCTTACAGCTTCGCCAGATTCCGAGTTGGGGGGTTCCACCTTCCTTTCTGGATTCTCTCAACTCGAATGACGCCTGCGGTGGCTGCAATCATCCCCCTCTTTCTTCTAATAAACAAACTCGGTCTCATCGACACGCTACCGGCGGTGATGATTACGCATCTTATGTTGACCCTTCCCTTTGCGGTCTGGATGCTGAGGGGGTTCTTCATGGAGATCCCTGTGGTGCTTGAGGAGGCGGCCATGGTGGATGGAGCGTCTCGACTCAGAGCCTTCATCCGTATCGTACTCCCAATTGCTGCCCCCGGGCTCGCCGTTACTGCCTTTTTCTGCTTCATCTTCTCCTGGAATGAGTTCATGTTCGCCTTAATCCTTACCCGGCGGGCTGCGACCACCCTTCCCGTGGCTATTTCCGGCATGTATGCTGCCCATGGAGTCCTTTGGTCCACCATGTCCGCCCTCGCCGTTTTGGGGATCATCCCTGTGGTTATTCTTGCCATCATTGCCCAGAGGTACCTTATTCGAGGAATGACACTGGGTGCAGTCGATTGATGGAAACGATTGCCTAAGGGATCAAAGGGAAGGGCCTATCTGCTATCAGTCAGAAGGAAAAGGGCTGATTCAATCCTTCCCTTTCTTTCATTAAGACAGTATATGGCGTGAGCAATTTGTATCTGAGTTAACAAATCTAGAAAATAATTGACAAGCAATTTTTTGTCGCTATAAAATTAGAATAATAAAATTTAGTTCGTGAACTCTAATAACGGACACTTTTATGTCTGAGTATACCGATAAAATCGCCAAAAATCCCCTTACACCAACTATGGAAGACTATCTGGAGGCTATATTTAATCTGGCCAAGGAAAAGAGGATTGTCAGGGTAAGGGATATTGCCAAAAGGCTTGGGGTTAAGATGCCCACTGTTACTAGTATGCTTAAAACACTCAGCGACAAAGGCCTCATTGACTATGAAAAATATGAATATCTTGAACTCACCGGAAGGGGTAGTGATGTTGCAAGCCATATAGATCAAAGGCATCAAATCCTCAGGGGATTTCTAACTGATATACTAAAGATAGACTTTGATAGGGCGGATGAGGATGCCTGTAAGATGGAGCATGCTGTCAGCCCCACTACACTTGAGAGATTCGTGGACTTTATGAGATTTATCGAGGATTGTCCTAGGAG
>Ga0209427_10004409_pt1 | contig 16281 bp, 14 predicted proteins | sample DeeMarSWOR136_30_FD_187465 | JGI IMG/M metagenome (GOLD analysis project Ga0209427, IMG submission 187465) | Marine sediment microbial communities from White Oak River estuary, North Carolina - WOR-1-36_30 (SPAdes) (version 2) | ecosystem: Environmental > Aquatic > Marine > Intertidal zone >...
GGCGTATCTAATATCGTTTTTGCTTTTTGACCGTATACCGTACCGACTTCTGCTGGAAGTTTACCAAAGTCAACCTCAAGGATAGGCAATACACGAAGGTTATTTCCGTTTCCTAATATTCCCACGCTAAATTCTCTACCTTCAATAAATTCTTCCGCTAAAATCGACTCTTTGTACTTTTCTAACATTTCTGTCAACTTTTTACGAAAGTTTGTCTCATCGTGCACCACGTTTTCTATATCGATACCTACACTAGATCCTTCATGGTTCGGTTTTAAAATCAAAGGAAAACTAAGTTTGTGTACAAATGGTTCATTGAATTCCTCAAATACTTGAAAGTGCGCGTTTTTGACACCATGAAAAGATAAAATCTTCTTTGTAGTGCCTTTATCAAGTGCAATAGCAGTGGTAAGTATGTTAGATCCAACGTATGGAATATTCAACATTTCTAAAATAGCAGGAATATGAGATTCCCTGCTTTCTCCACGAACTCCTTCAGCCCTATTAAAAACGATGTCAGGTTTTAATCTTCTCAATTCATCAAATGCAGTTTCATCCGCTTCAATGAACATGAAATTGTGACCTGTGTTACGAATAGCGTGCTCAATTTTTTCTATAGTATCTGGCGGATCGTATTCAACTTGGAATTCGTCATCCGTTATCCTTGTATTGCATACTAATGCCACGTTTAGGCGTTTCAATGGTTTCTGCACCTCAATATTCAAAACTTTCTACTTCTTCCTTATAAATTTCAAATACTTTTTCAAATAAATCCGGAGGTAACGTTATACTCTTGTGAATGCTAAGAAAGATGTTATAAAGTTCCTCTTCTCGTTCCTTTGCCTTTTCATAAAGTGGGCTATTCTCAAATTCCAGAACTAGATCACTTTTGTTACCTCGTTTACTAGCAAGATAAAATGCAAAAAGTTGCTCGTCAAAGCCTAAGCCGGTAAGAGCATATGTGTGAACTTTTTTGCCACCAAATAGGGAAAAATAGTTTCTAAATTCCTTTGAAAGCATATTTTTTGTGAAACCAACATGTTTTGGATCAAAGCCAGCGGCAACTAATAAAAGATACATTTTTCCACACACAGAGCAGGAATGACACCATTTAGTGTCTCTGCCAGCTTCAGTCTCGGTAAAGCAAGACATTTCGTATTTGCCGATCTCTGGATATCGATGCTGTAATACATACATCACTGCTATATCATTTAAAGGCTCGATTAAACTGACGGTCCATACGTTACGATTTGTCAAAGATTGCGTCATTGCTGATATTTGCACAGTCCAGTTGTGTGATTGATCATAGGCGGGATAGTTTATAAAGCCTTCTTTATCAAAGGTATATTCTCCGCAGCTCTGTTCATTTCCAAATAACAGATATTTTGCCTGATACTCGTAAGCGAGAGGTAGCATCTCAAGAGCGTATTCTGTGGATTGAAGTCCCCAGCCAAGCTCTGTTATAGCAATATTCAAATACTCATAATTTCGCAATTGTCCAACTGTGTGAGTTATTTTGTGTAATTTTACCCCAAATTCGTTGTAGAATTTCTCAGCTAGAAGCGTTTTGTGTTTTTCTTCATACTTCATTGAGGGCTCAATAATATACACAATTTTGGGATGTAGGTTGATTTCCTGTGCTACGGCATACGTCAATAAACTATCCTTTCCGAATGAAAGTGCAACCACAGAAGAATTTTCACTCGTTTGTACATCGAATTGTGGAAATTTTGCTTTATTGTCCTTGAACTGCACTTTTAGATTCATAAACTGGCGGATCAAATCGGAAGTATTCGTACCATCAACTTCAGCACAGGAGGGAAAGTCCATAATTAAGTTCTTAAAAAAATAAGGCTCAAAAAAAGGAAGGGCTGTATTATATAACAACTCTCTATCGCTGAAGACTAGAGGAAGATGAATTGTTGTAACATAAGTTAGATGATCTAATAAAACTGCCTTATCAGCAGTGGGATAGTTTGACCATAATTTGTTAGGATAAATAATTTCATAAGTATTATCTCGAAAGCGTATCTTTATCCCGTCATCGCCATAATGCCCTAATATTTCCACTTTAGTCTCTCCCTGAATTTCAATCAATTATCTCGAATTCGTTTCAAGTTTAATTCATCTTTTGATTTAACTTTAACGTATCTCCAAATTTTGAGACATAACACAAAAAAATCTGTTGTTACTTCTTTGGCAAAGTTTTTACCTTTAGAAATTACAAGGCTCAAATATTCAGCCTCAAATCACTTATGACTGTCACTATGATTTTTTGCATTATTGTTTTTATGACGACCATTATATGGTATTCTGCCTGTCAGTATAGCAACGATGGTAAACTTAGTTCCATTTAACTGAATGTTCTTTAATGTAGAAGGTAAAACGGCCAAACTACATGCAGAAGCCGGTAAGACATTTAAACCTTCTTCTCTCTTCAATAGTCTTGAAAATTCGATCATACGTGTATCTGATGCGTATTCTGCGAATCCATGGCTGTTATAGACTGCATCAAGCGCAATTTGTCCATCATACGCATGCCAATTTACAAGAGGTTCGTTATACGAGGTTTCTTTGATCTCTGATGGTTGTAAGTCCTTGATGTCCTGAGAATGAACTTTAAAACTTTTTACTACAGGATTTCCGCGTAATGTACTAGCTGCAACCATTTTAGGAAGTTTATTGGTCTTTCCTTCCTTAAAAAGTTGTAAAAAGCCGTAATATATACCTGCTATTGTAGTCCCATTTCCTACTGGCACAGAGACAAGATCTGGCACATATCCCAAGGCTCTATAGATTTCCTTTGATATCTGCCCATAAGCGTTAAGTGCGATCTCAGTTGCATGCAATTCTCCTGGATTGGCATCATACCATCCATATTGTTCCGCATCTGTTGAACATTTTTCAACTGCATCTTCGTAAGTTCCTTCAACGCTATGGATTACGCCATCATATTTGTCTTCAATTTCACCTATTCTATTTGTGTGATATTGTGTAGGAATATAGATATGTGACTCAATATTTGCTTCTTTAGCGGCAAGAGCAATTGCTGCACCAAGGTTACCACAAGTTCCCACAGCTATTTGTTGATAGCCTTTTTTAACGGCATCCCCAGCAAGTGCCTGAGCTATACGATCCTTTTGAGTACCTGTAGGATTTCCACCCTCAAACTTTAAAAATAGTCTTTTGCACCCTATAATGGGTTCAATGTTCCCAGAACGGACAAAAATAGTTTTTCCGACGTGACGGTTTTTGGGTAATTGTTTTGTAATCTTTCTCCCCAACATAATTTGACTATGCATAGTCCTGTAACAAATGGTATTTAAAGTTTACGTTTAATGTATGCGCGCATGAAAAACGACGATAGAACCGCTTATCACCTAATTGCAGAAGATATCGAAGAAGTAACCTAAATATTCCCTAAACATAGAAAAAAATGACTTCATTATTCTATGATTTCTGGATATGTTCCGTACCTTTTATGAGGCTTCACAAATACATTTTTCTTTTTCTGAATAGTTTATGTGAACCCTTTTAAAAAATTACAAAGCCCCGAGTAATTGAATTCATTGCCCATGCGCGATTTGAATCGGTCGATGATTCTGAGAGCATAATTTTGTGCATTCCTTATGGAAATTCATAGCAGATGCTTTAATCGAGAATACTATTGAGAAATTACTTCAATATTCTTTGTTGATTTTATAGTTTTCCTGCTTCAGTTTTTGTAAGTTTTAAGAAACCATCTTGATTTGGCTCTAATAATGAAAATCTAAAAAAAACAGATCTTATTATTATTACTCCTCCTCTTTGCCATTATCTTCCCATTCGGTATCAAAGCCTAATTTTTCCTCGTCCCAACCTTCGTACCAGAAGTCTATTTTTTTTGGTCTCTTAGTTTTTTTATTCATAGGAGTGACGTCCTCCATATTTTGTAATGGTCAAATATAGCCATCAAGCCTAATGGATTGATTCTCGCTTTCAACTCATAAAAATATTTTTACTAGAACCAACCAGTTTCTTAGCAACGATTAGAATAGAACCAGAACGTTATTGCATTTAAAATTCTAATAATCTCGTTAAACAGAGAATTATACTTAATTCTTTTAGTTACATAAGCATTAAAATAAAATGATACAAACGCTTTGATTTACAAATAGTCACTTAATGCCACAAGTCTAGTGAACAACCACCTACTTGTTGAGGGGATCTTCTTGCGGAGAAATTATAACTGACCTTAATCTCAAGAAATGAATTAATATCTGCAATGAAATACTATATTTTTCAAAATGCGCCATTCTATGTTGTATTAATAGAAAACGTGCTGCAATGATTGAAACATGTATTTGGCATCAACCCAAAGTAGCCTAAAATAGTGTCAGATGAGGGTTAAATAGATTTTAATGAACAATTACCTATTTTTCGAAAAGGAAATGCTTTTTCTGGAACGAGGGTGTAGAAAAATCAAGTTTAATAGGTTTTAAAAGATTTAGTTCTCTTTTTTTCGCTTATATTATCTAAAATCAAAAAAAAGGTAGTTTTTAAAGATTAAATATCCTTTCTAGGTGATTAAACGCCTAAAATAATGATTTCGCTATAATGAGTAGAATAGAAATCTTTAAAAAGCATAAGGATGCTTTATTCAATATAGACGTAATTAATAGAGAAACGCAACAGAATTTGAGCAAGGGTAACAAGATGCTCTAAATTCTTTCAATTAATAAAAAAAGTCGCTAATTTTAGAATATAAAAATGAAAACTAATTCAATACGTGCTACTTTTATTGGAGGAGGCGATATTTGGGTGTATGCTAAATTACTTCAGCATGGTATGTTTCTCCCTAAGAAATTTTTCATAACAAGTGGAAAAGGTGAAAGTGGAACATCACTAAACGCTTTTGATATGGCATTAATGGCAGCACACATTGACCAGTGTAATATTGTTCAGGTATCATCAATCCTTCCACCAGATGCCATTCAACTTAAAAATCCAATTCCGATGATAACACCAGGCACAATAACTTTTGCTGTCTTAGCGAGAATGGATGGGCAACATGGAGAGACTATTGGCGCTGGTGTAGGATGGGCATTCGGTAATCGCGACAACGGTGTCAATTTCGGTATTGTAGCAGAAGATCATGGCTTTAAGTCAAAAAATAGTGTAGAGCGTTCACTTTCCGATAAACTAGATGAGATGGCAAGAGTAAGAATGTTAAAGATAACCGAAAAGTCAATACGAGCAGAATCTATAGAAGTCAAAGAAAACAATGGTTGCGTAATCGTTGCACTAATTTATGTACCCTGGGAAATCGAAGAAGGTTGTAGAATCCTATAATTTTTTATTGACTTGTTTTTCAATTTTTATACATAATGAATCTCAAGATTGATTTTCTTATATTTTTATGATTAATGCACTATTTTGTTGCATAACTTGATAAGTGACGATAAAATGAGCGCCTCTGAGATATTTAACACTATGGTAAACACTTACGATGAAATACAAGAGTTATGGTATGCGTGGTTATTCTCTCGTCTTCATTTTATTGTTGCACAGCAAATTATCAAAAAATACAACCCTAAAACTGTACTAGATGTAGGATGCGGGACGGGCTTTCAATCATTTTTACACGCTATTGCGGGAGCCTCTGTAGTTGGAATAGATATTACAGAAGGACTAATAAAAGTTGCAAATCAAAAATCCTTAAATTTTAAGCCAAAAAAGAAGATAACTTTGTTCCCATCGTACTATGATTTTGTTGAGAGATATAATGAAATAATTGGTACTCTTTTAAGCAAGGAAATTGCAGGAAACCAATACAAACAACCGAGTTTTCAGATAGCGGATGCCAGATACCTGCCTTTCGCAAATGAGAGTTTTGACCATGTTAATTGCGCCGGCAGTACGCTTTGCTTTATTGAAGATCATCAGCGTGCAATTTCTGAAATTGCAAGAGTATTAAAACCAGGTGGTACCGTTCTACTAGAAGGTGACTCTAGATGGAACCTGGATTTATTTTGGTCGGTTTTCGATGCCGTCTTGAAAAATCGGTGGGGATATGACAAACCTTTTTTCAAAGCAATTAGAGCTGTTTTTGCCCCACCTTCGGAATATATCATAAATAGATATCCGCTTGACCAACCTGAAGATCAGAGATGCAACATAAAATCATTTACTGCAAAAGGATTAAAACTTGAACTTGCGAGATATCATCTTAAAGTAATAAAGAATTGGACAATTCATTCAGTCACCAATTTTATTCCCAGCACATATCTTGACATGTCTGAACCACCAAAGTGGCTAAAAATTCTGTTCAATTCTTTTGCTAATATTGAAGAAAGAATTCCATATGCTCTACCTGGGTTGAGTATGGTTTTTCTTGCATTTAAGGAGAAAAAATAACATTTTGAAAATAATTTGATAATAAGGAGAGAAATAAAGATGAATGACGTTATTCTTCCTTTAAATATTCGACCTAAAATGACCGTGAATGAAATAATATTAGAAATGAAAAAATCTGGATGTTTTGGTGCCGGTAGATTAGCGGAAGCTACTGAAATCTACGAAAAAATGCTTAATGATGATGAATGTAGTGTATTTTTAGGCTTGTCAGGTGCAATGACACCTTCTGGAATGAAAGGAGTAATTTCAGCCTTACTCAGGGCCAATGCTATTGATGCAATTGTATCTACAGGCGCAAATCTTGTTCATGACGCATTAGAAGCATTTGGAGGACACCATATTAAAGGAAAATGCCAAGTTGATGATAGAGAATTGTATAAAACTGGGATATATCGTATTTACGATGTATTTGTTCCAGAATGGAACTATGTTAAATGGTTTGATTTACCTGTATTGAAATTCTACAAAGAAATTCAGAATATGCCTAAAATCACTACTCCAGAACTGTTTCGCTTATTGGCAGAACATCTGGAACGATTAGTTTCGGATAAAAGTCTATTGAATGAATCAGTGATCTATAATGCCTATAAGGCAGATATTCCCATTTTTGTCCCAGCTATTACTGATTCTTGCTTTGGAATAATTTCATGGGGAGTTGATAAATGGGAACAGGATTTTATTGAAGCTGGCTGTAGTAGAGAAGAAGTAGATGCTTTAAGAGGAGTCCATCCGAAAATTGACGTATATCAAGACTTAAAAGAGTTCTTTCAGATATTTGAAGGATCTAAAAACACTGCAGCTGTCATATTAGGAGGTGGCGTGCCAAAGAATTTCATATTTCAAGCAGGGAATGAACTAAAGAAGCCCTTAAAATATGTAATTCAAATAACTATGGATCGTCCTGAACCTGGAGGTTTATCCGGTGCGACATTAGAAGAGGCGATTTCCTGGGGAAAAGTAGCTGCCGAAAACGAAACACATACAACAGTCATCAGCGATATAACAATATGTTTTCCACTTATAGCTGCTGCTATACTTGAACGCATCGAGTTGGGTAAAATAAATATACAAAATAGAATTACAAGACGTAAAATGCTCTAAAAAAGCCTGGCTTGTCAATTATCTTCTTAAAAGAAATAAATGCGCAAAAAGGTATGTTTATTATGGAATATCCTGATTTTCAAAAATTGTCTAAATTTTTGCAGGAAAAAACTGTTCCCATTCCATCATGTACTTTTTTGGAAATATCTAACACGGACAGAACTTTACCTTATGTAATATTTGGTGTGCCTTACGAAAGACACAGTAGTGTGCGACATGGAGCTAAATTTGGTCCTTGGGCGATCCGTGAAATTTCTCGCTACGTTCATACTTTTGACTTAAACACAGGTGTGGATATTAGGGATAAACTGATAGATATTGGAGATATTAAAATTTGCAGTAATACTGCAGATGATCTTAAAAAAGAACTAAATCAAATAGAAAACTTCGTACATGAAAATTTAACTGAAAATCAATTTCCTATAGCGCTTGGAGGAGACCATCTGATTACACTTCCTGTCATTAAAGGTTTAATTAAGAATCAAACAAGCTGTATATTACATTTTGATGCACATATGGATTTATATGATCGCTATCCATACACTCCAGCAGTGAATGAAGCATATACACATGCTACGGTATTCAGACGGATTATAGAATCGGGAATTGACCAAATCGTCTCAATAGGAATTAGATCCGTAGATCCCTTGGAATTTGACTATTTTAAATCTGAAGAACGAATTCAAATGATTTCCAGTTATGATTTACACAAAGAAGGAACTAGAGTTATTGGTAAAAAAATTCAAAAGCTTCTAGAACCATTTGAGAAGGTATATCTCTCTTTAGATCTTGATGTGTTTGATCCTGCATATGCTCCAGGGGTATCAACACCCGAACCTTATGGAATTTCGCCTTGGGAGTTTCTTCAACTTCTTGAGAGTTATTGTGAGAAACTTACAGGTTTTGATGTAGTCGAACTCTGTCCGCCATTCGATAATGGTATTACATCTACATTGGCTGTAAAAACGATCGTAGACATACTTTGCAAGTATGAAAAGAGTCGATATTAAAAAAAGAAGAATGTGAAGTTTATCACAAAATTCACTCTTTTTTATTAAGTTGATTTTATTACAACCGTTTTACTCCAGTTTTGTAAGATTCTATATCGTTTTCTGGCATCACTAGTTGAATTTACAATTAAACCGACTAAAAGATCTATTATAATCCACCCACTTCCTCTGGAAAGATTGTTGACAAAATAGTGTCCCGCTTCTGAAACATCTAATGATACTTCATCGACAGTTCTTAGATTTAGTAATTTTTTACCAAGTGTTTGCCCATTGTTGAAAGATTCAAGTATCCAGAAGTAAAGAAACCCAAGTAGCCAACTCACAAACCACCATGATACATAATAGCCATCAAATAATGGAAATACAATAATCGCTGTTATAACCCAGATAATCACAGCATCAATAATATATGCCATAAGACGTTCACCAAGTTCACCATACATAGCAGTTGGAGCACTTGGTGTAGGAGGCGGCGGTACTTCCATTGGTTGAATGGGTGGAGGTTTTTCTGCTGTAGTTGCAGTAACACTCAGCGATGCACCACAGTGGGGACAAAACTGAGTCCCCAGTTCCTCTATGTATGAACCGCATTCTGGACAATAAACCCCTGACATATCATCTACTCCAATTCAAAATTATATTTTCATTTTGTTACTAAAAAGACTATATATTCTAAAAATCAACCATAATATATAAATTGATGCCATTCTAAGACTCTATGAGCAAGGAAAAAATGTAAGAAAAAAAGAAGTTAACCGTTTTAAAAAAAAAAACGCAATCAAACTCTGAAAGACTTGACTGAAACACTTCAGATAGTTTTACTTTCTTAAAATTAACCAGTCGGATCGTGAGAAGTAAATAATATTTAATCATTGATTTTTCGATGTTTATTGCTTCCTGTACTTGTTCTGATGCGGCTTCAGCTAATTTATACGCACCCAGAACGCATGCTATAAATTCTTCTTTTTTCTTAAGAACAAAACATCCTTGAGAGTTCAACTTGTGAACTAAGAATGCCATTTCATGGTACAACATTTACTTTTTTAGAGATTGTGAGATTCCACATTCAATTGAATTGATTAACATTTCAACAATCTCAACCATTTCATTAATCTTAAGTATGTGCGCAATTCTTTTTACAGCTCGAAGATTGTGGACAAGCGTATCAAGCCACTTGAAGAGATCACCAGGATATATAAACAACTCATAAACATCATTGAAAACGTACGTTATCTGATGAAGTTTTTTTCCTTCTTGTCTCATTTTAACAATCTTCTTGGCGAGTTTGATTTGAACACACTCGCAATATGGTGATTCTTCACATTTGCAATCGAAGAATTCAAACATCCATCGAGCAAACAGTTCAATTATCCAATTCTCTAATTTTCTTTTCGTTTTAATATTCTTGAAATCAGCTACATCAAAAATCGCACCAGACAAGAACTTTGTGGGAAAATGTGTTCTATAAATTCGATTTAACTCAGCCTGAAGTTTAGGCGAATGATACACCTGCTCGAAAGGTTCTAGTTTTATCGCAATACTAAGCGGATCTGCGCTTTCTTCTAAAATTTGTTTTTTAACTAAAACCGCAATTTCGGGTGATAGAAAAGACTCAGAAACTGCTACCCCAAAAGGAGTTGCCTTGATATATTCATTTTCTATTGAAATTAAATCTGTATCTCTCAAGGTTCTTAATAATTCCTCAAATTCATCTGAAGAAGCTAACAACATATCATGGTGTGCCTTTAGCTCGGTTACAGAGATATCTCCAAATGAGGAAATGCTAGCTAATAGTTGTTCTGCTAAGTTATTTGTATCGGCGGTTACGGAAACTTCTTCTATTTTGCCTTCTAATAATTCTATAGCTATTTGGTCTTCGGTTTTTTTCTGTTTATAATTATATCTTAATCCCGGTGCTGTCAGTAAGAATACTTTGCCCCGATCATGACGGTTCAAGCGCCCCGCTCGACCACTCATCTGATGAAATTCAGCTACAGTAAGCCAATTGATTCCCATTGCAAGTGCTTCAAATATTACTTGAGATGCAGGAAAATCTACTCCTGCTGCTAAGGCTGCAGTAGTGATAACTGCTGAATACTGCCCCATTAAAAAACCAGATTCTACACGTTTTCTTTGAGGATAAGTTAACCCCGCATGATAAGCTACCGCATTTATCCCTCGTCCTTGTAAGTTTTTGGCAAGTTCCTTACAACGCCTTCTTGAAAAAGTGAAGATAATTGATTGTCCTTTGTAACCAAAACTACTTTTATGTTTGAACTCACGTCTTATGAGTTTGGCTAAGATAGAAAGTTTGCGATTTTCATCTTTTGTTAAAATCAAATGTCTTTCTAGTGGCACAGGTCTTTTTTCGTACGTTAGTAACTTTACTTGTAGTTTTTCAGCGAGGACTTGGGGGTTTCCAACAGTAGCTGACAGACAGATTAATTGGGCTTCAGGGAATAAAGACCTTATTCGACCTATGAGCCCATCTAATTCCACGCCGCGCTCTGGATCCGCTAATAGTTGGATCTCATCAATTATAAGCGTACCAATGTCACCTATATCCATTCTTTTTCCCGATCTAAGTAAAAAATCGAACGCTTCATAAGTTCCCACCACGATATTAGCATCAGTTACTTTGCTATCAACAATAACAAGTTCTTCGTCCCCGACATCAATTTTTGACATTCCAACACGAATCGCTGTTTTTAATCCAATAGGATTATACTTTTCTTGAAACTCCGTGTACTTTTGATTCGCCAATGCAACCAGTGGTACTAAAAACACCGTTTTTTTGTTTTCATTTCTTATGCTTTTAGTGACGCCAGCAAGTTCGCCAATTAATGTTTTTCCAGTAGTCGTAGCTGAAACAACAAGCAGGTCTTGATTATTTAGAAGCCCCTCATCAATTGCTTGTTTTTGTATTGGAAGAAGTCTGATAATGCCCTTTGTTTTTAGTACTTTCTTCAAAGTATCTGGAATGGTCAGACTGACTATTAGAGGAGTTAATGTTGCGTCTGTATCTTCACATAGAATCTCATCAAAGAGTGTTAATTCGGGATGCTTGGCTGGATCAATTTTATCAGTAAAGAGTTTTATCAAATGATCTACATTTTTTGTTTTTGATAACGTCCGAAATATTGCTTTTTTCATCTTATTATTTAAAACTGCCCCTCGTTGATAGAATTCGTCAAGCAACTCTAATTTCGCGCATCTATAACAGATTTTGTGCTCTTTATCGTGTCTAAAATAAGAGAGATCAGAATCTTTGTCGATTGTTATCAATCCATGAATCAAACAGAAAGGACATATCTTACATCTAATTACCTTTTTCGTATCGATTTGAAAGTCCTGAAACATGGATAATAAGTCTTCTTTGAACAATGAAGCAAGATCATCATTTATATAGATCAACTGACTGTTGTTTAATACATCAATGAATTCTCTCGGTTTAAAATATTTTTCTTTATTCCTTTGTATTTTCCAGAATCTAATAGGACGAAGTCTCCCGTTTTGTTTATGGAATTCAACAAAAACTTCATTTTGGGCTTGTATTCCATTATATTTTTTCTTAATTGGCAAGGAAACTAACTGTAATGTAAGATCCTTTTTTGGGACATCTGTTAAAAAAATCTTGTAGTTTGATTTCAAGATATTCCACCAAGTTAAAAAGACAACGCAGAGTAATACTGATTGCTCTTTCAGTTCAGGAGAAGCATTTTGAAAAGCAGGGATGCATTATTCTTTTAAACGCATTTTCTTAAAAATATTTTCATATTAACTCTTGACGGATGCCAGTACTCTGGAATTAATATAAGCATTGTAAATATAGCGAATGCGAAATTATATATTGTTTAAACGTGGTTTATACTAATTAGTTTCTACGTTCAATCCAATGTCAATTACCCCACCCTAATGGGTAGGGGCTTGTTCATACAAGTCCCTTAGTTGATTAGAGGGCATCTCTCAGCGAGATGCAGCAGTTGTTTAGGCCATGACACCCTGGGGTGCTCCACTAGCCCCCTTCTCTGTAGTCGGTGGTTAAAAGTTCTGAGGGGTAGGAACGGTGCTGCCGACCTAACAAGCCTTTGCAACAGTCTCGAAGTGGACCTACTCCCTGGTGTTGGGAGCGATGGGACATGAGAGTACCCGTCATTAAAACACCACCCGAGTGAGGTTGGGTACACCAACCCCTTTTCTGCAGAAAGGATTGCGTGAGCAACGCCCGATTTCAATTCCTCTTCGCCTTCAAAGTCTGGAGTCTCCTTGATGTTATCTTATGAAGTTACAAATAACTCCTTTTCTGGTAATATATTGGATAATGGTGGAAAAGAGTGTTTTATATAATTTTTCGCTTCGCTAAAGAATTTAAACATAAAAAAGAACTTTTTAAACGATTAAGAAGTTTTGGATGCGAAAAAGTCATAAAAAATCTGTGGAAATTACCTTCAGGTTCGGTAAACCGTGTTAAAAAGTATTTAAGTACCCATATAGTATCTTATATTCTGCTTAAAAAACAAAGAGAAATTGAAAGAATACGAATTACCAATAACAATTTTCAGCTAGGAAGTCTTGTTTTAGTCGCATACTCCTTTCCTTCAGAAAATTATTCCGTTCGAATGCGAAAACATGTTAGTCGATTGCTTAGAAGATCACCATATATAAGACTAACCAGAAATATTTATGTGTGGCCTCAAATAAACTTTAGAAGATTAATTCCACAAGGAAGTAAGATAATTAGCCCACGTAGATTCGTAGATACTATACAAGAACTTGGTGGAGAGACTATAATAATTCCAAGAATAATAATGGAAAACAAGATAGCTCTTGAACTATTAGAAGCAATAAGAGCCATACGTACAAAAGAATTTACTTCTATTGAACTAGCCTGTAGAAAACTCATACAACAATTGAAAGAGTCTGCTGTTAGTTTACTCAAAGCTAAGCATTCATTTAACGAAATTAAAATCAGGTTTATTCATACTAAAGAAACAAGTTTCTTTTTAAAAAAAGTTTACAAAATTGACTTAATGAAAGAATACAGGAAAGCGCTCAGAGTTATCAATAAATGCAAAAAGGTTTTACGAATTCAAAGCAAAATGTTAACAGCAACAATTGTTGATTAGATTTGAGGACAGATCTAGTAATACTTTACTAATTAATTGGGTGAATAACAGGACGAACAATTTGAGTGAGATACAAACAGAAGTTAGCAAAATTAACTAAGTGACTATCTTTAGATAAAATAATATTTGTCCTTTTTTCTTTTAATTTACAATCAGAAAAGAGACATTTGTTAGTCTTTGTCTTATAAACAAAGAGGATAATTCCATAAATAAGAGACAAGATTTTATGCTCAATAGTCATTAAAAATCCTTTTAATCTTATACAAATTTATTTATTAGTTAAAATCACTGATCACCTCATTTACAACTAATTGACTTACAAAGTCGTCTAAGAACAATCAAATTTAGGAGTGTTTTCTTATGATATGGAATGGCCCGAAAAAGAAAAAAGTAAAGTACTGGGATGATAATGATATCGGTTATGACGAAGAATGGGAAGATGAAGATGACGAGGACGATGACGAAAAATGGGAAGGCAACGGCGAAGACTGGGAAGATGAAGATGACGAGGACGAGGACGAATGGTGAAGTTTGGCAAAATTTTGTGTTTTATCATAAAGTGACTATTTTCAAGTTGAGAAATAACAACTCCTTGTTCCTTTAATTTACATTCCCTTAAGGGATAACGGTAATCTTTCGTTTCTTAAACACATAAGAGAATTTTATAAGCAATAGGCTTGATTTTATCCTACACAGTTACAAGAAATAGCTTTAACCTAATAAAAATGTATTTATGGTTAATATCAAAGGAATTTCTAATATAGAAACTGAAGAACCTACTGAAGTGGTTAAGAAATTCAAAAATGTATAGGAGGAGTTCTATATGGTTTCGAAAGACAAAAAGAAAAAAGAAGAAGACGATGAATGGGAAGATGAAGACTGGGAAGACGATGAAGAAGACGAAGACTGGGAAGACGATGAAGAAGACTGATAGTTGAAAACAGAAAAACTTAAATGAAATGAAATGAATTAATATATAAAGAAAATTGGGGTATGAATATGGCAAAGAAGAAGAAGGGTGGAACGAAAAAGGGTGGAAGTCCTACAGAGACGGGTAAGAAGACAAAGAAATCTGGTAAGAAGAAGAAATGAAATAATAATGCTGTGATTTTTTTTAATTTTTTGTTTTTTGTTTCTTTTTATGATATAAAATGCAAATCAGTTATTCTAACTAATTTAAACACATTTTCAAAATTTAAAACGAGTGTTTGAAATATTTATTTAGATTTCTTTTTAACTTTAATAAGTTACTATCGCCCGCAGCGAGATGGTTACTAGGATTGATATATAATAGTTAATTATTGATTTCTGTACTTCTTCAAGCTCTCTAACAATCTTAGCAATCCTTCACAAAAAATAAAAGTGAGTTTGAACGTTTTTTTAATAGCGAAAAATTGCCATTTACGGCGGGAATTAAACATTTTGACCTCAGCCATAAGTAGATGGGTTTTGTGACTCTTATAGAGAGATGTGTGGAAAAAATGGCAAATAATGGTTTTGAAACAGCCGTGCAACATTTTAAGTCTCGTAATTTCAAGAATGCCAAAAAGAGCTTTGAAGCGGTATTGGTAAGTGATCCCAAAAATACACTCGCTTTACGTTATCTTGGATATACGAATTATGAGCTAAAGGACTATGAATCTGCAAAAGAAACTTTAGATCGTGCACTTTCATTAAAACCTACAGAGTTTTATAGTCTTGACTATAAGCGCCTTGCAGAAGTTAGTAAGGAGACAGGTGAGCCTCAAAGAGCTGTAAAGTTTTTCGTTACCGCAATTGAGTTAGAAGATAAACAAAATACACAAAAGCTTGCAATGCTTTATGAAAAAGCAGGAGATGCGGCTAAAGAATTTGGGGATTTAAAGTCAGGCATAGAATTTTATAACGAAGCGATCAAACTTGCTCCTAACGCAAGCTTATATTATAATGTTGCACGACTTTATAAGTCAATGGAAAGATACCCGGATTCTGTCAATTATTTTAAGAAGGCACTTGAGTGTGATCCTGAGAATATAGAGGCTTTATATGCACTTGCGTATCTTCAAGGCGCTCAAGGACAATACGGTGAAGCTGAACAGACTTTGCAACAGTGTGAGAGGCTGTGTGTGCTTAAGAATGATACAACAAATCTGAAATATTGTAGAGCTCTCCAAAAACTTATATCGAAAAAGAACAAGGCGAATCTGCCTTTACAAACACCGCCACAACGGCTTCTCTCAGAAAAAGAAGCAAAGATCAAATATCTCCTCAAAAAATTTGCAGAAAATGAGAAATATGGCGGTGTAATGCAATTAAAACCCATTGTAGAAGTCATCGGCCCAATAGATAACGGAATTAATAGGAATGGTGAAGATAACTATGTTAGTTTTCTGATCTCCAATGGAAGCCCCGATGAGACTGTCGAACTCTCTTTCTCAATGAATCTAAAAAAAGCTCTTGTAGAACCCACGAAAACAGCAATAAATGTAGAACCTGGGGCATTTTCGGAACTGAAATTTAAGGTAAATGCTGAAAAAGCTAAAGCAGACAAAATCAAAGGGCAAGTTAAAATTATGTCTAAAGTAGTAACAAAGAAGAAAGGAAGTGCTTGGGACTTCTTCCGAACAATGACCGATATTCTTATTCCTTTCGGTGGTTTGATGGTCGAA
>Ga0209427_10004410_pt1 | contig 16279 bp, 17 predicted proteins | sample DeeMarSWOR136_30_FD_187465 | JGI IMG/M metagenome (GOLD analysis project Ga0209427, IMG submission 187465) | Marine sediment microbial communities from White Oak River estuary, North Carolina - WOR-1-36_30 (SPAdes) (version 2) | ecosystem: Environmental > Aquatic > Marine > Intertidal zone >...
GTATGGAAAATGAAATTTATCTATCCAATACGAAGAATCAACCTCTGTTACATAAACATGAAGATGCCCGTCATAATCAGACGCTTCATTGTTATCAACGGTAACATAGATGTTAAAAGCAGTAAGATTCCACTGCAAGGTAGGTTCTACATGCACACCAGTTGCACCATCCTCAGGATTAGGATTAACAGCTCCAAGCCATTCAACCCCAACAGACAAATCAATATCAGAAACGACCCGATTTCCACAGGATTTAATACTTGCATTATAATTTGTCAAACAGCTTTCTGTATCCTCTGCACCTTCATTCTTCTTTGCACCACCATCAAACCAAACAGTTGGTTCGCGCTGTAAGTTCAACTCAATTGTTCTTTGAAGAGCATGTTTGTTTTTATTACGAACAAGTGTTACATAATAAAATGGATACCAATGTGCATTATATATTATTTTCAACGCTTGATGTGCGTATTTACATGGAACACAAGTTGTAGCAGTACCAAATTCTCCAAGAATTGTATGTGTAAAATCCCTAGAATCAGTCGATTCTAAATTAGAATGCGCTAAGTTAACCGCTGAAGCCATCGCTCCTACTGTTGATGAAAATACCAGCATAGATACTAATAAATATACCATTTTTTGTCTCATCTTCATATTTCCCCTTATTTGAAATTCTATTATAAATAACTATAGAAAATCAAATATATAAAGGTTTATGTTGAAATCAATTAAAAGAAAAAATGAATATCTTAAAATATACAATAAACTCTATGCATTTCTAAAAACAGGTTAAGACTTAAAATTTCATATTGTACATTTTTCTTAAACAACTTATTATAACTAATTACAACTTAACCAATAATATCATATAAAGAAATTTATACTACTACCTTATATTAACCCAAATCACTACAGGTAAAAATCAATGAAAATACTTATTTTAGGCGCAGGAATGATGGGCCGAGCTATCGCTTTCGACTTAGACAAATATTCAAACTTTACCAATATAGAAATTGTAGACAAAGATACAAAAGCAATTCAAACTACAAAAAAAATCCTTAAAAACAAAAACATAAAATATATAAAAATAAACCTAAAAAATACACAATCCGTTAAAGAATTATTCAAAAAACACGACATAGTAATCTCCGCAGCACCATATAAATACAACTATTTATTAGCAAAACTAGCAATAAAAACAAAAAAACATTTTCTAGATCTAGGAGGAAACAACGACATAGTAAAAAAAGAACTCAGTCTCTTTAAAAAAGCAGAAAAAAACAACGTAACAATAATACCTGACTGTGGTCTTGCACCAGGTTTAACATCAATAATCACACGTGAAATTGTCGAAAACATGGACAATATAAAATATGTAAAAATAAGAGTAGGCGGATTACCACTAAATCCAAAACCACCTTTAAACTATCAAATTGTATTCTCACCAAACGGATTAATTAATGAATATACAGAAAATTCAATAGTGCTTGATCATGGCAAAATAATCCAGAAAAAATCCATGACCGAGCTTGAAACAATAATATTTCCAAAACCATTTAATAAAATGGAAGCTTTCTTAACATCTGGCGGATGCTCTACACTCCCATATACTTATAAAAACAAAATAGAATACCTTGACTACAAAACTATAAGATATCCAGGGCATTGTGAAAAATTTAAAACCCTACTAGCCCTTGGATTAGCAGATAAAAACAAAATAAAAATTGGGAAACAAAAAATCATTCCAAGAGAAGTATTATCAAACCTTCTTCTAAAGAATCTTCCTAAAAACGAAGAAGATGTAGTCCTTCTAAAAGTAACAAGTGAAGGAATCAAAAACAAAATAACTAAAAAAATAAAATACACAATGATAGATTATTATGACAAAACCAATAAAATAACTGCAATGATGCGCACAACCGCATATCCTACATCAATTATTGCTCAAATGATCGAAAAAGGATTAATTAACAAATCTGGAGTATATTGTCCCCATGAGATTGTTTTATGTAAACCATTTTTTAAAGATTTAAAGAGAAGAAATATTATAATTAAAAAAAATATTACATCCGTGTAGTCTCTATTTAAGGACAAAAATATGATAAAAAAAGAATTCTTAGATGCAAAAGAAAAAGCCCTAAAATCTTTAGAACAAGCATGTTATAAAAACAAAACAGACAAAAAAATCATACCAATATTACATATAATAAATAATATAGAAAGTTGTTATACAACTAGCAGTTGCGCGGGAAGAACCGTACTACTAGAAATACCAAAAATTGGTGATAAAAAAGGGGCGAAATTCCTTGGAAAATGGCATAGAATTATAAAAACAAGCGATATAAAAAAAGCAGCAGAAAAAGCAGAAAAAGGATTGATCTGGATACTGGCACAATCTCCAGTTTTTCATATCGGATGCACCGATATTAATATCGCTGATAAATTATTAAAAACCGCTATTGCAAGTGGATTTAAACACTCAGGATTAAAATCTTCTCGGAGAAAAATCATCGTTGAGGTTTGCAGTACAGAACGTCTAGACGCACCTGTAGGTAGAGATAGAAATTTATTTTGTAACGAAGAATATTTACAGCTGCTAATTGATATTTCAAACGAAATTAATGAAGTATCAAAGACAAAAATTTCACAATTTGAGGTTAATTTACGGCAAAATTTTGTTTAAATTAACAAAACATTTATATAGTCCATGAGATATTAGTGATTTGGGGAAAAATCATGAAGGTTATGAAAAAGAAAATAATTGGCCTACTTGTCTGCACGCTGATGTTATCTACAATACCCCTTGCAGCAGGAATGACTGATACTGAACCAGAACCACAACCAGAGCTTGATATTGGTCGAGTATTTCTAAAAGGATTAATATTCCGCTGCAACCGTTTCGGAAATATAAATCATGGATTAGCAATAAGGCTATTTTATATCGAGGTCACACCAACCGAAAGGACCTGGGGATGGGTAACGTTCAACCACGTTACATTTAGAGACTCAGCATACGCAGGACGAATGTATGAAGTCGGACTTGGCCTCTTTACATATGTATTCGGCTTCTTCATGGGCGGTTTAGATATCGCTTAAAAGTAGGCTTACTTAATCAAAATCAAATCTCTTTTTTTTCTTTTTTTTAATTTTAACTATAAATATCATTTACCTATTTTATTTAGGATAAATTGAATTTTTAATCTAAACAAAAAAATATGTCAAAATATATAACAGGATAATCCGCTATTAAAGGTTATCATATTCTCTTGAAATCGCCTCTGCCATATCCAAAGAAGAATTAGATCCACCAAGATCATATGTAACAACATTTCCTTCTTTGATTACACCTGCTATTGCTTTATCTAACTTCAAAGCACAATTTTTTTCATCAAGCCAATCAAGCATCAATTCCACTGAACGAATCATAGCAATAGGATTTACTTTATATTGCCCAGCATACTTAGGCGCAGAACCATGAGTAGGTTCAAAAACCGCATAATCATCACCAATATTTCCGCTTGCAGCAAATCCAAGACCGCCTACCAATTGAGCAGCAAGATCAGAGATAATATCACCAAACATATTAGAAGAAACCAACACATCATAATCCTGAGGATTTTTTACCAACCACATACACATTGCATCAACATTTGTCTCTCTGAATTCAATACCTGGATAATTCTCAGCAATTTTTCTTGCCTCCTGGACCATCATCCCACTAGTTTCACGAATAACATTAGGTTTTTCCACAAGAGTAACTGATTTACGATTGTGCTCCTTTGCATACTCAAAAGCCTGTCGCACAATATTACGACATGCTTTAACGGTAAATATCCTACAAGAAACCGCTATCTCATCCAAAGGAGTACCTTCAAACCTTTTCATTTTCTTATGAGACATCAAAGCATTAAAAACTTCATTTGAAACAGGTCTAAACTCTACCCCAGCATACAATCCTTCAGTATTTTCACGAAAAACAACCAAATCAATATCGTCCCTGTAATTTAACGGATTCCCAGGATACGCCTTACAAGGCCGCAGATTGGTATGTAGGTTTAACTCCTGACGAAGCCTAACAATAGCACTTGAATAAACAATACCTTTGTTTCTCAATTCTGGAATTAACTCTTTTTGGGCATCTTCATCAGGTTTAGAAGTAATAGCACCAAAAAGGCAACAATCTGTTTCTCTCAATAATTTAATCGTTCGATCAGGTAAAGGATTACCCTCTGTTTTCCAAAACTCCCAACCAACATCTCCATAACTATACTCAGCATCAAGATTTATTGCATCAAGAACGATTTTTGCCGCATCCATTACATCCTTCCCAACACCATCTCCCGGGAGACAAGCAACATGATATTTTGACATAAAAAACAGTAATCAAAAATCTGTTTTTAAAGATTTTTTAACCTATTAGATATAACTTTAAAAGTCACAAAAAAATACTTATTAACAAATATACCAAATTAATATTATAAATAATTTATTATTTTCTCAATTCACCAAGAGTTGTTACACGTTCAGCAAAGGCATTATGCTTATGTATAGACTCTTCACTTTCACTCCTGGCAATCACCACCACATCATCTGGTAAATCCTTATATTTCTTCAAAATAGAACTAAGCATATCCCTAACAACATCTTCAACAAACTTTGGTTTTTTATGCGCATCTAAAACAAGTTCCCCTTCTTCCCTACGCTTTAAAATACTATACGTAGGACTACTAAAAGACTGTTCAACAATACTTATAAGATCATCTGCATCAACAGACTTTAAATCACGCGGCACCTCTATCATCAACGTTCCAATATTTCGTTGATTATGCGTAGGAACAGCAACAGAATCATCTTGAGAACTTAACTTTCTAACAAGTTCCATAGCACAAGGACAAGCAGTCATACCAATAACCTTTACACCAATCAATTTTTTAATTTCACCACTACTTTTAACCCTTGCCTCTGCAACAAGTTTATAGGGCTCCGAACCTTTTTTTCCATTAGGATAAGTAACATCCATAAAATAATCAGCTTCAGCCTTTACCTCAGAAAAAGTTGCATAACCATGTCTTTTAAGAAGCAACTGCGCAGTTTTTGCACAAAAAGATTCCAAATCAGAAACAGGTTCCTTAAGATTCAAATCAATAATTTCTGATACAAGTTCTAAATTCCTAGACATATGACTACCCTTTTGTGAAGCAGGTAAATCCACAAATAAATCCATATTCACAATCAAAGGTACAACTGTATCCTTATTTGGCCGTTTAATATGAACCAGTTTCTTAACACCAGTAACTCCAACCCTAGTAATTTTAAATTTAGAAGGAGCAAGTTTAGATTGTACATCAGGTAAATCAATCGATTTTACTAATTTCATCTGTTACAACAATATAGAGGTTTCTAAAAAACATATCTAATCAACCCAAATATAAAATCCTAGTTTAAAACTAATACAAAATACTCATAATCAATATTAATCAAACATCAAATACAATCCAATAACCAAATCACTATAAAACAAGATATTTTTTTATCTAAAAGAAAAAAACTTTTGTTAAATAACAAGTTCAATTAATCGTTCTATGGCTAACTGCTAATCTAGATTTGTAATAACGACGTTTCTTAACAGCACAATTGATTCTATACGATAACCGCAAAACCCATTCAGTAATAATAATAAAAACAATAAACTGAACAGCCAAAGACATAAAATTAGGAATTGAATTAACCTTAATCAAAATCTCATCCATATTAAAATAGGAAGAATCGACTAAAAATAAACCTAACAAGGCAAAAGGCATCATTTTAGCAACATCTTTTGCAAGATCCTCACTATAATAAGCAACCGTTCTTATTGCAGCAATTAATGCAAAAGATATTGAAAGAATCTCTGGAATTTCATAATTTCTTGTTAAAGCCAACATCATAAAAGAAAAACCAATGAAAAAAAGAAAAGCCACAAACGGAAATAAAAAGAAATATTTCAAAAATTCAACAGCCTTTGGATGACTTCTTGTACGTATTTTAAAACAGTCTCTTTTAGCAATAAACCTGTAAAAATGCCAAATAATTATCGAATAAATAACTATTGATAATGCAAAATATAATAATGACACAATAAGTGAAGTATCACTAATTACAAGTGATTCAAGTGAAAATAATGAACCCCAACTAGCCAAATCTTCAAACGCCATATTTATAATTCCCCTATTCAGTTATTAATTTTTTAATCCTCATAACCTTCAGTAATCAATTTCCAAAACGATAATAATTCATTATTCAACTCTGCTTTCCAAAGCATAAAATCCATGTCATGTTCAGGTGGTTTATGTGAATTATTCGAAGATTCATCATTTCTAATAAATAATAATCTCCTACGATTTTTCATATAACCGCCTTTTATTATCATATATGAGACTTTCTTACAGTATTAATATAAAAAATTTATGTGAAAAAATGTCAAAATGAAAACATAACTTAAAATATAATGATCTTAAAAATAAAATAACAATGATTAAGAAAAACTAAAATAAACCCTTTTTCTATTCAACAGGTAAAATATGCCGCTGTGGCTTAGAGGTATAGCGATTCCTTGGTAAGGAATAGGTCGGGGGTTCAATTCCCCCCAGCGGCTTAAGGTTCTGGCAACGTTGAGATGAAATCTGTACAATAAACTTATTTTTTACCTAATTTTATCCCTTGTTATTGCATAACAATTATATACCAAACCAGCTATAGATATAATGATAACATGGGGAGGAACTTATGCAGAGAAAACATACAAGAGGAATCCTTGCAATAGGTTAAGTTGTATTGTTTATAGGTGTAAAAGTAAGGAGAAACAGAAAAAAAGGGCTACAAAGAATTTATAAAACATTTCATTATAACTACAATTTAACAACGAGGAGAGATGTTAAATGAAAAAAACAGGGGAGAAAGCAATAAAGTTTAAATATTGTTATATTAATATTATTAATAAAATGGAGGCATTTTCTAATGACTAAAAACGAACTAGAGGAACTTATTGAGCTTCAAAATGATTCTGAATTTCTAAAAAAATCCTATAATGACTTAAGAAAACGATATGTAAATCAATATATTGCAATCAAAGACAAAGACGTTATTGTTCACCATAAAGATATAAATATAGTTCTTAAAAAATTAAAAGAAAAAAGATTGAATCCGGCTAATATCCTTATAGAGTTTTTACATCCAAAAGATATGGTTCTCATTCTCTAATTCAAGAATTTTATGAAAATCCCTTTAATTGTTAGGACATATGCAGAAGGGAAAAAACCTTTTGCAACAGTGAGTGTAAAAATACCACAATCAAAAACTATTTATGGTAGAATATCTCCTTTTGTTGATACAGGTAGTCCATGGACTGTAATCAGTAAAACAGATGCAGACAGACTTCGTATAGTTGTTTCAGGAACACCAAGAACAGTATATTTGGGAGGAGCACCAATTCTTAGTTACCCTTTAAGAAATGTTACATTGAAAGCACTTTGTGAAGATAAAAAATCTGTTTTTAATATGAGTATGCCTATAGTAGGTGTTATCCAACCTATACCTAATCATGACCAAAGCATTAGGAGTGCGGGAAGTACTCCAAGTATAATTGGTGCAGATCTTTTAGAGCGATACAGACTGGCTTTATATTTTGATATTTGTAATGAAATATCTTATCTTGAAAAAGTTTAATACAATTCTTGGATTAAAATCGTGTCAATGCTTGACCGCTAATAGTGCATTAGTATTTATGTTAAGGTTGTTAAGTAACATATTTAATTCTACAAAAATTATATAAGTAAGAAGTTACATAATAGATATCATACTCCCTGGCGATTTCTGAGTAGTGAATTTTCACTTGTGGGAAATTGTCCAGGTTATTTATACTTAAACAGGTTTTTTTATGGAGAGAGCTGCTGTTCTAATTGATGGGGGTTATTTTGAAAAAGTTCGGTTATCTTTCAAAAACCTGAAGTAGATATAGTTGAATTTTCTAATAAAATTTGTGGATCATGTAAACGTTTTCGTACTTATTATTACGATGCTTTACCTTGGGTTGGTGAACCTCCAGATCCAAAGGATTTGGATAGGAGAAAATCAAAACAGCATTATCTCGATAGTTTAAATTTATTAGATCGTGTCGAAGTAAGAAAAGGAGAAGTTCAACGTAAAGAAATTAAATGTAAAAATGGACCAAATCATATTAAATTTGTTCAAAAACGTGTAGATGTTTTACTATCTGTTGATATGGTAAAATTAGCTTGGGCTGATTTTGTTGATAAAATTGTTCTTGTGTCTGGTGATAGAGATTTCCTTCCATCAGTAAACGCTTCAAAAGATGCAGGGGTTATAATTAAATTAGTCTATGCTAAAGAACCTCAAGCTTATATTCATACAAATTTATTAATGGCTTGTGATGAAAGAGAAATTTTAAGTAAAAAGCTCCTTGATCAATGTTTAAAAAAGAAGAAATAACGATTCAAAAATCATGTTAATGCTTTTGACTATTGTTTTTCGATATAAAAGATAGGGAAAACGTGCATGAAACATAAAGTTGGAAAAATAAACTTCAAAAATATTTTCATTTTGACATTTTAACAAATTATGTTTAAATATAATAAATTATAAGTTCTTTAAAAAGATAATAGGATTGAAAAAAAATGTATTATCCTAATGAAAAAAGAGGTTATGAAAAAATAAAACGAGATATTAAAATCACTGAGGAAAAGGTTGACAGAGGTTGGAGAAAATATAGAGAAGATAAGAACAGAATTAATCAAAAAGAGATAGATACGATTAATGACAAAAATACTAATCCGGCAGTAAGAGACTGTTTGGCTTTAGGGGTTGGTTTAACTGACCTTACAGGTGAACAAATAAAAAAAATCAAAATATACAGAACCAAATACCCTTAGGGATAAACGAAAAGTTCTCAAATTCTGGAAATGAATTGTTAAGACTTAAATTAAATAAATTAAAGAAAAAAATAAAAGATAGATTAAATATTTTTTATTATCAATTAGCATAAAACTTTAAGTCTTTAAGACTGTGTTAATGCTTTAACTAGGGTTGTAAAGGTTTTTAAATAAGGTTGAGGAAAAAAGGTCGATACAATTTTTCAGAGGAGGTGTAAATTTTTCCATCAAAAACTGACTCTTTCCCCAACGACAAATAATATAGATTAAATGCTTTTTCAGATAGTTAATGCAATTATTTTATACATAGTACTTAAATAAAAGATATTGTTATTTATATATTGGAAGGAAGGGGGAAAATCCCCTTATACAAAAAATATACCATGGAATATTATATGTTAATAAGAATAACTTTTTCTTGAAATTTTTAACCCTTCCTTCTTACAAAATTGTAGCAGAGAACTTTTAATTATTTAGATAAAGAATCGGATTATAGAAATTTTTATCTATAGATTTATGGTTCATAACTTGGGGATCTAGTAGTAAATTATTTTGGCTGACCTTAAAAACCACTAGACCCCTGTTTTATGTGCAATTAACATGGTTTTTCAATATGCAGACTGGCATTTTAGAGAAAAAAAGTAAGGAAATCCTCCTTATGAACTACCAAATCTTTTATCTTTACTTACTTGAAATCATCTTTAGTAATTGTTTTAGATCCTCTTTTATTCGATAAAATTTATTTTTCCGATTTATTTGATTTCTAGATGCACGCTCATTTCTTGAAGCACAAAAATTTTACATCTCATACTCAATAGTAATTCTCTAAAATAGCAAAGAGCGTTTCTATATCTGAACATTCTTACTTTTCAATAACTTTTTTTCCTCTTCAGCTTCTTTTACTCCTCGATTTGATTAAATATTTCCATTTATTTCTTCCAGGATATTTTTTTATAATGCAAATTCAAAATAAGAGAAGCAAAATATAATCTTATTTAGTAAGGTAAGATTTAATAAGAACTTATCGTATAAATTATTAACTTAGTTGACAGTATATATCAAATGAAAATATGGGAAAAATAACGTTACTTCTTAGCACCGATGTTGATAAAATACTTAGGGAAAGAGCTAAGAAAAATTTACGATCTGTATCAAAAGAAGTTGAATACATACTTATAGATATATTTAACAGGGACAAAGTGAAATAAACCCATAAATTAGTAGGATGCAAATGAATAAAGTCATTGGATTAAAGCTAACAGATAAAGATAAAAAATTGATTAACCAAATTGAAGATTCTAAATTATCAAACAGTCAACTTTTACGTAAGGCATTAGAGCATTATTTTAAAACGGTTAACTCGGTTAACCAAAAGGTTAACCAAAATCAACAGGAGAAAAACAAACAAAAAGTTAACCCGGTTAACCAAAAGGTTAACCACGTTCAACAGGAGAAACAAGAAAAACTGGTTAACCAGGTTAACCCTGTGCAAATCATAGAAAACCATGAATTAATAGAATATTTGAAAAGAAATGAGGAATGGTTGAAAAACAGGATCGAACATTTTGAAGAAATTCAGAGTAAAATGATTGATAAAATTGAAATAAAACCAAAGAAAGAAACAGAGCTATCCTGGTTTAGAATGTAAGAAGTTAATTATATTTTTGATTTCAACTCTTTATTTATTATTAAATAACCTATAATAATTTAACAAATTTTTATATGTTAATCCGTTGTAAATGTCCAAATCTCACTTTTTGATGATGCACCTTGTAAATCATATGCATTTATTTTCCAATAATATTTGACATTTGATTTCAATTCTACAGGATTGTAAGTGATATTTATTTGATCCCATTCAAAAGGACCAATTCGATTTGTAAAAGGAGGATTTAAACTTGTGCCTAAATAAATATCATAATAAACAACGTCCCCAGGATCATAATCGCCACCATACCAACTCAGACATGTATCAACAGGTACATTAAACGCACCATCTTCGGGATATGGATTGCATGGCTGTGAAGGAGGCCATTTACCCAAATACTGTGGTTTTGTAATCATTAAAAGATCCATTTCATCAAATGCAACTTCTCCTGATTTTGTATAAGCAAGTACTCTTAATTTATGTCTACCATTTGCCGTTAATAAATGCCATCCAATAATTTTCCATTCATATGGAGGATCTGAATCCCAAAATAAAAAATCATCCTCCAAACAAAATATAACATGGTCTATTTCTTCATTTGAAATTATACTAACTTTTGCAATAGCATTTCCTAGTAAAAAAGTTATTCCCCTAAGCCCTGAATACCATCTATTAGCAAAATTCATTTGAAACAATGGATGTCCAAGAATATACAAATACCCTTCAAATGGAGCAGTTATAATAGTCTGTATAGTAATTGATTTATCTGATATTTCACCTATTAAAGCAATAAGAAACTTTGTAGCCTTTACAAGGTATGTCCAATTGAGATTATCGGGTGTATCCATAGGGGTATTTGCCCAAGGATATATATCATGATGAACAACCCATACTCCATCATATCCAAAGTCAATAAAAGCTTGATGATCCGCTCCTCTATGATTAGGTTTAGATTCAACAGAGAGATAAAAATAATCATAATAATTATTACTAATAGTATCTGCAAAATCAAAAACCCAATTTGATCTCTCTGGGTGCATGAATGTAATAAGTCTATCACCCTCAGATGTTACAGCATAACCAATCATATCTACATTAATCACTGCAACAATGTTATCTCCTCTATTATATGCATCCTGAGCATAACAAAAACTTCCAAAGGTTCCAACCTCCTCACCTGAAAACGCAATAAACACAATAGTATGATTAAAAGAGTATTTACTCAAAATATCAGCAATTGCAAGCATACCTGCTACACCAGAACCGTCATCATTTGCACCCATAGAACCCTCAGAACAATCATAATGAGCGGAAACAATAAAAATTGCCTCACTATTAACATCCTCTCCATGAAGGGTTGCTACAATGTTACTACTTTTATATCTTCCACAAGACCAATTATGATAACCAACATCTAAACCTAAATTATTAAAACAACTATAGATATAATTTCCTGCAAGAGTACAATTTTCTGAACCTGTATAACGTGCCCCATAAGACATAAGATTATTGTGATAATAAAAAATTAGAGACTCGTTTATTTGGTTTATTATTTCAATAATTTTTTCATTTAAAGAAGAATTATTTGTATTTTTACTTGCATTTGTTTGGGAAATAATTATAAAATTGCTAATTATCAAAATGATAAAAAATAAAATACACACCATTTTCTTTTTCATTTTTTCCTCTCAAAGTTTTATAATTTTATAATAAGAAAAGTATATATAAGTTTAATTAAGAGAAAAAAAGAAAAAAGATTCTCTTCCATGATCCATAAATTATCATGGAAGAAAGGAGTTTTTAGTCAGGAAAAACTTTATCAGAGATATCGATTAAAATATTCCCAATTAAAACAAATGCATCTTTATCACTTGCATTCCCCGCTGTGGCTACCCCCTCCACTATAGCCAATCCAAATACATTGGCATCTACTGATTCTGTTTCTCCAGGTGCCAAACTTTCAATTGTGCCAGTTGTCTCTTTTCCTTTAATTACTAGACCATAGCCAAACAGTGTTCTGTTACAGTTAATGCACCAATTTATATTTTCAACAGTTGTAGTACCATTATTTCTGACGTTTGCTCCATAACTAGGTACATATCTAATTTCTATTTCGATATCTGGCTGTTGCGTTTCATCTGCAAACGTTCTAAAACAACAATCCCAATCAGGATCTTTATTAGACTCTCCTCTTGGATAAGGGTTACCATAAGTACCACACCAACCATATTCACCACCAGGAGGATAGGATAAAACAATGTAATATGTATTTCCAGGGGTCAACATATAATTTGGTACATCAAAGGATACCCAATCACAGTACGAATCTGGAATAGCAGTAACCGGTAGAGACTTTGAGGTTAAAGTATAACCTAAAGGGCGTTCAATAGACAATGTGAGATCTGGAGAACCGCCAAACCACTGTGCAACACTAACTTCAACCCTCGTTAGCATAACCATGGTTGGCACAAACTGCTGCCATGCATAGTTTGCAAAAAACTCACAATCACTACAGTTTTCCTGAAACTGATCCATCACCTCTACCATCGAAGATATTTCAAAACTAGTATTACCCTTATTATTCACACTATGGTTTATTGTTCCTACTACTGGCAAAGCAGTAGCTGCTATCATCAGCGTACATACCAAAATACCTAATATTTTCATTTTCATATTTTTTCCTCCAAAATTTTATAATAAGAAAGATATATATAAAGTTAATTAACACATGAAGACAAAAAGATAAAAACAAACAAATCATTTTTTCTTAACAAGATAAAATCTGCCCGAAATAGTAATTATAACTAACTGCTTTCTCCCAATTATTTCAAAGGATCAGGAGGAACACCCTCAGGTAACGATGGCTGATTATCTGGTAAATCCCAATTATAAAGCTGTTCAATATTTACAAGAAGATACATGAAAACGGGTAGAGCTGTTTTCATCCAATGAACAAGGTTGTCATGTTTTCCATGACCCACCCAGGGTTCATAATCTGTGTTTAGCAACTCGAAACAAAATGATGCAATACCAAATTTAAAATATACCCAATCAAAAGCACAGCCAATACCAGTATATTTAAACTCTTCTCCACGAAGACCAGTATATTCCGTATTATCATTTACCCAATCTACTGCAACATTGAGGATTTTTCTTTCATAATTTGAGACAGTGAATTCAGGTTTATATGTCACAACTCCAGGGGCACCAAATACGTGTTGTGCTGTATGACAATTCAAATAAAAAGAATATCTAACTAATGAATTCATCAAATCTCGAATAGCTTTTGTCTCAGGTTCTGAAAAAGCATATCTACCACAGTTAGTAGAAATTTTTTTTCGCAATGGATGTATTATGTAAGGTATTTTTATTATACCAAATAATTTTCCAAGCGGATAATTATTACTTCTTAATCTGCCAAAATGGACATCAAAGTTACGATTTAAATCAATACCGTTTTCATTCCATCTCTTATCCTGCTGTCTACCATCTGGGTTAAATAATGGAACGATGTAAATTTCTGATGTGTTTAGAATATTCTTTACCGTATCGTTATTATCATAGTTTATAAGTAAAAAATCAGCTAGATATAAACAAGCTTCACCAGCTTCCCATTCATTGCCGTGTATACAACCATCAATTAGACATGAATATTTATCATAATTATAATTTTCATTTGTGATTTTAATACACCAAATATCTTTTTTCTTAACACTTTTACCAATAGAAAAAACGTCTACTAAATCAGGATACCTAGTATTAAAGTCATCCAGCATTTTTGTTGTTCCATAATAATCATGATATTCACCATCAATCCAGTTTGGTAGAATAGATGGCTGGTCTAATTTTTCTTCTAATGTATCATTTTCTTTTTTATTATCTAGTTTTTTATCTTCTTCTACACAACCTATAAATAATCCAATAAATAAAATAAAACAGAAAAAAAATACTGCCATTTTCTTGTATTTATAGTCCACTTTACATCAATTTTCCTTAAATTAAAAAAAATATATAAAATTTTTATTAAAAAAACTTTGTAGCGGTGAATTATATTAATTTAACCGCACATTATTATATTTTTCATTTTTTTCGTTTACGATTTCATTTCAAATAAAGAGAAAAAAAACTTTTCATGTTTGTATTATCTTATAAATTCCCTGGTTGTACTTTTTCAGCTTCTTTTACCTTTTTTAAAGTAATATCGATTATATCTCCGTACTTCCATCCTCTAGCAAGAAAATCTATCTCAGATTCAACATGTAAAAAACGCCTTGGATCTTGTTCATCTTTTCGGGTAAAAGTAGGTATTGCGCTTTTAAGCATCACAGAAAGCTGTTTTTGAAACTCGGGTGGGATTGGTGAGCCATTTGGTCCAGTTCCTAATACTTTTATTGGTGTTTCTTCTGTATCGTTCTTGTCAAACTCCAACTTATCAACCGGGAACATCATTACCTCTACAAAACCCTTTTTCTTCGGACATGGTCGTATACCTTTTATTTGATATGGAATTGTTATGGTGTTTTCGCTCATATATTGGCACCTATTAATTTATCAATTATACATTGTCAGATATTTTTATCTTTTGGAAAATGATTAACAATATTGTTTTTTCACATCATTATATAGAACCATCACATATCACATAATGTAAATATGAGCCATGGTGTTATTATCCCTAATACAAGCCGTTTTTCAATAACTAATTTACATATCCATCCTACCAAAATATAAAAATTATAGATTTCAAATATACTCATTTTTAATAGTTATATCTCTAACAAGTGTTAAGGAAACAAATATCACAAGATTAAAAAAAATGAAAAAGAAATAGCTTACCATATAAACATTATGAAGAACAACATAAACGCCTTTTTTGTCACTGGTGGAACCCCATCGACTTCAACGGTAAGTTCAAAAGGTCCGAATCCTAAGAGGATGCCTGTTTGAATAGGAACCGTTTCATTTGCGTCTGCATGTTCAATAACTCCTTCAAAAGTGATATTTTTTCCTGGATAATAAATACCTTCTCCTTCTGGCCTTATTCTCCAATTAATAAAATCAGCAGGATCATAAAAATGGACACGGGCTTCACATCGTAGTAATGAGATAGGAACAATGGTTGGCTCCCATGGACATGGTGAAGTAATAATTCGAAACGCCATATCAATTGATTCTTTTTCAGTTGGATGATCATCGGGATACCTTAATTCTTTCCAACAAGGCGATTCAGAAATATTATAATAAACAGCATCGTCATTCCAATGCATATTAGAGCTTGCCCACCCAAATTCTGTTGTATTTGATTTCATATAAACACCCAACCAATAAATGACCGGTTTGTTAGGAGATCCTTGTTGTTGAAAAGCATCGGACCAGCCGATACTGAAATTATATAAATAAACCACTTTATTCGTATCTTGAGATGGAGGACCTGTACAGGGATCCCACCAATAAAATCTATTAAGATAGATATTATAAAACGACTCCTCGAATTGTTCGGGACCGAATTCTTTTGACCAGAGCAAATTACCCGGCATACTGTAATTTTGATTTTGACCGGCTGGAACATCATCCCAAATACTCAGGTTAAACATAGTAATATCAGAAGCATAACTGTACAACCATCTACTCCATATTTGAATCTTGGTTATTCGTCCAGTTGATGTGCAATTGAAATCATCAGCAACCATTCGAGTAATTCCATCAC
>Ga0209427_10004411_pt1 | contig 16277 bp, 15 predicted proteins | sample DeeMarSWOR136_30_FD_187465 | JGI IMG/M metagenome (GOLD analysis project Ga0209427, IMG submission 187465) | Marine sediment microbial communities from White Oak River estuary, North Carolina - WOR-1-36_30 (SPAdes) (version 2) | ecosystem: Environmental > Aquatic > Marine > Intertidal zone >...
CGCCGATTTGCCTGCGCCGGGAAGTTCTGATCCGTATGAGAAGTTCAACTATCTCAAAGCGATCGCCAATTTTCACATCAAGCTGATTGAATCGGCTGGTAATGCTCGACTGAATCGCTTTTATTATTCCATTTTCTCCAATTTAGCCCGATACCAAGACATGTACATCTATATCCCTGGCTTAATGGATAAGTCCCAAGAGGTTCACGGGCAGGTTTTGGACTTAATTAAAAGCGGTGATTATGCCGAGGCGAGGGAAATTGTCAGGGCGCACATCAATTCTTTTCACAAGTTCATCGAAGAAGCGATAGCCGAAAAAAGCGCGGATCCCGCCGGTGAGGCCGCAAGAGATTTGAGTCGGGGTTAAGAGAATCCCTGCAAACAGGAGGTAATGTTGAAATGAGCGTGAGCGCAGAGCAGTTAGCGCAAGACCTAAGGGGTATTGTTGGTGAGGATTACGTGTTTGCGGACGTATTTGAGAGAATGGTCTATGCGGACACGGAGTTGCCGTATGATGTTGAAGAAGGCGATTTACCAGATGTTGTAGTTCAACCCGCCGATGCCCAGGAGATATCAAAGATACTGAAATACGCCAACGAGAAGAAGGTTCCAGTCACGACCTATGGTTCTGGCACATCCCTTATATTCGGCACCAAAGTTAAACATAGAGGCATATCGCTGAGTACCGAGCGGCTGGACTACTTGAGAATAGATGAGGATCATCAGTGGTTTGAATGCGGAGCCGGGGTGAAAAATGGTCGTTTGATAAAGGAGCTCGGGAAATTGGGATATTTCCTTCCAATCCAAACACAGGCAGGGTCCAGCTTCGGCGGATCGGTCAGTGTCAACACCCTTGGGCATCTGACGGACAACGTCTTTGCGAGGCCGGTGAACAATATTTTGGGCCTCGAGGTTGTGCTGCCAACCGGGGAGATAATAGAAACGGGGTCGAGGTGTCTGAGACGTGCAGCCGGATGGGACTTGGCGCACATCTTCATAGGTGCTGAGGGCGTGTTGGGGGTAATCACAAAGGTCAGGATGATCCTTTATCCTATGCCGGAGACGGCTGACGCGGTTGCTTTTTTTAAGACGACCGAGGAGATAGGGCATGCTATTGCCCTGATGTACAAGAACAAATTGCCGCTCCCGATGGACGGGGAATTTGTGGGGGAGAAAGCCTGTAAAGTTGGCTACGAGGCCTTTGGACTGGATTTTCCCGAAGGCGCCATGGCCATCACCCGATCGATGGGTAGAACCAAGGAAGAGGCCCTCAGGGATGCGAGTGAGCTGGTTGAATTCTTCAAGAGCGTTGGAGCGACGGAGTCATTTGTTCTGGAGGATGCCGAAGTCAAGGAGAAGGTCTGGGCCGTTCGGGAAAACGCAATGCACTGGGGGGAGGAAAAGGGGTTAAAGGGCTTCCAGGCCATAGAGGTGAATCCGACCCTTCCTCAACTACCAGAGGCAATAGCGGAGTTGAAGAATATTACGCAGGGCAGAAAAGGCCTCATTGGTCAGACGGAGGCTTATCTCTATGGTCATGTTGGTTCGGATTCCCTGCACTGTCTCTTCGTCTTTCCCTATGATTGGTCCACGGAAAAGATGAAACAGGTGGTTGATGAAATCTGGAATCTCGAGAAAGAGCTGCAACTAAAATATGACGGCGTGGGGGGTGATTGGGGGTGGCTTCCCCACCGAGTTCCCTTGTTTCGAGAGAAATACGGAGAGGTCAGCTACGAGATAATCAAGAAAATGAAACGGCTCTTTGATCCGAATAACATTCTCAATCGGGGCAATATTGAAGGAGAGGTATGATGAAAGAGGAGCACGTTGAAGAGAATGTAGAGAAAGAGTTACATGACGCCCTCGTTAGTTGTGAGAAATGCCATTTCTGTAATTTAGTGTGTCCGATTGTCGATAGCCGGGTCACTCAAGGTCCATTTGGCATAAATCGAGCCATTTACTATGGATTAAAGTGGAATCAATTCAATGACACCTTACGGGACTTGGTTTATTCATGCACAACGTGTAATAAATGTGTAGCCATGTGTAAGAAGGTGTCGCGGGGACTGCCCCTCGTTGAGGTTTTTGAGAAGGCGAGGGAATTGCTGTTAGTTGAAAAGGCGAAAGGCCCTATGCCTGAGCAAGCAGGGGTTTTAAAAAATATGCATGTCCGGGGGAATCCTTGGGGTAATCCTCCCCATGAGAGAACGAAATGGGCTGAGGGGCTTGATGTAAAATTCGCTTCACAAGACAATAAGGTGGATATACTCTACTTCGTGGGGTGTGCCTCTTCTTACGATGCGCAGGGGCAGAAGATAGCCAAAAATCTGGCCAAAATTTTTAAGCGAGCAGAGGTCAATTTTGGGATATTGGAGAATGAGACATGCAGCGGGCATGAAGCCCGGAGAATGGGCGAGATTGACCTGTTTGAATATCTATCGGAGGCCAATATAGGGATGTTTGAGGAAGCCGGGGTTTGTGATATTGTCACCGGGGACCCGCACGGCTTCTACAGTTTTTCCCAGGAGTATCCTCGTATGGGGAATGAATTACGAGTTCGGCATTACTCGCAATTTCTCAATGATCTCATGGATGAGGGGAAGTTAAAACTTTCTTCGAAGGTAAACAAGAAAGTTACCTACCACGACCCCTGTTATTTAGGGAGACACAGCGAAGTATTTGAGGAGCCGCGGAAACTGATACAACGCATCCCTGGTGTTACCCTGGTGGAAATGGAGAATTCTCGGGCAGATAGTGACTGCTGTGGCATGGGTGGTGGTCGGATGTGGATGGAGCCCCCAAAGGGGTTAGTCTCATCGCAGGCAATAGCGGAAAAACGTGTTCAACAGGCGCTTGCCACCGGCGCCGAGATAGTGCTGACGGCGTGCCCCTTTTGCAACATAACTCTCAACGATGCGGTTAAATCCTTAGAAAAGGAGGATTCGATTACGGTCATGGATATCACTGAGCTGATTTCCATGTCCCTCTGAGATCAACCGATAAGAAGGAGAACTTAAGGAAGGTACACTCTATCGTAAATGGGTGATCCGGTTTGTTCTCAGTCACTAATTCGGTGAATGAACGGGGGAGGTGAAGGTGTGAATTCCATCGTATGCATGAAGCAAGTACCCGACACAGAATCAATCATAAGAATAGATGGTGAGGGTACGGGTATCGTGGAGGAAGGGCTAACATACGTTGCCAATCCCTACGATGAGTATGCCGTGGAGGAGGCCCTCAGGCTTCGGGAGAAGTTCGGGGAAGGTAAAATAACGGTTGTCACCGTGGGGCCACAAAGGGCAGAGGAAGCGATGAGGTATTTTTTCGCGATGGGAGCTGATGAGGGCGTCCTTATAAGGGATGATGAGCCTCAGAAAAGAGACTCCCTTTCCGTTGCCCAATGCCTGGCAGAGGCAATCAGGGATATGGAGTATGATGTAATATTCTGCGGCAAGCAGGCGGTAGATGATGATTCCGGGCAGGTAGGGGCTATGTTGGCTGAATTACTAGACATTCCGCAGGCCACAGTGGTCGCCAAGCTCGAAGTAGCCGATGATAAGAAAAGTGCTGTCGCTCACAGGGAGATTGAAGGGGGTGAAGAAGTCATAGAAATTCAGCTTCCTGCAGTTATTACGGCTCAGAAGGGGTTAAACGAACCGAGATTCACTTCATTGAGGGAGATCAAGAGGGCGATGAGCAAACCCATTGCAACAAGGGAGATGAGGGTTCCCGAGGCAAAGACGAGGGTTGTCAGTCTTGAAAGGCCTCCGGAGAGACCCCCAGGAAGAATTCTGGAAGGCGAGGATGTGGATGTTGTCGGAGAGCTCGTTGATGCCCTGAGAAATGAGGCAAAGCTTATTGATTAAACGAGAGACATAACATGGAAGGGGTGCTTATAAATGGCGGGTATATGGATATTTCCTGAACAGATAAATGGAGAACTCAAAAAGGTTAGTTTTGAACTTCTCAGCGTAGGAAGAAGACTGGCGGATAAAGCCGGCGAGGAGCTTGGCGCTCTCCTCCTGGGCAGCGGCGTTGAGATGCTGGCCTCCGAGCTGGCAAAATACGGCGCGGACAAAGTATTTCTAGCGGATAGTGCAGACCTTAAGGATTTCTTAACAGAAGCGTATACGTCGGTTATCTGTGATGCCGTTGGGGCAAACGAGCCCTCCGTTATTCTATTCAGCGCCACAACGCTGGGCAGAGATCTGGCCCCTCGGGTGGCAGCGAGATTGGGGACAGGCCTAGCAACGGATTGCACTGAGCTGGATATTGATGATACAGGTCGGCTTACCGTCAAACGGCCATTATTTGCCGGAAAGTTATTTGCCAATGTCGCTTTTGATAATGGGAAACCTCAAATTGCGTCAGTCCGTCCCAATGTTATTCCGGTCCAGGAGGACTCGAAGGCGGGTGAAGTTGTCAGATTGGAGGTTCGCATTGACCCTTCCCGGGTAAGAACAAAGCTCAAAGAAATCAAGAAGGAAACCGGTGCAAGGGTTGATCTAACCGAGGCCAAATTTATTGTTTCAGGCGGTCGTGGCATGAAAGGGCCGGAGAACTTTTCAATTCTGGAGAATCTTGCGGTGACTTTGGGATCCGAAGCTACCGTGGGCGCTTCCCGGTCTGCAGTTGATGCTGGATGGAGACCACACTCGGATCAGGTGGGACAAACGGGCAAGACGGTGACGCCGGACCTCTACATAGCTTGCGGCATATCAGGGGCCATTCAACACCTTGCAGGTATGTCCTCTTCCAAATATATCGTGGCGATAAACAAGGACCCTGATGCGCCCATTTTCAAGAAGGCTGATTATGGCATTGTGGGCGACCTTTTCAAGATAGTGCCCTTGATCACGGAGGAATTAAAGAAATCGGGCAAAAAATGACTGTGATTGCCTTCGGACGTTATGCTCTTTTCGCATGAGATGGTGGGTCGAGAATCTGCATTTCCGTTATTAACGACGCACGTATGTGCAGAAGCGAGGTAAAGACATGAGAATTTGGTATGAATTCCCCAGGCCGGTTGCAGGAGCAGAAGGTTTCTATGAGATGCTCAAAGCGAACTGGAAGAAGGTGGGGAAACCCGATTCAGAGCTGGTCATTAAAGCGCCAACCAGAGGAACGGGTGAATTCAAGTATTCAATTGTCGGACACATGTACGCGGACATGCTCAGAACTATTGAGATGGTGGAAGGCATCATCCAGGCGGAGAGGGAAGGGTATGATGCCGCAGTAATCGGGTGTTTTGGCGATCCAGGCCTCGATGTAGTTGAAACATTGGTAGATATTCCGGTAACGGGTCCTGCAAAGGCGGCAATAATTATGGCGCAGGCCGTTGGAAGGAAAATGGCTTTTGTAACGATTCCGTTTTGGGAGAAGAAAATTGAGGATGTCATAAGCATGTATGGGGTTCAGAATCTGGCCATTTCTCATGGGCCCGTTCGAGCTTTTACCATTCCACTGGAAAGATTCAAAGACGAGAATAACGTCGTGGATAATTTCCTCGATATTGCAAAAGGGATTATTAATGATGGCGCGGATGTTATTCTTCTGGCCTGCGTTAATACATCAACGCTGCTAACGTTTAGGGGTATCACCGATGTGGATGGGGTACCGGTTATTGATGGGGCCATAGCTGCGCTTAAATTAGCTGAAATGATGGTGGATTTTAAGGCCGCAGGGTTATGGAGATCGAAGAAGACCATATCGAAGGACGTTATGGAAGGGTTGAGGGAAGGATATTATCACGGTTCCGAATCTGCTTAGCCCTTTCCTGTGGAAATGCACAAAATGAAAGTCATAGTTATCGGTAACGGGATCGCCGGATTCAGCGCGGCATCGTCAATAAGGCTTCTGAACAGAGAGTGTGATGTTACCATGATTTCAGCCGAGACAACCCCCCTCTATTCCGCCTGCGTCTTGCCGGATTATATTTCGGGAAAAATTCCCCGGGAACGCGTGTTTGTTAAGACGATTGAGGATTATGAACGGCTCGGTATTCAGACTCTTTTTGGACGTGAGGTTAAGGAGATTGATCCCATAGCGAAAAAGGTCGCCATGGACAATGGCCAACATCGTTCATATGACAATCTCATTCTCGCCGCGGGAAGCGAGGCCATAGTTTTCGGTGAAACCAAGCAAGGCATGTTCAGGCTCAAGACCTTGAATGACGCTGATGAGATTTTGAAGCACAATGGGAAGAAGGCGGTTGTGATCGGCGCTGGAGCGATAGGGATTGAGATAGGGATAGCCCTCTACACGAAAGCTTATGATGTAACGATCATTGAGATGCTGGATCAGATTCTGCCTTTGGGACTGGATCAGAAGGGCGCTGATAAGGTGAAGGGAATTCTCGAAGAACATGGAATAAAGGTCTTTAATGGTGAGCGGGCTGAGACAATTGTAGGCGAGAACCGGGTGGAGGGGTTGGTGACCAATAAGCGGGAACTTGAATGCGACACGCTTATATGGGCGGTGGGGATGAGCCCAAGGGTGGGGTTGGCGAGGCAGGCGGGCATCGAAATAGGAGACAAGGGCGGAATCAGAGTGGATTCCCATATGGAAACGAGCATTTCAGGGATATATGGGTGCGGCGACTGCGTGGAATCCAACGACATTCTCACTGGAGAAGCGTATTTAAATCTTTTCTGGCACAACGCGAATCGCCAGGGCTCGGTGGCCGGTCGCAACTGCGTCGGGTTACCCGCCGATTATCCGGGGTCCCAGAATGTTTTGAACGTAGACGTTTTTGGAAATCATGTTGCTGGATTTGGATTCACCGAAGCGACCTTGCAGAGGTTTCAGGACATAGATGCCCTTCGTGGCAAGATTTCAGACCTCTCGGTTATTGAAAGGGAAAGAAACGGCAGTTACTACCGGTTAGTAATCCTCGGGGACCGGTGCATGGGCGGGCAGTTTATCAATATAGACGAGGGGGTAGGTCTGCTTTGGAGCCTTATGTTTCGAAGGCGAAGCATTGAGGAGCTTTCAAGAATTGTGAGAAACGAGGAACTGATCTGCCACAGACCATGGTTTCGGCCCATTAGGCCCTTTCTTATGTAAGGCCAAACTAGAGGAAAGGAGAGGGAAGATCGATGAATAAGGCATTGGTTATCAGTCCTGAAAAGTGCACTGGCTGTCATGCATGCGAGATGATTTGTTCTTTGACCCATGACGATGAGTGTAACTTCAACTTATCCAGAATCGGCATCATGAAGACCAGTGGCGGTGGAACGAATGAGAACATCCCAACGGTCTGTCAGCAGTGCCGGGAACCTTTATGTGCGGATGCCTGCGTGATGGGCGCGATCTCCCGCAATGAGGAGACGGGGGCGCTCCTAGTCAACGAGGATCTGTGTGTGGGATGTAAAACCTGCGTTATTGCCTGTCCACTGGGGGGGGTTTTATACCACTACGTAAAGGAATGCGGCATGAAGTGCGATCTTTGTGACGGGGATCCCGAATGTGTGAAGGCCTGCCTCTATGGGGCTTTGGAGTTCCTGCCTATGGATGAATGGGGGAGGAAGAAGCGATTAAGGGGGGCGGAGACTTTAACTAGAATATTGGAAATTGTATATAAGTAACTGAAATTATAGATAACTATAAGGAGTCTTAAGATGAAAGTAGGTGGGTATGCGGGTCAGGTATTATTTGTCGATTTAACACGTGAAAAAATTGAGAAGGAACCCTTGGACCTGGATATGGCGAGGAAGTTTTTGGGGGGCTTTGGTCTCACCTGTAAATTCGCGTGGGACCTATTGGATCCCAAAGCGGATCCATATTCGCCCGGAAACATGATCTTTATGGGTATGGGGCCCATGCTTGGTACAGCTGCACCCGTTTCCTCAAAGCATTCCGTAATGAGCAAATGGCCATCGACGGGTTCTATCGCTCCAGGGACGACGGGAGGTGATTTCGGCATAAACGTGAAGCTCTCCGGTTATGATGGGGTGATCGTTAAAGGCAAGGCCAAGAGACCGGTATACATTAAGATTAACGGGGACGATGTGGAGATTTGCGACGCCGGCGATCTATGGGGCAAGGATACTTACGAAACTACGGATATGCTCTGGGAAAAGCACGGGCGGAATTACGCCGTCATTGCCATGGGGACGGCCGGGGAACGGTTGGTGAACACCACCATCTGTTTCATTGATAAGATCAGCAGCTGGGGAAAGGGTGGCTTGCCAGCTATCATGGGTTCTAAGAACCTTAAGGCGTTCATAGCCTGTGGCAACAAGGGTGTCAAAATTAGCGATCCGAAGAGATTGTTAGAGCGAACCCATATGATATTGGAGAGATTTGAGAACTACCCGGATTATCAGAAGCTCGTTGATCTGGGAACAATGGATGGATTTGCCGGGTGGGCCGACATACACGGGATGTCCATGGATAACTGGAGAGGACGGTATCCAACGGCAGAGGCTTATCGTCTATACGGCCCCGAGTACTATCTGGAGAACATTAAAGCGGGCAGAATCTCAGATCCGACCTGTCCCATTGGATGTAAGGATCATGTAAAGGTCAAGAAGGGAGAGTATACTGGCACGGAGGCGTGGGTATCGTCGTTTTACGGGCGTGTAGTTCATATGGCGGCCCGCTGTCAGGTAGGCAGCTACGAGAAAGCTGTGAAGGCGCAGGAGTTCTTCCAGCGCAGTGGGCTCTGCATCCATTCATATACGGCCCTCATCGACTGGGCGGTTGAGCTCTACGAAAGGGGAATACTAACCAAAAAGGACACCGGTGGGGTGGCGTTGAAGCACGATTTTGAAACCACCATGTACCTGGCGGAACAGGCGAATAAACACGAAGGTCTCGGAGGAATTCTCTCCCAGGGATTTAACAAGGCTATTCAAGATATTGGTCGCGGATGTGAGAAGTATGCGGTTCAGGTTAAGGGGATGGAGCCTCTCTACGATCCTCGGATCAATCGGCTTACTGGACCTGAATTCAACCAGGTGGTCAATCCGCGGGGCGCCCATGCGCCTCAGGGATGCATTACCTTGTACATGTCGAAGGATTTGCCTGCTGAACAATACAGGCCTTGGCTTGAAGACAGAGGCGTCCCTCAGGAAGCCTTTGGAAGGATTTTCCCCCGGCCTGGTTATTTCAACATCGCCAGGATGACTCCTTATGGCGAAGATTGGGTTGCCTTCATGAATTCGGTCGGAATGGGGTGCCTGAGGGGGCGGGTGGATAACTTCTTCAAAGGGGAAGATTGGTTGGAAATCTACTCGGCGGTCACCGGATTTGAAACATCTCTTGCGGAGCTAAGGCAGGCCTCAAGACGAATTTATAATCTGTACAAGGCCTTAAATGTGAGGTTGGGATTTTCGAAGAAGGACGATGTTTTCCCGGAAAGATGGTTTGAGCCTCTTGAGACCACGGACAGAGGCACCCTAGTTCTCTGTGACTACTTCGGAACCCCTCTCAACAAGAAGGACTGCGAAAAACTGCTGAATGATTACTACGATGAGAGAGGCTGGGATAGTGAAACGGGGATTCCCACCGAGAAAACCCTTAAGGAATGCGACCTCGAAGATGTGGCCAAAGACCTCAAAAAGAGAGGGTTCATCAAGAAGTAGAGGCTTTTTCACTTATAGAGCATGAGGACAGGACGAGGCGATGTAAGAGGACCTAAGAGAAATCAATTGAATGGTCAGTTCGTGCTGATATAGCTGACGATCCCGAGAATTTTAGGAGAGAAGAACTCTGGTGATTCTTATCATAGGAGGAACGGGTTTTATCGGTGCCCGCCTTGCCGAGCGGTTTGTCAGGGAAGGTGAGGAGGTCATATGTTTTGACCTCTACCCCGATCCCGATAAGATTTCACACCTGGGAGATCGGGTAACCGTTATCGTCGGCGATGTCACCCGCATCGAGGATATTGTCGCTGCCATTAAGGAGTTTCGCGTTGAAAGGATCGTCAATCTTGCATACATGCTCGGAGCAGAATCCGAGGAAAATCCCCATCTGGCCATGCGCGTAAACGTGATGGGGATGAACAACGTCTTTGAGGCGGCCCGATTAACGGGCATCCATCGGGTCGTTTATGCCTCCTCGATCGCGGTTTATGGTCTCCAATCCTCTTTCGGGGAGAGGCCGATGACAGAAGATGATATTTGCCACCCCACCCTTGTTTATGGAGCCCACAAACTCTGGAATGAATTCATGGCGAAAAAGTACATGGAACGCTATGGGATGAGTATTCCGGGACTTCGCATCGCAGTTGTAGGCGGTCCGGGAAGGAAAACCGGCCTCTCGGCGTGGAGCAGTACATATGTGGATTTACCCGCGGTGGGCAAACCCGCACAAATCCCATTCCGCTCAAACCAGAGGACCCTCATTACCTACGTGGACGATGCTGCTGAGACCTTTTTTCGGCTTTGTTTAACGGAGAACTTTAAGTACCCGGTTTACAACTCCTGTGCCTATTCTTTAACCCTTGGAGAACTTGCGGGCCTCGTACGAAAGTTCTTACCCGATGCCGAGATACAGTTCAATGAGGCGGCCGCCGATCAACCGTTGGTCTACAACTGGTCAAGCGAGAGGCTGGAGAGGGAATTCGGGATGAGTCTCCCCCTTGTTGAAGAGATGGTTAAGAAACACATCAATGCGGTTCGGGGGAGTGCTGGCTTGTCATAGATTTGACCGAGACGGAGGAGAAGGAATGAAAGAACCCAAGAAATCAGAGACAGCTCAGCCCTGGAAAACGGATAACTGGTTTGTCAGCCCGTGGAATTTCGTTGAGGAGGTGACCGAGGATTTCCGGCCCCCTGAACGGGTGAAGATCCATGATATCACCCTGCGTGACGGGGAGCAGCAAGCGGGGATCATATTCACAAAGGATGACAAGGTACGGATTGCCGAGAAGCTGGCCGAGGCAGGGGTACACCGTATCGAGGCGGGCATGCCCGCGGTATCGCCCCCTGACGAGGCAGCTATCAAAGAGATCGTGAAGCGCGATCTGGGCCCTCAAATCTTCTGTTTCAGTCGGTGTATGGTGGACGATGTGAAACGGGCAGTTGACTGCGGCGTATATGGGATAGTTATGGAGATTCCCGCCAGCGCCCACCTTATAGAGCATGCCTATAAGTGGTCCTTGGAGAAGGCCATAGACCTCCCCATCAAGGCTACTTCCTTTGCCAAGGAACAGGGGCTCTACACGGTCTTCTTCACCATCGATGCCACCAGATCCGATATGAACTGGTTGCTGGATCTGGTGGATCGGGTAGCCACCGAGGGTCATATGGATGCCTTTACCCTGGTGGACACCTTCGGGGTGCTCTCGCCCCATGGTGCGAGCTATTTTGCCAAGAAGGTCAAGGAGAGGGTGGCCAAGCCCCTGGAGATTCACTTTCACTCCGACTTCGGTCTCGGAGTAGCCAATACCATAATGGCGGTGCTGGCCGGTGCCGAGGTAATCCATTCTACAGTTACCGGGATCGGGGAACGGGCAGGGAATACCCCCATGGAGGAGACCGTGCTGGCGCTTCTGACCATGTATGGGATCGACGTGGGCATAGATTACAGCAAGCTCAACGAGCTTTCTAGGCTCGTGAGGAAGGTTTCGGGCACCGAGATTCCGGAGAGCAGGCCATTCATAGGCGATGGGGCCTATACCATCGAATCGGGGATCCCTGCCGCCTGGTACAAGAATATCTATGAAGAGCACCCCACAACGCTGTTTCCCGTACGCCCCGAATTTGTGGGCCATGGAGGGCCGCAGATCGTAATGGGCAAGAAGAGCGGGATTGAGTCCGTAAGCATCTGGGCCCACAGGTTGGGCATCGAGCTCGACGAAGAGGAAGCTATGTCTGTTCTTACCCAAGTCAAGCTGAGGTCCCACGACTTGAAACGGGTGCTCACCGAAGAGGAATTTAAGGAGATCGTTGAGGATGTGCGAGCTGAGAAGGGCAACAGTAAGGGGTGATAACGAACTATAGCGCTTCTCATGTGCGTGAAACCAAGAAATGTCGGCAAAGAGAGGGGGTTGATAGACAAAGGTGGTTGAGACAAAGGAACGAGGCCAGTAAAGAAAGGGGGTGGTGAAACCACATTGGTTTATGGGCAACTGATCACCGGTAATTTCGATCTCTCAAAAAGAAAAGGAGGGGACGTGACATGGAAGAAACGAAGAAAATGGAGGGAATGCGGGATGAGGAAGTAAAGGCAGGCATGAGGATTCTGTGGAAAGGATTGGTGATACCCACAGTGATATGCTATCTATTGATGGCTCTCCCTGCGTCACCAGGAGGTTTGCATATATACGGTTGGGGAGCCCTTATATTAGCCTGGTGGATAGTGGCTATGTCGGTTATCTATAACAGGAAAATGGACCGGATCCAGACGCAGCAGCAGAAAAAGTAAAGGGGGGTAAAAAATGCAAGCCGTACAAATAGTTACAATATTTGGATACTTCTTTATGTGTTTGGCGATTGGTTATGCCCTCAGAAAACGAGGTGCTGATACGGAGACCGGATATCTGGTCGCGGGCAGGATGATCGGTCCGATAGTTGGAGGATTGTCCATGGCAGCCTCATACATGAGCGCGGCTGCATTCATGGGCGTAGCGGGAATGGGCTATAAATTTGGGCTGCCCTTTATATTCACGGTGGTTGCCATGTGCGGCATGGGATTTATCGTTGCACAGATACTCATTGCCACCCCCCTTGCGCGCAGGGCTAAGGATTTTACCGTTACCGATTATCTGACGGAAAGATATGGGAGCCAGTTCATTAGAGTGGTAACCCCGATTATTGTGGTCATTCTCTTGGCCACTTATGGAATACCCCAGCTCAAGGCATCTGGCATGGCGGTTTCAAAAATCGTGGGTATTTCATTACCATGGGCGGTTATTATAAGTGCCCTCATCTTCGTCGTATATGTGTCAATAGGGGGAATGTGGGCCGTCTCGATCACCGATGCGGTGCAGGCCGCAATCATGGTAGTAGCTATGGTCTTTTTGGGGTGCTGGACGTTCTTTGTCATCGGCCAACCAGGTGAACTCCTTACGGCGGCTTTCGCGAACAACAAGATATTAGGAGGATTTGGATTGCCGAAGATCAGCTTCATTGGTGCGGGAATTCTGTGGTTTTTCGGTGTTGTAGGTCTGCCACATCTCGTAATGCGTGTTTTCACTGCACGGGGTGAGATTGTGGCGAGAAAAACCCTCCTGAACTCCGTGATTTATTTCAACATATTCTACTTCTTCGGGGTGTACCTTGTTGCTATCGTTGGTTCAGCTAAGTTTCCGGGGCTTACCCGTCCCGACCAATGCGTTCTCCGCGTAATGGAGTTGGTACATCCAGTGATGCAGGGTATTTTGACCGCTGGTTTGATTGCAGCAGTTATGTCGACCACCGATACGCTGCTGATCACGATAAGTGCTGCAATATCCAACGATCTATACTACAGGCTCATAAATCCACAGGCATCTCAGCGAAAAGTTGTAATGGTTGGGAAGATTTCGGTATGGGTCGTTGGAGCGGTAGTGGCGTATCTAGCCATACAAGAAATACGGATGATCCTTATTCTTGTCGGAGCGGTAATCGCCACTGCATCGTCAACATTTGCGATACCCCTGATCTTCGGGATCTACTGGAAGGATGCCACGAAACTGGCGGGTGAGCTCGGTGTAGTCTTTGGCTTTGTGGTTTGCTTTGGCTTGTTCCTGTTGAAATGGGTTCCACCAATGTCAGAGGGGGTTTTCGGAGTGGCCGCCTCGGCTCTCGTCATGATAGTAGTGACGTATCTTACGAGGCAGAAACTCGCAGCTGCTCGCTGAAGAAAAGACTCTGAAGATATTGGGGGACCATAGGGCATGGCTGAAAGCGTGTTTCCGAACCCGATTAAGAGGCCAGCATGTCTGACACTTTCAGACATGCTGGCCACAGTCCTAAGGGCTGCACCTCGCATCAGGTCATTGCTTTGAGGATGTGTTACATTGTTCAGGAATACCTGGAGTACATTCGTAGGATTTGGACCTGGCTTAGTTGTTGATTGCCTAAAAGGCGTTCAAGAGGATCTGGATTTCGAATATGATTTCCTGAAACAAACACCGAGGTTTAAGGATTTTTTCATATATGGATCCAATGAAGACACGACGATATTTGAAGTCAAAAATCCAGTGAATATCAATATAGAAGTTCTTGACGTTTCTGCAGACCCCCTGTTCAGGGGGCTATACAGTTTCATCACCTCAAAGGAAAATTTTAAGGAGCTTACGGAGGATATCAGTAGAATTTCAATTTATCCAATAAACAGAACAACTGAGCCTTTTGTGGAAACCTTAATTAAGAAATTGGCAGGGCATTTCCCGGAAAATCCCTGGGGCCGGTTACAAAAACATCCGAGATTTCGTACATCACCAATACTATATTTGCGAGTCAAGAGACAGTGGGAGCAGTGGATTGGTTAAAATACCAGAACAAGAGCGGGACATCGAGGCGCTTTCATGCTTGGGCGTTTCCGTTAGGTTTTTTCCGGCAGGTCGACCCTATTTTCGTTGCTATTCGGACGCAGACAGACGAAGTTTGGGAAGAATGCATTTTTTGCTTGACATAGAGACCAATCTATTGTAGACAATAGACACCGCTTCTGGGATTTAATAGCGCCTCAATCGGATAGTAGTACGGAAGGCAGGTCCTGAGCCGCTCATCTTTGGCCGAGTAGTGAGACGCGGTCTTCATTTTTTCGAGACCTTCTTAACGCCGAAATAAAAAAGGGGGGGGTGGGCAAGGGGTCTTCGGTGGAAAATGGAGAATCGAGGATACCAGTAGTAGGGCTTGGCCAGAGAAGATTCCGTGCTTCCCGCCGGGAACTCTGACATACAACGGATACCAGATTCCCCCGAACATCAATGGTACGGCCTCTCGGGGGTGATTTTGCCCCAGAACATATTAAGGAAAGGAGGATTACCATGAAAAAAGTACAGATTTTCAGAGGATTGGCGTGTGTGGCCTTCATTGGTTTGTTCTTATTTTCTCTCCCCGGAGAAGGACCAGCGAAGGACAAGATTTTGATGGGATACTCTGCGTCTCTATCGGGGGGATATTCCCACGTGGGGAAGATGATCAAACAAGGATACACGGTAACAGCTGACCTCGTTAATAGCAAAGGTGGTATCCATGTAAAGAACCTGAACAAGAAATTGCCCGTGAAGTTGGTTGTTTATGATGACAGAAGTGACCCATCAACTGCGGCAAAGCTCTATGAAAGACTCATTACTGTCGACAAAGTGGATTTTGTCCTCTCCCCGTGGGGAAGTAGCATTGGATTTCCCGTAACCGGAATTTGCCAGAAGTATAAAATGCCCCTTGTGGGGATAATGTTTGCCTCGGACCCCATTTTCAAGCAAGGTTTTGATTATGTGTTCTGCACCATTCAGGTCGCTAGCCGGCATGAATGGAGCCCACTGGAGGTGTTACGTGAGTTGAAAGACCGTCCTCAAAAAATCCAGTATATCTCGACGAAGGAGCTCTACGGGATTACGACTGCAAAAGGGGGGTTCGAACGCGCGAAGGAGTTGGGGTTTCAGCCTTACTACGAGGAGGTGGAGAAGGGGGTCAAGGATTTCACGCCACTTATTACAAAGATGAAAAGCCTCGGGATTGAAGTAATCTCAACGGGGATTTATGAGGCGGAATTCTTCCTTCTTTACAGACAGATGCAGGAACTCGGGTTTTATCCGAAGTTCATTTATGCATCTCACGGTACCGACCTTCCTGACTTCTGGGAGACATTTAGAGAGAGTGCGGAAGCTGCGTGTGCGGGTGGATTCTATAATCGCACATGGAGATCATTCCAGAATGAGGAATTTGTGGCGGCGTATAAAAAGGCTACGGGGACGTATCCGACTCATTATGCCGCAACGGGATCTGGAATTCAGATTATGCAGCAAGCGATTGAGAAGGCTGGAACTCTTGACCGGGAAAGAGTAAAGGAGGTTTTGGAGAAAGAAGAATTTACGTGCCTGGTTCTCCCTCGGGTCAAGTATGTTTCTGAAAAGGGTTATACAAACATCAACAAATATGCTTACTCGGGTGTTTTGCAGTGGCAGAATGGTAAGCTTATGACTATTTACCCCAAGGAAATTGCGGATGCTGGACTTGTTTATCCTATGCCATGGGAAAAATAGGCCTTTAGGAGCCGAAGGTCACTTCGATTCGGCCTGCGTTTGGGCTGCCCTCCGCCGAATCGGAATCAAGGAGCCGGTTAAAGGTTTCGGAAAGCTAATGGAGAAGTATTGATCTCCGAATCCGTGCAATGAGGGG
>Ga0209427_10004412_pt1 | contig 16275 bp, 12 predicted proteins | sample DeeMarSWOR136_30_FD_187465 | JGI IMG/M metagenome (GOLD analysis project Ga0209427, IMG submission 187465) | Marine sediment microbial communities from White Oak River estuary, North Carolina - WOR-1-36_30 (SPAdes) (version 2) | ecosystem: Environmental > Aquatic > Marine > Intertidal zone >...
GCCTTGGGTCATGCGGACAAGGAAGGGGGACAATCACATAGGTTTGTTATCTCGCCATTCGTCAGGTCAACGTCTATCGACGTCGCCACCTCGTCCCTGATTCGGGCAGTTCCTGCACAAATGCGGTAAAGCTTCTCCGTTGTGCAAGGACTGCTGACGACTACGGTGCGAAGAGACGATGCAACCCTTTTTTAGATCACCCTACACTTGGTGATACTATGCCTCTTGAACGGAGCAACGTCATCTGGCTGAACGGCGGCGTGGAGAACGACGAGACCGACGGGCACTGCGCATCTTTGCGATCACACACTCGGGCTTCGCCTCTCAACGAGATGAAACGCCAATCCTGGAATGCGAACGTACCGTGTCAGTTGCGATCCGCCGCGACGGATCACCGGCGTCGCCCCTCAGTACGGGAACGGACGAACCTGGAACTCCTCCTTGAGGTCCTTGTTGTACTTCACCACTCTGATCTCGCCAAAGTCCTTGCTGAATAGAGGATAGCCCTTCTCGGCCCAGCCCGCGATACCACCATCGACGAGGTAGACATTCTTGTAGCCATAGCGGTAGAGAAAAGAAGAAAAATACGTGGCGCGATGCTTGGTGCGGCAGAAGACCCAGATTTCAGTGTTGGGATCCGGCCAGGTCTTTGGCACCAGATAGGGGTGACCGGAGTCGATGTTATTGGAACCCAGAACGTGGCCCGCATAGAACTCGGCGCCGGTGCGGATATCGAGAATGACCGCCTGGCTCTTCTTGGCCTGAATGTCCTGCCACTTTCTATACAGCTCATCCACGGTTACAACGCGGTTCTTCGGGATAAGTGCTGACAATTCGGCGAATACCTTCTTCTCTTCGTCCGCGGGTCCCGCCAGGCTGATTGTCGGGACAAGCAGGATGGCAACAGCGGCCAGTCCTCTCAAAACTGATGTGTTCATGGCTGTCTCCTAATTGCCGGGTGTTGAGTGCCCCCAACGTGAAGATGGGCGTTATCGAGGCCAGCGCGGAGTGCTGACTCCCCGAATGGCGGGTTCATGTTCTGCCGGACAATGCCGTCCGACCTTGATTTCTGTCAAACAAACGCCAACCCGCCATCGCGGCCTCTCCAAATCACTCGCCGACCTGCTAACCGACGTGAAGCGACACCAGTCGTGCGAGTATGGTGGCAATGTAGTGTTGGCCGGCCTCGGCACTGGCCGGCAATACGTCCTTGACTCAAGGGATGCCGGAGAGGAAAGCCTAGCGTCTGCGTGCCAATGCTGTTGGGGTTCCCTAGAACAACATGCTGAAAAGCTTTTCCAGCAGCTCTTCGATGGGCATCATGGTGAGCAACAACGGCGCAATCGGAGTGAGTGTCGCAAGTCCGAGCAACAGGCTTGCCTTCCATGCAACAGGGACAAGGTGCATGGTCTGTACGATCTGGTAACTGGTGTCCAAGTCGGCAAGCGACTGAATGTCGTTGCTGCCCACGAGCGCCTCATCCGCTGGCAAACCGCCGCGCAACCACTTCGTATCGAATTCGCGAACATAACGCATGGATAGCGTTCCATACTCGAAAAGGCCCTTCCATCTGGCCGCCACAAGCTGCGGCGCAAAAACCAGCAGCGGGGCAAGGACAACGCACTGCACAAAGACAACCATGATGGCGATCTCGCCTGCGAACTCGGGAAGCGTCTTTTCCAGGACGAAAATCTGATCGGCGATATTACCGGCAACCAATGCGCCGTGTGCGATGCCGATGAGAATGAGGGCATTGACTGTCGTGGAAAGGAATCCGAGCCCACCGAAGCGGTCCGGGTGCGTAGGTACAAGGTCTAGCTGGATGCGCGACACCTGCCACAGCAAGCGCGCCCAGATGAATAGCCGGTAATACCAGCGAACGAGCAAGAACTGGAACATCGGCAGGCTTACGTACCCATACCACATGCCAGCCAGGGAAAGCTTCGCGCCCCCGGCCGAGGGTATCGCGTACCAGGTAGCCGCATCCAGCGCGACATAATGGCGCCAGACAATCAAGACGCCGACGCCATATACCAGCGCGATCAGCAGCGCTTCGGCTAACGTTGAATTTCGCAACCGGGATGCCGATGCGATGGCACCATCGAACCGTGGCATGGCGTTGTCAGGGACAAGATTCCGCTCCAAGAATTGTCGCACCACGTACCGCATGCGTTGGTGCACCAGAAGCTCCGACCCGATCAACAGGGGCATCGCAACGAGGAAACGGACGTGAACTTCCACATCCAGCAGGAAGGGCGCGGCCACCTCCCCACCCAACAACTGGCCTTGCAGCATGGAAAGCAGCAGCAACGGAAGCCAGGCAAACAGCGAGAAGACAATGACGCGTTGGCGCACCAGCAGCATCGCGTCGTCGTAAAGATGCGCCCGACGCAGGAGCCGGAAGAAAGGTCCGCCCACGGCCAGGGAAAAATCCGGCGGGTGCTGGTGTGGTTTCCCGCCAATGGAATCAGGCATGGAGGGTCTCATCCCTGATTAGAAGCGGTAAACCACAGCAACCATGGCGAGCACTCCAAGCAGCAGGACCAAGACAGCGATATAGCGGGTATTGGAGGTTGGCATGGCTGGATACTCTTTTCGCATTGACCGCAGATCCCGCGTATGCTCGATCCCGCCAAGTACAAGCGACAAGATACCGATGCCAATCATCAGGCACCCGAACTCGCGGGCTCCGCCAGGAACTGGCGCGTTCATGCTTCAGCTTGAAGTAAACCCCTTCCAACGCAAGCATCCACTTGCCTTTGTGTGCCTCAAACAGCGCCATGAATCCCGAGTCCAGGTTGTCAAGAATGTCGCCGAAACTCATATCGTCGTCCGCCGAGACATCGCCCAGACCGCTCGAGACTCCGGTCTTGCCGTCTAGTCCGGTATTGAAAAGATAGGGCGTAATCTGGAACTGCCAGGCATTGGTGTCGCTGCTTCCCGCCGACTGCGCGGCGGCGGACACTGGCACAGCAAGAAGGGCGAGCGTCGTGCCGAAAACAATGCCCACGAAGTGGTCGTGACGCGTTGTGCGTTGCTTCGTCATGGGCATTGGCTCTTGCTCCCAGCAAAGCCGCTTTGTCGAAACCGGCACTCTCAGAATACTCTGCCAAGCTTCCGCATGATCCATCGGCCAGCGCACTGCCTGCATTGATCTGCATCAACAAGTGCCGACGTGAGATGGAGGGCCGGGGGACGAATGCGGTGGAGGATCCACCCGTCGCCGCCGTCGCGAGAATGGTCGCGTGTCGTCGCAGGCGTGCCTACAAACCGGCGGGCGAACCTGACGCGCTGGAGAATTCAGTGATGTTTCGGGACACGGGGATCGGCGTGCCGCCAGACGAAGGCGGCGCCGGCAAATCAAAACTCCCGCCCAACGCGAGGTGCAGGTTGACGCGCTGGACGCGCGCCTCGCTGCGAACACGCAACAGCGTAGTCCGGGCGGCGAGCAGGGCCAGTTGTTGCTGTGACACCGCGCGCAGATCGTTCGAGCCAACACGGTAGCGGGCTTCGGCCAGTTCCACCGCGCGGCGGTTGTCGGCAACGGCCTGCGTCAGCACGCGCTCCCGAACCCGCAGCGCCGATTCATTCGACAGGTTGTTCTCCACATCGTTGAAAGCACGCAAACCGATACGCGCGTAGTCGGCGAGTGCCTGCCGCTGTTCCGCGGTACGAACATCGACTTGCGCCGCCAGTGCCCCGCCCTGATAGATCGGCGCGAGCAAGGACGCCCCTGCGCTCCACGCCGGGTTGTCGCGATCCTGCAGCACGAAAAGTTCGCTCGACACTGTGCTGCCGCCCGCGCTAAGCGAAATCTTGGGCAGGCGCGCAGCCTTGGCCTCCGCAATGCGCTGAAAGGCGGCTGCCACGCGCCGCTCGGCTGCTACCACGTCGGGGCGGCGCTCGAGTAGCTCCGAGGGCAAGCCGGCCGGCACCGGTGGCGGCATGGCGGGAAGCTCCGCGGCGGCGTCTAGCGACGCCGCCGGATAGCGACCGAGCAGGATCTCCAGGGCACGGCGCGCCTGCTGGTAACCGAGCTCGAGCTGCTCGCGGGTATCACGAAAATTCCCCAGGCTTGCCTCGGCAACCACGACATCATATTCATCCCCAACACCCACGCGCCGTCGCTCGCGCGCGAGCATCGCCAGACGCTCTGCGGCTGCCACCATTTCATCGGCAATGGCCAGTTGCTGTCGGGCCTCGCTGGCCAAGAACCAGCTCTTCGCCACTGCCGCCGCGAGCGATTGGCGCGCATATACATAGTCCACCTCAACCGACGCATATTGAGCGGCGCCCGCCGCGCGCGCTGCGCGCACCCTCCCCCAGAGATCGAGTTCCCAGGATGCGTTAAGCCATACCCCTTCGATTCCGGAACCATCCCCCGACAGCGGGCCCCCGCTACGAGCGAACAGGATAACAGCTGGGTAGATCGCTGCGCCCGCGGCACGCGCGTAACCGGCTGCCTGCTCGACGCGAGCGGCCGCGACACGCAGATCTGCGTTGTGTTCCAGCGCCTCGGCAACCAACGCCGGGAGGGCTTCGTCACTGAAACTCGCCAACCACCCATCGACGACCGCACCCGCCGGCGTCTCGCCGGATGTCCACTGACCGGGAATCGACGCATGCGAGAGCGTTTGGCTACGTAGCTCTTCTCCGGAGGGAGGATCCTTGAGCGCGCAGCCGCCAGCGCCAAGCCCGATGACCAGCGCGCAAGCTACCGCGGCTAGCGGGGACAGACGCCGAGCGCAGCGGTTTCCTTGCGCCATGATGACTTAATGTAACTTCAGGATGAGGTAGTTGACGTATGACCCAACACGCACCATCACCTTGCGAATGATATGAAGCACCCCGAGATGATTGGTGTAGATGGCGCAATTGCCGCGGGCACCCGCGGCAAGAAAGAGCGGCCGATCTTTCTCCGCGATCGTGAACTTCACCGCGAATCGCCCAGGCGGTACCGGTGCCGCTCCGGTTTGCGGAACCATGCCACTTACCGCAAGTTGCCCTTGTCCTTGCGCCCACACGATCGAATCCACGGTGGCCTTGATAATTTCGCCAGGATGAGTCACCAGCGCAATTTCCACCTCATTTCCGGGCTCGACCTGATGCAATTCGTTCTGGCTGAACAGCGCAATGACCTGATGCTCGTCCTCGACAAAACTCATGGACGGGGAAAACGGCAACGGCACGGCATAGGAGCCGCGACGCAATTGCACGTTGATCGGTGTGCCGTCAGCCGGCGCGAGAACAGTGGTTTGCTCGAGTTCCCAGCGCGCATTGGCAAGCTTTGCCTGATACTGCGCGGCCTCGGTTTCGTAGCGCTCGACATCGAATCGGTTTCCGGCTCCAACTGAAGCAAGCTCACGCGACTGCTTGAGGCGCGTGCGCGCCAACACCAGCTGCGCCTCGATCTCGTTCACCTGCAACTGATAGGGCGTCGGATCGATCTTGAAGAGCACTTCGCCCTTCTTCATGGGCAGATTGCCCTCGGCTGGCACCTCGACGACTCGTCCGCGCACTTGCGGATTGACCTGCACAACATACTTGATCACCCGCACGTCATTAGACGTCGGCGAGAAGATATTGAGCAGCAGGATGAGGGCGGCGACACCAACGATGGGAATGACGATGACCGTAACCTTGTGTGGCGTCGTCCATGGCAGCAACTTGAACTTGAAGTAAATCAGCCAGACGATCAGCGCGTAGATACCAATAATAATTTCGACCATCAGTCCACCTCTTTGCCGCCCGGGCCGGCAAACTTGTTCTCAAGGCGTCGCAACTCACGCTTCAGATCCTTCAGGTCCTCGGCCTTCACGCCAGAATCCGCGAGTCGCTCGAGATCGGCACGCACGCGCGAAATCTGCTCGACCGGCGATCCCGCACCAGCCGGCAGTTCCTTGTAGAAGTCGTCATGCTTGTCGGTGCCGTAGGCCAACTTGTAGAGGGTTGGCTTCGAGTACGCCCACAACCAGGCAAGCGGCCACAACAGGCCGCCGAAGAAAAGCGACAGGATGCAAAGTGTCTTGATGGCTTCTTTCTGGGGATGATGTCGCTTCTCGGCAATCACTTCCGGCAGGACATGCACCTTCCAGAAAAGATAGATCGCTCCCGCCGGGACAACGATCAGCACGATCACGGCAGCGATGTCGGCAATCGTATCAACCACCGAGCCACCCATCGCGTGCGCTGGAACGGGGCCGGCGAACAAAGCCGCGGCAATACCAAACCCCACCACACGCCATATCCCCCAAGCCCGAAGATTCCCCACCCGTCGCCCCCTTGCAAGTCGAAACCGAACCACGCCGACCATTCAAGCGAGCCACATTGTAACCACGGTTCAACCTCAAACGAAAAGCGATAGCAGCCATCTCCGCGCGCCTATCAACCTTTGCAACGGTCGGTCTATTTGCCGAGCAGCGCGAGAAAAGCCTTTTCGTCCAGCGTTTGTACACCCAGCTCCCTGGCCTTGTCGGCCTTGGAGCCCGGATCCACGCCCACCACGACGTAGCTGGTTTTCTTGGAAACGCTCTCGCTTACCTTGGCGCCGAGCGCCTTGAGGCGCTTCTTCGCCTCATCGCGCGGCATCGCGGAAAGCGTACCGGTGAGCACGAATGTCTTGCCCGCCAGCAGCTGTTCACCGCGAGCGTGCGCCTCGATCTTCGGCCAGCGTATGCCTGCCGCCTGCAGGCGCCCGATCACTTCGCGATTGTGCTTCTGGTGAAAAAAGGCACTGATGTCATCGGCCATGCTCGGTCCGATACCGTGCACCGATTCGAGCGTCTCGCGGTCGGCGTCCATGAGCGCATCGAGTGAACCGAAATGTTCGGCCAGCAACTCGGCCGTCGCCTCGCCGACTTGCGGGATGCCGAGCGCGTTCAGGAAACGCGGCAGCGTGGTCTGCTTGCTGTGGTCGATCTCGTCCAGCAGGTTCTGCGCCGACTTCTCGCCCATGCGCTCCAGGCCGGCGAGCGCCTCCTGCTCGAGATGATAAATATCGGCGACGGTCTTCACCATCTTCTTCTCGACAAGCTGCTCAACCAGCTTGTCGCCCAGCCCTTCGATGTCCATGGCATGGCGTGAAGCGAAGTGCAGGATCGCGCCCATACGCTGCGCGGCGCAGTAGAGACCACCCATGCACCGATGTGCCGCCTCGCCCTCCTCACGATGGACCTCGGCATCGCACACCGGGCAGCGCTTCGGCATGTGCCAGACATGCGTGTGCGCCGGGCGCTTCTCTCTCACAACGCCGACCACCTCCGGAATGACGTCACCCGCCCGGCGCACGACCACGGTGTCGCCGATACGCACGTCCTTGCGGTGCAGCTCGTCCTCGTTGTGCAGCGTCGCGTGCGTCACCGTCACGCCGCTCACCTGAATCGGCTTGAGTACCGCCACCGGCGTGATTACGCCGGTGCGTCCGACCGACGCAAGAATGTCTTCGACGACGGTATTCTCCTCGCGCGCCGGCAGCTTGTGCGCGAGCGCCCAGCGCGGGGCGCGCGCCGTGTAGCCAAGTTCCTCGCGTGCCGCGATATCGTCCACCTTGTACACCACTCCGTCGATCTCGAATGGCAGCTCATCGCGCTGGGCGAGCATCTTCCCGTAGTAGGCCAGGCACTCATCAATCCCGTGCGCCACATGGAAATACTCGCTCACCCGGAAACCCCAGTCCTTCAGGTGCTTCACCACTTCCGAGTAGCGCTTGCCGGCGGCCGCCGAAGTCTCGCCAAGTCCCCAGGGAAAGAACGCCAGCGGCCGGCGTGCCGTAATGCGAGGATCGAGCTGCCGGAGGCTCCCGGCCGCGGCATTGCGCGGGTTGGCAAACACCTTTTCATCGCGCTTCAGCTGCTCGGCGTTGAGACGCTCGAAATCCTCCTTTGGGATCACGACCTCACCGCGTACCTCGAGCACCGCTGGCCAGCCCTTGCCGTGCAGATGCAGCGGCACCGTGGGGATGGTGCGCACGTTGGCGGTGATATCCTCACCAGTGCTGCCGTCACCGCGCGTACCGGCCTGCACCAGCACGCCGTCTTCGTAGCGCAGCGCGACCGAGGTCCCGTCGAACTTCGGCTCAACGCTGTAACTGACTTTTTCCTTCTCGAGACCGGTGCGACAGCGCTTGTCCCATTCGTGGGCCTCCGTCTCGTCGAAGGCGTTGTCCATCGACGTCATGGGAATCTTGTGCCGTACCTCACCGAACGCCTCGGATGGCGCTGCGCCGACGCGCTGGGTCGGCGAGTCGGGAGTGACGAGTTCCGGGTGCGACGTCTCGATCTCCTGCAGCTCGCGCAGCAGCTTGTCGTACTGCGCGTCGGAGATAACCGGTGCGTCGAGGACGTAGTAGCGGTAGTTGTGCTCGTTCAGTTCACGGCGCAACTGCTCGGCGCGGCTGCGCAGCCCGGCGAGCGCGGTCATGTCAGTCGGACGACTCGATGGCGCCCGAGAAGGTGCGGAACAGCCGCAGTGCGGTCTCGCTGCCGGGCACGATGTCCTGCGCGCGCATCTTCGCCTCGATCTCGGCAATCTGGCCGCGAATCACCTCAATGCCACGCTCGCTGAGGGGCTTACCCTCCTGGTCACGCAGCGAACCACCCAGCGCCGTGCACAAGCCGCGCGCAGTGTCGACCATTTTGTCAAACACCGCCACCGGGCTGTAGGCGCATGGCACGCTCATGAAGAGTGTCAACCCGCTGGTACGCAACCGGTCCCAGGCGCCGGCATCAAACGCGCCGGGCTGAAACAGGTTCGCCATCGAGAACAGATGCTTGCATCCCGGCGAGAGGCCGTTCTTCATATGGAAGATGCTCATCGCGCCGAACTGAAGACCCAGGCGCCGCGCGGTCTGCTCGATGGCACGCCCCGGGAACGTGGCCGGCGCCTCCGCCACCACGTTGACGCTCGCGATCACATCGAAGGCGTCACAAAAAGCATGCAATCGTTTCGCGCGAAGCACGGTGTCGTCGAACTCGGCCGAGAAACGCGTGCGCCGGTTGAGCGCGTCGGCCAGTTTGAGACCGATCTGGGCGAACGTGTTGAGTTCCGATACGTCCAGTGGGCCGCGCGCATCGACCATCTGGATGGCGAGCACGAGATCGCTGTAAATGGTGCGCGAGGAATCGTGCGCGAGCTCGCTCCATTGCCCGTCGCTGGTGCGCTTACCGAACAGGAAGTGCGGCTTCTCGAGCAGGTACTCGTTCTGCTTCCAGATTCCGAGCGCCGCATCGCGTGCCACTGACTGCTCGCCCGAAAGGGTTACCACGAAGTCGATGCGCTCATCGGGCTGGCGCGGGCCACGTGGCGCGGGACGCCCGCGCTTCGCATGCTCGATCCCCAAATCAAGGTTGAGTGGCATGGTGGCCACCTCTTCGAGGGTCTGCAGCTCGTTCTTGTGCATGGCATCCTCGCGCCGCGGCAGCGGCGCGACCGCCGCGTCGGTGCCCAGCACCTTGCGATTCTCGTCAGTGGGGGGACGTGGATGGATATCGAGCGTAAAGGCGGGCCCGGGACCGGGCACGGCCGGCTCCTGTTTTTCGCCCGGCGGCTGCGATGTGCGCGAACGCAGGCGAAACAGGCGACTGGCACGAGCGCGATCGAGCGCGGTCAGCCCAATGAGCACGATGATGCCGAGCCCGAGCAGCAGCAGCGCAATGCGCAGATCCATTACGTGCCGACCATCTCCAGCGCCTCCTCGACGTCTACCGCCACCAGGCGCGACACGCCGGGTTCCGCCTGGGTGACGCCGACCAGCACGTCGGCCATCTCCATGCTGATCTTGTTGTGAGTCACGAAAACCAACTGGGTGCGCTCCGCGATGCGCTTGAGCGTTTCACAATAACGCTCGACATTGGCGTCGTCCAGCGGCGCGTCGACCTCATCGAGCAGGCAAAACGGGGCTGGATTGAGCTGAAAAATGGAGAATATCAGCGCCACGGCAGCCAGGGCCTTCTCCCCGCCAGAAAGCAGATGGATGGTGCTGTTGCGCTTGCCCGGCGGACGCGCCATCACGGTCACGCCGGCCTCAAGTAGATCGTTCTCCGTGAGCTCGAGGTAACAGCTGCCGCCGCCGAAGAGCTGCGGGAAGAACTGCTGGAAATGCGTGTTGACCTGGTCGAAAGTCTCGCGAAACAGCGTGCGCGTCTCGCGATCCATCTTGCGGATTGCCTCTTCGAGCGTGGCAAGCGCCTCGTTAAGGTCTTCCGACTGCTTGTCGAGATAGGTCTTGCGCTCCGACTGCTCGTTGTACTCCTCGATCGCCACCAGATTGATCGGCCCGAGACGCTCGATGCGCGCAGCGATCTGCTCGAGGCGCAGGCTCCAGGCCTCATCATTGGCCTCCGCCGGCATTTCGCCGAGCACGTCACCGATCACCGCACCAGCCTCGCGCAATTGCTCGACAAAGGTATCGCGCCGCACGATGAATTCCTGGCGAGCGACACGCTCACCCTCGAGACGCTCGCGACCGGCCTGAACCTCGCGCTCCTTGCCGCCGCGTGCCTCCTCCGCCGCGCGCACAGCGTTGTCGATCTCGGATACCTCGGCGCGCGCACCATCGAGGCGCTTTTCGACTTCGAGACGCGAGGCGAGCGCCCGGTCGAGCTGCGCACGCAACTCGGCCTCCGGGTGACGCTCGGCCGACAGCGCGCGCTCCAGCTCCTCGCGCCGCGCGGCGAGGCTCCCGAGCTGTCCCTCGAGTCGCGCGCTGCTCGCGCGCGTAGATTCAAGCTGGGTCTGCACACCCTGGCGCTCGACATCGAGGCCGTGCATGGCATCGCGCTCGGCATATTCCGTCTCGCGCGCGTGATCGAGCGCCGCCTGAAGGCGCGCGCGCTCCTCGCCCAGCTGGGCGCGCTGCGCTTCGTGCGACGCGACCGCCTGCTGCGCAGCCTGCAACAACGCATTGGCCTCGTCGAGCGCCGCGCGATCGCGCGAGAGCTGCCCGCCAACCTCGTCCTGCTCACGTGCAATCTGGCTGCGCCGCGCGGCGAGCTGCCCAACGCGTGCCTCGTTGTGCCCAAGCTGCTCGCGCAACTGCGCGCGCGCCCGGTGCGCATCGGTGAGCTGGCGTCCAAGCGCTTCGCGGTTGCGCTCCTCGGCTTCCAGCGCAGCCTGGGTGTCGTGCAGTGATTGCTGATGCTCCGCCACGCCCTGCTGCATGCCGCCGAGCTCGCTCTGCAGGCGCTCGATCTCGCGCTCGCGCGCGATCCAGCCGCTGCGCTCGCTGTTCTCGCTCGCGAGGCTAACCCAATTGCGTCCGACCCACGCGCCATCGCGCGTGACGATCGACTCGTGTGCCGCCAGTGTCCCGCGCGCTTTGAGCGCATCGGTGAGGCTATCCGCCACGTAGATACCGCCGAGCAGCGGCGCGAGATCAAGCTCGGAACTGATCTTGTGCAGCAATTCGCGCGGTGCGTGACTGGCTCCCGCCACGCCGGGACTCGCATCGATCAGGGTGAGTTGCGGTGGCGTGACGCCGGCAGCATCGGCTGCCATGCGATCAAGATCCGGGACACACACGCCGACGAGATCCGCGCCGAGCACGCGCTCGACGGCGCGTTCCCAGCCGCTCTCGACCTGCAGGCGCCCGGCAAGGCGCGGCGCCTGATCGAGCCCGCGGTCCTTCAGCCACTGCGCGAACGGCGCATCGTGACCGGCCTGGGCGTCGCGCTGCAATTCGTGCAGCGAGGCGAGTCGCGCCTCGCTGTTGTGCAGCTGCGGACGCAGCGTGTCGAGCTCGCGGGTAATGGCCTCGCGGCGCGCGCGCAGCTCACGGATGCGCGTATCGCAGTCGGCGAGCGCGCGCTCATGCGTCTCGAGACTGGTATCGAGCGCGCCGGCCTCACGGCGCAAGGTCTCCCCCGCGGTGCCACCGAGCTCGGTGTCGATCGCGGCAATCTCCTCGGTGAAACGCGCGGCGCGCGTCTCGAGTTCCGCCAGATGCGCCTGCAGCTGCTGCAGGCGTGTAAGCTGGATCTCGCGCTGCTTGGTGCGCTCGGCCACATCGGCGCCGAAAGCCTCCCATGCCCCCTGCCAGCGCGCCATCGCCTGCTCGGCCTCGGCACGCGCATTGGCGGCGGCGTCGCGCCGGACCGTTTGTTCGGCGACGCGCGGTGCGAGTTCGGTGAGCGCACGGTTCAGTGTCTCGAGCAATGCCTGGTCAGTGCGCAGGTGCGCCGATGACTCGTCCCAGGTGCGATTGACCTGCTCGCGCTCGCGCTCCTGATTGGCGCGGGTCTCGCGCGCATGCTCGATTGCCTGCTCGAGACGGGCGATCTCTCCGCCCACGGTGTAGAACTCCGAGTGCACGGCGTTGTAATGCTGGTTGGCTTCGACCGCTCGGGCGCGCAGCCGCTCGATCTCGGCCTCGATGCTGCGCTGCTCGGCGAGCAGCGCATCGAGCCCGTTCTGGTGCTCGGCGAGAATACGCTCTTGCGCCTGCAGGCGCTCATCGAGATCACGATAACGCAGCGCCAGGAGCTGCGCCTTCACGAGGCGCTCTTGCTGCTTCAGTTCCTTGTAGCGGCCAGCCGCCCTGGATTGCTTCTCGAGGCGCGAGAGCTGCAACCCAAGTTCGCGGCGGATGTCCTCGACCCGTTCCAGGTTTTCGCGCGTATGCTTGATTCGGTTTTCCGATTCGCGGCGGCGCTCGCGGTAGCGCGAGATCCCGGCCGCCTCCTCAATGAAGCCGCGCAGGTCCTCGGGCTTGGCCTCAATGATGCGGGTCACCATGCCCTGCTCGATAATCGAGTAGGCGCGCGGCCCGAGGCCGGTGCCGAGGAACAGGTCGGTGATGTCCTTGCGCCGGCAACGCGTCTTATTAAGGTAGTAATCCGACTGACCATCACGCCCCGCCTCGCGACGGATAGCGATCTCGGCGTACTTGGCATACTCGCCGCCGGCCCGGCCGTCGGAATTGTCGAAGATCAGCTCGACCGAGGCCTGGCCGACGGGCTTGCGGCTGTTCGAGCCGTTGAACACCACATCCGCCATGGAATCGCCGCGCAGGCGCGACGCTGAGGATTCGCCCATGACCCAGCGCACCGCATCAATAATATTGGACTTCCCGCAGCCGTTCGGCCCGACAATGCCGGTGAGGTTGCTATTGATGGGAATGTGGGTGGGGTCGACGAACGATTTGAAACCGGAAAGTCTGACGTGTTTAAGCCGCATGAAGGTGGTCCGCCGGCGCCTTTCGAAAGGCGTGATATACCTTATAGAATGCCGTTCCCGTCAGGATGGGCTCCCAGGTAATGCCGACCAAACCCAGCAAGAACCTCGAAACCTTCCCGAACCCGCATCCGGGCCGGGATTATATCATCGAGATCACCTGCCCGGAGTTCACCTGTCTGTGCCCGAAGACCGGCCAGCCGGACTTCGCGACCCTGACCCTCGAGTACGTCCCGGACAAGCTGTGCGTGGAGCTGAAGTCGCTCAAGCTCTATGTCTGGTCGTTTCGCAACGAGGGGGCCTTCCACGAGGACGTCGTCAACCGCATGCTGAACGAGCTGGCGGCGGCGGTGCTGCCGCGCTTCATGCGCCTGACAGGGGAATTCAACGTGCGCGGCGGACTGTATACCACCGTCACCGCGGAATTCCGCAAGAACAACTGGAACCCGGAGCCGCCGGCGCCGATCGATGACTTCCCGGTCCAGGCCGAGGTGCTGACCGGCCGGGACGACAGCCCGCCCCCGGACAAGACCGCGGCGCCAGAAACCGGCGGCAGCTCGCGCTTTCGCATGCTGCGCCGTGCGCGCCGACCGGAACCCGTTGCCGCCGCCGCGAAAGGTGCCAAACAAGCTGCCGCGCCGCCGCCGAAGCCCTCCCGCCCCGAACCGGTCTATGTCGGCATCGATCTTGGAAGCACAGGCTGCCGGCTCGTGGCGATCAACGCCAATCGCGAGCAGGTGGCACACGCCGAGGCTCCGCTGCCGGCGTCGCTGCGCAACGATGAACAAGTCACACAGGATCCGACGCGCTGGTGGAAGGCGGTGTGCGACGGACTAAGTACCCTGCTGGGCCAGATAGACCCGCAAGCTGTCCGCGCCATCGCCGTTGATGGCACTTCCGGCACCGTGTTGCTTGCCGACGGCAAGGGTCACCCGCTGACTCCGGCCATCATGTACGACGACCAGCGCGCACTGGATCAGGCCGAGCGCATCGCCGCTGTTGCCGATGCCAACTCCGGCGCACAGGGCGCGACCAGTGCGCTGGCGAAGCTGCTGTGGATGCAGGACAAGGGTCTCGACAAGCGCGCCGCGCACCTGTTGCACCAGGCCGACTGGATCGCTGGCAAGTTGCTCGGCATTTTCGGACAGAGCGATTACAACAACGCACTGAAGCTTGGCTATGACCCGGCAAAGCTCAAGTGGCCGGACTGGCTTAATGAGCTCGCGATCAACCGCGCGCTGCTGCCCAAGGTACGCGTTCCTGGCGAATCGATGGGCAAGATCAGCGCCGAAACTGCCAAGGCCTTCGGGCTACACGCCGATACGGAAATCATGGCCGGTACCACGGATGGCGTGGCGTCATTCCTTGCCTGTGGCGCGAAGCGCCCCGGCGAGGGCGTCACGGCGCTCGGTACGACGCTGGTGCTGAAAATGCTCTCCAACAAGCCGGTGTTTGCGCCCGAGTATGGCGTTTATAGCCACCGGCTCGGCAAGTTCTGGCTCGCCGGCGGCGCCTCCAACACGGGCGGAGCCGTTTTGCTGCAGTACTTCAAGGTTGAGCAGATGCGCGAGATGAGCACCATGCTTGATGTCGATACGCCGACCGGGCTTGAGTACTACCCCCTGCCCGATGTCGGCGAACGTTTTCCGGTGAATGATCCGACGATGGTGGCGCAACTCGAACCGCTGCCAGGCAACACCGTGACCTTCTTCCAGGGCATGCTGGAAGGCATTGCCCGCATCGAAGCCATGGGCTACCAGCTGCTTCAACAGCTTGGGGGCCCAAAGCTTGTAGCGGTGTGGACCACCGGCGGCGGCGCGCAGAATGCGGCATGGGAGCGGATTCGTGCGCGCACCCTCGGCGTACCAACGCGCAAGGCTGCCGCCGTCGCGGCCTACGGCACCGCGCTGCTTGCGGCCGGCGTCGTCACCAAGACCTATCAGTAGAGGTTCGGAAAAACGAAACCGCCTTACGGCGGTTTCGTGAGACGTCCAGCTGACACTATCGATCAGAAATCGACCGTGGTCTCGCCGCTGCCCGACTCGCCCTTGTTGTCGGACCAGCTCAGTTTGACCTTGTCGCCCTTCTTGGCATTCTTCAGACGGAAACGCAGCAGCGGATCGGCCGAGACCGCGCCGCTCGAGAGCATGGTCGCGACGATCTTGCCGTTATGCTCGAGCGTGATCTCGCGGATGAAATGCGCTGGGATCTTCTGCTTGGTCTTGGGATCGACGCGCGTGCCCGGCTCCATGGGATGCGGGCTGATCTGCGCCACGACTTCCACGCCGCCATCTTTTTCGCGGGTACGAAACTTGATTTTTCTTGCTGTTGCCATGTCTTAAAGTCCTCAGTTTCCGTCAACCACCGCAACCACCGGCGGTGACCTTGATAGTCGCCTTCGCGCCGTAGAGCTTGCCACCGGCCTTGACGACAATGTGCACGTCGGAAGTCTTGGCCATCTTGATGAAGGTGGAGAAGTACGAGTCAGCGCCGCTTATGTTGACGGCCGTAACCAGCGGCATTGGATTATTGTCAACCAGGATCGCAATCGACTCGACGTTAGCGAGCGTCGTGTCGACGGTGATCGGCACCACGGCGCCGTTCTCGGCAACTGGCGGCGCCTTTACCTTGATGGCGTCAGAATTGGCAACCTGCGAACTGCCGTAGAGTGCCTTGAGCGCGTCGTCGATCTTCTTGGCGACAAATGCATTGGTCGGATATTCGGCGGCCAACACTGTCGGGGCGCGCAGCACGCCCGCGGTGGCGGCAAGACCGGCCACGGAGAGCGCCACGGTGCCCTTCAGAAAAGTCCTGCGAGGGGAATAAGTCACGGTTGCTCCTAAGAGATCAGCAAATGTAAATGTGAAGAACTGGACGAGCGCCGTCTGAACGCCACGTTGGGGCCGGCATGTTAACAGAATCTCGCTCGGGGAAAGACGCACGAATCCCGGGATTTGTTCCTTCAACGCGTCCGCCGCCTGGGTCCCGGAGCAGAAAAAGCCGGAAGAAACAGCAGATTGACCACCAATCCCACCATCAAGCCGCCGCTCACCACCTGCGCCAGCGGCGCCAGCAACGCGCCTGCCGCCCCGGGCAAAACCGTGAGCG
>Ga0209427_10004413_pt1 | contig 16273 bp, 16 predicted proteins | sample DeeMarSWOR136_30_FD_187465 | JGI IMG/M metagenome (GOLD analysis project Ga0209427, IMG submission 187465) | Marine sediment microbial communities from White Oak River estuary, North Carolina - WOR-1-36_30 (SPAdes) (version 2) | ecosystem: Environmental > Aquatic > Marine > Intertidal zone >...
ATCCCCATCAATCGCGCGCCGATCAAAGGTTCGGGCTGGTCTCCACCGATAACGATCCAGTGGCGCAACCCAAGTTGCGGCAAGACCACGTAGAGGGGAAGATCGAGAAGACCGTACACGCCAAGCACCCGTAACACCGCAGCCCACGGTCCCCTGCGCTTGTGTCGGTACACACTTAATCCTAGAACCCATGAAGCAATGTTGGACGTAATAGAGCCGCCGATCAAAAACGTGCCAAACAGTGCACCTGTGAGCCCCTCGACCCTGACGAAGCCCACTGTAAACTCGCGTGTGAATGCAAGACGTGGATATAACTCGAGAAAGAAGACCTGGATAAAGGTGACGCTTCCCCCAACCATCGTTCCCCAGAGCGCATGCCCCACTTCATGGACGAGGGCCATAACAAAGCCACAGGTAATGATCAACAGAACGCCCTTCACGACTGGTTTCCAGCTCCCTTGGTACTCTCCCGTCTTGATTGATGGGATTATGTATGTACCTGCGAAACATAGACAACCCCAGAATACTAGGTTCCCCAGGAAGTGCCCTAGGATGATCGTTGTTGCTTGCGGGAGCACCATCATCGTTACGCGCCAGACAAGCGGGTAGCCATAATGCGTTGCACCAATAATGCTGGCTGGAGGGCGATTTTCAATCAGGCCTGTCACGAGCGTAAGGACGAGGCCGCACAGAATGCTGCCAACGATACGTGTTGCCTTGATTTTTTGGATGCGGTCGAGGATTGGGACGTCACCTAACGTCATTAATTGCGCTGTGTTCATTTAGAGCTATGCTTTCGAACACCGTGTTCTGCATGTAGAACAGCCTCAGGTGTCATAAGACGTCGATGAATCCGGCGCTCGCTAGCTGATCTCGTGTAGCTTTTTTAGCTAACGAACCATGTGGGCGAGACCTTCACTCGCCCAATTTGCGTATAGAGGAAGCGTTCGACGTCTTCAACCAGCAGGGGGATCTCTCGTTCCTTCTGTCCTCTAATCGGGATCTTGGTCTTATAGAGGGTGCTTCCATCGGCGTAGTCCTTGAAGACATAGCTATCAAAGCCTTGGTAGAAGATCAGTTTGAGTCCCCAGGGCGGCTTTCGTAAGGGGTGGGGGTCCCTTGCATAGAAGATGGTGGAGGGTTTGAGCGTTAACGCGAGGTTTCTATACTCCTCCCACGTCCGTACCCGATGCAGCGCCATCGTTTTCCCCTCACGTGATCGACTGCTTTTTTGCCTTCAACTTTTTTTCGCAATCGAAGCAGTACTCGCTGTCTCTATCGGTGGAGAATTGTTTCCCACAGCCTCGGCAGGTGACTCGGTGAAGGAGCGATTTTTTCCATCTTTGTGGTCGGCGAGCGCCCTGTCTCTGTGGAAAGATGATGGCGTCCTTTGGACATAGATCGGCGCACGCTGAACAGCCGTCGATACACTCCAGAGGATTAACGACGACGACGGCGTCTGCTCTAACTTCGAAGACGCCGTTCGGACAGAACGTGACACACTTGTACGCACCCTTGCAGCCATCACATTGATCCAAGTCTAGGGTGGGAAACCACGGTCCTTGGGCCATCTACTTCCCCCTGGCGATATGAACTCGCGGACTAAGAGGCCGTGTCTCGGCCCAGCGGACATCGGGGTCAAAGCTGCTGTCTACGACAGATCTCCCAGTAGTGTAGCGAGCACGACTTCTAGGAGAGGCTATTTTCGTCTCCATCCAAACGACTATATAATTCGACATATTTAAATATTTCAATATTATTTACTCGGACGTGGTGCCGATGACCACAACGAAAACGGTGCACCTGGGATTCTTCGAGAAGTATCTCGCAGCCTGGGTCGGGCTCTGCATGGTGATCGGGTTGGCCCTATCCCAAGTCTTCCCCGCACTCAGTTTAGCGATCAACGACCTGCAGATCAGCGGCATATCGGTCCCGATAGGCATCTGCCTCTTCCTCATGATGTACCCGGCACTCCTCAACGTGCAGTTAGCGGAATTAACAAACCTACTACGCAATCCCAAACCCATCATCGTAACGCTTCTCTCGAACTGGATCTGGGCACCCCTCGTCACCGCATTGCTGGCCCGCCTCTTCTTAGCTGGACAGGATCAATTGATCGTCTCGTTGATCTTACTCGGGTCCAGCCCCTGCACCGCCATGGTCTTGGTGTGGGGCGCGCTCGCAGAGGGAAACCAGGAGCAGAACTTCCTCAACACGAGTCTCAACACACTCACCATCATGTTCCTCTACGCCCCCCTGGTTTCCCTCTTAACAGGGCTTCAGAACATCCAGATCGACCGGATGGCGCTCCTCGTATCCGTGTTCGTGTTCATCGGCATTCCCCTCGCGTTGGGGTACGTCTCCAAGCAGTTCCTCACCCGAACGAAGGGCGATGCGTGGTTCCTCGACGTGTACAGGCCAGCAGTCGGGAAAATCGCGATCCTGGCCCTCCTGACGACCTTAATCGTGTTATTCTCGCTGAACGGAACCGTGCTTCTCCAGCATCCTGAAGAGATGATCCTGGTCTCCATTCCCCTGCTGCTCGGGTTCGTCATCGTCGTGGGCATCAACCTGTTCATCACCAAGTTGATCGGACTTCATTATCGAGAAGCCATCATTTCCGTGATTATTGGGTCGTCCAGCCACTTCGAGATCGCCATCGCCACCGCCATCAGCTTGTTCGGGCTGGGCTCACAAGCAGCCCTGGGGACAACGATGGGCTTATTCTGGGAGGTGCCTATCATGCTCGGCCTCGTGTATCTGGGCAAAAAACTCCGTCAGAAAGGCTTTTGGAAACCACGAATATTACACAAAGATCGATCTTTGACATCCAGTCCAGTATCAGGTCACATGAAAGCGATACATGTACGAGGAGCGTGAACGTGACGCTCGTGCTCCAACACTCAGCTAGCTGACGCATAGGAGGTGAGAGACGTGAAAGTGAAAGAGTTTGTGAAAAAGCGATATGGTGAAATAGCGACAACGGAGGAATCCTGTTGTTCTTCAACGTGTTGTGGGTCCTCTGCTACCGATGTGGCGTTGCGGATAGGGTACTCCGAGGAGGATCTGCGACGGGTTCCCGCAGCGTCAAGCATGGGCTTGGGGTGTGGAAACCCCGTCGCCGTGGCTGAGCTTGAGGAAGGCGAGACCGTGGTGGATTTAGGTTCAGGGGGTGGAATCGACGTCTTTCTGGCCGCCCACAAAGTGGGCGCGGCGGGGAAAGTGATCGGCGTCGACATGACCGAGGAAATGATCGACAAGGCACGAGACATAGCCGCTCAATATGGCTATGAAAACGTTGAGTTTCGACTCGGGGAAATCGAAGATCTACCCGTTGAAGACGGCGTAGCAGACGTCGTGATCAGCAACTGCGTGGTTAGCCTCTCACCCGATAAGGAACAGGTGTTTCGAGAAGCGTATCGGGTCCTGAAACCGGGGGGGCGGCTCTTCGTCTCGGATCTCGTTACTGAGGGCGACTTGCCCCTTGAGGTCAAGCAGAGCTTGGGGGCCTGGGCGTGCTGCATTGCCGGCGCCCTCGAGAAAGGGCGGTATCTCGAGACCATACGGCGGGTCGGCTTCAAAGCCGTTCGAATCACCGCCGAATCAACGTACGCCATCGACGTTTCCCAAGACTTACGAGGCAAAATCACGAGTGTGCAAGTCGAGGCACATAGACGGTAAGCACTTTGTCCTAACACTCCAGCATGAGCCCGCGACCTCGACAACTCGCTGAAGCATAGGGCGATTACATCACAGTCCCCTGCACGCGGAGGCTGATAATTCTTTTTATACCCCTTCAATACCACAGTATGATTTACTCCCACATAGCTAGCTGATTCCATGATTCCCAAAAACGTCGTAGCGTGGTTGGTTGAACCCGCGCATCCGTCCGTACGGTATCGAACCTTGGTGGAGTTACTCGGGCACTCTCCTACAGATTCTGAAGTACAAGAATGCAAGAAGCACCTTGTCGCGTCTACTCCCGTGCAGACCTTGTTGGATAAAATGCATCCCGATGGCTACTGGCTTCAGCGAAATCCGAGAACCGGCGAGGTTACTGGTAAGAGGGTGACGTATGGGGCCTATGGGACCACTCACTATTGTCTCTCGTACTTGGCGGAACTCGGGGTGGATCGACGGCATCCGCATGTAGCCAAAGCCGCGGACAGATACCTCACGCTCCAGCAAAGGGACGGTGACTTCTATCGCCATTTTTCCTGTCTACTCGGTTATAACATCCGGACTTTCATCCTGCTCGGGTACCGAGAAGATCCCCGAGTGCAAAGAAGCATCAACCTCTTATTGCACACGGCGAGGCAGGATGGAGGCTATCTCTGTGACCTGCATGAAGGTAAATACAAAACCAAATCTGTGAAAAGCTGTATTCGCGGCAGCGTGAAAGCTCTTCTCGCGTTTTCCCATCTCCCCGAGTACTGGAACCATGACCGAATCCAGACGCTCGTCCACTATTTTCTCTCTCGAGACGGCGTCTTCAAGAGCACGAACTTGAAGGCCTTGGTGAATAAAGACATGGAACGCATCTCGTTTCCGATAACGTGGCGGGCGAACGTGTTTGAAATCCTCTTGGCCTTAGGCCGAATGGGGTACGGAACAGATAGTCGGCTTGAAAGAGCGTGGAACCTTCTCGATGTCCGACGGGACACCGACGGACGATATCCCTTGGATTGGACTCCACACCAATCTCCCTGGAAGGTTGGAACGAGAAATGAACCAAACAAGTGGGTGACCTTCTACGCATATCTCGCACATCAATGCAAAGAAAGCACGTGCAAGGACCATATTTCGCGTACGCGCGGGCCACGATAGGGTGAACAAGCCGGTCTTTACATGTATACCTACCTTCGTAAAGGGCTATCTTTGATAACAGGTTCCTTATCAGAGGACAGGTAGGTAGGTTAGCTAGAAGGGAAGAGGTAACTGTAATTAATGCTCAACCCCAACTGGCTGGAACAAGGAAAAATGGACATTACCGGGAAATAGCGGAATTACTCCCCCGACTCTGAATATGCGACGCAAAGAGGCGCGACGTTCACGGCTCCACCCCCTTTTTATATGCCATGAAACCGCAGAAGAGGCCGTGGAAGCCGACAAAGCCGGAACGGCCCTCATCGACGTGGCAGCGCCAATTGCAGAGAAGATAGACGAAACACAAGAGGTCAAGTGCTATACTCTTCCCGGGGGAAAAATGGCCAAGGTCATCCATAACGGTCCGTATGATGCATGTGGGCCAACGTATGAAAAGATATTTAGGTGGATCGAAAGGACTGGAAAGACCCTTGCTGGACCTACCAGAGAGGCCTATCTGAACGACTCCCGAGACGTGGGAGTAGAAGAAGCCCTGACCGAGACATATGTACCGATAAAATGAAGCCCAGTGAACGAGCCATCGGTGCGTAAGCTACAGGTCTACCAATTGTTTCTCGTAGTCTTGAACAAACACTCTCTTCCCGCGATTCACGAAGGCATGTCCTTCCTGTTCCAGTAAGCTCTTCTGTCGTTCAACTCCGCCTGGATACTTCTTGTTGAGTTCCCCCTTATTCTTGAGTGTGCGCCAGTAGGGGGTATCGCCTTGGGTCTCGTCGGCGGCGTTGGCAGCCGTGGTGATGAAGATCCCCGTCGTCAAGGTACAGCAGTACTTGGTCTTATGTTTCCTCGCGAGGATTCCGCAGATCTCCTTCAACGTGATAAGTTTGCCCAACGGCACTTGCTTCATGACCGCGTCAACCTCAAGGGGCGGTGCTATCACGACGCTGTCGCCCGGTTTGGCCCCCATCGTCTTGAGTGCACGATAGCACGGGAAATTGGATTCCAGTTTCAGGATTTTGGGAAACGTCTTGCTATCCTTAAGTTTTTCTTCCCACGTTTTTCTTCGGTAGGGCATGAACAGACCTCGAGTAGCTAAACATGTTCATGAAACGCTTTGATAAAGATTGTGAGCGTACGTGTTTACAAACGAAATCTCAAACGTCCATAACAACCACCGCGTGTATTGGCTGACTAGCCCCTATGCTAAAGCTGGAGCGTGTTCCATAAGGAGTAGCCAGCTTACGGGTAAAGCGTCCTACGAAACAAGCGTGTCTTAGGTTTTTCGTTCAAACAAGAGGTAATGATTGATTTCCGATCCACGTAGCTGGGCGCAAGAGTACGTATGGAGACGCCATCCCTTTCGTTCCCACTCCTCAATGGTCTTCCCAATATCGTTGTGGTGATTCACTTGCACACACTCCCAAGCGTTCACTCTATTTTCACCTCCTCTCGTATATCAAAAATAACACTTCCTTTTTATCCTCCCTCCCTTTAAGTACTGTACTTAAATTGACTGGACGGAGGTTGATGAAAAGATGGCAACAGCAGCTGCAACTTCAGGCGGAGCCGTCGCAGCGATAGCAGCCGCCACGAATGTTTCCAGTTCCTATCGGGTGAAATTCAGACGACAGGAGTTCCTTCAATTAGTCGAGTTAGCCGATCCCCACGTCATCTATCATGTGCGGCGGATGCACTTCTTCGCCTACGACGGCTTTGTCATGTATACCTTTGAGTGTCAAAACACCGATTTCAAACAGCGCGTCGTGGACGCTATTGAGTTCTCGAACCAACCTTGGAGCGAGTAAATGCATCCAGACTCTCGCTAGCTATCAGGTAGGTCATGGATTCTGCTTAAAACCAGACTGATACGACCGCCTAAAAAAAGGGGGAGAAGAAGGGGGTCATTCTTCAAGGATTTCGATGGCTTTTCCGACGGCGAACTTCACTCGTTCGGTACACGTGTAGTCGTGGACGCTGCGGAGATACTCCTGCATACCCTCCGCCGTCTTCACGTCGAGGCCGGTGAGTTCCCGGCACGTCACTGCACCGAACTTGTTCTTGAAGGCGTCTATGAAGTGGTCAACGCGTTTCCACGTGGCCTGAGGATCCTCCTCATTACTCGCTCTTCCATATTTAAGGCCGATGGCCATGGCGGCGCCTGAGATTGAGCCACACGTAAAGCCGTTCAACGAGAAGCCGGCACCGATGCCCGTGGCGATTTTTGGAATCACCTCGGAGCTAACGCCAAGATACTCGGCAAGCGTGAGGAGCACGCTCTCACTACAGTTATAGGGTTTTCCAACGGGAAAGTTCGGCGGCCGAGTCTGAAAGCGTTTCGCCGCTTTCGCCTGCAGTTCCTCTACCCGTGACATGGCTACGTCTTCCCTGCTTGGAGCTTTGCCTTCAACTCGGGTAGAGTTAACCGGTCCACCATCCAGTTGGCCACCGGGACCTCGTGGATGATGACCCAGGTGTAGTGTTGAGGCTGCTTCGCTTCCGTGACGATCAGGTCCGTGACTTTCCTCGACAGCTCCGCCTTCTGTTCATCGGTCAGGGCACCCTTCCCAAAATACATCTCCACTAGAGGCAACGTCTCACCTCATAGTCTACTATGACCCTCATGTCAAATAAAACTTTACACGCATCCTCCCGTGGTTTTCGGTCTTGTTGGCTAACATCTCATCATCAGAGTGCTACGTGGAGAGATCTGTCAGCAAAAGGAGAAGGGAGGGTAGACAGAGGACTGGGTCAGCTCTAGAGGGGGGCGGCTACTCGGATTTGAATCCCGACTAATAAGACGATGCATCCTTAAGTGCGCTGCGGGTCTATCCCTCGTTGTTCTTCTCTCTTTGTCCTCAGTCCTCCCTTATTTCAATTTATCACGAGGATTACCGGTTTTTGCTTTCCCTAAGGTTTTTAATTGATGATCCAAATATGGTGGCTTGAGGTCGAGGAAAAGTGAAGTACCGCGTACTGGGACGAACCGGCTTGCAGGTCTCCGAGTTAGGGGTTGGCGGGCATGAATATCGGCGACCCCTGCCCACCACCCTGGGGCGCTGGGGGGACATCGATGCGGACCAGTTTACGCAGACCCAGCCCGAGAGGAACCGAGTGATTCAGCGGGCCGTGGAGGAAGGCGTCACCTTCTTCGACGCCACCCAACCAGAAGAAACGAAGTCCCTCGGCTTGGCGCTTCAGGCACTGGGCGTGAAGGACGATGTGCATGTGGCCCTCATGATCCTCACGCCGTTCAGCAAGCTGGCTGGAAGACCCAAGTCCGAGTGGAGGCAAATTATACGAGCCGACGTCGAAAAGAGCTTACGCTTGCTGCAGCGTGATTACGCGGACGTCCTGAACATGCACATGCCGGAGCGAGACTATTCTCGGGAACGGCTCCTCGTGACGCTGGAGGTCTTAGAGCAGCTTAAGGACGAGGGCAAGATCGGCTTCATCGGGGCCTCAAGCCATGAGCTCCGCTTTTTAAGCGAAGTGATGCGGCAGCATGATTGTTTTGACTCCGTGATGATCCGATACAACTACCATCTACAAGAGGCCAGGGACGTGGTCTTCCCCCTCGCTAAGGCTCTGGAGGTTGGAGTGGTAGTCATGAAGCCCCTTGCATGGCCCTACTACGGCATCCCCTTCACGCGCTTTGCTCCCGGCGACGGCGAAGGCGGCGCTGCCACCCCCGCCCAGCACGGCCTTCGCTGGATTCTGAACTCGCCTGAAGTCACAACCCTTGTTCCGGGGATGAATAACCTGGCGGAGTTGGACGAGAATCTTGCGGCTATCACCACCGACGCTCAAGTAGATGAGGCGCTGCTCGCTCGCTGTCTTAAGACGGCGCTGGGACCTGACGCACGGGAGCGCCTCACGACGCTGTTGAGGGACCCGGCTGTAGACACCCGCTACTTCGCGAAGAGAGCCCTAGCAAATATAAAGTAATCCAAACGCTATAGAACCCGCCGAACGAGACTCCGTCCTCCTTCTGACTGACGCGTCTGCCGTGCTCCGTCAAAGACCCTTTATGCTCCAACTCGGGGTGGCCTTCCTCTTTGTGATCATCCCCTATATCCTGCTTTTCACCTCCCGACGCCAACGCCCGAACCAGCGCACGAGGCCTAGCCCGATCGGCGTTTCAGCGTTCAAGAACCCTCGTGGACGCGTAAAGAGCGGACAGGCCTGCTGTCGCCACCACCAGCATCCCCGTCGCGTACATCATCATGGTGGCCGAAGAAGCAAGCTCCGCGGCTCCAATCATGATCAGACTCCCTGCCACGAGTCCTGCGAACGGCTGCATCGCCTTCTGGATCTGTTCCCGCACTCTCTTGAGCCTCGATGCAAGGATCAGAAGAGGCGCTACATACACGCCGCCAATCAAGGCGCTGACCCATACGCCTGACACCACGACCGCTAGCTCGGGACTGAAGCCGATGATGGCGTACACCTTGGATGTCCCCTGCAGAATACTCATCAAGGGGTACAACACCCCTTTCATGAGGCTTCTAAGAAGGGCATGGTCGGCGATTACGGAGGCTACGCTGGGGCTGAAGGAGTAGTAGACGTGGTTGAAGACGCTCATGAACTGGGCGCCGGCGAAGGTCGCCATCACCTGTTGGTCGCGAAACCCTCTCAGGAACTGCACCTCGGGGCTCAGCATTGAGCCATAGGTGGCTGACGCGATAAAGCAGAAGGATGTGATCTTGACTTCAAAGGCCTGTGATGGGCTCGATGCGCCTTGGTACGACGTGTCTCCCGCCCACGACGTGGTCACGCTCCACCGCCCTGTCCCGTCAGGCACATAGGCATCACTGTATGCGCCGTCCGCCCCCGTCACGACGGTTCTTTGGATGGAGGCGCCGTCCGGCTTATTGTAGATCAACGTCACGTTGGCTCCTGGCACGGGGGGGCTGATGGCGCCTGCGACGGTGATCTCCCCACCTAACGTGATGGTCGCCTCGGAGAGGGCGCACGTGATTGCGCTGGACGCCTTGTCAGCCGACTCGACCGCTAATGCGACGGCGGCACTCCTCGCGCCTTGATACACCGCGTCGCCATCCCAGACCGCGCGCACCGTGTAGTGTCCTACACTGGGCGCCCACCGGTAGGTGAATACGCCGTTCATTTCCGTCGTTACAAGGGCCATGGTCCTCCAGTCGACGCCATTGACCGAGTTTTCCAGATAAAGGATTCGTCCCAGCAACCCTGTCCCATCGAGGTTACTGGTCAGCTGTCCTACGACGTTGACCAATGACCCGTACGTAATCGTCGATTGGGTGAGGGCGCACGTCACGGACGACTCGGCTTTTACGTAGGTGACTTCGAGGCGGGGCGTCAACACGGTTTCTCGGGAGTAGAAGAAGACCGATTCCGCCATATTGTCTGACGCTACGACCAGGGTCAAGACGCCGTCGCGAGCGGCTATCACGTCTCGGGTCACCTGCCAGCTAAACCATACCTGCCATTGGAGTTGGTTGACATCGATGTCCACGGTGTCGATGGCCGTCTGGTTGACCTCAACCCAATTCACGGTGTCCCACGTTAAGTCCTCCTCGGTCCACGAATTATTCGGATATTGGTACACCCCAACGACCGTCGGATCAGGGCGGTCAACTGTATCTTCTCGGACGCGCAGAACAAGGTCCGCGGAAAGGATCTCGACGAAGGAGGGAATGGCCTGCAAATCAAATTGGAGAAACGAAAAATGCTTCACGTAGCCGTTCCAGATACGGAGTTCGTCGCTGTCGCCGTTGTTTTTCCAGGGAGACTGATTATCCACGTAGGTATCTGCGGTGGGTTCGATGACCTGCGTAAACACGTTGTGCCGGGGGATGGTGGAGACCTGGCCGTCTTGGACCGTGAGCGACCAATTCTCGACGTTCGACGCCACGATGGTGATATAGAACGCGCCTGCTCCCGAATACACGTATTCGCTATCATGTCGGCTGGCCCCCATTTCGGTGAGGCTATCGACGTAAAGGGCGGTCTCGCCTTCGGAATAGATAACAAAGCTGAAGGTGGCAAAGGAGGGCTCGCTGGTGACGTACTCCCAGTTGATACGCCATGGATCGGTGGTGACAGTGAACACGTCCGTCGTCTGATCCCCTTGTCCCGTGAAGACCGTGACGGTTTCCCACTCAAAGGACGGAGGGGCTTCCGGTGAGGCTGGCTGTTCAACTGTAATGGACCAACCATCTACGTTCTCCGCCTCGATCTTCAGATAGAAATCATCGTTCCCCACAGCAACGGATTCGACCCCGCTCTTCGAGGCACCTGTTTCCGTTCCCCTCTGGACGGAGACCGCCGTCTCGTTCCTGCGGTAGACTGCCCAGCTGAATGAGGCGTAGGCGGGGGTACTCGTGGCGTACTCCCACGTGATGCGCCACTCGGACGTCGAGATAAAGAATAACGCGGTGGTTTTACTGCCCCGGCCGGTAAACGTCGTAACGGTCCGCCACTCCGTTGAAGACGCTGCCGCCAGTGGAGCCGGAGACCCGCCGAAGAACACAGTCAGGGTCACTAACAACAATACGAAAATTATTGTTAACGGCTTAGGCTTCACTTTGAGGCCCCGTTCATATACCTACTCGCATAAGTATTAATAAAAAATATGATTTCTACCTCTATGTGTTCGCCCTTTCTCCGTCGCCGCATTCCTTGGCTAGCTGGTCGATTTATATCCTCCCGTCGTGTTCCGCCAGTCCTCCACGTTGTCCTGATGAGCAATATTTGCTCTGGGAAGCAAGGGGGCTCCCTAACGGAACGAGCTTCTTCGTCAAAAAGCGTTCAGCATAAAAAAAGGGGAGGGAAACGCTTAGTCTGCGATCTTCTCGACGTCGACTCCCAGCGTCTGCGCCGTCTTCGACAGGGCGTCCCAGTCCGGGTCATCGATGGGGATGCCTTCCTTCAGCCGTTTCTCCATCGTTCGATGCTCGATCTCACCGGGGACGAAGACTTCTTTGACGCCCGGCCGCTTGGGGGAAGCCTTGAGGTACTCGATTAAGCGGTCAACCCGCGTCTTGTAGTCTTGGAGGGGCGTGAACCCTGAGGGGTCGATGGCCATGAAGAGGTGGCCGTACCGTGTGTTATCGAAGCTGCAGCCTGCGCCGAGGCCGCCGGTTAAGGCGTCGATGATCACGGCGAGGCCGTACCCCTTGTAGGTTCCGAAGGGCAGGATGGCGCCGCCCTCGAAGAAGTCCTGCGGATTGGTGGTAGGCTGTCCCTCTTTATCTAGGATCCAGCCCTCGGGGATGGCCTCCCCTCGCATCGCCATCACGGAGAGATGGCCAATTGCCACTTGGCTGGACGCGATGTCCCACACGATGGGCGGGTGTTTCGCCGCGGGGATGGCGATGGCGATGGGGTTCACGCCGATCACTCGCGACGTGCCTCCCCACGCTGCCATCAGGGGATGACAGCTACAGGTCACGATGCCGATCTTGTCCTTGAGGGCCGCTAGCTCCGCATAGTAGTATAGGGCGCCGATGTGGTCGTCGCCTTCCTTGGGGTTGTAGGTTGCCACGGCGCCGATTCGATAGCTGTCGGCCTTGTGCATCGCGGCTTCCATGGCCTTCCTGCCTGTGACGAAGCCGAAGCCCCGGTTGTTATCCCACAGGGCGGTGGTCAACGTGTCCTTGGCGACGATGATGGGGGCGTCTGGTACGATTTTTCCCGCTTGAATGTTGTTGATGTATCGGGGGATGGCTCGGACGCCATGGGAGTCCACGCCGCGGAGGCTGGTTCTGACGAGGTTGTCGACGACGATCTCCGCCGCCTCTGGGGGCGTGCCCGCGGCCGTGAAGATGTTGACGCAGAGGTCCTTCAATGTCTCGGCTTGAATAATCTTCATTTCTCATCGCCTTACTCATTATCGCCTAATTTATTTAAGACTTCGTGGTGTTTCCCGACTCTGGCTTCAAAAAAGGGCGGCGTCGAGGCCTCCACGTCCGCTGGGCCTCGTGCATGCTGAGGCGTAACCACTGCGGGCCTCTCTCTTCCTTGCCCCTTGGATGAAATGGATAAGTAGTGGAGCACGAACAGGGCTGGCTCTATTACGCCTTGTCTACTCTTTTAGGAGTGGAAGCAAGTAAAAAAATCGTTACAGGTTCCCGGGTTTGTTGCGTTGCAGCTTCGTGTACAAGCGTTCCACTATTTCACGAGTGACGTAGCCTTTATGGGGACGGAATCCCCCCGCGAATCCCTTGGGAATGTGCAGCAGTTCATGGATTAACGTCTTCTCTTGATCCACTTCAGCCAGTCGGTCGTACCGCTCCGAGATGACTTCGATGACGTATGCGGGGGGAAGGTTCAGGACTTCCTGCCAGATTCTTCGCCTGCCATGAATTCTGGCCACAACGTATCTCGATTTTGACCCCCGGCTGCGACAGCAATACACCAATTGGGGCGAGATATGGGCGAGGTCTAACTGGTGGATGATCCTGTCCACACGTCGTTTTACGTCAGGGGCCTCATAATATTTGATGGGCATAGGCTTCGCCTCTTCAACCGGTATCCTTTAATCCCTAGTTTTTATTAGTCTTTATCTAAGTGGAAACCCATGGAGACGGGCAGGAGGGAGGGTAGATGATCAGTCTGCTGGAGGTTGCTGAGCGGGCTCAAAAAGGCCCCAAGATGGCGGAGAAAGAGTGGAACCTGGGCATGTTTCGGACGATGACAGCCCTTGCTGAAACCCATCACTTGAAGGTCGGAGATGTCGAGGAGTGCTATGCGGTGGACAACGCCTACGCTGACCAGCTCTTTGCCGCGGCTCTCGAGTACCTCTGCGAGGTAGGCGTCTACTGCATCACCACGAACAGAGCGATACGGTTCACCGAGGACGAGGTGAAGGAGGCGTGCCGTGAAGCCCCCGACCGGGTCACCGTTGGACGGGACCGGGATGTACGAAGCATCCAGCAGCGGGCGATCGAGGATCCCCGGCCGCCAAACATCGTCGCGGGCGGGCACAGCGCGTGGAACGAGGAGCTGATGCCCCTGGAGAACATGATCAAGGAACTCGTCAAGATTCCACGGGTGGATTACCTGGAGACCTTTAATTACCACTGGATGATGGGGCGCGAAGTCCATGGCACTCCCATGGTCGTGTACGCGGCGCGCAAAGCTATCGAGCGGGCCCGGATCGGCGTCAGCCTCGCGGGCCGAGCGGGTCTGGCCCTCTGCTACTACCCCATCCTGACCACGGCAGCGGCCTTCATCGCCGCCAAGGACGAGGCGCGGGGGCTTCGATCGAGTGACGGCCTCCTACTCTCCGTGTTACCGGATTTAAAAGTGGAAACGGGCCTCCTCGCAGCCTCCCTGTACTATGAGGAGTATGGGTGCTTCCGGCAGAATGGGGGGACGGGGGGTAGTGTGGGCGGCTTTGCAGGGGATTGGGAAGGCGCCATGATTGAGGCCGTCGTCCGCAACATCGCGGCGTGGATGGTCTACCGCGACGCCCTCCAGTACGCGGGCGGTGTAGGCCGACTCCGACGTGCCCCATGGTCACCGTCGGTCCAGACCGCGTTTCAACACACCGGGGACTACTTGTTTCAAAACGAACAAGATGAGCGGAGGGGTGCCTGGTGTAGCTTCGCCGCCCAGAAAGCCCTTCGCCGCCACAAGCACACGATCGAGATCTTTGGCGGGGGCAGCGGAGGCCAGGTGGAGGATCAGGCGTCCGTAGAAAACCTCCTGTCGACGGCGGTCTCCAGCATCCGGGGAACCGTGATGGGTGGCAACCTCTACTATCTGTGGACGCCTCCTCCCACGACGGTACGGTGGGGGATCGAGGTCTCCGACGCGGCCTTGAAGTCCCAGATCAAGTTAACGGACCTCGATGAGTTACTTGGAAGAATACGGCGCGAGCGGCTTCAATCCTTTGACACGAGTCGAGATCGACGGATGCTCCTCTACTCCGATCCCCAAGCCTTTTTCAGGTCCCACCAAGCCTGCTACGACTACGTTAAACAGCGGCCGACTGACCGGTTCCTCGAGAGTCGAAAGGTGGCGGTGACGTATCTGGAAGACCTCGGTCTCGCCTTCGCTTAGCGCGAAGGAATGGTCCTAAGCTAGCGAGCAGCCACTTTTGGACGTATTACAGATTGAATATGAGAATGGTTCGAAGCACTCGTATGATCAACAGCACCAAGATGCTAATCAGGACGCGAGATAACCATTCCATCAGAACACCTTCTTCACTCCGTGTAAGACGGCCTCTCCATTTGAATATTTTGATCCCTTTTCGTGCTAGCTCAGCGTGTTCCTCAGCCTCAACAATGTTAAGAACAGGAAGCCCACCTATCCGTATATGGAGGGAATGAAAGAAGATGTTGTATGTTGGAATTGGTGAAATCTGTACCCAAGACTATAAGACGTTCCTCGCGAAGGGGCGGGTGATTGGTGCAGAACGGGAGACGTTTCCTGACAAGTATCCGAAGCGTCTTATTCTTCAAGACGGCCAGTTAGCGGAGTTTTTTCTGGGAAAAAAGGGGATGACCACGAATTTCATCCTTTACGAGACCGATGACCCGAAGCAGCTCCTCAACCTACAAACGTTTTGGCTTCCTGAAATCAAATACACCTTCATACCCATCTTTCACGTCTCCGAGATCAAAGAAGCCTGGGAAAAGAGATGGGGATGAAATACTTCCCTGATTTGACATCGTAAGGTCGCTCCGAGGGGATACGTGATGATGAACTCTGTGCCCCCTTCCCTTAAATAGGTTCAAGGATGACCATACGCTCGTTGATTGAACCAGTTCAAACTAATGTTTCGGTGTGGTTGAAGACTTCTACCTCGCAGGAAGCGCCCATGCGCCCTCAATATTGGATGGGCCCTTCTCTTTTCTGTCCACAGTTGGGGCAGTACTCTTCTTCGGGGCTCAGCTTGGATCCGCATTGCGAACAGAACCCAATCACACCGTGAGGTGTTCGAGTTGCGGGGGGCGTCTCCTGCACCTTGGCGGAGTGGAAGAGAACGGTGAGGGCTATGGGGTTTATCGGCTGCACCAGAACGGATACACCTAGTGAGATCAACGGCGTCACCGGTCCCAAGGGAATATTGAGATCTCCCACTAACCACGTGAGCGTTACCGAGATCAGGAGAGTGAGAAATTGGACGACGAAAGTCGTGCCTCGGCGACGACGGACCAACTCCCGACTCCTCTGAAGGCTCTCCATGCTGCTCCCTCCTTCAAGTATTATTGCGGGAGTCACAAAGCTGAACATGACGATGAACAGGATTCCTGGGATGATGAAGAGGATCAACCCTGCAATGGTGAGAAGGCCGGTCATCAGCCCTGCGGTGAGTAGGGCTGGGAGCTTCCTGGCGGTGTGGTAAGCGCTCTCTTTGGGGCTAGCTGGGTTCCCTTCTAATAGGTTCGCGGTGACTTTCACCGCCATGCTGCTCGCTAAGATGTGTACCATCCATTCGATGAGGCCGAAGAGGGCT
>Ga0209427_10004414_pt1 | contig 16272 bp, 11 predicted proteins | sample DeeMarSWOR136_30_FD_187465 | JGI IMG/M metagenome (GOLD analysis project Ga0209427, IMG submission 187465) | Marine sediment microbial communities from White Oak River estuary, North Carolina - WOR-1-36_30 (SPAdes) (version 2) | ecosystem: Environmental > Aquatic > Marine > Intertidal zone >...
TAGTATTTTCGGGAGAGACATCTATGAGTAGCGAACCCATAGAACGCCGTGTTTCATACCTCGGCGACAGGCTGCGAGCTAGCCGCTGCAAAATCTGCGGAAAAGAGTATTTTGAAGTGCGCGACTATTGCGGAAACTGCGGCAGAAAAAGCTTTGGGAAAATGGCCTGCGCCGACCTTTTCTACGACAAAGGAAAACTTGAACTGTGCACACTTGTTAATGAGCCTACAAACAAGTTCATGAAGTTAAACAGTTATGTTTACGGCATAATCTCTTTTCACAACGGAAAAATCCGCGTTCCCGGGAGACTCACAGATCAGATATTGAACGGCGAAGAAACTGTAGACTTTTCAAGCCTTGAGGGCAGGGAGGTCATTCCCAGATTCCGAAGACGCTATCAGGTGGGCAGAACCGAGGTGGTTCCGACGATTTCTTTGGCGTTTACGTTGGCTGATGAGTATTATCCATATCAAGAGTACACAGTTGTGCAGCCCACCAAAGAGTACGAACTGCCTGGAATCGTGGGGTACGGTTTTTATACGTCACGGTTCAGGATAAAGGAAGGCAAACTTGCGCGTTCTGTCCCGTTTATTGATGAAGATGCGGTGACGGCGGCTGTTGAGGCTGGAAAGCTTACACTAATTCATTCGGGGGTTGACAGTTCTCTGGTTGGCAAAGTCTACGTAGGCTCAGAGTCCAATCCCTACGCAGTTAAGCCTATATCATCGAAGGTGGCGCAGGTTTTGAAGCTCGGAAAAGAAGACGGCGATGTCCAAGCGGTGGATGCAGTGGATACAGAGTTCGCCTGCAAAGCCGCCTCAAGCATGTTTAAAGACGCCGCCGCGCTTGTTAACTATCCTAACTCTGGCGTGAAGTACGCTATTGTCATAGGCGCTGATAATTCTCAAGCCGCGCCCAGAGGCTGTCCAGGAGGCGAGTTAGATATGTTCGTTGGGTACGGCGGCTCAGCTTTTCTTTTCGGAAAGTACGATGTTATCGCTGAAATTGAAGGCTGGTACAGCTGCACCTCGGACACACCTGACTTTTGGCGCAGAGACGGCGAACCGTTTCCGATGCACGGCGGGAGATTCACAGGAGAACCAGCTTACTTTAAGCACGTGAAAAAAGCGACCAAGCAACTTATGGAGCGGCTTAACCTCCAAGCCGGTGATGTTGACTATTTTGTAACGCACCAGCCTAACCCTCAGTTTCCAGTTAAGGTCGCAAAGCAGCTTGGCTTTCGGGATGAGCAGTACGCAGCTTCGTTGCAAGTCAACAATTTCGGCAACACTTACTCTGGATGTTCACCCACAGGCTTAGCTGCAGTGCTAGACGTTGCCAAGCCAGAACAGCGCATTTTAATCACCAGTTACGGTTCAGGCGCAGGAAGCGATGCGTATCTGCTGAGAACGACGAGCCAGCTTGTCGACAAGCGGAAACGCCAGAAGCTTACCGTCAAGTTCCAAGCGGAAAACCCGTTCGTGGAGTACGTGGACTATATTACTTACCGTCGGCTCAAGCTTGGGATGTAACGAATATTTAATATAATGCGAGCATTGATTGGATAGTCGGAGCTTTACAGATTGGCAAATCAAGATATAATCAGGGTGTTATATTCACCTCATAAAGCGTTCAAAGACATAGTGCAAAAACCCACGTACTTATTGCCCATCTTTCTACTCATTATCTTTGTGTTGGCACAGGTTGGCTCCGCTTACATGGTTGGCACAAGATCCTACATTGAACAGACCCTGCCCACAGGCGTCGACGGAGACGTTTGGACTGATAACGCCACGTTGTGGCAAGCAAATCCTGAAGTAACCATCACCAACAATTACGTTAACTACATAAACGCCACTCCCTCCATCGGGGGGTTCCCCGACTACTACGGCAACAGCAGCATCGAATTCCAAGAAAACAACACTACCTTAATTCAGATGGCTTTGTTTGACCTTGGTGGCCAAGCTAATTGTGATACCAACGGCTTCAGGAATATTACCTTTAGAGTAAACATAGTGTCGCCTGACGTCAAGCCCGAAAGTGTCAACTTAACCCTGTACGTGAGTGACTTCGACTTCTTTTCCTACGATTTAACCAACACTTTCTCCAATAGCGTGGTAAACGTTTGGAATAACATCACCCTTCCCGCCGGCTCCGGAGACTGGACAAGCACTGGTAACCCCAACTGGGAAAACATAACTAGCTTAAAACTGGATTTCGGCTGGTCCAGTAGTTCAGACGTTAACTTACTCGTGGATGGCATGTTTTTTAAAGGCAAATTCGAAACTCAGATTGACCTCATAGGCACTCCAGCCTATCTGGGCAGTTCAACGTTGAATGGATTTGCCCCGTTCCTTTTTGAATGGCTCATCTTGACGGGAATCATGTACCTACTGATTAAGGGGTTGAAAGGCAATGTGGTATGGAAACCCTTGATGGTAGCAGTTGGTTACGCTCTAGTTACCCTAGTTATCCAAGCTTTAATAATAACTGTGATTTACACGACATTGCCTAACCTATACTACTCGCTCAACATACTGAATTATGTTCCAGGAGAATTCCAAGCCGCGTACGACATATTATTAAACCAAATAGCCACCGTCAACATGGCTAGCTACATAGTTCAAGCTGCTATGTGGGTGTGGACCGTGGCTTTAGGCACCTTTATCACCCGTGCCATAACAGGTAGCAAACAAATCGCAGAGCAGGTGAGCAGGGGAAAACCTGTTCCTGAAGCCACTGTCAGCGGCGAAGTAACAGCGTTCAGCTGGATGAAGTGTCTGCTGGTGTCGGGCGCGAGCTTGTTTTTGACAATTATCATCCTGGGGTTTCTCGGCGTGTAGACTAGCAGGTTGAAACAGACTGGGAGCAGAAGCAATGGCGGCTTTGAGGTGTTAGAAATGTTTCAGGTTGGCGCTCTGCACTAAATTTTGTGATGGTTAGCAAGATTTATATGGTTTAAAGGTCAATTCTGCAGTAAAGCCATATGCGCGACCGTCCCAAAAGGCGTACGGTTGAGGCTTGAGGCTGATTAGGAAGAATGGAAAATTGGATATAAAAGATTTAAGAAATGGAATGAGACGGGTTACCGTTGAAGCAAACGTTATGGAAAAAGGTGAAACCCGCGAAGTTAGGTCAAGATACAAGGATGAAACCTACCAAGTAGCCGACGCTATAGTTGCAGACGAAAGCGGAAGCATAAAACTAACCCTTTGGAACGAGCAGATAGAACAAGTGAACGTTGGCAACAAGGTTAAAATAGAAAACGGTTACGTCACCAGCTTCAAAGGCGAGATTCAGCTTAACGTCGGAAAATACGGCACGTTAACTGTTGAATAAATCTCCTAAAAACCGAGGGCATCTTAGAAAGCGACTTAGAAATTAAAGCTTATCGAACAGCGGAAAATTAGGAGAAAGGGGCCCAAGCAGGGGTTCTGCGCATTACTTTTTTGGCAGAAACGCGCTTAGCTTGTTTTCAAGTCTTCCATGAACTCTGACAAGTCTACGTGGGACAACCCATTTTCGCTGTAGAGCTTCTGTTTAGCCGGTGGTCTCTCCCTGTAGAAGGGTATCCTGTCCGTTAACCGCTTTTCGAAGGTTGGCTCCAGCTCGTTCCTGTAGAAGACGCCAATAGGGATTCTGTCACCCCACTCTCGTGCTTTACGTATAGCAACCACTTTTTTCTCAAGATCCTCCGACCACTCGTGAACATCTGGGTTGAAACCATTCTGCTCCAGCTTATAGAGGCGAGACTGCGGTTTTCCGTTGTCATCTAATTTGTCTTCTCCAGCGTACCACGCTTTGGTGGTTATGTTGTTGTAACTGGGGCATGGCTGCAAACAATCAATGAAAGCCAAGCCCTTATGCTGGATAGCCTTCTTTATGGTGTCACTCAGATGCCTGACATCATAAGCGTACGACCTTGCCACGAACGTGAAGCCCGAAACCACCGCCAACTGAATACTGTTCACCGCTTCGTTGATGTTCGGCTTCGGCAACGACTTGGTCTGCAATCCAAGCCTAAGCGTGGGAGATGCTTGTCCCTTCGTCAGCCCGTAGACGCCGTTGTTGTGAATTATGTACGTCATGTCTAAGTTTCGCCTTCCAGCGTTAACGAAGTGACCTGCCCCTATGCCTAAGCCGTCGCCGTCTCCACCTATGGCTATAACCTCCAACGCGGGGTTGGCAACTTTAATTCCCATAGCAAAAGGTAGTGTTCTCCCATGAAGCGTGTGGACGCCATACACTTTAACGTTATGCGGCTCCTTACCTGAACAACCTATGCCCGAAACCATCACAATCTGGTGAGGCTCCAAGCCCAACTCCGCAAAAGCCATCTGCAAGCCATTCATAATGCCGAAGTCACCGCAGCCCGGGCACCAATCCGCATAGACATCTGGCACTCGGAAGTCTGAGCGTTTAAGAACCAAACATCAACACCTCCCTGTCACTGGCTTTACCAGTTAATATAGCCTTAAGCGCGTCGTAAACTTCCGTCGTCGTCATAGGGCGCCCTGTATACTTCAACACGTGATGGCTGGGCGCTATCCCCGTTGCCTCTTTTATCACACCGCCCAGCTGACCCAAAAAGTTGTTCTCAACGTCTATAACCCGTTTTTTGCCCTCCAACGCTTTCTTCGCTTCTTCCGTCGGGAGCGGATGAACCAACCGCACCTGCATGAAACCCAAGCTGAAACCTTCCTGCTTCAGCATATCCAAGGCTTCGAGTATGGCGCCCTTAGGTGAGCCCCAGCTTATCACCATATTTTCCGATGCTACGTCCCCGTAAAACTTTAGTTTGTCCTCAGCTGGCACTTCTTTTTGGACTAGCTTCAGCTTCTTCATTCGTTTCTCTACCATCTTTCTTCGGTTGAAGGGTTCCTCGCTTATGTGCCCCGTTTCGTTATGTTCGTCTCCAGTATACCAGTGCACGCCGTTCCGTGTGCCTAGGGGCATCCTCGGGGAGACGCCGGTTTCTGTGAATCTGAATCGCTTGTACTCTTTTCCTTCCAAGTCTTTTTCCGTAAGCATTTCGCCGCGGTCTATCTTGAATTTGCCGTAGTCAAAGACCTTGTAGGTCTGAGAACAGTTCGCCATCGCCTTGTCCATAAGGTGGATTACAGGCATCTGATACTTCTCAGCCAGATTGAACGCTTTTGCCGCGTCGTAGAAGCATTCCTGAATGTCGCCTGAAGCAAGAATTAGTCGCGGGAACTCTCCGTGTCCAGCGTGCATGACAAAGCGCAGGTCGCCTTGAGCGTGCCGCGTGGGCAACCCCGTGGCGGGTGCGCCTCGCTGATAGTAAGTTACTACTACTGGCACTTCGTTGTTTCCCGCCCAGCTTAAGCCTTCTACCATGAGTGAGAAGCCTGGTCCAGAGGTGGAGGTTGCGGCTCTTGCGCCGACCAACGCGGCACCTGAGGCGGAGTTTATGGCTGCAATCTCATCTTCGGTTTGGATGACCACTATGGCTTCGTCTTCTCCGCTGCTTGTCTTCATTATCTGATTTGCCTCCAAATATTCGCTTTCGTCAGCGGCGGGTGTGATGGGATAGTACGTTTGCATTCTGCAGCCTCCGAGTACTTTGCCCATGGCGACCGCCTCGTTTCCCGTGAGAAACAGCCGTTCCTCGATGAGGTCGACTTTGGTGAGGCGGTGCTTGAAGTAGTCTTTGAAGCTTTGCTCCGCGTAATCGTAAGCCGTGTTCAACGCCAGCACGTTCATGTCGGCGATTTTTCCTTTTTCCGCGAAAGTTGCTTTTACAGCTTTTTCCGCAAGTTTTCTGTCGTATTTCAGCAGCGCGAAGGAGACGCCTATAGTTAAGACGTTTATCATTCGCGTGATCTTGCTTATCTGGGCTATTCCCAGTTTTTCTCCGATTTGATTAAGCAGGTCTATGTAGGGCACGGGAAAAACGTGTACGTTTCGCTGCTTCGCATGGTTAAGCCAGTCGTTCAGAGTTTCGCCGACGTTGTTTTCCTGCATGAATTTTCTTGTTACTTCTGCAAATTCAGGGGGAAAAGTTCGTATATCAAGCACTTTCGTGCCTATGTCTTTTGAGTCCACGATTACACCGCCTTCAGGGACAACTTCGTTGATGTGGCGCACCACGGTTTCCGCGTCGAACGCTGCAAGCAATTCAACGTCGTTTATGTTGGCTAACACCTTTTCCGGCGATACGCGAAGGTGGAAGTAGCTGTGCAAACCTTTAATGTTAGAGTGGTACTCACGCCTTCCGAAAACGTAGAGTCCACCGTAGCCGCATGCTTTTCCGAAAATGTTTGCAGCGGTATCCACCCCAGCTCCCTGCTGTCCGCCTGCCATCCAATTTACACTATCAATTACCATTTTGTCTTTTCACAACCTAGATTTAGTGGGCGAAGAATACTGTTTTTTATCCGCCTGTTGCTCTACCATAGCCTGTGCAGCAGTCGCAACCAGAACTTCTTCCGCAGTATGGGCACACGCACTTGCAGTCGTCGATGAATTCGCCGCATCTGTCGCAACGAGGCAGGTCATTTTCTTCTGTGGGCATCAATTCGCCTCAGCTACAATTGTTTTTCGTGTGGTTACGAATTAAGCTTTCGGAAAAGCCAGAATGTGATGGTCTGGGAACGGGTGCCAAAGTCTTTTCCGAGTATTAGAGTAGCAGTAGACAGAGAAAAAGTTGTTTTTAAAAGAAAAGAGAGAATGGTTCATGGTATATAGTCGTCGAATGTCCAGTAGTGATCTTCTTCTTGGCTTACGATTTCTTCGAACAGCTGCCGTGTTTTGCTGTCGCCGCGCTTCATTGCTTCTTCGATTATTTTCCTGTACAATACCAATGCAATGTTTTCTGCTTCGCGATCCAGTCTCAGAAAGTCGTCTGCGTTGTTGCCGACCTGTGGAATTGGATTTGGCTCAGTCACGGCTTCGCCTTCAAGCAGGTAAATCCTTTCGGTGATTTTTTCAAGGTGTTCCATCTCCTCTAAGAAGATGGGCTTCAACAGTTCGCTGACCACTTGCGCCTTGTTTGTTTCTTGTATAACTTCTAACGCTGTTTTCTTCCCTCGTAAAGTAAGCAAAGCCGCCTTTTCATGCTGGTTCGTGTACTGAATTATCGCCGAGATTTCAGCGGCCACCGCCTTGTTCAGCAACGCAAAGTAGTCGTCAGTGAATATTCTACGCCACTCTGACACCTGCGCTGTTCCGGCGTCTTCAGGCTCGTCCTTCATGTTCATGTATTCTTGGAATTTCAACAGGTGCTCCTCTTCTTCCTTGTAGATCTTCTGGAACAACTGCCGAGTTGTTCTATCGCCCACTTCTTTGGCAGCTTTTATTATTTTCCGATACAGCACAAGCGCTTCCTCCTCTGCCTGTGCACCCAGCTTGGCGAATTCGCTCAAACTGTTACCGATGACAGGCTTGTTTCCCTTAGTCGTTGCCGAACCACCGAGATAATAGATACGCCCCATGATGTCTGCAGCGTGCTTCATCTCCACAATGGCGAATTCTTTCAGGAACTTTCCAACTGTGTCGTAGGTGGTTTTGTCTATGAGGAAGTTTTCAGCTATGACCTTGCGCATAAGCTTTTCCATCTTAGCGTGCTGAAGCATGTACTGAATTGAAACTTGAAGTTCTCTTGCAACCGCCATGTTTAGCAAATCAAAATATTCCGTTGTTGGTTTAGCAGCCATAATTAATCCCTTCGTTTGGTTACGAAAACAGTTAGCAATAGGGTATAAAAAGATTTTTTCAGCCAAAATAGCACGCGCTATCGGGCGGTGAGTAACCTTAAACCAGAAAAGCCCTCATAACAATCCTATTGTTACTTTAATGGGGATAGCTAGCTGCTTGGAAAAGATCATAACCCTCTATAAATGGAATAAAACAAAGGGTTGGTTTCTAGTCTACGGGGCTAATAGGTAACACGGTTTTTTTGTGCATTTCGTTAAGTACTTCTGCGAATGCTAGGTAGACTGCGCTTGCTCCACAGATTACGCCTTCGATGCCCGTGAGATTGTTGAATGTGAAGGTTCCGAACAGCAGAGGATTTTTCGTTAAATCTCTTATCGTTAACATGAAGAAAAGGATTGCCAGACTGGCGAAAACGAATTGCAGGGCTCGGTTTGTCTTAAGCGTACCAAAGAACATTGCGAAGGTGAACAGCCCCCACATTAAAAAGTACGCTGCCATTCCCGCTTCTGTTGGTTCACTTATGCCGGTTAAATGGAAGCTAGGCAGAACAAGCAGTACCACGAGAGACCACCAGAAAAGCCCGTACGACGTGAACGCTACTGTACCGAAAGTGTTGCCTTTCTTGAACTCCATCAAGCCGGCGATAACTTGCGCTAGTCCACCGTATGCTAAACCCATTGCGAGAATCATAGTGTCAAGAGGAAAAAAGCCAGCGTTGTGTAGGTTAAGCAAAATTGTTGTCAGCCCGAAGCCAAGCAACCCAAGTGGCGCTGGATTCGCTAGTTTTTCACTCATTTTCTACACCTAAATTTAAGAGAGTCTCTCTTCTAATGATTTTTGGCATATTAAGTTTTTGTTAAAATTATCTCCATTTCCAGATCTTTTTACCATAAAAAATCTCTGGTAGTATGAACAAACCTGAAAGCGATGCCAAAATTACTATTCCCCAGTCTATAGGATCATAGATTGGCACCGTACCCATTCCAGGTCCAAGTACAGGTATGAAAGGTATTACTACTGTAATCAACGCGGAAAACAAGACGGCCCCTAAAAGGTACTTGTTTGAGAAGAAACCAACTCTGAAAGCGTTCCTTTTTTCGGATCGGCAGTTCCATACAACTAAAAGTTCCTGCAAGGTTGCACGCATAAAAGCCATTGTTCTTGCATACACCAAGGGTTGACCCAAGATATAATATTGCCAATAAAATATGCCTCCGGTTAAGGCAAACTGTAGGGTGAAAGTGGCAATTATTGAAGCAAATCTACCATAGAGCACACCTTCGTTTGGATTACGGGGAGGACGTTTCATAACATCTTCTTCAGGGGGATCCATAGTCAATGCCAAGGCAGGCAATCCATCGGTCATCAAGTTGAGCCAAAGTATCATGCCTGGAAGAAGCGGAAGCTCCAACCCCATCAGAGCAAAAAGAGCAATGATCCCTAACTCATCAAAATTTGATCGCAACAAGAAGAATGAGAATTTACGAATATTATCATAAATGCTTCGACCACCTTCAACAGCATTAACAATTGTCGCAAAGTTGTCATCTGCCAGCACCACATCAGCCGCTTCTCTAGTCACGTCTGTGCCAGTTATTCCCATCGCAACCCCAATGTCAGCTTGTTTCAAGGCGGGGGCATCATTTACACCGTCGCCTGTCATGGCAACGATCTCACCTTTGTCCTTAAGCGCCTTCACAATTCGTAATTTATGTTCGGGAGATACTCTCGCGTAGACAGAAACTTCCTCTACAACACTCTTGAATTCGTCTTCATCGAGATTATCCAGCTCGTTGCCTGTGAGTACTTTGTCGCTATGCAACATTTCCAACTCTTTCGCTATGGCAACAGCAGTGAGTTTGTGATCTCCCGTAATCATTACGGTCCTTATGCCTGCCTGTCTGCATTTCGCGTTTGCCTCTTTCGCTTCGACTCTCGGCGGATCGATCATTCCAGAAAGACCTAAGAAAACCAAACTGGTCTCATACTCTTCTTCCTCAAACTTGTCGATGGGTTTGTTCGGCAATTCTTTGAAGGCGGTCCCGAGAACACGTAAGGCATCCTTCGCCATTTCTTCGTTAACCTTAAGAACTTCTTGTTTTTCTTTAGAGGATAGTTCCTTAATCTGTCCGTCTTTTAAAATATGAGTGCTGCGTTCTAAGACGATTTCGGGGGCTCCTTTTGTAAATGCAATCATATTTTTCTCTGGGTTTTTATGGACTGTTGTCATGAGTTTTCTTTCGGAGGTAAATGGTACCTCATGGACCCGAGGATAAGACTCTTCCAGTTTTTTCTTTGGGAGATCTGCCTTAGCTGCAGCAACAATTAGGGCTCCTTCGGTGGTGTCGCCAATTACGCTTTTTCCATCATAATGTGCATTAGTACATAACGCGTTACTCTTCAGGAGAAAATTGAGTTCGGTATTGTCTTGTTGATTTACGGGGACCCCATTTTCCAAGAATTCGCCTTTTGGCTCATAACCCGCTCCTGTAACTTCGTAAAGTTTTCCCTGTGTGTAGAGCTTGCGGACAGTCATTTCTCCCTTTGTCAAGGTTCCAGTTTTATCCGAACAAATGAAAGTTGTTGCTCCCAAGGTTTCAGCAGAAGTAAGTTTCCTCAAGATCGCATTGCGTCGGGCAAGTTCTCTTGCACCCAGAGCAAGGGAAACCGTAACGACTGCTGGCAAACCTTCCGGCACAGCAGAAACTGCGAGAGCAATAGATACTTCAAAAGCATCCAATACATTGGCAATTATATCTCCGGGACTGATCATAACCCCGAGAACAAAAATCTCGTATAACTCGAGAGCAAATATTACGGCGCTGATAGCGACGATTATGATACCTAATTTCTTGGCGAATACTTCAAGTTTCTGCTTGAGAGGGCTCTCCTCCTCCTGCATAGTTTGAACCATTTCTGCAATTTTTCCAAATTCAGTTTTCATTCCGGTAGATGTGACTACTGCTTTTCCACGACCGTAGGTCAGGTGGGTGGCCATGAAAACTGAATTCTTTCTATCCGCGACCGGTGTATTTTTGCTAACTACATTTAAATCCTTGGTAATATCAGTGGACTCACCCGTCAATACGGCTTCATCAGCTTTTAAATCTACTACTTCGATTAGTCTGGCGTCGGCTGGAACTCTGTCACCCGCTTCCAGAAGCACAATGTCTCCCGGCACTAACTCTTTGGCAGCAATTACTTGCTCGGACCCGTCTCGCATTACGCGGGTCTTGGGCGCCGTGAGTTTTCTCATGGCTTCCATAGCCTTTTCAGAGCGGTATTCCATGACGAAGCCTAAAACTGAATTGAGAATCACAATAACGGCGATTATAGCAGCGTCAATTGTTTCTCCAATTAGAAAGGAAATGGCAGTGGCTATCAAAAGCATGATTACAAAGACATCTTTGAATTGTCGAAGAAAAATTTGAAGCGGAGTGACTCCTTTTTTCTCCTTGAGTTCGTTGTAACCGAACTCTTCCAGCCTACGTTTCACTTCTTCGCCGCTTAATCCAGTTTGGTCAACTCGTAGTTCGCTCAGTACTTGTTCACTTTTCTTGTTGTGCCAAGTGTCAGCCATAGCAACCGCCAAATTTCGCCAATCAATTTTATTCCAACCCTAGGATTTTTACTACCCTCGGCTAGATTATGCATTAGCTCATTTATCATAAAAACAACGGTTATAATGTTTTCCCTTAAAACTTTCAAAAACAAAGCTAATAAGCAAGTTTGCACAATTTCCCATTTCAATTCAAAAACAAAATATAATACTGAAAAGAGAAGAATAAAAAATGCTTGAAATGTTTGAGCCATGGATAATAGCACCAATAGCCGCGTTAATCTCTATTATCGCCGGATTCTACTTTTACCGTTATGTTGACAAACAAGACTCTGGAACCGAACGAATGAAAGAAATCTCTAATGCAATCAAAGAAGGTTCAAAGGCTTTTCTGAAAAGGGAATACACAATATTAGCAATATTCGTTATAGTTGTGGGAACCCTTGTAGGAATCTTTCTTCCTTCACCCATATGGACAAACGCGGACCCTATTCAAAACCTAAGCTTATCCCTTTCATACTTCTTCGGCGCATTCCTATCAGCCTTGGCAGGCTACGTTGGAATGGACATCGCCACCAAAGCAAATGCTAAAGCAGCTTACGCAGCACGTGGTGGCTTGAACAAAGCGTTTCCAGTCGGATTCCGCGGTGGAGCAGTCATGGGGCTTGCAGTAGTCGGTTTTTCTCTATTAGGAATAAGCATCGTTTACTTCATAACTCGAGACGCTGGTGCAGTTCTTGGCTTTAGTTTTGGCGCAAGCGCCTTAGCCCTTTTTGCTAAAGCAGGCGGCGGAATATATACAAAAACTGCAGACATAAGCGCAGACCTTGTCGGAAAAGTTGAACTTGGCATCCCTGAAGACGACCCCAGAAACCCAGCGGTAATAGCGGACAATGTAGGCGATAACGTAGGCGACGTCGCAGGCATGGGCGCAGACTTAGCCGACTCCTACATCGCCAGCATAGTAGCCGTAATGATACTTGGCACAGCGTTGGGGCTTATTGACATAGCGTTAGTTTTCGCGGGCTTAGGGATATTCGCCTCAATCATAGGCGCTGCAACCTTGAGAATCGGAGAGAAAGGTAATCCTGGAAAATCACTTAACATGGGAACCTACATGACATGCATAATATTCGGCATACTGACGCTTGCCGTTTCTTATTATCTTGGATATGACTTGAGATTGTGGGGCGCTTCAATAGTCGGCCTAGCTGCTGGAATCGTAATCGGTACAACCTCGGACTATTTCACTTCAGAAAGCAAAAAACCCGTCTTGAAAACTGCTGAAGCTTCAAAAACTGGAACAGCAACGAACATAATAACTGGTTTCTCCTACGGATTGCAAAGTGTCTTTCCACCATTAATTGGAATAGGAGTAGCAGCGGTAATAGCCTATTTCCTATGTGAACCTTTAGGTCCAGGTTATTCAGTATTCGGCATAGGACTTGCCGCAATCGGCATGCTTTCAATCGTGGGACTAATAATTTCCAATGATGCTTACGGCCCAATAGTTGACAACTCCCGAGGAATTGCGGAGCAGGCAGGATTAGGCGAAGAAGTGATACGAATAACCGACGACCTTGACGCCGCTGGAAACACAGCCAAAGCAATAACTAAAGGCTTTGCAATAGGCGCAGCTGGTTTAACAGTCATCGCACTACTTGCCACTTTCCAAAGTGAAGCCGCAAGGGCTCTAGTTGAGGCAGGAAGATCACAAGCAGAAATCGCCATGCTTTTGGATTTCAATCTTTTAAATCCCAAAGTTATGTTGGGCGCATTCATAGGCATAGCAATGCCCGCCTTGTTCTCAGCAATGGTAATGCTTGGCGTTGGAAGAAACGCTGAAAGAATGATTGCGGAAGTCCGTCGGCAATTCAAAGAAATCCCAGGCTTAAAAGAGGGAAAAGAAGGAGCAAAACCTGACTACGCAAAATGCGTTGACATAGCCACCACGGGAGCTCTGCGTGAGCTGTTGCCTGCAAGCACGGTTACGATAGGTGTAACCTTAATTGTCGGTTTCATAGGTGGAGCCCAAGCGCTAGGCGGATACTTAGCTGGAGCCATATTCTCTGGTTTGCTGTTGGCGCTTCTAATGTCGAATGCAGGCGGATTATGGGATAACGCAAAGAAGTATATAGAAACAGGCATTTTTGGAGGAAAAGGTTCAGATGCACACAAAGCTGCGGTAGTTGGCGACACAGTTGGTGATCCGTTTAAGGATACGGCCGGACCTTCACTGAATACAATGATTACAGTGATGTCTTTGGTTGCCTCATTATTCGCTGCGCTGGTTGTCCAGTACAATCTTTTGGGCTTGTTAGGCCTATAATCATTCACTATTTTTTTATATCCTAACAAAATTTTGTTATCACCTGCTCAGCGATTAAAACTAAGATTATTTCCCTAGCGAGTTTTCGATAGGAAGGTTTGGTGCTCCGGCCGGGATTCGGACCCGGGTCCACGGCTCGAGAGGCCTCGAGGCTGTCGCGACTACCGTGCGGTGCCGATTAGAATGGGTTTCAATGCGCGCTGGATTCATGGATTACATGCGCTCTCAGGATTACAGTACAGGATATTCAGCCGATTTAACGAGCTATCTCGACCGTTACGTAGCGGCCATTACGGGGCCTCAGGATGTAATAAGCATTTTCAGCCGAATTAAAGCCGGAAAAAGGCATCTATGGCTCGCGTTTAGGGTTTGGTTTAATTATCTTGAAGCATTAGGGTTTGACAACAATATTTTGAGCGTTCTACGGAAGAGTCTTCCAAAGGGCGCCAACACGACCAATCCAGATTTGAAGGTTCCCGACGAAAGGGCTGTTCAGAAATCGATATGTGCGCTCAGCAAGGCCCCAAGGCGATACAAGGTTCTATACAATTTATTGGTCGATAGTGGTCTCAGGTTGGTTGAGGCGGTCGACATTTTCAACAATTTTAAAACTGAAAATGCGGAACGGATAGGCAATTTTTATCGAGTTGAGATTGGGAGGTTCAGAGGGTCGAAACAAAGCTTCTTTGGATATTTTAGTGAACACACGTTCAAGATGTTGAGCGCCGGAATAATCGAGCCCTTGAGCTACTATCCCACAAGCCGATATTACGGGAAGCATGATGTTGTAAGACCTAAGTATGTTAGGAAATTTGTTTTCGATACTATGATCGGCCTTGAAGTGCCGGAATCAGTGGCAGACTTCATTGAAGGTCGCGTTCCAAAGCGGGTTGGCGCGAAACATTACATGGCTCTGCGGAGACAAGCCGACAATTTCTACGGAAAATGTGCCAGTTATCTCAAAAAGCTTCGACAAGAGGTTCTGTAGAGCTCAAAAACTGTGTGCACAATCATTCCCGCGTCAACCGCCATAAAAGAATATATCGCAAAAAATTATCAAAAAAGGAGCATGTTAATACGGCGAAAAAGTGCGGGCGAATTAAAACGCGCCACAACGCGCAAACCCGTCTCATATCGTCCCCCATTACCCCCCTTTTTTAATGCGGCGACACGGAAACCGCGACCTCATATTCATTAGGTAGTTATAACTGTAAGTTGTCTTATTTTAGATTTATATTTTCATTCCGAATCACATTTCCCCCCTTGTGTTCCGCATTTCCGTGTCGCCGAATCGTTTTTGACCCCTAACGCGACCCAACCCGCCCGCCGTTAGCGCGACGGAGTACAGAAAAAAACACCTGCATGTTTTTTCCGTATTAAACCGCATTACGCGACAAAAGCGACCCAAATCGCGGACATCCATTTTTCGCGACCCTTTCGGTTAGTGCGTTTCAATAGGCAGTTCAACCCCCCATGAAAGTACGGAGTAAACCCTTACGTACTCTTGCCAAAATCGCGGTTGGGGAAAAAAAATTTAGAATTGCCGCGGCGGTCGTGGTTGTCGTAAATCTTGCAATTCTCGCTTCCACTTGAAATCATGATTCAATATGAGCGCTGAACCGCCTTGATGTATCTAGGCAAACTTGCAAGCAGTATGCATAAAAAACAAGCGAAACCCGATGGCTATCGCAACAGAATATACCTTTCTAATTCAGGGATTCTTTTCTATAGCGCGCGCCATCAGTTTAGCTGTACTCTCTAAGGCATCGCTTGTTCTTTTCTTCGTTTACCTTTTATTTTGAATCCGCAACATCAAGTCGATACTTTAATGCCCCACGAAAACCTATTCCGCCCCTGCGACGCTTGCGGCAAGCCCATCGGCGGAGGCTACAAGCGCTGTCCGAAATGCAATATTTACCTGTGCTTAATGTGCAAACTCACACTCATGAAAATTACAAAGACTTATCCAGCTAAATGCCCCATGTGCGGTGTGGAAATGGTTTGGTGAAGGCGAAGATTGCAAGTGAAGTTGGAAAGAAATTCAGTTTTCGCTTTTCTTTTTGGGCTTTTTAATTAGGTATTTTGAGGGTTTGCTGAGGCTCTGAACGGAAAGAAAATTAAAGGAGAAGAAAGAATGAAATTTGCTTAACGACTACTGCAACTGCTTTTCCCGTTAAAAAGTCTTTTCAGCCCCTCTATCTGTGCTTGATTTATGGTTTTGAACTAAACTAAAAAAAGGGAAAGTGGGTTTGTGCTTTTTTTGTCGAGTGCTTATCGTTTTCGGAGCATCAGGATTATTACCAGCCCGATTACTACGATTGCAATGACCATGGCGATTCCGAAGCCCATCACGTAAGTGTCGGTCATCGGCGCCGGAGTCGGTGTAGGCTCTGGAGCAGCAGCGGGAGCTTCCTCAACGTTTATGGCGGTTTTAGCATGCGAGTCATAGTAAGCCTTAGAACCTGCGAACGAGGCAATTATGGTGTATTTGCCTGGAACTTCCGGAGTGAACGCAACGCTGTAAAAGCCGTCTGCGTCGGTTGTGGCTCTGCTAACCTCGTAGTAGTTATTGTTCGGATCAAGAACCTCCACGACCACTTCGACGCCTTTAACGTCTGCTGGACGCGGAAACTGCTTGTAAACGTACAGCATCCAGTCGCTCATGTTCGCGTCAGAAACCGCTGGAACACCATTCGGAAAACGTTTC
>Ga0209427_10004415_pt1 | contig 16271 bp, 16 predicted proteins | sample DeeMarSWOR136_30_FD_187465 | JGI IMG/M metagenome (GOLD analysis project Ga0209427, IMG submission 187465) | Marine sediment microbial communities from White Oak River estuary, North Carolina - WOR-1-36_30 (SPAdes) (version 2) | ecosystem: Environmental > Aquatic > Marine > Intertidal zone >...
CCATTTTAGTTTCCTAATAGATTTTTTCAAAGGATTCTTTCGCAAGATCAGTCAATTCTGTGTCGGCTGAGCTATTGGTCTGTAGAGATTCGATTATCTTGAATGTCGTTTGTGTGGTGTTAATCATTCCCTTTGGTGATATGGGCATGGGTTTGTTTTGCTTTAGCGATTCTACAAATGCCTCTAATTCTTCCTTATGTCCTTTGCTCGATCCAGAATGTCTGAATTTCTGTTCTTTTCCATCGCTGACCAACACAGTCTTCTCGAAGTCATCTATCACCCCGACAGAATTTGCTCCAAAGATTTCTATTCGCTCCTTAGAGTAGGACGTATCGCCTGCGGAGGTGTATATGATGGATCCAACTGAACCATCCTTGAATTTAAGAGAAACTGCCACATTATCGTTAGTAAGGGGAGTTTTTCTGGAATCATCGGCTGCCAGAGCAAAAGAAGAAGAGACTTCTGAATCTGCAAAGAAACTCAAAAGATCCACAAAGTGACAGACCTCGCCAATTATTCTTCCACCCCCCACTTCCGGATCATGTATCCAGTGGTCAAAAGGGATGAAACCAGCATTCACTCGATAGGTCATGACCAGGGGTGTGGTCCTTTCTTGGAAATGCTTTTTCAACAGTCGGGCAGCGGGCGAGAAACGCCGGTTAAATCCGACCAAAATTTTGCCCTGTGTCAGATCCAGAGTTCTTTTTATCTCTTCCAACTCACCTTCGCTTGTGGCCAAGGGTTTTTCCACAAACACGGATTTCCCGGCTTTCAAAGTTCTGCAGACCAGTTCAGAATGCAGATTGTGTCTGGTGGCGATAAAAATGGTATTGATTTTTTCGTTTTGTAAAATCTGATCCACCTCCGAGGAGCAATACTCGAAGCCAAACTTTCCTGCCACATCCTTTGCTGAAATTCCGGTGGAGGTGACTACTCCTTTCAATTTCACATCTTTCATCTTCTTCAAGTGGGGCAGAAGATTATTTTTGGCAAAATTTCCGGCGCCGATAAATCCTATATTTACGGTGGGGATTTCCTTTTGTCCATCTGGAGAGATTTGTTTCAAATAAATCTTGGGTTGGCTTTCAGAGAAATCCTCATACTCCAAGAGAACCGCCAGCGATCTCTCATCTTCCTTCATTATCAGATCATAGGCTTTTTCTGCATCCTCGATTTTAAATTTGTGAGTGATTAACTTTTCTGTATTGACTTTTCCCTGTTGAAGGAGATTCAAAAATTCTTCCATGTTTCTTTTTTCAGTCCAGCGAACATGTCCAAATGGATAATCGATGCCCATCTCCTCATAGAGAGGATCGTATCTGCCCGGACCATAGGATCGGGAGAATCTGATGTCCAGTTCCTTCTCATAAAAATTCTTTCGCGGAACATCCATATTCACTGCACCCACTACCACCACCCTACCCTTGTCTCTGCAAATCTCTCCAGCTAATTCTATGGGTTGATTGCTGGAAGTTCCCGCAGCTATTATAACCGCATCTGCACCACGATCACAGGTTGAGCTTATCACCTTTGAAACCAGATTCTCGTTTCCAATAACCAAGCCAAAATCGGCGTCTGAACTTTTTGCAAGATTAACCATATTCTGGTCAATGTCAATTCCAAAGACCTTGCATCCTGAGGCTTTCAGCATCTGTAGGGTGAGTTGTCCTAATATTCCTAAGCCGATTACCGCTACGTTTTCACCCAAATTTATTTCAGCTTGCCTTATACCCTGCAGAGCTATGGCACCCAAAGTTGTAAAACAGGCTTGACTACAACTCACATTTTCCGGAATTTTCGCACACAGATTCATGGGAACTGAAACGATCTCAGCATGATTGGCATAACCTGCACCAGCGCAGGCGACCTTGTCCCCAACCTTTAAGCCCTCCATCAATTCTCCGACCGCAATCACCTCTCCAGCTGAACTGTATCCCAAAGGAGCAGAAGATTCCAATCTGTTCATCACTTTTTTGAAAGTTGTCACCCAGCCCTCTTTCTTTACATTTTTCAAAACCTGTTTGACCAGATCCGGTCGGCTCTTGGCTTTAGCCACCATGCTTTTTCTGGCGAAATCCACCTTCATCCTTTCGGTCCCTTTGGAGATCAAGGAATATTCATTTCTAACCAAAACTCCTCTGGCCATAAGAACAGGATGCGGCACTTCTTCGACCCTCAGATCTCCGGTTTTGTTATTTTGCAACACTTGTTTCATATGTTTCCTCTCTCTGTTGTCATTGTTGATTTTTCAATCGTTCTGATTACTCCATCTAGGTATTGGTCAAGAGAAAATTCATCTTTCACTCTTCTGTGACTTTTTTCTCCCATCTTTTCTCTAAGTCTCTCATTTTCAATTAAAATGGCTATCTTTTCTGCAATCTGATGAGGAGAAGAAGGGGAAATGATGAAGCCATTATGCCCGTCGGTGACCATCTCCTTAATGCTGCCTTTGTCAGTGCTTATAACTGGCAATTTTGCGGCCATAGCCTCCAGGATAACCACCGGCTGACCTTCTCCCAGAAAATAGTAAGTGGGCAGAACAAACAAATCCGAAGTTTTGAAGAGTTTTATCTTTTGTTCGCCAGTTACAACCCCCAAAAACTTTATCTTTTCCTCCAAATTGTTTTCTCTGATATAAGTGCTCACTCGATTTTTCAAACCATTGTCCTGCCAACGTCCGGCGATAAAAACCTGTATATGCGGATAATATCTGGCAACTGTTGGAACCGCCTTGACTAAATCAAAGAATCCTTTGGATTCTTCCAAAACCCCGGCAAAAAGTATTTTGAATTTGCCATTCTTTTCCCTTTGGCTTTCAATTTCGTCAAAGGTCTTCACATCGATGCCATTATACACCACATCGATTTTATCATCAGCCAACACATCTTCTAAAACATGTCTCAAGCAATGCCCTAAGACTATGCCCCTGTTCACATACCTGAAGGCAAATTTCATATATAGCTTTCTTGATCTTGAACCATTTTGATAAAAAGTTTTGAAATAACCACCATGAAGGTGAATTACGACCTTTTTCCTGAACAAAAGTCCGGCAGTCAAAATGAAGATGCTGTCTCTTAAAAATGCCCAGAAGTTCTGAGATATAGGTATATAGACCACCTCTATGGTCTGGTTAAAAAGACATCCGAAAAGAAGAAGAATACTTCTCAAAGCAAACCAACTATTTCTCAGGGTGAATTTGCCAAAGTTCTTATTTTTCTTTCGATCCTGAGTATTTAAATGTACGAAATCCAACCCATTGCTTTTTCTCAATCCATCAAGTAACCACTTTATCATCACCGCCACCCCATGATAGGGCGGGGGCAAAGGCCCCACAATTAAGGCCTTCTTTTTTCCGGCATTAACTTTCAAGTTCATCTTCATTCTCGTCCAACTCGTTTTTCTTGATGTTGATCAAGGCCATCGCTAATCCCATTATTATCCAGAAGAATATCCCCATGAAAGGTCCTTCTAAGACCACGTTAAAAAATGCAAATATAGAGATAGAGACATGGCAACTCATCAGGGCAAGCAGATACGCTTTGGATTTGCCTGGACTCATTTTTTTGTATGCCTTTATTGCAGATCTATAGAATTTCAAAATTAATAAAAAGAAGATAGTGAATCCAATCATACCCATTCGGTTTAAAATCCATAGAAAGGAGTTATGGGGATGTAATCTTTTCTCAGAATAGTCATAAAACTTATTCGAGGCGAGCAAAGAGAAGGGGGGGCCAAATCCCTCGCCCACAAGCGGCTCTCTTGCCGTTCTATTTAGCGCCTCCTCCCACATGGCAAGTCTATGGAGGGAATTGGGATCCTCTTCAGGAGTCAGAATGGTCGAGGCTCTCCGCAAGGTATCTTTTACCAAGACGTTAGCAGACAAGATCCCTGAGGAGTAATCGACGGAGAGAATCAACAAGAAACCACCCAGGGCAAAAATCACATACTTAAAGGCACGTGTTTTACTTATCAAAGCAAAAAGGAAAACAAGTCCGCCAAACATAGCAAGAGGAAGTGAACGGTGTTGAATCAAAAAAAAGGCAGCGAAGAGCTGAAAAGGAAGCAGAATTGTGAGAAAGCTTTTGGCTTTGGATCTGACCTTGAAGATATTTAAACTTAGCCAGAATAAGAAACAAAAGGTAAGACTCAAAGCCCCAATATTCGCTCCGTATCTTTTCACCTCGGTGCTGGTTTGAAAACCAATACCAGAGGCAAAATTATAGAATATAACCAAAAGCGCGACCGCCGAGGCAATCAAGGAGTACTTTAAAAATCTTTCCAATTGGTGGATGTCGGTGACAAGCTCCAAGATCAAAAAATAGAAAAGGGAATAGTAAACTATAACGGAGTGCCTCAGCGCTTCCATTCCAAAATCGGGAAGCCCCCTAAAAAGACAAAGAAGACCAATGGCATAATAGAATAAGAAAAGAAGGTTTAATGGCGATTTTTTGAAAAGCGTCTCTTTGGTAACGAACTTTCTTAAAAAGACCAATGCCCAACTCGCGGCCAGGACAATTTCTGTTACATAAACATTGGTTTCTCCAATTCTTATTCCCAGATAGGAAAATTGCCTTCCAAAGCTTATAGTTCCCATAATCAGGAAAAGCATCAAGAACTCCGGTGACTTTATCTTCGAGTCCAAACCGGCTAATTGTTTTAGCAAGAGGGCTAAAAATCCTAAACCAATAACCAAGGCAACTACTGGTCCCCAAACCATACCCGCCGAGATCGAAGCACACAAGAGTATTAATAAAAGTATCTTAATGCTTTGACGGTACGCTGGTTGATAATAGTTCATATCAAAATGAATAATGGATTAGATTAGCGTGACTTTTTTGCAAGGATGAAAATTCTCTGTCTCCTGTAATTCAAAAGGGAATAAGCTTTTTGTCTCATGGGTGGGACCGGATGATTTCTTTGCCTTTTCGGAATGAATAAATCCAATTTGGCCTCCAAGATGTCAAAGCCCTCGCTTTTTATTAACTTACAGGCCTTCTTCGCCGAAAAAGAATGGGGGTGGAGCAGATGGTCCTGTCCTCCCAGAAGAGGGAAAAGCCTCCTACCCCAGAGCCAATAGATCGGGAAGGTGTCAACAGACAAGGCCAGTACTCCTCCACTTCTTAGGCATCGAGATATCTCGGAGATGGCTTTGGAAGGATTTTGCGTATGATCTAACACGTTATAGATTATAATCAGATCAAACAATCGACTATCAAAAGGGATATCCTCCGCAGTTGCTTGAATTCGTCTTACTTTTGGATTAAATAAATTTTGAAACCGTTCTAAATAAAAATTATTTAAGGGATCTAAGCTTAGCAGCATTCCCTTATTGAAGAAATCAATTAGAGGTTCTGCTGCACCGCCAATCTCCATAATTTTTGAGCTATCCTTTAATTCAATAAACTGGCTGATCCATTTCTCATTTTGCTCGGCCCTTAACAGCAGCGTCATTTTGAAATCTTCCGAGACGTATTTACTACGGTTTCTGATCCAATGTCTCTTTTCAATCTCCTGAGCCACCAACCATTTTTGATGATTTACCATTATTTGCATGCTCCTGAATAAGATTTTATTTTCGCTCTTCTTCTTTCCTCATCTTTGGCTGTTACCCAGGAAGGAGAAACAAAAGCAGATTTCTTTTCTAATTTCATGTGTGGAAAAGCATAGGCCGTCCAGATAAGGACCCTAAGAAAAAGACAGATGTCAGTTACATAGGCAGCGCCAATAAGTCCATAGTTTTTTATAAAAAAGTAGTTAAGGAAAATGCCTAAAATGGGCCCGAACGAAAAATTCCAGATGAATATCTCCCAAAGTTTTTTATGGGACGCTGAATAAATTACCACACTGGCCGAGACGGCATAAATTAGTAGAGAGCTATACCCCACACTCAGAACTTTGATTATGGGTACCGAATCAAGATAATGCTCATTGAGTAATTCCGAATAAACCAAAAATCCGACCACCTTTTCTATCCAGAAAAAGTATAAGAAATTTGTTATTATCGCCAAAAGGCTGACCAGTCCCAGCACTCTTTTTAAATTTAGGTTCTCCTTTAAATAGGGGAACATTACTGTTTCGATCACGTTGCATAATAACGCATAAGGGATGACAAAGACAGCGGCGGCTAAATAGGTTCCGAGTTGGCTTAAATCCAAAAGCTTAGCTACAAACATTTTGTCGATATTTCTTATCAATTCGCCATTCATGCCCAAAAGAAAGATAGGGAATCCGTAAAAAAGAAAATGTTTTTTCTCTACCCCCTTTAAACCATTAACCTCACCGATCTGTTTATGATTGAACTTGGCGAAGAAGATAAAAAGATAAAGAATCAGAGAATGAAGCAAAAGCACAGTAGCGGCACTTTTGATGCTGAAAAAGTATAAAATGGCAAAGGACAAAATGAAAAAGGTGGTTATCATATAAGCTTTGTATTTGAAGCCAGTAGTCACATATTCTTTAAACCCCTTGAAAACAGCTATGTATTCATTAAAGACAATCAGACCAATTATGCCCAAAGAGGCAAAGAGGAAAGTCCAATAATTATCCCCTAAGGTAAAAAACCACAGCCCTAAAAACAGGATTATGACCACTGGTGAGGAATATTTGACTGCCGAAAAAAAATGTCTCTTTATAAGTCGGGGAGAATATCCTTGGGCTATGAAGCGAACGGTAATATAGGGCAGTCCCAGCATTCCTACAAAACTGAAAAGGATCATCAATCCATAACTGTAGTCAAAGAGGGCATATTCTTCAACAGGAAGCTCTTTCATGAGAAACATCTTTAATGCAAACGTCCCCAAGCCTGCTGCTAACACCCAGGAATAAGAAAAGATTATCGTTTTGACTATTTTGAGATGTTCCATATTAACGAGATCTTACAATATTGTTCACACAAAAATAGCTTCCAGTTTTTCTTTTCCCCCTAAATATCTTTAAACACCCCCACAATTCTCTCACTGGTTTTTCCGTCCCATAAAGGAGGGAGGACAAAATCTCTGTCTCCATCCTGCAATAAAATGTCCACCTCTTTTGTTATCTTTTTCGGATCCAGACCGACCAGGTGATTGGTGCCCGAAGTTATGGTCACCGGCCTTTCGGTATTCTCCCTCAAGGTTAAACAAGGAACTTTTAAAAATGTGGTCTCCTCCTGAATTCCTCCGGAATCGGTCAAAACCAGCCTGGCGTTTTTTTCAAGTTTCAGAAAATCTATATAGCCTAATGGCTCAGTGACAACCAACTTCTGGTCTTGAAGTTGAATCTCCCCCATCATCCCCTTAGTTCGAGGATGAGCCGGGAAAATCACTTTCGACTTTTTGCTGACTTGTTGAACCGCATTCATTATCTTACAAAAACTATCTTTTTCATCCACGTTAGAGGCGCGATGAAGGGTGAGCAGACAATATTCTTTTTCCTTCAACTGGTATCTAGTCAAAACGTTTGATTGTGAGATCTTAGAATAATACCCCAGAAGTGAATCAATCATCACGTTGCCCACAAAAAAGATTTTGTCCTGAGAAAATCCTTCCCTTCTCAAATTTTGATTGGCATCCTCACAGGTGGTGAAAAGATAATCCGAAAGAGAGTCGGTAACCACCCGATTTATTTCCTCCGGCATATCCTTATCAAAGCTTCTTAAACCCGCCTCCACATGGGCTACCGCTATCTTCAGCTTAACCGCTACCAAAGCGCAAGCCAGAGTGGAGTTCACATCACCCACCACTACTACTAACTCAGGTCTATGCTTCAGCAGAACTTCTTCAAAAGCCATCATGATCTTTGCCGTCTGCACGGCATGAGAGCCAGAACCCACTCCCAAATTGATATCCGGTTCAGGCAAATCTAAATCCTTGAAGAATACCTCAGACATCCTTTGATCATAGTGTTGTCCAGTGTGCACGATCAAAGGCGTAAATCTTTGAGGACGTTTCAAAAGTTCGAAATACAGGGGGGCGATTTTGATAAAATTAGGTCTGGCGCCCCCCACCAAGATTATCTTCTTCACACTATCCCCCCATTTTGGATGGAGAATTGCCCCACCTTAAAGCGATTGCACAGATTGTCACCCTTTCGGTGATTCAATCATTTGAGCGGATTTCTTAACTCTTCTCTTCATCTTTTTGGTCTCTTTTCTGTCTCCGTAGTAATGATAATAATAGTAGTAATAATAGGAACCATAGGTGCTTTTGGCTTCCACCTTATTCAGTACCACTCCCAACATTTTTGCCTTCACATTCTCCAACAGAGTCTTGGCTCTGGCAAGAGCTTGCTGGGAGGTCTGCCGGGCAGAAGCCACCAAAACCACTCCGTCCAAAAGGAGGGACAAAACAGCTGCATCGGTGACCGCTATCACCGGAGGCGAGTCAAAGAGGATCATTTGATATTCGGTCTTCAATTGCTCTAAAAACATCTTCATCTTCTCCGAAGCCAAAAGCTCTGACGGATTTGGGGGTATCACCCCACAGGTGATGATGTCCAAGTTTTGGATGGGGGTCTTCTTTATGGCCATTTCCAAGGGAGCCCTCCCTACCAGATAATTGGTGATTCCGATTTCTTTTTCCAGGCCAAATATGGAGTGAAGGATGGGACGGCGGAAATCAGTATCCATGAGCAGGGTTTTCGTTCCCATCTGAGCAAAGGCGATAGCTAAGTTGGCCACCGTGGTTGACTTTCCCTCCCCTGGTCCCGGACTGGTTACCAATATGGTCTGAGGAGGAGAGTCCAGATTGGTAAACTGAATGTTAGTTCTGAAGGTGCGATAAGCCTCGGACACCGGGGATTTGGGGGCAAAATGGGTAATTAAATTAGATGCTACCTTTCGCACCTCCTTGTCCTGTATCTGGCTTTGTTCCCTGGGGGGCTTCTTTGCCGCCTTGGTCCTTCCAATTTTGGGTACGTACCCCAAAACGCTCAACCCCTGATCTTCAATATCCTCAATGCTTTTGAGCGAGGTATCCAGTGATTCCAAGAAAAATGCTAATCCTCCTCCCAACAGAAGTCCAAAGAAGGCTCCTAACAACACGTTTAATTCTTTCTTTGGTCGGATGGGTTTTTCCGGCGGAATGGCTTTGTCCACAATCCTGACATTCCCTATCTGCCCGGCCTCCTTTATGCGAGCTTCCTCATATTTTTCTTTCAACATCAAAAAGATATTCTCTCCCACCTTGGTCGATCTTTCCAGACGAGCCAACTTCAGGCTTTTATCCGGAAGCAGGTTCATCCTCTGAGAATATCTGTCCACAATGCTCCGTAAGGCATCTGCTTTTGCAGAGAGGGACCGGATCTCAATCTCCATAGCCAAGATTTTGCCCACCAGCTCCTGAGAATAGCTTAATGGATCTCTTAAGGTCAGTTCCCGTGAAACCAGCTGACTGGTCTCTTCGATCAATTTGGACTTTGTCTCTTTTATTCTGGTCAATATCTGCTGCATCTTGGGGTGACTCTCTTCAACTCCTTGAGCCACATATTCCGCTCTCATAGCTTCTAATTCCGTTATCTCTTCCCTCAATTTCGCTATCATCGGGGTGGTGGTCTGAGTTATCTCCTCCAATAGTTGGCTTTTTCTCTGACTCAATTGCTTTTTTGTGTGATCCAATCTCTTCTGGTTTGCCTCTAACTCTATTTTGGCCTCGTTAAACAGAGATTCGAAAGTGGCCAGTTGCTTGACCAGTTCCACGGTTTCTTCCGGCAAAGCCGAAACTTCCTCCTCTTGCATATAATCCTTTAAATCTTCCTCTGCCAAAAGCAGGCTGTCCTGGACGATTTTCAATTGTTCTTGAAGAAATTGTCTTACCTCGGTTATTTCTCCTCTGCTTAGCTGGAGGCTCTGTCGATGATATTGGTCCGCAACAGTATTGGCTAAAAGTGCTGCCAGCTGAGGATCCTTTGCGGCCACTTTCACCTCAATTATGTCCGTGTCTCTGATTGGGGTCACTTTCAAGTTGGATTGCAGGGATTTGGTGATCTGATTTTTTGTGGGAAGAACTCGGTTTTTGCCAGTCATCACATTTTCAAAAGCTTCCTTGTACGCAGAACTCAAGATGGCATCTATCACCCCTTCTGCGAGAGTGCGACTTTTTAGAATCTCCACCTGGGTTCTGATCGCAACCTCCTTCTTCATGAAGGTGGAGATGTTAAATACGTGATCCTCCAGCCCCCCCTCTTTTTCTATCATTATGGTAGTGGCGGCCTCATACACCGGGGTGGCAATGAGTGAAAAGCCTGTCGCCGCTCCTAACAAGGATATCAAAGTTAGAATGACCAGCCATTTTCTTCGCAGAAGAATTCGCAGATAATCAGCTAAAGTTATCTTCTTTTCCTCTTTTGTCATGGTTTTTTCTCTCCCTTTTTAAGGCTCAAGCTTTTCAATCGGTCATCAGCTTCACCACGCTGGCGATCACCGCCACGTTATATAGAATGGTAATGAACTTTCCAAAGGAGCGTCCCTTCTTGGGAACTATCACCGTGTCTCCAGGCTTAATTTCCGGGATTTTGTCGACATCGTTCTTTTTCAAACATTTACCCACATTAATCAGCATATTCTTTTTTTCTCCGTTAAAGTTTCTTATCAATCTGACCTTGGACAGTTTGGCATTTTCCAAAGGACCCCCGGCTGCTGACAAAAGCCCGATGAGGTCAGTTTGGTCGGGAACATATTGTGATCCAGGTTTAGCTACGGCTCCCCATACGTTAACCTTCATGAGCAATTGGTTCTCAGTTCCCCTCTCCAAATAGTATTGGAAGGCGGGGTTGCGATTTTGTGTTGTGTTTGCCTCTTGGGTCTGGGCTTTGGTCATTCCGCCAAGTTGGAAGAACACCAGATATAAGGCGAGGACAAGTGAGGACAATTTTCTTATCCTGTTCAATTGACACCTCCCGGTTTAAAAGTTAACTGAATTGTATATTTTTTTATTCACTCCCAAAAGAAAGTGGAATCTTCGAGTTGGTTAGTTTCTCTCCCTGAATCACCCGCTGAGGATTGGAGAGAACCAGCTCCTTTGCTTTTTTTTCTCCTATGATTTTGGACGCACAGCTGAAGGCCTGAGGCAAAATTTCGATAGAACAAGAAAAATGGTCGTGAGCATCGCTGGCTAAGAAATGGACTAAGTTCTGCCTTAATAACTCCTCTGTCATCCTTTTAATCTTTCTGCCGAAAAACCCCAAAAGGCTTCCTGCATTGACTTGCATCAAAGCACCCTTCTGCACCAAATTTTCCACATTGCCCAATTGTTTTTTTGTAATTATGCTTCTTTCCGGATGAGCGATGATAGGGATTCGCCCCTCCAGTTGCAAGTTGAATACGATCTGGTCAACATAAGAAGGAAAAAGACCCCAGGGGAGTTCCATTAAAACATATTTGCCGGTGTTATTCAGCGTGAAGAAGTCAAACTTCTTAAGAGAGTGCATATCCTCCCGCACATAAATCTCCGATCCTAAAACTAAATGCACTTTGCTTTCACTCTCGGCTATTTTTGCTTTCAGAAGATCGAAGCTGCGATTTATTTTTTGCTCAAATTGAGGAGTCACCTGGTGCAAGATGTGAGGAGTTGCGCAGATTGTGTTAATTCCGGCTTCCTGACCCTGTCTGACCATAAATAAGGACTGCTCGACAGTCTTAGCGCCGTCATCCACCCCGGGTAGTATATGCGTATGTATGTCTATCATGAAAAGCTTCTATTCTGAGATCATCTCCTGGTTGATTAGGAGATGCCTTTGGATTGCCGTTTTTGTGCGTTTAACCGCACATCTGAAAAGTAGAAATTTCAATTCCGCTTTGACGAAGCTTTCGACAAAAATCCTGGGGACGCTTTTCAGCGAAAATTCAGAGGATGTTCTCTATTTTCATCTACGACTAAGTTCGGAATTTCAAGACTGTTTTTAAACTCGGATGGTTAAAATTCCGATTCTGTTCGTGCGTGCTTCGTTATTTCTATCGACACAAACGGCAAAAATTTTAGGATTGAACCTGGCTAAGAAAAGAAGCTTAATATTAATGCAAATGCACTAAATGTCTTTACATTGTTATTGCGAGCCACGAACCAACACAGTTCGGAGCGTGATCCCGCCAAAGGCGGGACCTCTCTACGCCGGCAATGACATTTTGTCTAATATGTTTGTTATAGCCTGTTGGTGTGGGATTTCTGAGCAAGCCACATCTTTTTTGTCAACACCATATCATCGAACTGAGCTAAAACCTCATCGCCCTCTTTTTTGAAATATTTCCTGATGTTTTTATATCTATCATCTCCAAAGATGTCGAGCTTGGTTCGAGGGTCGTGTTTCTTATATTTTGTTCCGACGTATTTGAATCCACATTTTAAGTAGCATCTTATGGCTCTCTTGTTGTGGGAGGCCACATCCAGAAACATATTTTCAAATTTCATTTTTTCGAAAAAATACTTTGCTAAGGTTAGGATGGCATCAGTGCCATAACCTCTGTCGGTGAATTCATAACCAAGGAATATCCCCATCCAGGCGCTCTTGGCCACCCTATCAATTTCATACAAGGAGATAAAACCCACCAACCGATGATGACGGTTGTCGATGGCAAGATAGATAATGTTGGAGTCATATTTTCTTTTGAAATACCATTCTTCCCTTTCCCTCTGCCCCAAATTGGGAGGATTATAGTGAGAATAAAGAGGATCAGGATATTTTTGCCAGGCTAATCTTTTGTCGATATCGTCTCTCCTCAAAGAGCGAATGATTACCTTATTCCCTTTGAGAAGAAGATGATCTAATCTGTTTTTCCGAAAGATCAATTTCCTGTTTTTCATCGGTGATTATTGTTCAGCACTCTGCGAAATGGTTGATTGGAGTGTCAAGCCTTAGGGCTTGTTGAAAAAGCCACACTCAGGGGCGGGATGAATTCCCGCCCCTATGAGCAACAATGACTTATCACCCATAGGGCAGGGCATTCAGCCCTGCCAATAGGGTTTTTCAACAGACCCTGAAGTTTGACACTCCAGCAGTACCTCACCAATTCAATTTTTTCAGAGTCCTCCACGCAATTGATCATCTTCGTTGACATTCTGTTCTGCAAATATTAATTTTCCGAAGAGTTAGGTATTTAATCGAGAAAGGAGAATAGTATATGGCCAAGAAATTCAAAGGCAAAGCATGGGTGGTGGGAGACGACATTGATACTGACCAGATCTACCACGGTCAATACCTCCCCTTAACTGATCCAAAGGAGATGGCAAAACACGCCATGGAGTTCGTTCCCGGGATGGAGAACTTCGCCAAAGAGGTCAAGCCGGGCGATATCGTGGTTGCTGGAAAGAATTTTGGATGCGGTTCCTCTCGTGAACATGCGGTCGTCTGTTTGAAAGAAAATGGTGTAGGTTGTGTGGCAGCGGATTCCTTTGCCCGCATATTTTATCGCAACGCCGTCAATTTGGGATTTCCACTCTTGGAATCTCCGGGAATCTCCAAGATGGTAAAGACTGGAGATGAGGTCGAAGTTGATATGGGAACCGGTCAGGTGATAAATGTGTCAAATGGCGAAAAAATAAAAGGCAACCCACCTTCCGGTTTAGAGCTGGAGATTGCCGAAAAAGGTGGACTGCTGAATTATTTGAGAGATTGAGTAGAGTGCAAGAGCTTGTCGGAGCGAAGCGGAGATCCCGCCCCGCGGGGCTTCTGCGGTTTGTATTCTTCTGCTCCCGCTGGATCTTATCATCCAGCGAGGAATTATCAGTGCCCGTTGGGGAAAGCCCTTAAACATGCTTGACAAGAATGTATAAATGATTATAATATCTTGGACAACTTGACAAGACGTACTTAGGTGTGATATAATGGGGTGTCTTTGGCTGGTGCCAAGGCAGACAATGATTCTTACAAGGAGACAAGATAATCAATGGTTAGTTATCCCTGTACCAACGACAATGATTGCAGGAGGAAAAACATGAAGGCAAAAATGACTATGATTTACTGGAAGGGAGAGAAATTTTGGCTTGGGAAACTTCTCGAACATCCAGAAATCATGACGCAAGGTAAGACTCTTAAGGAATTGGAGGAAAATATTAAGGATGCATACCGGTTGATGGTCATGGAGGATGTGCCTGAACAATTCAAGCTGAAAGCAATTGCCATATGAAGCGTAAAGAGTTTATTCGTCAGCTCAAGAAAGACGGATGTATTTTGTTAAGACCTGGAGCAAGGCATGACATTTACGTGAATCCCGCTACAGGCAAGAAACAACCCGTTCCAAGGCACACAGAGATTGATAACTTGTAGTAATCAGTAGCCCCGTGCTTCTGAGATTATTCATTTGTCAGGTGCGCAGCCGGGCACCTGACCTATCTCTGAAAGGCTACCGTGTCAAGACATTTTTGTTTTTTTCTTTATATAAGATTCTAGATTTTTGGTTTTCTCCAACTATCTCTTCGTCCTCCCATAGGGGACACTGTCTTTATCCGGTGTCGGGCTTCCCAATTACGATAAACGGTCTGCCTTTAGGCGACCAAGGTCAGGACGGGCTTGCCCGACAAACGGCGTTTTAACTTAGGTGATCGGTAAACGGTCTTCTCTTTAAGAATATGGTAAATCGCCACTAGAAGCTGGTGTGCTATTGCTACTGTAGCTACACTGGCACCTTTCTTCCTCTCAATCCTTTCTTTCTTTTTTCGCAAAAAAGGATCAATCGCCTTTGCCCTCTGAGCTGCCTCAATCAAGCCCCACCGAAGATAGCGGTTAGCTTTGTAACTTATGTGACCATGATAACTCTTCTCTCCACTCTGATAAACCGAAGGAACCAATCCCGCATAACTGCAAAGCTTCCTATGTGACGAGAAGCGATTAATGTCTCCAATCTCCACTAAAACCAAATAAGCCAAGATAAACCCTATCCCCGGAACAGTAAGTAACCGTTTTCCATCTTCATTCTCCTTCACCACCTTCCGGATCTTCACCTCCGCCTTACCTATAAGTTCATTGGTAGTATCTATCAGACAAAGATATCCATCCAAAGCTTGCCGATGTACCTGGGATAACTCCAAAGAAGACAAAAAAATCCTACCCTCTTTCCCAAACAGGTCAGAGTAAGTGTGATATATCCCTAAACGAGTAAGCAATGCATGTATCTTATTCTTTACTCCACTCCGTAGATAAACCAAACCGATACGATAACGCAGTAAGTCCCGGGCCTCCCTCTGCTCCGGAGGAGCTAAATACGCCTCCGGCAAAAAATTGGTCCGTAAAAGTTGAGCTAACGCCAAAGCGTCCACCTTGTCTGTCTTTATCTGACTCTCCGCAATGATCTTTACCTTCGAAGGATTAGCTAATTTCACCTCTAATCCCAAATCCTGTAAAAGCTCACTCAACCAGCCCCACCCACAAGTAGCTTCCATTACCACTTGCGTTCTTGAAGGAAATTGATTAAAATATCCTATGAGCTCTTCTCGATGGCGGTGGTTTACTCGACAACGACCCACTAAATCACCTCGCTCATTCGTAACCGCCACCGATGAGTAGTTCTTGTGTATGTCCATACCGATGAAATGCATCTGCTACCTCCTTTGGGTTTTTGGTTCAAAATCATACATCATATATAATATGATTTCAAACCAAGGAGGTAGCCTTTCATAAAATTACGACGCTCATGTCAGCGGGTGGCGAGATAAACTGCGTCTACCTGCACCATTAAGCGGAAAATGAAGGCATACTGGCGGAGGTAACAGTGATCGAAAAGGTTGTGACAAAGAGGAGTTGGCAAGACTTTAACGAAATAGAGGAGAACCTTGCTTACTGGATATCCAAGACACCCGAGGAACGTATTTCAGAGGTTGAGCGCTTAAGGAGACAGTATCATGGAAGTTCAGCAAGACTTCAGAGATTTGCTCGCATTGTTCAACGCTCACAGAGTTGATTACATAATAGTCGGAGCTTATGCACTCGCCTATCACGGTGCCCCACGGTACACAGGTGACATGGACATTCTTGTGCGTCCTGATTTGGAGAACGCTCAACGCATCCTTGGTGCACTTGTGGAGTTTGGTTTTGGCACTCTGGGTCTGACCGTAGAGGACTTCACCGCTCCTGACAAGGTGATACAAATCGGGGTGAGGCCGATACGCGTGGACATAGTGACGTCGCTTACCGGAGTGTCCTGGCAAGAGGCACAAGCAGGTCGGGTAAAAGGACCTTACGGAGACCTTGAGGTTCATTACCTTGGCAAAGAGCAGTTTATTCTGAATAAGCGCGCAATCGGGAGAAAGAAAGACCTCGCGGACCTGGAGGCAATTGGCGAGGAGTAGAGTAAACGTTGTGGCGGG
>Ga0209427_10004416_pt1 | contig 16269 bp, 12 predicted proteins | sample DeeMarSWOR136_30_FD_187465 | JGI IMG/M metagenome (GOLD analysis project Ga0209427, IMG submission 187465) | Marine sediment microbial communities from White Oak River estuary, North Carolina - WOR-1-36_30 (SPAdes) (version 2) | ecosystem: Environmental > Aquatic > Marine > Intertidal zone >...
TATAACACGAAATCCCGGGTCATCGTGACCGGCATGGGAAAATCCGGACTCGTCGGCCGGAAAATCGCTGCCACCCTGTCCAGCTGCGGCACGCCGGCCCTGTTTATCCATCCTGCCGAAGCCGGACATGGAGACCTGGGGATGATCGTCAAGGAAGACATCCTCATCGCCATTTCCTACAGCGGGGAAACCAAAGAAATCCTTGACCTTCTGGATTTTTTTAAAAGAGCCGGATTGAAGCTCATCAGCATCACTGGAAATAAGAAATCAAAACTGGCTCACTTCAGCGATATCGTCCTCGAGGCCAGAGTCGAAAAAGAAGCCGAACCCAACGGATTGGTTCCCACGGCGAGCTCCACAGCTGCCCTGGCCATGGGGGACGCCCTGGCCATCGCTTTGATGAAGCAAAAAGGATTCGGAGAGAGTGACTTTGCGATCGTCCATCCCAAAGGCCAGGCAGGGAAAAAACTTATCAAAATCAATCAGCTCATGCGCAAGGGAAGGCAGATCGCCTCTGTCCCGCTCAGCGCTCCAATGCGGGGTGTCCTGGAGGAGATGAGCCAAAAAAAGCTAGGGATGACCTGCGTCGTCGATGGCGAAGAAAGGCTCGTCGGGATCATCACTGACGGTGATCTGCGACGGAAGATTCAGGAATACGGGAAAAAATTCATCGAGAAGACAGCTCAAGACTGCATGACTACCAACCCTAAAACAATCAGAAAAGAGGAACTCGCCACGACAGCCTTGAACATCATGGAGGAAAACAAGATCACCTCCCTGATCATCAAGGATGAGCAGGGAAAGATCGAGGGAATCATTCACCTCCATGATCTGTGGCGGACAGAGATGTTCTGATGAATGCCAAAGACAGAGCCAGGAAGGTCAAAATGATCATCATGGATGTGGACGGGACTCTTACCGACGGTTCCATCCTCGTCCTCCCTGATGGAGAAGAGCTTAAATCCTATAACGTCAAGGATGGCGCGGGAATCCTGCTCTCTCACCTGGCCGGGCTCAAGACTGGCATCATCACCGGGAAAGCCTCAAAATCTCTCGAAAAAAGAGCTGAGAAGCTGAAGATATTTGAAGTCTATCAGGGAATCCTAGATAAGAAAAAGGCTCTCACCGAAATCCTGGAAAAAAACGAACTCAACCTGGAGGACATCGCGTATATTGGGGATGATATAGGGGACCTGGAAGTCCTGAAATCCGTGGGTCTGGCTGGAGCGGTCGCCGATGCCCATCCCGAAATCAAGAAGAACAGCCACTTTGTCTCCTCTAAACCCGGAGGCAGGGGTGCTGTAAGGGAATTTATCGAATTCATCCTCGAGGCCCAGGAAAAGTGGGCAGCCATAGAGGATAGCTTCAAAAAGCTGGTCAAGCAGGACGACTTCAAGATCTAAAACTGGCGCAGAAACCGCAGATCAAGCGGCGCCCCAAAAAAGAAGGGTCAGAGGTGTCTTTTCCGGCAGGATTGGGCGCACAGGGAAAGAGCAGGGCATCCCAGGAGAAACAACGGAATCCTCGTTTTTTCCGATATTTTTAATCGGAAGATAAACCGCAGGAGGAATAAGGTGAAAATCAATGCAGAAATATTCAGACAGTATGATATCCGGGGAGTAGTCGATAAAGACCTGACCCTCGAAACGGTCGAACTACTGGGAAAAGGGATCGGCACCTATTTCCGCTCAAGCAACAGAAGGGAAGTCGCCTTGGGAAGGGACTGCCGTCTCAGCTCTCCGCGTTTTTCCGAAACGCTCTCTAAAGGCCTTCTCTCCACAGGCTGCAGGATCACTGACCTGGGCATCATTCCCACTCCTCTTCTCTACTTCACCATGTACACCAAAAACATGGAAGCCGGGGTTATCATAACCGGCTCCCACAATCCTCCGGATTATAACGGTTTCAAAATGATGATGGGGAAGGAGACGCTTTACGGGGACTCCATCCAGGACATCCTCAAGATCATCCAGGATGAAGAATTCGTCGCGGAAGGGGAGTCTTCTGTAAAAAAATACGACATCATTCGTGAGTATCAGGATTACATCCTGCAGAATATCAAGCTCGAAAGGAAGTTGAGAGTCATCGTGGACGCTGGTAACGGAACAGCCGGAGTCGTTGCTGTCCCCATCTTTCAAAAATTAGGCTGCGAGGTCATCCCTCTTTACTGTGAGATGGACGGCACGTTCCCCAACCATCACCCAGACCCAACTCTCCCTGAAGCTCTCGAAGACCTGATTCAAAAAGTCAAAGAGACCGAGGCAGATCTGGGCATCGCCTACGACGGAGACGGCGACAGGATCGGAGTGATAGACGACAGGGGTCAGATCATCTGGGGAGACATGCTTATGGTTCTGTTTTCCCGGGATATCCTCCCCTCCCACCCCGGAGCGCCTGTCATCTCAGAGGTCAAAGCTTCCAAAGTCCTCTACGATGAGGTCGAAAGACTGGGGGGCCGGCCCATCATGTGGAAAACCGGTCACTCCCTGATCAAGAAGAAGATCAAAGAAGAAAAGGCTCTTCTGGCTGGAGAGATGAGCGGTCATATCTTTTTCGCCGATAGGTTTTTCGGTTTCGACGATGCCATCTATGCCTCGGCTCGCCTTATGGAGATCCTCTCCAGGTCTGATAAAAAAATCTCTGAGATGTTTTCTGGCCTCCCCAAGACATACAACACTCCCGAGATCAGAATCTATGCCTCGGATGAGGTCAAATTCAAGATCGTGGAAGATGTCAAAAAAGAACTGGCAAAAGAATATCCCGTCATTGATGTCGACGGAGTCAGGGCGATCTTTCCCGCAGGCTGGGGGCTGGTCCGTGCGTCCAACACCCAAGAAGCGTTGGTGCTCCGCTTTGAAGCGGATACAGAAGAAGACCTGAAGAGCATACAGGACGAGGTCAAACAGGTGGTCGAGAAGGTGATCCAGAAGCTTGGACCATCTTGAATCGCACCTTGAATCCAGCCACTTCTGTTATGGCTCAGACCATTCAGGGAAGAGGAGGTCATCTTCTCGATCATTACCGCTGGCTCTTTTACGTCTCGATTCAAGGAGTTATCGCCGGTTCAAAAGGAGGCTAAAATGGACCTTCGCATCGTTATCATGGCCGGTGGCTCAGGCACCCGATTCTGGCCCTTGAGCCGACAAAAAGAGCCCAAACAGTTTCTGCCGATAATCAGCGAGAAGACGATGATCGAGGAAACAATCAGCCGTCTTCTGCCTCGAATTCCCATCAGCAACATCTCCACCATCGCCAATTCTCAACAGACCGAAATGATCAAGCGCCTTCTCCCCGAGATTCCCGAGAAAAATCTCCTTGTCGAGCCCCAGGGAAAAAACACAGCTCCCTCCCTGATGCTGGCCACTGCCCAGGTCTATCTCCAGAATCCAAAGGCCATCGTGGCCGCCTTGCCCGCCGACCATCTCATCCAGGATTCCTCCCTCTTTCTCAGGAGGCTGGAGGCTGCGGCTGCGGCCGCTTCCAGCGGACAGCACCTCATCACCTTTGGCGTGCCTCCGACATATCCGGCAACAGGATATGGCTATATCCAATTCACTGTTGAAAATCCCCTCCGTTTCGGGGAAGAGCCTTTTCATCCTGTCCAGCAATTCAAGGAAAAACCCGACTTGAAACAGGCTGAAGCTTTTCTGGAAAGAGGAAATTACTACTGGAACTCAGGCATGTTCCTCTGGCAGGCGGAGGTGTTCGCCGATAAGCTCAAACAACACGCTCCCTCGCTGTTCCCTTCTTGGCAAAGAATACTCGAAGCTATGAGGGACACCAACGAGAGCCGCCTCGCTTCCGTATTCGAAGAGATCCCTTCAATCTCCATCGACTATGCTTTGATGGAAAAGGCTGAAGGGACGCTGATGGGCAAGGGTGACTTTGGCTGGTCTGACGTCGGATCTTGGTCGTCTCTGCTGGACATCTGGCCGCAGGACGGCCAAGGGAACGCCTTAAAAGGGGAAACAGCCACCCTGGATACCCGGCGCTGCCTGGTCTACAATCCCCATAAATTCACGGCCCTGATAGGAGTCCAGGACCTGATCATTGTGGACACCGAGGACGCCCTTCTTATCGCCCACAAAGACCAGGACCAGAGAGTGAAGGATGTTATTGAGCTACTCAAACAGAAAGGAAAAAAAGAATACCTGTAGAACTCGTAATCACTATCCAGGACCGCTTCGGAAATGGTAGAATCATTAAAGGCCGATGACGACTTCCAGCCGGCGTTGGGGGCAACTCCAGAATTTTGGAGGCTTCCCATTATTGGCCATCAATAGGAAAACAGGGATGCGTAAGCTGGTTTTATTCATGAGTCTGATCATCTTCGCCAGCTGTGCCTCTGAGAAAGTTCCGCCTAACTCTCCTCTGACTCCATCCGAGATTCAAAAATTACGGGATGCAAAACACGTTGAAGATATCTTCAGCAAAGAATCAGAAATCCAGCTGGCCACAAGCGAAGAATGCGACATCGCCTTGATCACGGATATGGAGATCGATGCCAAGGGAAACTACATTGTGGCTGATGGCTGGCAGCGCAGGAAGGTGTTAATATTCGGGCCCGACGGAAAATTCCTGAAGGAATTGGGAAAACAAGGACAGGGCCGTGGAGAATATTTGACTCCGGTGAGCATAGACATAAACAGTAAGAACGAAATCCTGGTGGCAGACCACTTGGCCAACACGATTCATTTCTATGATGAAGATTACAATTTTATTCGATCGATCATCTGTGAACCGTATATCTATCACTTCATCCATGTCAACAGCCGTGATCAGATTTTCATGTATTCGGGGCCAATCTTTCTATTCCGAAAAGGAACGTACAATACCATTCGCCAATACGATGATCAAGGAAAAACAATCCGTTCTTTTGCTCCGCTCCCCGAAGAAGTCCTTGATGTCATTTTTTCAACACCACAGGATGGGATGACCATCGACAGGAATGACTTCATCTACGAGATGAATCCCCTGTACTATACCATCCGAAAATTTACACCTGAAGGGGATCTGGTCAAATTTTTCACCCGCAAGACCAGCTTCCTTAAAATATTCACAAAGAAAAGAATAGCTCCGGAGACCATTTCTGGTCCGTATTATCTCGATAAAGGACTGATATTGGCTCAAATGAGCGAGGATCTAGAAATATACGACACCGAGGGTAACTTCATGGCCAGGAAGCTTCCGTTCTCTTCTCAAATCATCGGCACCCACGAGGACTGCCTTTTGATCCAAGGCTCGGAGGAGAGCAAAAAACCCGAAGAGCGGCCCAATCCTAAGATTATCTGGCTTAAACTAAAAATATGAAGCCTCACAAAAAATAAGAAAATACAAAAGATTATTTCTGCTTCGACTTTCTTAAAATATGAGGAGTATCCGGTCATGATCGACCTCAAGAAGGATGAAAACAGACTCAAACGCACCATCGAGCGGGCCAGAGAACGACGGGTCATCATCCCCACTTTCCAGCAGATGAAAAATCCACAGGCGGTTCCCGAGCAGATAAAAAATAAGCTCAAAGAAATCGGGCTCTGGGATGTCAACCCCCTCAACCTCTTCCGGATCACCTGGAAGAACGAACCGGTCTCCCTAGGCGGTCTGTTCGCAGATACAAACTTCATGGAGCTGCCCAAAGAGCTGACCGGCGTAGAGGCGCGGATCCTGGCTCTTGTCGGCAAGTGGTTTCCCACCGGTTCCCACAAAGTCGGGGCAACCTTCGGCTGTCTTGTTCCCAAGCTTGTCTCCGGCCAGTTCGACCCTACCCGGCAAAAAGCGGTCTGGCCCTCGACGGGAAATTTCTGCCGTGGCGGCGCTTATGACGCTACTCTCCTTGCCTGCGAGTCCATCGCCATCCTGCCCGAAGAAATGAGCCAGGAGCGCTTTGACTGGCTCTCCCAGCTTGCGGGCGAGGTAATCCAGACACCCGGCTGCGAAAGCAACGTCAAAGAAATCTTCGACAAATGCTGGGAACTCCGGAAAACCAGAAAGGAAATCGTGGTCTTCAACCAGTTTGACGAGTTCGGGAACTACCTTTGGCATTACGCGGTCACTGGGAGTGCGGCCAAAGAAATTCTCGAAAAATCATTATCCGACAAAGAGCGGTTTGCGGGCTTTGTCGCCACCTCCGGTTCTGCCGGGACGCTGTCGGGATGCGGAGACTATCTCAAAGAGAGATTCCCTGCTGCCAAAACCGCTGTGGGAGAAGCCCTCCAGTGCCCCACTCTCCTCCTCAACGGCTTTGGGGGGCATTGTATCGAGGGGATCGGAGACAAGCATGTGCCCTGGATTCACAACGTCCGCAACACGGACATGGTAATCGCCGTGGACGACATCGACTGCCTCTGCCTCATCAGGCTGTTCAACGAACTGGCTGGAAAAAAATTCTTGAAAAAAACAGGGGTGTCCGAAACCGTGATCCATGACCTGCCTTTGCTGGGAATCTCCAGTGTGGGCAATCTCATCGCATCCATCAAATTTGCGAAATACTACGAGCTCACTTCGCAAGACGTGATCCTGACCGTGTTCACCGATTCCATGGAACTTTACCAGAGCCGTCTCCGGGAGCTCGGTGAAGCCCAGGGGAGGTACACTGAACTCGAGGCGGCCAAAGACTATCATCATTCCCTGATAGGGGCGAGGATAGACCAGATGCTCGAACTGAGCTACTACGACAGGCTCAGGATCCACAACCTCAAATACTTCACCTGGGTCGAACAGCAGGGCAAAGATGTGACGGAGCTGAATGCCCAGTGGTATGATTATCCTGATTACTGGAAGGATATCCAGTCGAAAGAAGGAGAGATCGACGACCTGATCGCGGATTTCAACCAAAAAACAGGCCTCCTCTAAATAAGATCACACCCTCCCTCATTTTCACGTTGCTGAGAAAAGGACTTTACCACTTTGCCTCGATATTCATTTTCATCCCTCGTTGACAACCCAGCGATGCTCTGTTATAAGCTTCTCTTTAGAAAACGGAAAAGGAGTCAGACGAGCTAAACAGGATAGGCCTTAGGCCCTGATGAAAGCATTCTGAATGAAATCTGAATACTCGGTCAAAACCTGCCAGGAATTAGAAAAGGTCTTCCGAAACCAGAAAATCCTCCGCCCTCTGCGTGTCCAGCGCTACGACCCGGGGACAGAACTCAATTATGAGGTTACGGGCGTTATGCCTGCCGGAAAGGGACGCTTGAGGCTTGAAGTGGAAGAGTTCGTGGGAGGAGGTTTTGCCGGCCAGGTCTACAAGGTAAAAGTCAAAGACCTCCAGCCCGTCCGAGGACAGGTCCAAGGTCTTGATGCCGGCCGGTCTTATGCTCTGAAGGTCTTTATCCCGCCCTCGGGCTTTGCCCGGCTGTTCCGTAACTTGATCTACGCTCTTGGATTCCAGGGTCCTTTCTCCCTCCAGGTCAATCCCGATGCAGTCAGAGCAGGAGCCCTATGGCAGAAGCTTATCCGGCAAGGGGCAGGTTTGAGGCTCGGTTCAAAGGAGTCGGTCGTGGACATCCTGGCCACCTTTATTGACACCACACTCGGCAGCTGCGGTGAGGTCAGCGAGTGGATCGACGGGCGTCTGTGGCGCCTTGAATCTGACGACAACCTGGACGCCCGGAGAAAGTGGAAAGTCGAAGATCCAAATAAAGAGCTCGGTTCGCCTGAATATCGGGCGAAACGGACTTTCATGAAGCGCCTGGTGTGGTTGATGCACGAGATGGGAGCCTTCGAGATCGCCCGACAGTACGAATGGTGGACCTGCAAAAGCCAGCCCAACGTGCTCAAAAGGAGGGCCAGCGACCTTAATCCGGGAGAGGGCCATGTGGCCGTTGACTTTCGAGCCGGGCTCGCTCTCCACCTCTTCCTTCCGATGAGCCCGGGAGACTTCAAGCTCATCCTCCAGGGAATCGGGAGAGGAAGCCTGGTGCAGTTCGACCGGGGAAACATACGCCGGCTTCAGGAGTTCACCAACGCTCATCCTGAAGCCTTTGTGGGAATGAAGGAGGCCCTGGAAGAGCTCAAGGAAAAAGAAAAACGATACCGGGATTCTCTCCCCGATATCCCTCACCACCATTTTCGACTGCTCTTCAAACCCAGGCTGTGGGCCTCCATCATCAACAGCAGTATCACAGCATGGCAGATCCGCAACACCATTGATAAGGAGGCAGCGGACCAGCTGAAAAAAAAGAGATTCATGGCCACCATCCTTTACATCCTGGGGCTTTTGCCCTTTCTGGGCCGGTTCATCCGCAAACTGTGGGGACGAAAGGACTGGAGGCAGCACTTGGGACATCTTCTGACCGGCCTGAATTACCTCAGCCGGGCGATGCGCGCCCGGATAGCGGAAATCCTTATCCGCTGGCACCGGTCAGGCCGAGTGGATGAGAAACGAGCGAAGAGGCTGGGCAAGCATCCTTGGAGATTCTTTGCCCATCTGCCTTTGGCCATCTTTCCGCCAAAAATGCACAAATTCTTCTCAGATTGGCGTTTCTTCCTCCGCTCCCTGGACAACATCTTCGTCCGGCCGCTGAGGCTGTACTTCAAAGCCGAAGCCAGGGAGAAATGGCTGAGAGAGATCGTCTCTCAGGGGCAGAAAAAGGGGATGTTGACCCAAAAAGAGGCCTCGCACATCACATCTCAGATCAAGGAACCCTTCATCCAGAAATATTTGAAAAGCCTGGCTGTCCATGTCTGCACTGTCCCGGTGACCCAGATCGTCTCGGTCGCGGTGGCCCTGATCTACGTCAGGCTGCACCCTGAACTGTCCTGGCAGCAGGCCACTCTTCATGCGGGGATCATCCTCGGACTTTTTCAGGTCACTCCCATCTCGCCGGGATCTCTTGTCCGGGGCCTGTATGTCACCGGTCTCGTTTTAAGGGAGCGGAATTTCAAGGATTACAGCATCGCTTTCTTCCTGAGCTTCTTCAAGTACATCGGCTATCTGGCTTTTCCCATTCAGATGGCGTACCGTTACCCCGACCTGGCCCGCTTCATGGCCGGACACTGGGCGACGGGAGCGGTGCACATCGTGCCTGTCTTCGGCGAAAGAGGCGCCCTCCTGGAACATGCCGTGTTTGACCTTTTCTACAACTTTCCTCTGAACATCCGCCGCCGCATACGCGAGCGCCAGCAGAAGCGAGCTGGCTCAAGAGCAAGATACTGGCATCTTTCTATCTGCCTGCTGGGAGGAGCTCTGCTGTTCGCGGCCATGGACGTGGTCTATTTCAACCTAGTCGGCCATATCCCGACATTCGGGGAAATCTGGTGGCTGGTCCTCTGGGTTCCCGCTTTGGCAGCAGCGGCGTCATCCGCCTGGGCCGGGGGAGCCTCTCTTCCCGGACGAATGGCTCTGGGAGTCATCTGCGGAGCGTTGACCGGGCTGCTCTATGCGGCCTCGAATACCCTCCTGGGGTATTTTCTCCACCCTGAAACCGGGGAAGCGCTCACGGCTTTTCAGCTTCTGGGCCGGATTGCCCCCACAGCACTGTGGTGGATGTTCCTGTTCATGATGCTGGCCGTATTCAGTACCTTTCTGGTTGAAACCAGGCGAGTCAAAAATCCCGCTCCTTCTTCGAGCTAGGTCGGTTTTCTGAGAATTCAAGGCAATAAACTGCCGACGCTATCGTCTTTAATAATAAGAAATAAAAACACGGAAAGAACCGGTGAACAGGATCGCTGAATTTTTCAGGACAGAATACAGGAAATGGGTCGGTTACGTCCGAAGACTGATCGATGACACGGCTGAACGGGATGCGGAGGATGTCGTGCAGGATGTGATATTGCATATCTTTGACAGGGCGGATATCGGAGCTCCTATCGAAAACCTTTCCGCCTACATCTACCAGTCCCTGAGGAACCGTGTGGTTGACCTTCTCAGAAAAAAGAAGGACATTTTATCCCTTTCAGAGGCAATCCTGGCCTCATCAATGGATACAGCCGACGAATATGAGAAGAGGGAGCTCCAAGAAAAAATCTATCAAGCTATGGATTATTTAAACGACGAGGAAAGGGCCGTGGTTATCGCGACTGAATTCGACGGAGGTTCTTTCCGTGAACTTTCTGATGCCTGGGGAGTCCCGATCGGGACTCTCCTGGCGAGGAAATCACGAGCGTTGAAAAAGATAAGACAAAAACTCACCGAATCAGTGAAAACATCTTAAAGGAGGACTCAGATGGAAAACAGTAATGTTCATACCCACTGGGGAACCGAGCCCAGCCGGTTTCTAAGATTCTTTCGGATAATCGGCATGGTCATTCTCGGCTTGGCTTTCGCTGTGGTCTTCGCCCTCATCTTCGGCCTGGTGGTCAAACTCCTCTGGAACTGGCTCATGCCAGCCCTCTTCGGTCTGGGAAAGATCAGCTACTGGCAGGCCTTCGGCATCGTCATCCTGGCCAAGATCCTCTTCAGCGGTTTCGGCCACCGGGTGGGAAACCATCATGAACCATTCCGTTCCAGGTTCCGCGACCGCTGGCCTTTCTTCACAGAAAGGGTCGGGGGCAAAGACTGGCGTCATTACAGAGATTTCTGGCGCGAGGAGGGGAAGGCCGCCTTCGAAGATTATGTCCGGGGGGTCGAGGAAGAAAAAAAGGAAAAGCAATCGGGTTGAATAACCGATGAACAGGCTTCATCCCTCAATCAAGCCGCATTTTATCAATCTTGAAATGCTTATTCCTGGCTCGTCTTGAACCTTAAAAAAGCGGGTACAAAATAGGGCCACAGCTTGAAAATCTCAGGCTGTGGCTTCTTTTTTTTCCCTAAAAATTGACTCCTTCAATCCTTCAGCAAGTCACACGCCGCCTCGATGATCCGGTCTGTGCTGGGCAGCGTCTGGTCCTCCAGCTCCCTGGAGTAGGGAATAGTCTCCTTTGTGCAGACACGAGCGTATTTAAAGAAAAGCCCTGATTCCAGGGCAACCGCTGCCAGCTCTCCGGAAAGCCCGAAATCCTTATAATCCTCATCCACGACGAGCAACCGGCCACTTTTGGAGACCGCTTCGAGAACGGTTTCTTTGTCCAGCGGAGAGACAGACCTGAGGTCGATCACTCCCGCAGAAATATCTCGTTTCTCTAAGATCTTCGCGGCCTGAAGGCAGCGGTGGACTCCCAACCCCACACTGATCAGAGTCAAATCATTTCCCTTCCTGAAAACCGAGGCTTTTCCCAGAGGCAGGGGCTTCCAGCGGTCCGGGACCGGCCCTGAAGCTCCTGCAGGAGGCACATCAAACTGAACTGTCTTGCGGTCCCCGATTCCCATGTAATCCAGCCACATTTCCGAGAGCATTTTGTGTTCAAGATAAACGACCGGGCTATCGTGCTCGATAGCGGAGATCATCAGGCCGCCCGCATCCGCGGGATTCGAAGGGACGACCACCGATAATCCGGGGATGTGGGCGAGCCATCCCCAGAGACTCTGTTCGTGCTGACCGCCATCTCCGTAACCGCCACCGCACGCCGTCCGCACGACCAGAGGAACATTCCACTTTTCCCCGGAAAATGTCCAGGTCTTAGCCGCATGATTGAGCAGAGCATCCATGGCCACTCCAATAAAATCGACCAGCATGACCTCGACTACGGGCTTCAGCCCGGCCATGGCTGCTCCCACAGCAGCCCCCACAAAGGCCGCCTCACTTATGGGAGCAGACCGAACCCGCCGTTCCCCGAACCGGACAAAAAGGTTCATCCGGAGCGCTTGAACATCCTCCCCGATGACTATGATCTGCGGGTCATCCGTCATGGCCTGAACAAGCGCATCCTCGATAGCCTCGGAAAAGCCCATCGTTCTCATATCAGCCTTTTCCCGATAAAATAATGAGCTGAAAATTGATTATTCAATGAATCTCCCTCATTCCCTGTCCATGCCGGACAATGCCAGCCTGACCGCTTTTTCTATCTCCGACTTGACCTCTCCCTCTATCTTCTCCAGCCTTGATTTTTCTCCTTTCAGCTTCAGGCGACATAGATAAAGAGGATCGAACTTCCTCGACTTCTGGTCGCTGACTGCCTGTCTGATCAAGGAAGCTGCCTTTCCCAGGCCCTTCAAGCGTGTCAAAAAAGGTTCTCCCTTAACACTGACTGCAGATTTCATCAAAGAGGGGGAGAGCTTCTTCATCTGTTGTAGAGGATGCCGGCCAATACGGAGATAAGGGTCTCCCAGAAAATGCCCTTCGAAATGGACACAGTGGGCCAGGATGAAGGCCGGCCCTTCGCCTCTTCTTGCTCTTGAAACCGCTTCTCTGGCGGTCTGCCAGACAGCCTCCACGTCAATCCCGTCCACTTCAAAAACAGGAAGGCCAAACCCTCCGACTCTTTCCATTACACTGCCAGCTGTCACTGACGGAGAATAAGTGGTAATGGCCAGTTTGTTGTCTTTGCAGACAAAGATGAGGGGGAGCTTCCAGATAGCCGCCAGGTTGAAGGACTCCAGGATCATCCCCTGATTCACCGCTCCCTCCCCGAAAAAGCACACGGCTATCTTCCCTGGTCGAAGAAGCTGGGAGGCGAGGGCAAATCCCGCTCCTAACGGCCCCGATGCACCGACGATTCCAGAAGACGCAGCCAGGAACTCCGGAGAAAAAAGATGCATGTGTCCACCGTAGCCCCGGCACAGTCCATCCGGACAGCCCAACATTTCCTTCAAAAGGCTCACCAAGTCAATCCCACGGATGACCAAAGGCGGAGTTCCACGATGGTCAAGGGCCATGGCATCTCCATCTTCGAGATGGGTGACGATTCCCGCGACAACAGCTTCCTCTCCCAATCCCATATGCATCTCACCGGAAATCTTTCCTTCCTGCCATAGATCCCTCACGCTCTCCTCAAAAAGTCTGGACCGAAGCATCTGTCTATAAATATCCCAGAGGTCAGGTTTCATCTTTTCTCCCCGTTGTTTAACAGACGGACTCCCCTATCCCTGATCTTCGAATCCGAAGCTTATCCCTTGGTCTTCTTCAACCCCAGCTCTTCCAGCTGCTTCCCGGCGATCTCTGCGGGTGACCCGGTCAGAAGACACAGGGCGCTGGTGGTCTTGGGAAAAGGAATGACGTCCCGGATGGATTCCTCGCCGGCCAGGAGCATCACGATCCGGTCAAACCCCAGCGCGATACCGCCGTGAGGCGGCGCACCGTAGGTCAGAGCGTCAAGGAAAAAGCCGAACTTCGCCGTGGTCTCCTTTTCACTCAACCCAAGGATCTCGAAGATCCTTTTCTGGAGATCCAGGTTGTGGATCCGGATCGAGCCTCCGCCGATCTCAAACCCATTCAGTACCAGGTCGTAAGCCTTGGCCCGGACCTTACGAGGGTCTTTTTCCAGAAGATCAAGGTCAGCCTCGTGAGGGGAGGTGAATGGATGATGCATGGAGACAAGGCGTTTCTCTTCCTCGCTCCATTCGAAGAGAGGAAAGTCTGTAATCCAAGCGAACTGGAAGGTCTTTCTGTCCTTCGCGCTATTTTGAACGAATTCATTCCTTAACTCTCCCAAGACTTTTAAAGCGACCGCTCTTTCATCCGCTACCAGGAGCACCAAATCCCCGGCCTTTGCGTTCAATTTGCCCCATATGAGGCTGAGGTCTTTCTCCTCTGTCTTCAATGAAGACTTGAAGCCATCCTCCCTCTTGATCCAGACGATCCCCTTGGCCCCGAGGTCCTTCGCCTTCTGGTTGAGCTTATCCAGCTGACTTCGGGAAAGAGAACCCTGCCCTGCTGCCGCCAGACCCTTCAAGACCCCACCGGCAGAGAGGGCTTCTTTCAGGAGTGTTGACGCCAGGTTTGCGCCGATCCCGGTCATGTCCATGATCTCCATCTCAGAGCGCAGATCAGGCTTTTCGGTCCCGAACTTTTCCATACTCTCTTCATAACTGAAGCGGAGAAACGGAAGGGCCACTTTCACACCTATGAGCTCGAAGAGAGAAGCCATCATCCCCTCGACAAGCGTGAACAGCTCATCCCGCTCGATAAAGCTCATCTCGATATCAATCTGGGTGAACTCAGCCTGACGGTCTGCCCTGAAATCCTCATCGCGAAAACAGCGGACGATCTGGAAGTAACGGTCAAAACCCGCTATCATCAGGAGCTGCTTGAAAATTTGAGGGGATTGAGGAAGAGCGTAGAACCTTCCTTTGTAGGTTCGACTCGGCACAAGGTAGTCTCTGGCCCCTTCAGGGGTGGACTTGGTCAAGAAGGGAGTCTCTATCTCCAGAAAGCCGTTTTCACTGAGATAATTGCGGACGCCAAGGGCGGCCTGGTGGCGGAGCTTGATATTCCGCTGCATAGCAGGCCTTCTCATGTCCATGTACCTGTATTTGAAGCGCAGTTCCTCTGCTGCCTGAGGGGGATCAGCGATGACAAAAGGAGGGACCTTGGCGGGACTTAAAACCTTCAGCTCCCTGGCCACCACTTCCACATCACCGGTGGGGAGCTGAGGATTGCGGGCGTTTTTCTCTCTTTCCTTCACAACCCCCTTAACGGCCAGCACATTCTCCATCCTGACTTTCTTCGCTTTATTGAGGACCTCCTCATTGTCAGAAGGAACGACAACCTGAATCACTCCCTCTCTATCCCTCAGGTCGATAAAGACCAGGTTTCCCATGTCTCTCTGCCTGTTGACCCAGCCAAAAAGAGTCACATCCTGTCCGGTGTGCTCAGAGCGGATATCTCCGCAGTAGGCTGTCCGTCTCCACTCCGATGATTCTCCTTTTTTCATCGATTCCTTCCAGCGAACAGTGGAAATTATTTTAGGAAGTCTTTCGGATGAGACTCAGTATCTCCTCCCGGCTTCTCTCTTCCTGCTGGCCTGTGGTCATGTTCTTCAGCTGGTATCTCTCTTTCCTGACCTCTTCTTCACCGATGATCAAGGTCCAGGAAGCTCCCAGCTTGTTCGCCCGGCTCAGCTGGGACTTCAGGCTTTTATCCCTGTACTCCAGCAGGCATTCCAGCCCTTCTCTGCGTAAGAACCGGACCAGCGACATCCCGGCCCTTTTGGCTTCTTCACCCAGATAAGCCACATAGAGGAACGGTTCTTTCTTCTTTTTAAAAGGAACGACCGAAAGCAACCTCTCCAGGCCCATGGCAAACCCGATCCCGCAGATATCGGGGCCTCCAAATTCCTCCATCATATCATCGTATCTCCCCCCGCCGAGAATGGCGTCCTGAGCGCCGATCTTGGAGGAAATAATCTCGAAGGTGGTTTTGGTGTAATAATCCAACCCTCGAACCAGACGGGGTTCGATCCTGTACTTGATCCCGAAAAAATCCAGATGCTCGCAGAACAGGTTAAAATGCTCTCTGCATTCCGGGCAGAGATAATCCGTGATCTTAGGAAAAGCCTGGGCAATCTCCCGGCATGTGTCCACTTTGCAGTCGAAGATCCGCAAGGGGTTGGTGATAACCTTCCTTCTGCAGTCCGGACAAAGAGCCTCCCTCACCTGTTCTGCCTGGCTCCTCAATTCCTTGGCGTACGAAGGCCGGCATTTCTTACAGCCTACAGAATTCACCAGGGTTTCCGTGCCCACGACATGGAGCTCTCTCAGAAGATGATCCGCCATCTCCACCAGCTCCGCATCCACAGCCGGGTCCTCCTCGTTGAAGACCTCAACATCCAGCTGGTGGAACTGGCGGTAGCGTCCTTTCTGGGGTTTGTCATAACGGAACATGGGGCCGATGTAATAAAACCTCAAGGGTTCGGGCTTCATATAGAGCCGGTTCTCGATGATGGAGCGCACCACAGAAGGAGTGTATTCAGGCCTCAAGGTTAAAGACCGCCCTGCCTTATCAACGAAGGTGTACATTTCCTTGATGACGATATCCGAGGTCTCGCCTGTTCCTTTTTCAAAAAGCTCTGTCGCCTCGAAGACCGGAGTCCTGATTTCCTTGTAGCCGTAGAGGTCACAGATGTACTGGACCATGACTTCGACACACTGCCACTTTTTGGCCTCAGCGGGAAGGATGTCTTTTGTTCCCTTCACGGCAGGGATCTGTTTCTTCATTTCTCTGTGAACACCCCGATCTTTCGGAACTTTTCGTATCTTGCCTTCAATCTAGCCTCTACCGACATCTTCTCCAGCTTCTTCAAAGTATGGTTCAGCTCTTTATCCACGTTCTTGAAGGTCTGTTCAAAATCAACATGCGCCCCTCCGGGAGGTTCAGGGATGATCTTATTGATAATGCCCATTTCCAGAAGGTCCCTGGCTGTCATCTTCAAGCTCATGGCAGCCAGGGAAGTGGCTTCCTGGTCTTTCCAGAGGATAGCGGCACAGCCTTCCGGAGAGATCACGGAGTAGAA
>Ga0209427_10004420_pt1 | contig 16264 bp, 14 predicted proteins | sample DeeMarSWOR136_30_FD_187465 | JGI IMG/M metagenome (GOLD analysis project Ga0209427, IMG submission 187465) | Marine sediment microbial communities from White Oak River estuary, North Carolina - WOR-1-36_30 (SPAdes) (version 2) | ecosystem: Environmental > Aquatic > Marine > Intertidal zone >...
GTTTTCAAAGAACTCTATAAAAAACGATCTTCTGTGGAAAGAATTTTCTCCCGACTACTATCCATTGCTATGCAAGATCTACCTGCAATCGGAATAAATGCGATTCGAAATTACTGTACAATCGCTCACATCACAGTATTGTTAGTAGCTTTAGCAGCAAAACGTTCAGGACATCCAGATAAAATACGTTTCGTTAGATCATTTGTGCCAAATTTTTTGTTGTAGGTTTCAAAAATAAATTTCGTGAAGCCCTAAATATTTAACATTATCTCTGTGTGGTGGTTTGGTTTTAACAAAACTGTAAAATGAAAAAGGAGATAACAATGAGCTATTTCATAACTGATAACTGCATTATGTGTGGAACCTGCTGGGAGATCTGCCCGACGGATTCTATAGTGGAGTATGAGTGGTACTATAGAATTTCTGACACCTGTGTAGAGTGCGGGGCGTGTGCTCATGTGTGCCCCAATGCTGCAATAATGCCTTTTTCCATTGACAAAAAAAACACTCAATACTAGTATTACCCCTCTAAGCGATAATACCATCAAAGGTGAATAACGAAGTAAAAGGAGGTGAGTAATCAAAATCTTCCATGCCAGTTTATAAAAAAAGACTAAAGCTGAGTAAAGAAACCTCTTGAATTCGACTATCCCCGCCCCAAGTGGCGGGTCATTACGCCGAATTCATGGCTGCCGCCACCGAGATTTCTATAACACATTTTTAGAGCCATTCATCCCCACAGCAGAGCTGTGGGGTATTTTGGCATATCTTTATAAAATTTGAAAGGAGGAGAGAAATATGGCACATCACCCGACAACGAATAAACCAGATATCAAAGATATGTCCATTGAAGAGAAGTGGGATAGAGTCCATGATTTTTTCACCATGGATCACGCCATAAGCTATCACACCCACAAGAGAATGGGAACGGTAAACGAGTGGGTGGCTGACACGGTTGAAGCTTATGGAAACATGATGGGAAGATTTTTGGGTCCTGTGGCTGGGGTTATGGGTAAAGCCGCGCTGAAAGTTGCTCCTAACAAGATACTCAAAAAAGTCATTGATGCAGTTCTCAATTCAGACCAGATGATGCACGGACCGGGAGAGTATGAAGTATCTGAACCAAAGAATGGTGAAATCACCATCAGGTTCAAGAATTGTCTTCGTCTCAAAAAACAAAATGAAATAGTAAAGAAATGTAATCTGCCTTTTGAAGGACGGGAAATCTGCGAAGTGGAAAAGATGCATCTCACTCACCCCAATCACCCGACGACAAAAATGGGAGTTATTCCGACTGATATCACCTGGGAGGAAGGTGGGTGCGTATGGACCTTTAAAGTGGTATGAGTGTATCTATCAGATAAATAAAAGGGGGCAGTGCCCTTTATTATAGTGCGAGGGAAAAGGGGTTGTCCCTTTTTGTTGCGCTATATTCTTCCTATAATAACCCGTGCGTCAGCACCCGTAAAGGAAATTTTTTTAAAAATCATCTTTAAATACATTTTTCTCTGTTGTATACACTTTACTATTAAATTACTGCCGCTTACAATTGATAAGGGCAATAAAATCTGTCTATAATTTATGACCCTCAATAGCAGTATTGTCAACAATGAATGTATAAAGGGTATGTCGTGTAATGTTGAATCTTACTGATGTAAAACATACATTTATTGACACACAAAAGTCCTTTTCCTATACCTAACCTGTCGAGAAACGAGTTCCTACCAATTCTTATTGGAGGTCGACATGACAAACGATGAAGGCATCAAAGGCAAAAGTGGATATCTTCTTATTGATAAAAAGAAGTGTCAGGGGTGTATGACATGTATGCTTGTCTGCTCATTGGTTCATGAAGGAAAAGAAAATCTCTTTACGTCTCGAATACAGGTTATTCAAAGCCCGTTTGAGAAATATCCAAACGATATAGAGATACGACTTACTGAGTCCTGCGATCTGTGTGTCGATACTCCATTTTGGAATGAACAAGGGGGGCCCGAAGGAAAACAGGCTTGTGTGGAGGCTTGTCCTCTAGGAGCCGTGCGCTTTTCCACAGAGATTTCAACGAATTTCAAGAACGGCGAATGCGAAGTTAACTTCCGGGGAAAAGGCTGGAAAAAGATTGGATACCCCATCGACTAATCGGTGGAAAATCATGAACGGATATGTGGGCAAAATATTACGAGTTGATCTAACGACAAAATCAATTACTACCATCGATACCCAAAAGTACGAGCAGTGGGGCGGCGGTCACGGAATTGGGTCGGCGCTATTTTGGGATCTTGTTGAGGACAAAAAAATAGACGGATTTGATTCAAAAAATGTCGTCACCATTATGACGTCTCCCCTTTCGGGAACCTCGGTCCCGGGGTCTGCTGCCAGAACAGAAGTTCAAGGTATCGGAGTGCAGTCTTCCCCTATCGGATGGTTTACGAGAAGCAACTTTGGTGGAAGGTTTAGTCCAATGCTGAAGTTTGCCGGATGGGATGGGGTAGTCATTGAAGGCAGTGCAGATTATCCCGTTTGGCTTGATATTAGAGACGACGATGTGCAACTTCGGGACGCACGCGCTTTGTGGGGCAAAGATACCTGGGAGACCCAACAACACATTTGGAGTGAAGTTAGCAAAGATAATAGATACGGTGGATGGAAAGACCCATCGGATGACCAAAGTCAATCCACACAAAGACCAGCCGTGCTCGCCATTGGGCCGGCGGGAGAAAACCTCTGCAGAGCAGCCAGCCTTGTTCACGATGCAGGACACGGATCAGGCCAGGGGGGGTTTGGCGCGGTATGGGGTTCTAAAAAATTAAAAGCAGTCAGTGTCATGGGAACCGGCAGTATCGATATTGCACATCCTAAAGAGTTAATAGAAGCTCGTTTATGGGCAAAAAACAGCTACTCCTTTAATGTCGACGATCCAGAGCATGTAAAGGAGCTTAACGGCGCAACCTTTAACCTTGGATTTGGCGCACCCGCCTTGCCGGGCAGTCTTTGGCACCGGCCCAAAGAGGCGAGGCCCCATGCATGTATCGGGTGTCACACAAGTTGTCGTTCGCGACACGACACAGGCCTTGGAAACGAATCCACCTGTGCAACATCGCTTATGTACGCCCCGTTAGATCTCCGTCGTCATAGCGGAAAAGTGACCAGGACGCTTTTTTCGTTGCTTGATCGTTTCGGTCAAAAAGGTGCGGCTTTTGGCCTGGCCCTCCTGATAGGCAAACAGAGCCCCGCAGCATACGTCGCTGCCGACCTGACCCAGAAATACGGGATAAACTCTGTGGAATTAATGGTGGGGCTTCAGTATTTAAGAGACTTATATAAAAAGGGGGTTATCGGTCCTGACAAAGAGATAGAGTGTGATCTTCCCTTTGATCAAATAGGAAGTATGGACTTTGCAAACAGAATAACAAAAATGATAGCTTATCGAGAGGGCATCGGCGATGACATGGCCGAAGGATTCTACAGGGCGGCAAAAAGGTGGGGAAGACTTGAAGAGGATACAAATACAGGCCTTCTGCCATATCCTTGCTGGGGACTGCCCGATCATTACGATGCGAGAGCCCATCTCGAGTGGGGATACGGTTCCATATTGGGTGACAGGGACATCAATGAGCATGATTTCATATTTCCTCTGCATCTTATACCCTGTCTTGCAAAATGGCAGGGAAAAAAACCGCCTTTTTCCGCACAAGAGGTTGTCGAGACAATCTCTGAAAAGATGATGCCTTATGAAGGGGATCCTCTGATGCTCGATTTCAGCACAGAAAACATGTATTCGAAGCACATAGTCAAGCTCGTTGCATGGCATAGACACTACAGCCGATTTTGGAAACAGTCCGCCCTTTATTGCAACTATCTCTTTGCTGACTTTTGCAATCCCCGCGCCAAGGACAAAAAAGGGCTGACCGGTGAAGGAGAACCAAGATTCTATAATGCAGTAACCGGCAAGAACATGAGCTTTGTGGATGGCATGGAACTCGGCAGAAAGATATGGAATCTCGACAACGCCATATGGGCTTTGCAGGGGCGACATCGAGATATGGTGCACTTTGCTCCCTACATTTACAATGTACCCTTTAAAGGGGTCGGCTCGCTCAGTAAATACTTTCTGCCGGCAAAGAAAAACGGCAAATGGAAATATGTCGCTCTCAAGAACAGATGCCATGATAGGGACAAGTTTGAAGAGTGGAAAACCACCTACTATCAATTCGAAGGCTGGGACCCCAAGACGGGGTGGCCCACGAGAAAAACACTGGATTCTCTGGGCATGGGGTATGTTGCAAACGAACTCCAAAAAAACGGCAGGCTCGGAAGCGATGAGCAATAGGATATAAGCTTATCTAGTGCTTGAACAAAAAGTCTCGTTCAGTCAAAAATCCGAATATCGAAACTCGAAACAAACTCAAATGATCGAAATATCAATGACCGAAATATAAACCCCAAGTACCAGAACTAATTTTTGAATTTAGAACATTTGGATTTTGATATTGTTTCGCATTTCGGATTTCGATATTCGAATTTTCACTATGACGTTTGCTCCATTTTCGTTAGCATGTCAAATTGCCAGAATCGAGTACAGAACTTTTGAGACATTGCATTTGTCCCTGTTTTAAAATAATGTGCAGGATGTTCAAAAGCTATGAAGGGAAAAATAGTTCTGATTACTGGGGCTGATGGAGGTATTGGCAGTGAAACAACCAGGGCCCTCGCAAAGAAAGGTGCAACTGTTATAATGGCGTGCATTGATCTTGATGATGCCAAACCGGTTTACGAGGATATTAAACGGGAAAGCGGTAATGAGAACATAGAGATGATGCAAGTGGACCTGGCATCCTTCAGTTCCATTCGCGAATTCGCCAAGCAATTTTCTCAGAAGTACCAACAGTTGAACGTGTTAATTAATAATGCGGGCGTCTTTTGTTGGAAAAGGGAAGAAACCCAGGAGGGGTTTGAAAAAACCATTGGTATTAATTATTTGGGACCTTTTCTTCTTACCAATTTATTGTTACCTATACTCAACCAGACACCGGAAGCCCGGATCCTCAATGTGTCATCAAATGCCTACTTTCAGGGAAAAATTGATTTAAATGACCTGCACTTAAGAAATAAATATATGGGATTTAAAGCCTATGCTACCTCCAAGCTTGCCATTGTGCTCTCCACCCAGGAACTGGCAGAACGCTTAAAAGACACAGACATCACAGTTAACGCTCTACATCCGGGCCACGCCCCCACCAACATATGGAACATGTGGCCAGGAAAGTGGTATCAGGCACTGCTCTTTAAAATTTTAAAAATGTTAATGAACCCCATAGTGGATGCAGCCCAGAACAGCATTTATCTAGCCAGCTCCGATGAGGTAAAAGGCATCACCGGAAAATATTTTGACAATAAGAAACTCAAGGAAGTATCCCCGAAGTGTAAAGATATGCAATTGCAAAAGGGTTTGTGGGAGTTGAGTGAAAAGTTAACCGGGCTTGCTTAGTGAGGTTTAAAAGGAGATGGGGTAAATTTGAGCATTTAAAAGGCAATAATTAGGAAACAGTTGTGAGAAGAGAATTCAAAGACAGAACTAGCTGGTATGACGGCTACCTGTTTGAGAAAATAATGGAGAAAAGGTCAAGCGAGATGTTTGTGGGACCTATATCAGCATTAATTGAAGACGGTTCATCTGTAATTGATATTGGCTGTGGTATAGGTTCGTTAGTGTTTAACCTTTCTCCTAAGTGTAGTAAGGTTGTGGGTATTGACGCATCTTCAAAGATGATCAATTACGCAAAAAAAAGACGGATGAAAAAGGAGTACAACAATATTGAATTTCATCACCTCTGTGCTTCTTTATTGCCAGAAACCTTTTCAGATAGGTTCGACTATGGGGTTATGGGACAAATCCTGCATGAGACTTCAGAAGATTTGAGAAACACAATAATTGAAGGGGCTAAAAAGATTACCAATAAATTGATCATTTCTGACTATATAGCACCTCTTCCTAGAAACATTTATGGAGCAATGATTAAGTTTGTGGAATCTATTGCTGGGTCTGAACACAACAGGAATTTTAAAAGCTGGCAGTCCCATGGTGGCCTTGAAGGTTTTATTTCAAGTCGTGAATTAAAAGTAGAAGAGGTCAGGCCTTATATGCTGAAGGGAAAGGAATTAGGTATAGGAAAGATAGTAAAGGTCAGTTAATGTTGTCTTGAAACTTATAGAACGATAAGGTGGAAAGATCTAGATGAATTCTTCAACTCTAATGGGAATCATCTCTATGTGGTTCATGATGAGCTTCTGGCTTGGTTTAGTTGCTGTTTCTGCCGTTTTGGCATTTAAGAGATGGCAAAAGACGATCGATTTCTGGAAGAAACAAATGTTTTATCTTTGGCTGGGGGCGGTTTTCGTATTCACCGGTGATACACTTCACACCATTGCATTTACTGTCAGCGCATATACTGGCAACCTCACAGGACCCGTTGAAATATTCGGAACGCTTTTTGAATTTCGAACCTTTGCCATGTTTTTTGATAGTTTAGTGTTTATGATATATTATGCACTGTGGGCCTTGTTTATCGTTGCACGTTATCAACAGAGTCAATTTGAGCTTTTCGATAAAATAAGGGTTGGTCTGGCTATGGGAGCTATGGTTCTTATTCTCCCTGGAGCAATTCCCAATGCCTTTGGAATATATACCCTGGAATATAATATTGCAATTTGGGCCCCCCACACAATTCTTTTCATTGTCTTTGGTGTGACGACGGTCTGGAAATTGATCAGCTGTTCTAGGCGCGCTTTGACACAAAAAACAGACGAGAGTATACAAACACAAGAACGAGCACTATTCATGATTGGAATCAGTTTACTTTTCTCATTCTTTTTCTTCATCCTCACATTGGCTCTTATCCCATACAACGAAAAGTTCGGACTTTTCATGATTCCAAAAACGATTGCCTACGTTGTTGCTTTCATTTATTTGATTAAAGGTGTGATCCTACCCACTCCCAAAGCCTGAGTGAATACAAGATGACAGATTCACTACTACCCTTGAATCACGCAAAGCTCGTTAACCAAAAAGGACAAACAATAAGAAACCTAAAACTAACAACTAAAGACTGATGGAGGGTACTATTATGGATATGGATAAATACTATACTAGGGTCACCGAGGAAGCACTCGAGGGTTTTAAGCGGTTAAACAATACTAATCAGGTAGAACACAAAAAGTATGAAGTGCCAGCAGCAACTTGGGAGGTAAACGTGGTACGGGGGGAGGTGCTTGAAAAGGCGACCATTTCACGTGTATCCTTTGATACAAAACACCCCGTTACCGGAGATGATACTCATTTCAACGCCCTCCAGGCCAAGGTCTATCCTGCCAACCCCAAGATACCCATCCTGATTTTCATTATAGAGCATATGAAAGCACAGGATGACTTCTTCTCTGGCATGATGGACGTCATTCCCGCTGTTCCCATTGAGGAAGATCTATGCTCCCTGGGTGCTGAGATGAAGAAGGTTGCCGCAAGGCACGGTGAAGATTACGAAGCTCTACGTCAGAAGGGCGCAGCGATCTTCAGGCTGGAACAGTGGGAAAAGCCAATCAATGCGGGGGTGGGCATTCATAATCCCACGGACAAGGCACGTGTGGATATGATAAAAGAAGAGGGGCAAGTCTGGCTCAGGTCCTATCTCGACCTCGTTGAGAAGCGGGTTAATGAGCCCTACACGGATGAGGATGTGGAGCGGATGAATTGGGTTCGTGCCAGGATATTGGAATACTATTACCTCGGGGATATCTCTCTTCCTGAAGCCATAAAGTTAGGAATTCCACTTGAGGCCATAAACCTGATGCTTCTTGCCCCGACGATCCATTATTAATCTGCAGGCGAATTCACTGGAGAACCACCTGTGAGCGGGAAAAAATACACGGTCTTAATGCCCGATGTCATCAGCAATCCAGACATTGAGATGAGGGTATTCGGTGAGCAACTTCAGGTGATCACCCCCAACGCGTTGAACGTTGATGATATTTCGTTGGACATATGGCGAAATGCTGATGCCATCATGGCTTGGCATACCCTGCACTATGATTCAGCATTAGTCAAACAGCTGGATAATTGCAAAATCTTTATCCGTTTCGGTGTGGGTTTTGATAACGTTGACCTAAAAAGTGCCGGCGAGCTGGGTATCATTGTTTCGAACGTGCCTGACTATGGCACCACCGATGTCGCAGACCATGCCATCGCCCTTTTACTGAGTTTCTCCCGCGGGATATATGCCTATTCGGATTCCGTGATCAATCATCAATGGCACTGGCAACAGGCAGGTACCTTAAAACGTTTATCTGGGGCAACCATGGGCATTATTGGGCTTGGTCGTATAGGTACAGCTACTGCGATGCGGGCTAAGGGGTTGGGGATGAAGATTCTTTTTTATGACCCTTATCTTCCGGAAGGTGTTGATAAATCTTTGGGGATAGGTCGCTGCTATGAATTAAATGAACTCTTGGCTCAATCAGATGCCGTTTCACTACATACACCGCTCACCGATGAAACCAGGAGTATGGCAAATAGAGATTTCTTTAAGGCCATGAAACCCCGTTCGATACTTATCAACACTGCTCGGGGACAAATCGTTGATCCCGCAGCCCTTTACGATGCCTTAAAAAGTGGGCACTTAGCTGCTGCCGGGGTAGATGTTTGGCCAACAGAACCACCTCCCGATAGTGACCTGCTAATAAAGGCCTGGAGAACCGGCGAGTCCTGGATCAAACATCGCTTCATCCACACACCACACTCCGCATTTTATTGCCAGGAATCGTGGGAAGAATTGCGCACAAAAGGGGCTATGGAAGTAAAACGGGTTTTAAACGGTGAAAAACCCCGATCATGTGTTAATAGTGAATGGCTCGTTGATCCCCGCTATCAAAAAGGATCATAGATGTCTATTAAGATAGGTTTTTGCCCTTAGTACAATGTTCTGAAACTACCGGTTGGGAAATCCTGCCTTCCTGGCTTTCTCTTCTATCTCATCCATATTATTTATTATTGCCATAAGCTTTTCCATCACATCCGGTCTCTCTTCCTGGATAACCGGGAAGAGTTCCGCATAGGTATTACCAATGGTGTGCAGCATCTTATAGAAATTCATGGTTGCGGCGAACGGTTTCTTGATCAAACCGACCAGATAGTCAAGATCATCAGCATTAAGAAAGTCCTCGAGATGGACCGGTTTAAATTCGTCACTGCCGTATGGCTCATAGAATTTCTTCTGCCACCACTCCAGATAACCCGAGATCCCCTCCTTGTTAATCTTTCCATCCAGAAGGGCCAGGGTAACAGCGTTGCTGGCCTTCCATCCGCACATGATGGCAAAGGGATTGGTGAGTTCCAACAACCAGGCTGAATCTCCCACGAAAAGCACATTGTCTTTGAAGGGCTCCTTAATGGGAGAGAACATATTGACTACACAAGAAGTTTCTCCAGTCTTTCTTGCCCCTTTTAACCAGGAGGAGTATACTTTATCCTCATACATAATTTTGTTGAGTTTTGGCTCGAGATCATCACGAGCATTGTAAGTGGAGATCCCGAGGTGGTACTGGTTCTTATGGCAGATGGTGGTCACAAAAAAGAATCCATAAGTACTGAAGATAAAGGAGATTCCAGCAACATCAGGAATCTCAATTCCTTCGAGATGCCACACTCTGTCAATAAGGTTGCCAATATATTTCCTTTCCTTATTCATACCCATCAGGTATGCGATGCGGGAGTTCACGCCGTCGGCAGCGATCACGAAGGTTCCCTCAAAGAGTTCACCATTTCCTGTCACCACCACGCTACTCTCTTTGTTCTCTATCCCGGTTACATTTGTTCCCGGAAAGATATCCACATCAACAGCCTCTGCATCCTCCAGCAGTCCTTTTAATAGTAGTTCTTTATCGATCGCGACACCGACACGATTCTTCTCCGGATCCTTTTTTAGTTTCTCATGATCGCCAAAAGAGAAAGATTTGCCACTTGGAGAATAAAACCTGAATCCGTACATATCCTGATAAGGACCATCATACTTAACAGAAAATCCACTGACAGGGAAACCTATCCGTTTCGCCTCAGGGCTGAAGGTGAGTATTTCCCCACACATATACTCATTAATAGGTACGAGGCCTCCTCCATCCACCCTTCTCACCTTAGTAATATTAGTTTTTCTCTCCAGCAGGGCGGCCTTAAGTCCATTCTCGCCGGCTACCCTGGCCGCCATCAGCCCGCCAGGTCCCCCTCCCACAATTACCAGATCATATTTTTTCGCCATAACTACCTCCTTAAAACCACAGATTCACCTCGTTAGATACTCCCTATATCGCAAATGAACTTTGTTAAACGATTATCCTGTTGGAGAAATTACCTATTCCAAAAGCTTTTCTATCTATCGGGGGAACGACGGAGAAAATATTAAATAAATTAAGGAGATTTTTACTACCTTCCCCTCGTGTCCTCCAATAACTGTGATCCTTATATTTAGTTGAAACTTTTACAGCTTTCAATCCTTCTTTGCGAGAACACAGAGCATCTCTATGCACTCCGTGGTTTCAGGAATAACCCCTCAAGCGGCAAAAAATCATAACAGAAAAAGATAATCTTGTAAATCGAACTTTCCAGATTTGATAAGAATCTTGACACACAGCGGTCAACTCCTACACCTCACTCACCAAAAATTAACAACAGGCATATTATCAGTATCTTACCCATATACATATAACTATTTTCACCTGCATCCCTTTTTATGTGACCAAGAAGTCCGCGAATATATGAAACATGGTGCAGGGGCATAGGATTTTGGAGTTGGCATTTGTGATGAGAGAAAAAGATGTAGGAATTTTTGAAAGGTCGAAGTATCATTGAGTTCGTTTTGGCGCGATTAACTGAGGAAGGAATTACACTCAACTCGATGTGAGGAAGTTGCTTCCGTCATATCTTATGATTTTCAGTCAATACTTTATTATCGTCGCCTGCCCCCAGGGCTAATAATGAAGACTTAAAGGAAAATTAATATTTCATTTCACTTCTATCCTAGGAGCTATCCCTTTATACTTCTGAACTAACCTATTTAGTACTTCAGATTTTCGGGAAGCATAAACAAAACGTGCAGCAGAGAGAACAGTCCTACGAGTGATTTCTTTCACCTGCCTATTTTTACACTGAACATACCCTTCAATACCTTTCCAAGTTGCTACAAGCGACAAATCTTTTGAAATAGGGAAAGTTATCTCAACATTCTTATTAGCTAAGCCTACACCATAGAATGAGTTCGGATCGTGGGTAGGGTCTGTAAAGAATAGTGGGCTATCAGAAGTAACAAATTTATAATCATCTGTTGCTCTATAAAATGCCCATTTCATGTTGAAAAAAATTGGGGCAAAATCATTTGCTAACCTAACAAACCCCAGACTGAAGTAAGGTTTTATTTCAATATTATACTCATCATCAATTATAAATTTTCGTAAATCTTCTATTGGTATGTCCATTTTCTCACCACTATCTTCTTCCCATTTTTCTATTTCAGCCTTTAGTATCTCAGGGTTACAAGCCATAAATTTATTCATTCTCCTAATAAAATCTGCTGTCATTTTTTCAACTTTTTGCCTATAACCCGGTACCCGGGTCATCATAATGCCAAGAAAGAGTGAGAAATCTGCTCTCTCTTGATCACTTAGGCTTTCATTATTTTTAATCTTCCGTATTACAGGAGCCGTTGTATTTTCTACTGCATGAAGCATATATTCAAAAGTCTCTGTGTCTTTTTCTCCATCTGGTGTTGGAAAAGAGTAATAGTGTTCTTTAACAGCAAGATTTTCTGCAGTTGCTTTTATTATTCTGCTGTTACCCTTCTCGTAGGCCCAAATGTATGGCTTGTTGTAAGGGTCTATGAAGCCTTTTAAATAAAATACTGGAATGTAATGGTGCCTTTTCTTCCTAGCCATTCTAAATGCCAATCTGAAGATATTTCTGTTTTTATTGTAGACTTGTTATCCTCTATTGCAAGAGATTTCTTTCTATAGGAAGTGGAATCTATGTGTGATAATCTAAAAAAGAAAAGGGGAAAGGGGTCACATTAAAGGGATCATCATCATCTGTGAAAATAAATCTGAACCACGAAGCCCACCCCATTAGACCATTAGCCTTAGTTCTATGTATGCTTAAAACAATTCATGTTAAAAAGTGTTGTGTAGAAGTTTCCCACATCCTTTCTAACGGGGCATGCGAAGAAGCTGCAACTACGAATAACTTGCAACCACAAAGCTCACGAAGATTTTTAATGGTTTCTAACAGGATAAACTTCGTGGTTCAATATAAATGAAATTCTGCAAGAACAGGAACATCAACTTTGGTAATCGCATTTTTGCTCAATAGTTATTACCCAATTTCTAAGAGAAGAGGCATGGCAGATAAAAAGTAGCAGGTTCGAAAGGGCAAAAGGACCCACTAGTGCCAAACCTCTTCTCACACATCTAATCTTCTCTCTCATCTTTTATAGTATAGTTATTTTTATAAAAAATCTAAAAATGAGTCAATATAGCAAAAGATATATTTTTTGAAATTTTTTCATATATTTTTCAATTTTTTTTCATATAGTTTTGTATAAAAAAGTGCTAATTTTTTTGCTAAATTGTTGAAAGAAAAGCATTTTTTATGAGGAATGCTATAGATGTAATTAATCTAACTTTTAAAGCAGAGCAGAGAAGATTAACCTGATGTGGGATGTGGGATTGGGGATTGTGCCCTCCATATCTTATGACCATGTTTTTATTGACATACAATGGGGAATTTTCATATACTTGCCTCATCAAAAAGCACGTTAATGTGACAAAAAAGAGATAGAGAGATGGACACTATGGCACGACTTAAAGATATCCACAGTGTTACACTTGAGAAATTGCAAAAACAATTTTCCCTGAATGCCGTAGAACTGAAGTATCCCATGCCTGAACGGCCTTTGAGAACACTTGGCGTGGTTAAAATTGACGGAAGAGTTTTCATCTCTGATGAATTCTTACGCGTGCTTATTATGAACATAACTCTTGCCTTTGTACGTGGTGTCCGAACAATTTTCTTAGGTCCACGTGTAGAACTAGACCTTCCGGTTTTTTCTTCAGAAACAATCCTAATGGGTAAAAAGCGCCTGTTCTTTCTTGATATTCAGCGGCGGGGAGGTTATGGTCACCATGAAGATACCGAACTTTATAACAGACTTATCGCAATAAAAGAAAAATATCACGCATTGTTTACTGAGACCGTGACACAGAAAAGTGAAATTCAAAAAACCTTCTCAAAGGCCGTATGTTACGTGAAAATTACAGAAGATCAGGACGAGCAGGCTCTTAATCTTTTCCATGAGTATCTGGATGTTTTCCTTGAGATAGTACAACAGGCACAGCCGTTAACCGGCGATCCCCTGGAACTGGCACGCCGTGATTATAACGCATACACGAATACCGTGATTGACCATGACCCCGCAGCTAAAGTCTATAAAATGCTTTTCGGGAAAAAGGGTGGTATGGAACGTATCCTAGAACTTTTCTTCCCCTCATTAAAGTAATTATAAATTCACTTCCATGTCTCTTTTGTGTCATCATCACAGGAGATGTTTTTCTTATTCCCAGCTTGTTCTTCTTCTTATTGCTTTACGAGGGAGAGTGCTATCCGAGAATCAATAAAGGAAGGTAATGAATACTATTGCACTGCCACAATTGCCCTGGCATGGGACTAAGGAACTGAAACTTCCGCTAACGAATAGCTGGCAGGTAGAATTTTACCACATGGCCGGCTGGAATCGGCCTGCTATGAAACCTGAAGAAATCAAATCAGCCATTAACAATCCCATCGGCATTGCCCCTATCAGGGAATTGGCCATGGGGAAAAACGAGGTGGTCATTATCTTTGACGACATGACCCGTGTCACCAGAGTAGCTAAGCTAGTACCCTTTGTTCTTGATGAGCTGGCTGAGGCTGGTATCCCAGATAAAAAAATTCGCTTTGTTTGTGCCCTAGGCTGTCATGGAGCACTTAATCAGCTGGATTTCGGCAAGAAATTAGGAAAAGCAATAATAGCAAGATTTCCCGTTTACAACCACAATCCCTTTGCCCATTGCACTTATGTGGGTACTACTAATACCTATGGAACTAAACTCTATATTAATGAAGAAGTGATGAAGTGCGACCTTAAGATCGCAATTGGCTTGGTCGCTCCCCATCTGGCGAGCGGGTTTGGTGGCGGTGGGAAAATAATTCTGCCGGGGGTAGCCTCTTTTGCTGCTATTGAACATAATCATCGGGCGGCGATGAAAGATGTGAGAGCGCAGCGAGACAATCCTACTATCGGCATGGGAATCTTTGACAATAATCCCATGCGTTTTGATAGTGAAGAAGCCGCCACCCTAGCTGGTCTTGACGTGCTGATAAACTGCATCGTCAATATGTGGGGGGAGACGGTTTCCATTTTTGCCGGTGCCCTGATACCAACCTATGATGCCGCTGTGAGGGAAGCCAAGTCTCACTATCACACCCCTGAAGCTAAAGGGGAAAGCATTGTTATCGCCAACACCTTCGCTAAAGCCAACGAAGCAATCGCAGTTGGCTTGGGCACCGCCTTTAGAGCCACCAGCCCTCAAGGTGGTGATGTTGTCCTTATTGCCAATGCTCCTGATGGTCAGGTTACCCACTATTTGATGGGTCCTTTTGGCAGGGAGACTGCCGGAGAGCTGAGTTTTCGGGTAAGAGTTCCTCGGCATGTCAATCGTGTATGTATTTTTTCAGAATACCCTGACATAACTGGACAGGGCTACATTGAGGAATCAGATAAGGTCTTATTTGCGAACAAGTGGGATGATGTTCTAGAGATTTTTCAAGACTCAGGCGGTACTGGTGCAAAGGTGGCAGTATATCCCAGTGCAGATATTCAATATAGTGGTTAGTATCGAGATGTGCTCATGGCAGTCTGTTTAAGATTATGGTGTGAATAAAAAATCCTTGAGGTCTCTCTCTCCCCCCAATCATCACCAAAGTGGCTTTTCAAAGGAGCACCGCTAGGATCCTTGGTAACATAGTCGTATATATATTTCTTCATATGCTTGTCTCTCTCCAAAAGAATCTCCTGGTCGTTTAAAGGCTCTGCCTTTCTGATGCACTCACAAAAAATTTGATTGAATCTTATTTTGAATTTTTTTCTTCTTCCATAATGAACTCCTTTTAATCACAAACCTAGTCTGTCCAAAACGCTCCCTTCAGATTAGCTTGGCCAGAAGTGATGACGTTTATAAGGTAGGGTCCGTTCCCGTTGAAGGCTTTTGTAAGTGCCATAGTTATCTTTGAGAGAGAATCAACAGTAATAGCTCTCACACCAAGGGATTCTGAAAAACCATGGTAATCTATCTTGTCCCAGAGATAGTATCCATTTTGACCGGCGAATCTTCTGCTCGCGAGATTATAGAGCGACGAAAAACCATTATTGTTCAAAATAACTTGAATAAAATTTTTCAGCCTGTACGTTGCTGCGGTAGAAAGCTCCTGGCAATTGAAAAGAAATGCCCCGTCACCGGAAAGACTTACGATTTTTCTCCTCTGGTCTGTAAGACATGCTCCTAGTGCGGCTGGAAGAGCAAAACCGAGGCAGCCGAATGAGCGCATGGAGAAGAAACTGCGCGGCTTTCTCGCAGGTGGTAGTAAATGAGAATATGGGATCCAGATTGAATCAGTGAAAAGAACAGCGTCTTTCTTTTCAAGAAATTTTGATAACTCTAGTAAAAAACTTTGTGCCGTAAGACGCGAAGAACTTTTACCTATGTTATGCTGCTCCGTTGATGAGAAATCACTATATGATTTCCTGTATGCGTCATAGATCCTGCTCAAGTAGAGCTTCTGGTAATGCCTGTCTTGCTTGATCTCATGATTCATTAATGTTAAAAATTTCCTTATATCAGATTTTATATAGATATCTGCCTTCTTAAACTTTGGATTTTCTTCATCGATGTCAACCTGTACCATCCTTTCGGGGATTTTAATCCTTCCCATCCTCAAGTTAACCGGATTGAGCCTTGTTCCAAGGACAATGAAAAGGTCAGATGTATTGAGAAAACTAACATCGAAATTGTAGGAAGGCATCCCCATAACCAGATTCCGGCCCTCAGGAATTGCTCCCCTACCTCCAAGACTAGTGAATATGGGGATGCCGGTCAGTTTAATAAACTCTGCCAGTTCTTTTTCTGCTCCGCTTCTTAT
>Ga0209427_10004422_pt1 | contig 16257 bp, 19 predicted proteins | sample DeeMarSWOR136_30_FD_187465 | JGI IMG/M metagenome (GOLD analysis project Ga0209427, IMG submission 187465) | Marine sediment microbial communities from White Oak River estuary, North Carolina - WOR-1-36_30 (SPAdes) (version 2) | ecosystem: Environmental > Aquatic > Marine > Intertidal zone >...
TTCCTGTAGCTAAATTCTAAATCCTAATTTCTAAACTCTAAATGCCGATTTCATCGAGCATCCTCGAAAAGTCGGGACAAATCCAAATATCAAAATTCAAGTCTCTATAGTGTTTTGGTCATTTATATTTTGATGAGAGGAATTTAATTCTTTCCTTTCTATTGTTTAGGATCTGATGCTTGGGATTTGGGATTTCACTTTCCGGGATTGCTTCGTCGCCCAAATTCATCGGGGGTCCTCGCAATGACGGGAAAAAAGTGTCGCGAAAATATTAAACAAGTACCATTCCTTGACAAAATACTGACACAGTGAAACAATGTTACCACACCCAGGGGAAACCAGACCGAAATATTCCAAGACTGTTAGGGGCATGACATGAGGGACTACATAATCAGAAGATTTCTGCTGATGATACCCACCATAGCATTAATTATCATAGTGGTTTTCCTGCTACTCCGCTTTATTCCCGGGGACATAGTGGACCTGATGGCTGCGCAGATGGGGACGGCGTCCTCAGGCGGAGAAGCGGTGGTATCCCCGGAACACATTAGACACATCCTTGGGCTGGACGTGCCACTCCCTGTTCAGTTTGGACGATGGGTCTCGGGCATTTTTACCCGCGGCGACTTCGGTAACTCTCTATGGACCAATAAACCCGTCATTGATCAGATACTACGCAGGATTCCCGTAACTTTTGAACTCGGGCTTCTGGCTTTCATCCTGGCGGTAGCGATAGCTATTCCGGTGGGTATAATCGCGGCGATCCGGCAGGATAGCTGGTTGGACTACCTGACGCGCAGCATTTCCATACTCGGCATGTCTATTCCCGGCTTCTGGCTGGCAACTATGGTCGTCATCTTCCCCGCGGTCTGGTGGGGCTGGGCACCAATATTTAAGGTCATTCCCTTTTCCGAAGACCCCCTGGGGAACCTGAAGCAGTTCCTGATTCCAGCCGCCATCCTGGGCTTCGCTATGTCAGGGGTAACCGTGAGATACCTCAGGACCACTCTGCTTGAGGTGCTGAGACAGGACTACATCCGGACTGCCTGGGCCAAAGGGCTCCAGGAGAGGGTAGTCGTTGTAAGGCACGCCCTCAAGAACGCCTTTATCCCCGTCATCACCATATTGTTCGGACAGGCTTTCATCATGATTGGCGGCGTAGTCATTATCGAGACAATCTTCAACCTGCCCGGTATGGGGCGCCTCTTCATCGAGTCCATCTTTCGCAGAGACTACCCCATCGTTCAATCAATAAACTTTATTCTTGCCTCCATCGGTCTGTTGTTCATCCTGGCTAATGACCTGAGCTACGCTTTCTTAGACCCCAGGATTCGTTATAAATAAAGACAAAACACAGTAATGATTGAGACAGCACATAATCAACTAGAAGCAGAGGGCCAGCGAAAGAGAAGAAATGCACTGGCTAGTTTCGTCGTAAGGCTGGTCAAAGAGAAGCCGCTGGGAACTGTCGGCGCAATTATCGTCCTGCTCATGCTGCTCACGGCTATCTTTGCCAATTTCATCGCCCCCTACCACTATGCAGATATTCACATCAAGGATCCCCTTCTTCCCCCGGGAGGCACGTACCTCCTCGGCACAGATTCCCTGGGCCGCGACGTTTTCAGTCGAATCATCTATGGGGCTCGCCTTTCCCTCTATGTCGGCCTGTCAGCCACTCTCATTAACGTGATATTGGCCTCCCTTATTGGCATCCCTTCAGGATATATTGGCGGCAAATATGACCTCATAGTGCAGAGAATGGTTGACGCTTTGATGAGCATTCCAGTTCTAATTTTGCTCATAACTATAATGTCCCTGGTAGGATCGGGGGTGATTCAGGTGATAGTCGTTTTGGGAGTGGTTGGTTCCTTCGGCCTGTCAAGGTTAGTAAGAAGTGCCACTATCGCCATCAGGGAGAACGTCTATTTTGATGCAGCCAGGGCCGTCGGTGCCCCGACCTGGCGCGTTATCTTGAGGCATGCCCTGCCCAATATCATGCCAATTCTGGTTATTACTTTCAGCATAGGCGTGGCTGGCGCTATCCTTGCCGAGGCTTCCCTCAGCTTCCTCGGCGTCGGTATCCCTCCCCCTTATCCCAGCTGGGGAAGAATGCTTAGCTTAGAGGGTCGCAGGTACATGTACGAGGCTCCCTGGCTGGCTATCTGGCCGGGTGTCGCCCTGACTACCGCTATCTATGGTTTGAACATTTTCGGGGACGCGGTCAGAGACCTGCTCGACCCCAGGCTGAGAGGGGGTGCCGGACGCTTTTCCCGGGCCACGAAGAAATCAAAGAAAGCAGGCAAAACCAGGGCTGAAGCGATTGAGCTAGTTAAGATAGATGAGTGACACTGTGTATGTTTGGAAAATTGGGTAATAACTTTCTATGTCATTGCGAACCCCGATTTGTCCGGGCGTGGCAGTTCCTGTAGCTAAATTCTAAATCCTAATTTCTAAACTCCAAATGCCGATTTCATCGAGCATCCTCGAAAAGTCAGAACAAATCCAAATATCAAAATTCAAGTCTCTAAACTGTTTTGGTCACCTATATTTTGGGCTTTGATATTGTTGAGGATTTGATGCTTGGGATTTCACTTTCCGGGATTGCTTCGTCGCCCCGATTCATCGGGGTGCCTCGCAATGACCAAAGGAAATGTCACTAAAGTACTGAACGAACACAGCAACTTGACAAAGGGACTGGTTCAAGATATAATCAATTAAGACAAGCTTATAATGGAAGTTTTCTAGATCGTAGTGCGAGGCCCTATCTTCGTATTAGAAGGCTTTATACTTGTTCTGTGCGAACCTGAAGGGTTGCATTACAATGTTGAGTGGGGAAGAGTATTGGCGTTAACAAAGACAAATCTTATTCCAAAGCTATAGCAAAACCGAATAGTCTGTTTATGGTGGGGGGAGGTGCCAGATGTGAATGATGAAACGTAAGCAATTTTATTTAGCATTACGGATAGGAGGAACGAGGCAAAATGAAGCATAAAATATTGTGGGCACTGATTGGGATTATGGTAGTTGCGGCGCTGGTCCTGGCAGCCTGTGCACCGCCTTCCAACGGAGACGGAGACGGAAACGGCAACGGAGTAGAGGAACCACAGTATGGCGGATCACTCACCATCAGGTTTACTGCAGGAGGTGTGGAAGGCTTTGATCCGCTGCATTGGCTGAACAACGGCATGTTGTGCGCAATAATAGACAGGTGGTTCACCGTGGACTGGACTAAGGGGCCAGCCGGTACCGGTCAATATAAATATAACATTTCATGGCACCCCAGGAGCGAGTTACAAGGTGAGTTGCTGGAGAGCTTTGAAGTCGTTGACCTCTATCAGACAAATTTCAAGCTTCGCGAGGGGATACACTACTGGGATAAACCGCCGGTAAACGGCCGGGAACTTACCGTTGACGACTTCCTGTGGAACTGGTTACGCCAAGTATTCCATCCAAGATCCGAGGGTTATCTGGCAGCGGGAACTACAGCAGACTCACTAGAATATTGGACAAACTGCCTCCAGGAAATAGAAGATGGCATCCAACCTGAGCAGCCATTGATTGATTACCTGGCTAGGCTACAGGAGTTAACGCCTCAGCTGGAGGAGTTCTGGCCGTTCGAAGGCTACGAAGATTTTGGAGATACATTAGAGGAGCATGTGCGGGATAAATACGCTTCTTCATATGACCTTTTGGAGGACGCAGGGTATGATGTTGACGACCTGGCGCTCATGACTGGGTTCTACGAAAAGGTTGACGACTATAACTTCATAGTCTATAGTTGTCGCGCCAGCCGTGCGATGTGGGAAAACCCTAATGGCGTATGGCCAACTCCGCGCGAAGTAACAGAAGTTGACGACTTTAACAATTGGCAGACGGTGGTCGGAACCGGGCCCTGGATTCCTACGTTCCATGACCCTGGTACTGGGGTATCCTTTGAAAGGAACCCTGACTACTGGCAAAATGACCCGCTGCACCCGGAGAACCAGCTACCCTATATGGACGAATTTCATATTCTGATGATCACGGATCCGTCCGCCTACTATGCCGCCCTGCAAACTGCCCAGATTGATACCGGCATTGTTGAGTATTACAAGAAAGACTTCTTTAGGGAGAATTGTCCCCAGATGATTGAGAGTATAGGGACCAACTCGGCTACAAATCTTCTCCACCTCAGGAATGATATCGCGCCTTTTGACGATGCCAGAGTTCGGCGCGCGGCCATGATGGCAATAGACAATCAAGCAATATTCAACGATCGGTACAAAGGAGATGGTGAATTTGCTAGCTGGCCGCAGCAATCTTGGAACCCTTGTTACCAGCCCTTAGAAGATTACGATCAGATAGTTCAAGATTGTTTCGGCTATTATCCCGACGCAGCAATAGAACTCCTCGCGGAGGCGGGCTATCCTAACGGCTTCGAGACCAAAATATATGTTGGCTCCAGCCCTGAGAGCCAAGAATTGTGCCAGTTAGTCCAGAGCTACTGGGCTGATGTTGGCATCGATGCAGAACTTAACGTTATGGACGATACTGCCCTTATTTCGCAGTTGTGGGTAAAAACCTACCAGCACGCGATCACAGCCCTATGGGAAAACGACAGACCAGACGACGCTTTGAATTGGTGTGAGGGTGGCGTGGCAAGTACACCATATAACTTCAGTGTGGTAGATGACCCTCAAAATGTCGTGGATTCTATGGAATCATATGCTATTTTGGATCAGGATGCGTATTTCAATAGGATTAAAGAAAGCGATAGGCGACGGATGCTTGATATGTACCATATCATCCTGCCAACACCTTACAGCAGCGGCTTCCGTTGGCCATGGGTGATGAACCATTATGGCATATCAGACCTGGGCCCTCCTGATAATTCGTTCTGGTTGGAGGTACCCAAATACATCTGGATTAACCAGGACCTCAAGGCTGATATGGGCTACTAGCCGGTCTGGGACAGCCATTTAGCGGCTACGATAACGGGGCGTGGCTAAAAATTCTCGCTACGCCCCGTTCATAGTTAATTGACAAAACTCCTCATATTTTTTCTCCTAGCGGGAAGGAGTTAGAGGGAGTGGATTCCCCATGAAGGAAAGGCGATAGAGTGAAGGAGAAATTCACCCTCACCTTAGCCCTATCCCATCAAGGGAGAGGGGATGAAATGCGTCGTTGATTTTGGGAGGCTATTCGTCTGTCTTGAACTTTAAGTCTCGGCCGTGTCGCACTCGCCTGCCTGGTCTTTAAGCGTTTCCACAGCATGGGGCAGCGCCGGCATTATCACCTGAAGGCATTCGCGCACCGCCCTAGTACTTCCAGGCAGGTTGATAATCAGGCATTTTCCACGAGTGCCCACAACTGCCCGGCTGAGCATAGCCATGGGGGTTTTCTTCAGGCTCTCAGCCCTCATCGCCTCGGCGAAACCGGGAACAATTCTATCCACCACAGCAAGCGTAGCCTCCGGGGTCACATCTCTGGAAGTGAGCCCTGTTCCACCCGTGGTGACTACCACGTCTAAATCGCCCTCATCTGCCCACTTGACCAGCTTTTCAACGATAAGTTCCTTCTCATCGGGAATGATGTCGTAATTTACTATGCGAACATCCATACCGGAAAATATTTCTCGAATAGCCTCTCCGCTCTTGTCCTGACGCTCCCCTATCGAGCCTTTGTCACTGATAGTCAATATCCCTATGGTAAACATTTTCTTCACCTTTTATTCAATACAAAATTCTTTTCTATGAAATCAGCTATCGCCACTGTATCACCGCAGGAAAGCTGAGTTATACCCATATTCAGTGACTCATCGGTGACAACTGCCGAAAGTTCCTCGGGGGAACACAATAAGTCATATCCCAGTTCTTTTCTATGTACCTCGATTTTGGGAATTTTGCTTTTCCTGAAGCCTTCGGCAAGGACGAGGTCGAACTCAGGGCCAACGATGGGCATAATTTCCTCAATATCGAGGTCATGGTCTAAATTCTTAATTAAGGCAAGCTTATCAGGCGAGCTAACGCACACAGCATCGCTTCCCGCTTGAGCCAACTTCCAGCTATCTTTTCCTGGGCGGTCTATTTCCATCCCGCCCCGACTATGCTTTAAGGCAGCGACTTTGTACCCTCTTCTCTTAAACTCAGCAATAAGTTGCTCCATAAGCACTGTTTTACCAGATTGCGATTGGCCCACGATGGAAACAATCGGCACCGATTCTACCGTGGTTTTCACCCCACCTTGTTCCTCTCCCCAATCAAGCATCTGCACCTCGACCATATCTCCGGCTTTAACCACCTTACTACTTTCAGGGATAACAGCCAGTCCATTGGCCTTGGCCATGGATGTAAGGATTCCCGAGCCCTGGGGACCGGTGACGGAGGCATAGTATTGACCACCACAGTGGGTTACCGTCACCCTAGCGAAGATTCGTCGTCCGTCAGTATTTACAACATCATTTCTAATAACCGCCTGGATACAAGGCTTGGCCAGAATCTTTTTGCCTATCATTTTCAGTATGGCGGGACGAGCGAATTGCTCAAAAGTGATCATGGAGCTGACGGGATTGCCGGGCAATCCCAAGTGAGGCACCTTTCTCCCCCTCCTCCCTTCCAGCTTCTTTATAACCCCAAAGGCAAGCGGTTTTCCAGGCTTCATACAAACTGTCCAGAAGCCAATCTCCCCATGCTCTGCCAGGACATCCTTTACCATATCATAGTCTCCCCTGGACACCCCGCCGGAGGTAATGAGCATATCTGCGTCCAAGCCCTCACCTATTTTCTCATTTAGAGACTGAACCGAATCGCGCCCTATGCCCAGGATTCTGGGGATTCCACCGTAGCGGGAGACTTCGGCAGCAATGGTATAGGTATTGCTATCATAAATTTTACCGGTAGCTAATGTCTGATCGACACCAACAAGTTCGTCACCCGTAGCCAGAATAGCCACAACCGGGCGACGTATAACCAGTGCAGTGGAATGCCCCAGGGAGGCCAGTATTCCTATCTCTTGAGGGCGAAGCACCTTTCCTTTTTTAAGAATTAATTCTCCACTGGCAATGTCCTCACCTCTACGCCGGATATTCAATCCTCTCTTTGCCCCGTACAATATGCCGATCTGCGATAATTTTCCCCTAGATGATTTGCGGCTATCTTCATCGGTGTCCTCAAATCTCACCACGGCATCAGCACCCTCCGGCAATGGCGCTCCAGTCATGATTCGAATAGCCGTCCCCGGCCTGACCTCCTTTGCGGGCATGGACCCAGCAGCAACCTCTCCGACCACGACCAAATACCGCGGTGTTGATTCACTGGCCCCGCGGGTATCCTCAGCTCGCAGGGCATAACCATCCATGGCAGAATTATCCAGCGGGGGAATATCCATAGTGGAATAGACGTCATCAGCCAGGACCTGTCCCAGGCAGTCTAGAATAGGCTTCCGCTCCGGCTCAAGAACCCCAACATAGCTTAAAACCTTCTCCAGGGCTTCTTCTACTGATATCATGCGGTGGACTCCCGAAACTGTATTATAGATTATCTTTGTACTCTATACCAACTTCACTGCCACTATCATTTACAGTGATTGGCAGAAACCATAACACAATATTCATCGCAGGGCGTTTCGACACAAAATGACAACTCCACCGCGTCAATTCCTGTAAGAGAGCTGAGCACAGAATCTTGAGGACAAACTAGCTCGAAATAATACTGCCCGAGGGCAGACCGTACCTCAAGCTCAGTTTAATTTGACAATTCGCAAAATTAGCTCTATATTTAACCTGAAACTCTAAATCGATATATAATTTAATAAGGAGATACAGCAAGGAGGTAAGAATGCGAGAAAAGGTAGAAGCAGCTCTGGAACAGGTAAGACCGACATTGTTAGCTGATGGAGGAGATGTCCAGTTGGTAGATGTCCAAGATGGAGTGGTGAAAGTAAAGTTGACTGGAGCTTGCGGTGGCTGTCCTATGGCAACTATGACCCTGAAGGGTGGGATTGAACGGGTACTCAAGCAACAGATACCCGAAGTTAAGGAGGTTGTTGCCGTCTAATTTGTGGACTGCCTTCCAAGAAGGGGATGAAAACGAATCAGGCTGGAGATTTAAATGCCCCGAGGATATTATATCTGCCACTCATGTGGTAAAAAGGTAGAAAATACAGAAGAACAGCGACCTTGCGAGGTGCTCAATGGTTGGCTTATAGTTTGCCACTGGAAGGGTCCAGAGACGGTTGAGCATTATAATTTTTGCTCGCTTGCTTGCCTCAAAACATGGACGGATACCCAAGTTCCACAAGTCCCTGACGTATTTTTAAAAGCTTTTGAAAAAGGAACGGATTAAAAATGCCCATCTATGAATATTTTTGTCCTGATTGCAAGTTTAAGTTTGAACTGCTTCGTCAGCAAAGACAGGCAAACGAAAACGTCTCTTGCCCACGCTGTCACAATAGAGCTGAACGGATATTCTCTTCTTTTGCTTCCTTTTCCAAAAACACTGAAGGAGTGTCTAACCCGATTGGAGGAACTTTCTCCTGCAGTTCATGCTCTGCCACGAGTTGTGACGCCTGCCAAATATAGCTCTCCTGAATGGGAAGTATAAATGGTAAAAGTCTTCTATACCGAAAGGCAGACTTGAACATAGTTATTCGAGATAGAGCTTTTACCCCACAAATTTTTTGATTTGGCAGGGTGAAATAGTGGGTAGAACTTCACTTTTACCCATACCCTCTCCCTTCAAGGGAGAGGGTTTTATATGAGATTAGGCGTAAGAGCAAACTTGCTTTTAGACAATCTATTTGGTAATCCTTATGATTTGGGGAAAGAACTTGGAGCGAACATGTTCTTCCCGGAATTCAAACAAGGTCAAATCTCATTTCTTCTGGTTGGATTCTTATGACTCAACAACTTTCTTTTGGGTTCCAGAGAAGCTATCAATAACATGAATAGCCAAGAACCAACCTTAAAACTAGACGAAAAGCGGCTTCCCCTAACAGTGTTTACCTTGGCCTGGCCTGTGGTTTTGCAGGAGGCAACATGGGTAATTTTATCTCTGGTCATCATGTTCTTCATCGGGCATCTAGGACCAGCAGCTATCACCGCCGTCGGTTTGAGTGAAACAATCATCTTCTTGCCGGCAATTGCCCTCGCCGGTCTTGGCGTTGGAGTAACGGCGATAGTTGCCCGCCATGCAGGTGCCGGAGAATTTGAGCAAGCAAACATTACAGTGAGGCAAGCAATGCTGATGGTCTTTATCTTAGGTATTGTCTTTGCCATTATTCTATGGTTTTCAGCAGACCAGCTACTGTGGATTTTTCGGGCTCGCCCGGAGGTAATAGAACTGGGCAGGGATTATATCCGTGTTAATGCTCCGGCGACTATTTCGGTATTTATCATGTACTGCAGTGCAGCTATACTCCGTGCCTTGGGGGATACCAAAACACCAATGATAATAATGATCATCGTAGAAGTAATAGGTGTTAGCCTCGCCTATGTCCTCATCAATGGTTTGGGGGCCATGCCGGCACTTGGAGTATTCGGAGCAGGTATCGGCAGAGCAGTCGCCAGTACCGTGGGGGCCCTGATAATATTACCTATCTTAATCAAAGGAAAGGACACGGTTAAATATGACTTACGCACTGCCTTTGATTTCGATTGGACAGAAACAAAACGTATTCTGAATGTAGGACTGCCCGCCTTTGGAGACCAACTGGCGATGCAGGGAGCAATGAACATCTACACTATTATCCTCAGTAGTTTAGGCACCACTGTTTATGCAGCACATGCCCTGGCCATGAGGATAGAAAATTTTGCTTTCATGCCCAGCTTCGGTTTTGGAATAGCCGCAGCAATATCGGTTGGTCAGTATCTAGGGGCAAAAAAACCGGATCTGGCCAAGAGAGCTGGTTACTTGGCTCAGCGTTATTGCTTAGCAGCAATGGTTTGTCTCGGCCTGATAACCTTTATTTTTGCTCGCCAGTTGATAGGCTTGTTTACCGATGACCCTGAGGTCATGAGAATTGGCGCTCTGGGGCTTCGAATCTGGGCTCTGGCTATGCCTGGAATGGCTACTAATCAAACATTTGCTGGCGGATTAAGGGGTGCTGGTGACACCCGCTGGGTGTTCATTCTCAACGCCATGGGAATGTGGATAATGCGTGTGGGCGGTGGTGCTTTAATGGTATTCCTGTTCCATCTAGGTGCCCCAGGGGCTTGGATAGGCGCGGTACTTGACCATAATGTAAGAGCAATCCTTATGTGGCGACGTTTTGCTGGGGGGAAGTGGCAGAGTATAAAAGTGTGAACAGGAGGCAGGTAGCAGCCACAGGTTGAGGTATGCCAGATTCTAGCTCCAGACCAGACACTCTCCGGCTTGACCAAACGTTGTTGTTTACAAAGAAGCATCACATTGGGCTTGAAAATAAAAAATCAAGTGTTCTACAATATAGAAACTTGCTTTCTTCATCAAATGCATGAACTTGGAATAACTGAAAATATAGTTAATATTGCTTTATCCAAAACCGATGAGGCACAAGCTAATAAGGTCATTCAAATTAACCTGGTAATTGGCGAGTTGTCAGGATTTGTCCCCGATTGTATTCAGTTTTATTTCGATTCTCTTAGCAAAGATACCATCGCCCAAGGCGCAGTCCTCCATTTTGAATCAGTGCCAACTCAATTGCGTTGTCGAAATTGCTCCGAGATTTTCCACCCACAAGATACCCTATGGTCTTGCCCCAAATGTCAGGGCCAGAGTGTAGAAATATTCAAGGGTCGCGAGCTCTATATCGAAAGTTTGGAAGTAGAATGAAAAGAATAGAAGTTATCCAGAATGTTCTGGAGGCTAATGAGACCATAGCTAATCGAAATCGACAGCTACTGGATAAGCACAAGGTTTTCGCTATTAACATTATGTCAGCTCCAGGTGCTGGCAAGACGAGTCTTATTCTACGAATTCTGAAGAGCCTGAAAGGTAAGTTGAACATAGCTATTATCGAAGGTGATGTTGCTTCCACGGTAGATGCTGAGAAAGTCCAAAGCGAGGCCAAAGCAGTAGTTCAAATAAATACCCGAAATATGCCCGAAAGCTGCTCATTAATGGCCGCCATGATTGAATCGGCTCTAAAGGACATGCCTCTGGATGACATAGACCTACTCTTAATCGAAAATGTAGGCAATCTCATTTGCCCTTCTGAATTTACCCTGGGAGAACATAAACGAGTGGTGATTTCCAGCCTGCCTGAAGGTGATGATAAACCCACTAAATATCCCTTGATTTTCATTGATGCCGATGCCGTTGTAATCAATAAAATAGACCTTCTTCCCCATGTCGATTTTGATATTGCCGCCTTTCTTCATTCTATTGCAGGACTGAATCCGAAAGCCAAGGTTTTTCAACTTTCCTGCAAGACTGGCGAGGGAATAGAAAGGTGGTGCTCCTGGATATTAGAACAAACAAAAAACAATACCACCCGGCAATAAAAGTCTCGCATACCTGGTAATCCTCATCAGCTTGAGAACGTTAAGCGATACCAAGTCAACTAGCTGATATTCTACCTCCATATAAAGTTGAATTTAGGAGACTTGAATAATTTTTTGAGCGACACTTTTTTAAAATGTGAAACTAGGGGCTTGCTAAATTTTTATTGGTAATATACAATTGAGGGCAGATGTAAAAGTCTTTGGAAAGTTAAGCTATTACGGCAAGGTAGCCATCTTTGAAATAGAATCACTCTCAGCAGAGAGGCTGTTTACGCGGTAAAGCATGAAGTTTCTAATCACAACGGTTGTCGCTTATGTGAGTTATCTTATTCTCACCATCGGTAGCGGCACCGTTCTTTTATGGAGTACTGCCGAGCTCATCATCGGGGCAATAATCGCAGTGGCAGTCGGTGCCGTGCTCGGGAACCGGTTCCTTGGCAAAGACCTGCGTATGCTGAACCCGAGGCGATGGTTTACCTTCCTAGCTTACCTATTCCCTTTTTTCTGGGCCATGGCCAAGGCCAATTTTGATGTGGCCTACCGCGTCATTACCGGCCGGATTAATCCGGCCATCGTCAAGATAAATCCCAATCTGAATCGCAGCATATCAATTACCCTCTTGGCCACTTCCATCACCTTGACGCCTGGAACACTGAGCGTGGACGTTAGCCCAGAAACCAACGAACTGTATGTGCACTGGATAAATATTGACCCAAAGGTGCTCAAGGACATGCCCAGAGACTATCATCCGGTATGTAACAATTTTCCTGACTGGGCGAGGAGGATTGCGGATTGAACTGGTATCCAGCAATCATAGTCATGGCGGTGTGTATTATCATCACCTTGGCTCGCAGCTTTATGGGGCCCGGGGCGCCGACGAGGCTGGTTGCCTTCGATACCACCAACACTCTGGTGGTGGCCAGTCTGGTCATTGTGGCAATGATGTTCAATCGTGCTCTTTACGTTGATGTGGCCATCGTATACGCTTTGCTCTCATATGTCATGACCCTATATGTGGCCAAATACATTCAGGGAGACAAGTTTTAGTGGAGGCACTCAACATACTAAGCTATGTATTCATAGGGATTGGCCTTTTCTTTAACGTGGTCGGAGCCATCGGTCTCCACCGCCTTCCCGACGTATATACCAGATTGCATGCCGCTACCAAATGCACCACCTTTGGCTCCATATTCCTTATCTTAGCAGTAATTGTGCAGTCCGCGGGAATCTGGGCACAGCAAGGCGATTCCACCCAGTCTGTAATGTGCATACACTCAGTGCTGGCTCTGGTGGCGCTGGTGGTCACCAATGCCACCGGCGCTCATGCCATGGCCCGAGCGGCACATCGTAGTGGAGAAAAGCCCATCAAAGCGGTTGTGGATGACCTGGAGAAGAAAGAGAATGATTGAAGCTGGAGTTCTGCATATCATTATACCGCTGGCACTGGTTGTCTGTGCCATATTCGTTGCTGTATATCGGGACCTCCTATATTCGGTCGTGGCGCTGGCTGCGTTGAGTTTATTGTTATCCTTTGAGTTTTATCTTCTGAGGGCTCCTGATGTGGCTATTGCCGAAGCGGGAATCGGGGCAGCCGTGACCGCAGCCATCTTTATCATCACCATCAGAGCAACCAAACGTATGGAGTGAGTAATGAGACGAGTTACAGGACTGATTTCGTTGCTTGTTCTCGTAGCCTTTCTGGTGTGGGGAGTAGCGCTCATCCACCCATTTGGCTACCCTGATGCGTCTGATATGGACGATTATATCATTGAGAACGCCCAGGAGGAAACCGGGAGCAACAACGTGGTATCGTCGGTGGTCTTTGACTACCGCGGGTTTGATACGCTGGGGGAGGCCACGATACTGTTCACGGCAGTGACCGGGGTGCTGCTTCTATTACGAACACAGCGACGCAGGAAGGAAGGGTCCTAATGCTATCAAAGATTGTGCGCACTGTGACCAACGAGTTTATGCTATTTATCGCCGTCTTCGGCCTGTACATTATTGCCCATGGGCATCTTACCCCGGGTGGAGGCTTTCAGGGTGGTGCTGTTATAGTTTCCGGTGTTGTCATGTTGCTAGTGGCCTTTAACTACCAAGAAGTTAGAAAAGTGCTGCGTGAGCGTGTTTTAACAATAATGGAAAGCACCGGGGCTTTAATTTTCATTGCTTTGGCCTTTGCCGGGATAGGCGCTGTCTTTTTCTATAACTTTCTTGTGGGCACGCCAATCCTCGGCAGGATTCCTGGTCCCGGTCCTAACCCGGGGGATATCTGGACGGGTGGGGTTATTCCTTTAATGAACCTCGCTGTGGGCATTAAGGTGGCAGCTGGTCTTTCAGCAGTGGTCCTGGCTCTGGCACTATTTTCCAGTGGTGGGGAGGCGGAAGAATAATGGAGCACATCCCTCTCAACTTTCCCTTCCTGGCAGCAGCGCTACTGGTGGGGATAGCATTATATATAATCATATTCAAAAAAAATTTGGTTAAGCTCATTATGGGCATTGCCCTGCTGGCGTCGGGAGTCAATTTATTTCTGGTGGCGCTGGGCTACCGGGCAGGAGGGATAGCTCCTATCTATACCGATGCACCAGAAGGACCCATGGTCATGTCAGTACCCCAAGCACTTACCCTGACCAGCATCGTCATCAACGTTGCGGTGTTGGCCTTGATGCTGACCATGGTGATACACATTTACCGCCATACTGGAAGCCTGGATTCAGAAAAATCTAGAAAGATGAAAGGATAGTGATTTGGCTGCTCTAATAACTCACTCTCCCATCTTGATTATAGCCATACCTCTGGCGGCAGCATTTTTAACAATACCTATAGGTATGGCAAGCAGGAAAGCCAGAAATGCACTTGTAATAGGTAGCCTGACATTTGTAGTATTTCTGGTTTTTGCTCTGGCACGGGATATCTCCATCAATGGAATCCACCTTTATACTCTTGGTGCCACTTCCCCCGACCTTACCATCCCCACGGGATTTATGGTTCCGGTGCGTATAATCCTGGAAGTAGATGGCATGTCCATATTTATGGGCATAATTTGGTCAATTGTTTCCTTAGCTGCAGCTACATATTCTCTCTCTCATATATCAAGTGAGACAGGGCAGACCAGGTTCTACACCCTTTTATTGCTTATGGTGACCGGCGGTTTCGGAATGATGTTCACTGGTGACTTATTCAATTTTTTCGTCTTTATAGAAATAGCTTCTATTTCCGGTGCAGCGCTGATATCTTTCAGAACCAGGTTTGCCGACACCCAAGAAGGCGGATTCAAATACATAGTCGTATCTGCCATTGCATCTCTGATGATTTTATTTGCTATTGGTCTACTTTATGCCCAGTATAACTTGCTCAATATTGGGGCTCTTGCCCAGGCAATTCAATATACAACGTTAGACAAGATAGCATTAGCCTTGTTATTAATAGCATTGGCTATGAAAACGGGGATGGTGCCGTTACACCTGTGGTTTCCTGATTCCTATTCCGTGGCCCCGGCGAGCATAACCGGTATGCTGGTAATAACGAGCCATGCCTGTATGTATGCTGCTTTCAGAATTTGCTTTACACTGTATGGAGGTGTGATAAACGCACCTGTGGTTGGCTGGATAATAATAATCTTCGGGCTACTAACCATGTTTGTTGGAGTTACCATGGCTGTCTTTCAGAAAGACGTCATGCGCTTTATGTCCTATCATGCTGTCTCTCAGTTGGGGTATATGTGGGTTGGGGTAGGTGTGGGATTGGCTGTTTTAGGTAACACAGAACTTCTATCTACCTATGGTAGAGACGCTATGAGCGGAGGTATTTTCCATATCTTAAATCATGCCATGTATAAGCCACTTCTATTCTTCACTGGTGGTGCCCTGTTCCACTACACCGGCACCAGAGATCTTACCAAGATGGGCGGTTTAGCCCACAAGATGAAGTGGACTACTATACTGTACATCATTGGAACCCTGTCCATTTCCGGTATCCCTCCGCTCAATGGATTTTCATCAAAAATACTAATTTATGAATCTGTGTACCAATTCCATCCAATACTTACTATCACAGGTATAATAGTCTCGATCTTGACTCTGGCATCCTTTACCAAGGCTTTTCATTCAGCATTTATGGGAGCGGAACTGCCTGAATACAAAGAGGTGAAGGAGGTCCCGAAATCCATGATAATTGGCATGGTGATACTGGCGGCAGGTATTGTCTTCGTTACCCTGTTTCCATCGCTAGTTGTCGATTGGGCGATCCACCCTGCTGCCGATGCTTTAATAGATCAGGGAGCATATATCAACGCAGTTACGGGAGCTATACCATGACGTTCATTCTAGAATCTGGCTACGCTTTTTGGAACCCCCTCATCTGGATCATTGTTTTTATAATAGTGATGGTAATAGTCTACTTCTTCAGGAGGCGAGGACAGAAAGGATATAAGAAGGATACGGATCAAGCACAGATCTTCTTATGTGGAGAAGAGGTTCCCGAAGCAGAGCAGCGCCACATAAGGGTAGGCAACATATACTGGGGATTTTTTGAAACTCTTAAGGAATACTATGACCAGATACTAAGACCCCATACTGGAATAATAAATGACTATATACTCTGGTTCGTAGCTGTTACAGCCATAAGTGTCATAGTACTCCTTATCGCCGGGTTGGCTAAGTAATCTAAATCAATATAGGAGAGAAATTTGAGCTTAAAGGCATTCAAAAGAGCATTATGGGTCTACCACCTTAACACTGGGTCGTGCAATGGATGCGATATCGAGATTCTAGCCGTGCTTACCCCCCGCTACGATG
>Ga0209427_10004426_pt1 | contig 16252 bp, 16 predicted proteins | sample DeeMarSWOR136_30_FD_187465 | JGI IMG/M metagenome (GOLD analysis project Ga0209427, IMG submission 187465) | Marine sediment microbial communities from White Oak River estuary, North Carolina - WOR-1-36_30 (SPAdes) (version 2) | ecosystem: Environmental > Aquatic > Marine > Intertidal zone >...
TTTTATCTCGGTGCCCTCTGAGCTCTCTGTGGCTGCAAAGCCATTTGAAAAAACAAAGCCAATCCCGGCCCTTGGCCGGAAATCGGAAGTTCTAAATCCTAAATCCGAAACAAGAATTGAGTTGGTGTTCATTCGAGTTCATTCGTGGTTAAAACCTTCTCAAAAATTCACAAAAATGCACAGAAACGTACAAAAAGCTTCAAAAATTCACATAAACCATCAAAATCCATGTCAAAAATTTGCATATCGGCGGTTCCATTTGAAAAAACAAGCTTGTCCTGAGCGGAGTCGAATGGAGCCAATCTTCAACGCAACATGGCTTTCGTTTATCTCACAGAAGATTGCCGCAGCCCTTCGGGCCTCGCAATGACCTTATTATCTCGACTGCTTTGTGTCTTCGTGGCTATTTGAAAAAACAAAGCCAATTTTAGAAAGGATGATTGAATGTAAATAATTTTATAGAAAAGATTTATGACAACAGTTCCAATTGAAGGCCCCAAAAAAAACAAAGCCAATTGTAAACTCAACAGTGTTCATTCGTGTTCATTCGTGGTTAATACAAAACAAAGCCAATGTGCCAGAGGCTAAATGAACGTAAGTCTTTGTAATACAATAAGTTGTGGCGACTTACCGTTTTTGGAGGCGGCAAAAACAAAGCCAATCAAAGCCAATTCTCAACCGGACAGGAGGTGACATAGCCATGCCGCCAGATATGCGGCGTAGGTTCCGATGGCATAACCCAGAAGGGCCATCAGGATACTGACGGGGACGAGCTTTTCGTTGTGATGGGCGGCGACGACGGGGGCGCCGGCCGCCCCGCCGATATTGGCGGCGCTGGCAATCGCCGTGGAGTGGATATCGACCCTCAGCAGATAAGCGCCGGCCAGGCAAAAAGCCGCGTGGACGGCGATCCAGATATAGCAGGCCACCAGGAACCATACGGCCGAGCCGCTCAGGCCGGAGACGTCGGCTTTGGCGCCCATGTTCGCGACGAAGATATAGACCAGGGCCATCGCCAGCTCGTGGCTGGCCGGGATGTGACGGGCCGGCGTTAGGGAAAGCAGCAGGCCCATTGTAGTGATCAGCAGGATCTTCCAGCTTGAGGCCGTCAAGATCGGCTTGAACTCGGGAAGTCTCAGGGAAATGGCTTCGGCGGCCCATGTACAGGCGAATCCCAGAAACAGAAGGTAGAGAAAATGCCTCATCTTGACGATTTCACGCCGTTCTTGATTTTCCATTTGAGCCCCTTCGAGCATCTGAATCCGCTTGCTGTCCACGCGCATGAAGCGATTGAAGAATCCGGCGAAGTTCTTGGAACCGAGCAGGATCGGCAGCCAGATGATGTAGACGAGGTTATCGCCAAGCACGGCCAGTCCGAATCCCTCCCCGCTGGTCTTGAGCCCCTCGCTCACGGCGGCCATATTGCCCGTGCCGCCGATCCAGCTCCCGGCCAGCGTCCCGAAGGCCTTCCATATGTCTTCAGGCAGGTGGTCCTTCACGAGCAGGAATGCGATTGGGGCGCCAAGCACCACGCCAGCGGTGCCGAAAAGCATGACGAAGACGCCACGCCCCATGACCCGGACCGTCGAGGCGACGTCCACTTTGAGCAGCAGAATGACAAGGAACATCGGCAGGACGGTCGAGCTGAGCCAATCGTACACCGGCGATTTGTTGGCCAATAGGCCCGTATTCGACAGGATGGCGGGCAGGGCGTAGATGAAAATCAGCGGCGGGAAGTAGTTGAACAGCTTCCATTTGGTCTGCTCTTCGAGGAGGAAAAAGACCGCTCCAACCCCGCACAGAGTCGTCAAAACGCCTACCGGACTGGAAATGTGTGATCCATCCACAACTTCAATCCGTACCGACCGAGATCTCCCCCATGTCCCCGCTCCGCGCCGCCGCAGAGCTTCATTGCCAATAGAATAGCATTTCCACGCTGAAAAACAAACCTTTCCGGCCGCCGTTGATGTTCCGAAGGGCGATGGAGGCCGGAAAGACACCGCTCAGCCTGACGGGTGTTTGAAGTCAAACATAGAAACAGGGCTCAGTCGATTTCATTTCTGGTATCCTCTGGAGTGCGACTCGCGACAAGAACCGCCAAAGTCCCCAGCACAAAGCCCAGGGCAATGTGAACATTGGAGACCGAGATGATCAGGACCTCATATTTTGGACGCTCCGACAGAGGCAGGTCGGGTTGGTTTTCCGGCTCGACGGGGCTGTCAGGGGCGTATGCGTACATCATTGTTCCTTTGCGTCTATGAATTTCGTCCTTTCACGAGATAGAGCGTGCGTACCCCCCAGAATGTTGATGCGAATTTTTGTAAAATTTGGGAAGAATCTTCCGTTTCCGCTCGCGGGTCTCGTCAGGGCCGCTTGAACATGCGTCAAAAGTCCATAATGACGATGTCCTCCGGGATCGCGACGACGTCGCGGTGCTTTGGACCCAGCAGCTTTTTGATTTCGGTGCTGTGCTTGCCGGCTAACGTCTTCAACTGGGTGCTACCGATGCTCGCCACGGCCTTGGCATTATCGTTGAGCATCACCACGGAGCCGGCCTCGAATGAGCCCTGAACGTCGATGACGCCGCTGGGCAGAAGACTCTTACGATTCTTCACGGCTTGCATCGCGCCATCGTCGATGAGTATCGTCCCGGCGGGGCTGCTGTTGAGAATCCACCTGGCGCGGTTGGAGAGCTTTCTTTTTGGCATGAAGATGGTGCCGATCTCTTCGCCGGCGATGATCCGGTTTATGACGTTCCTGAGTCGGCCGTTCGCCAGGACGATTCGGCAGCCTGCGTTCGAAGCGATTCTTGCCGCTTCGATTTTCGTTTTCATGCCGCCCGTGCTGTACCTGCTGCCCTTGCCCCCGGCGTTTCGAGCAATCTCATCCGTTATCTCGAAGACCGTCGGTATTGGCCTGGCGTCGGCGAATCTTCGCGGATTCCTGTTGTAAAGGGCGTCGATGTCGCTGAGTATGATCAGCAGGTCGGCGTCGATCTTGCTGGCGACCAAGGCGCTAAGCTTGTCGTTGTCGCCGAAGGCCGAACCGATCTCATCCGTGCTGACGCTGTCGTTCTCGTTCAGGATCGGCACGACGGACAGCTTCAGCAGGGTTTCAATGGAGTTGCGGAGGTTCAGGTACGTCTTTCTGTGGTTGAGCACCTCGGCGGTCAGCAGGACCTGCGCGACGGTCACGCCGTACCGCAAGAATGATCTTCGGTACTCGGCCATCAAGAGCGGCTGCCCGATCGCCGCACAGGCCTGCCGCATCTTGGTATCCTTCGTCGATACGGCATCCAATTGTCCAAGGCCCATGCCGATGGCACCCGAGCTGATAATGACGACTTGTCGGCCGGCTTTAAGCAGAGCATTCACCTGCCCGGCCACCCGACGAACATAGCCGGCATCCACACCGGCATCCTTCGTCAGGATATTCGTGCCGATCTTGATAACAATTCGCTTGGTTTTGCCGAAATCACGCATTGTTTAGTTGCTGGTCGTTAGTCGTTGGTATTTAGCTTCTTAATCAGGCTCATCGTCATTCTACTGAGTTCGTCAATAGCGGTCAGCATGGTTTCAGCCTTGGTGTCCGCTATGTATTTCAGTCGCGATGCTATGATAATCTGCGTGGCCAATTCTGCACAGCTTCCGAGAGAGATGTACAAGAAGTTTCTGTATTCTCTATTGTGGAGTCTGGCAAATCCTTCGGAAATATTAGAGGGTATCGACACCGCTGATCGCCTCATTTGAGACTGCAAGCCATATATCTCTTCCTTTGGAAAGCCTCGGCTGGCGTTGTAGACATCCTCGACGAGCCGAATACCCTTTTGCCATATCTTCAAGTCCTTAAAACTCTTGATCTTACCGGTTACTTTCTCATTCATAGACCTCTTTCTTCCTCTCTGCTAAATACTATTCACCAGCGACTATTCACTATCTTATGTCATTCCTCCAATAGTCGGCATGATACGAGGTGCCGTCTTTGTTCCAGACTTTGGTCACAATATCAATGTCGCCGTCACCGTCCACGTCGCCGAGCACGGCGTCGTGCCAGCCGGGATTGTCGGTATGGATCACAACCGGCGCAAAGGCCGGGATTCTTGAGCCGGAATTCTCCCAGATGACGCCGCGTTCTTTCAATCCCGGCGGCTTCATCGCCAGCTTGCCGCTCTTCGTCATGTACGTATCAGGATCTTCCTGCTCGCCGGCGAAGATATCCAAATCGCCATCCCGGTCAAAGTCGGCGACGCCGAGCGAATGGAACGAGCCGGTTCCAGGCACGTCCGCATCGGCCGTCGGCGGATCGGGAAGCTGATGCCGAATCCACTCGGCGCCCTTGTTGCGATTTTGGACCCAGTAGACGTGTGATAAGCCCGTATCGCAATCACTGTATACGATGTCATTTGAGCCGTCCTTGTCGATGTCCGCGACCCAGCAGCGCATGCTTGTCCCGTACGAGGCGTTCTCAACTGCCAGGTGCGGCCACGCGTGATGCCGCCAGGTTCCGTGACCGCTTCCGGGATTCTCGAACCAGTAGCCGGGGATCACGACATCATTGTCCCCATCCCCGTCCAGGTCGCCGATGCCTTTAGGCGCCGTGCCGCCGTGGTTCTCGCCGACGCCGCCAATGACCGTTTGTTTCATGCCGCGGGCCGGATCGTACCACGAGACGGTCTTTCCGTCGTAGGCCACGACATCGACATGCTCATCCCCGTTGACGTCGCCGGAGAGAACATCGTGACCTTCGCCGAGGTAGCTGTGGGCCTTCCAGGGCGTGTCGGGATTGGTGGCGAGATTGCCGGGATTCCTGAACCACACCCGTGAGTACACGGCATCCACTTGGCCGTCCAGGTCGCAATCAACCTCCGTCGCGCCAAGCTGTTTGTCCAGCGTGTCATGGATTCCTATCGTATGCCGGACCCACGTCGAGTCATTAATCCGCTGGAACCAGTAGGCCGTTTTCGTCTCGCGCCGCGAGAGGCTGACGTCCAGGTCGCCATCCCCGTCGAAGTCCGCCAGAGGAATCCCTCCCGTCCCCCACGCCGAGCCCGGCAGCCGATCCGCAATCGTAAAGTGCGTCCAGTCCGCCGCATCGATTTTCCCACTCGCAGAACCGACGACCCAAACGACAACATTCACAATCGTCAAGATCACAGCGATTCGCATACGGCAAGTCCGCCTCCTAACACAGGCACAATCCAACATAATTCAGCCTTCAACTTTGATCTATTCGTCCTGACTCATCCGACCACGATCTGGCCCCAGATAGACCACACACTAAGCCATCGTTCTATCTATGCCCCTCAATATCTGTCCAGCTAATCTTCGCATACTGCCTCGATAACAAACGGTTCAATGCCTGACAGCAAATCCGTTTGGAAATTACACGACTACGCTCTGTTGCCCACATTTTTCGGGCCGAAGCCATCGTGGTCGGTCACCTTCGAAGATCATAGCTTTTGTCGATTCTTTAGAGCAGTGATCCAACCGCGCACAAGCCTCGGCAAGCGTTTCAGAACTTCTTGACCGAATAATACTTCGTCTACGTATCCCATGTGCAACACATCAACAATCCGACAGAGATAGGAGCGACCACATACCCACCACGTATAATGTGCGTCTATCATAAGGTAATGCTTAACATCGAATCCCTCGTTCACTCGTAATTCCTCAAGCTCCATTCCATCAAGAAGGCTCTCATAGACTCCGTCAGCCACGCGGCTGCCAAATGTTGTCGTATAGTAGTACTCCTTGATCTCCCACACAGCAACCGGATTGATGGCAGAGGGAAAAGCACCATCGATTCTGCGTGCAAGTGTCCTAACGGGCCTCCCCTTATGGGTGACGGTAGTGAGTACCCTTGGATCATAATCGCATGGAATCTGTTTGGCGTTTGCTTCAACTAGCATGTTGATAATGCCCGTGAAGAATGCAGGAGTTTTCTTTGAACCACTCTGCTTGTTTAAGGGGATTGGACATTTTGGATGCACTTTCCGTTGCAGTTCATCAAAGACTTCTCTCGCCTGTTCTGCAGTCATCAATAGGGGCTCTACAGATTTCTCAAGCATTCTGGCCCTGTGTGCGAAATAACCGCAGACGAGGTTTCCATATTCCGTGGTATTGCCTTTCTGATCGAAAAGATGCTGTGAGTCTAGTGATAGCTTAGTAAAAGTCTCCCGTATTTCCTCGACAGATGGCACCTTTATTCGCTCTTGGCCCCTGACTGTGTAACCAACTTCCTGGCTGATCAGCCGTATGTGAGCCCAGAAATCTTTTGGCAGATTGAGGAATTTTGGATCCGGCTTCATGGGATTCGTCTTTCAAACTCTCGGACAAATGTCGACAGCGATATACCCATTTCCCGGCAGAGTGAGCATAGCTCGATCAGATCCAATCGAAGCTGACCCGACTCATACTTGCTGATAAAAGACTGACTTCGACCAAGTCGCCGAGAGAGTTCCAACTGACTCAGTCCAGCCTTTTTCCGCGTCTCGCGCAACAACTTGAGAAGTTCGTTCTGCTCAACAGAGTAAATGCTTTTTTTCATGCAGGAAAGTTTAGTGAGCCTTGACAAATATTCCAAAATGGAATATCCTCGTCTGGGCTTGTTGTTTTTGGCGTGGTCTATTGACTTTCACGAACTAAGAACGATAATGTTCTTAAGTACTTGGTCCGTATGGAGGAACTGACAGATTGCCATGTGGAAGAGCGGAGAAAGGAATACATTGTTTATGCAAACACTTCTCTTTGATGAGCCAGGTTTCGCGAAAGAGATGACCAGGGCACCGAAAGGACAACTCTTGAAGTGGATTGGTAACAAGCAGAGATTTGCGCAGAGAATTGTTTCCCTATTTCCAGATGAGTTTAGTACCTATTATGAACCGTTTCTGGGAAGTGGCGCCGTTCTGGCAACGCTGGCGAAAAAGGACTCAGTCGGAGCGGACAGCTTTCTGCCCTTGATAGAGATTTGGCAGACACTAGTCGAATCGCCCGCTACACTAAAGCACTGGTACAAAGAACGATGGGATTTCATGATGGGCCGGGACAGAAAAGAGGCCTACGAGGCCATCAAGACAGCGTATAACTCAAATCCTAATCCCGCTGACCTCTTGTTCCTCTGTCGCTCCTGCTACGGAGGCGTGGTCCGATTCCGCCAGGTAGATGGGCATATGTCAACGCCGTGCGGCGTTCATAGACCAATCTCGCCCGAAGCTTTTTCAAAACGAGTTGACGAGTGGCAGATGAGAGTCGAAGGCGTGAGATTCATACACTCGGAATATCAAGAGACGATGAGACAAACTAAGAGAGGGGACCTCGTGTATTGTGATCCCCCATATTGTCACACGCAGTCCATAGTGTATGGGGCCCAATCGTTCAGTATCGAGAATCTATTCAGTGCCATCGACGACTGTAAATCTCGCGGCGTCTTCGTGGCCTTAAGTATCGATGGCTCAAAACGGTCGGGAAAGACGAAATGTACACTCCCACCCACTAAGGATCTTTTCGAGAGGGAAGTGTTCCTGGATTGCGGTCGGTCGATGCTCAAGAGGTTTCAAATGAACGGACTTTCGCTCGAAGACGAAGTCGTTCATGATCGCCTCCTATTGACGTACTAACGCCACTCCGATGCTCAGCGCTCAGCCATGTTGAGTATGAGGTGCACACCGTTATTCAATAATATTCACCAATCGTCTAATTCCCTATTTTTGTGTGCGTGAATTTCTTTGCGTTGGGGCCGGAGTAGTCGGCGACGATTTGGCCCGTGCCGAAGAGTCTCCATTTGTAAATCAGGAGGCCTTTGAGGCCGACAGGGCCGCGGTCGAATCAGCGATCAGCAGAACGTTGAATTGGGCGGCGATAACAGAGCGGGATGTTCCTGTTTGTGCTTTTCTCCTTAAAATCTGCTAAAATCTCAAAATAGTTAGACTGGAACGGTTGTCTTAATTGTGTGTTGAATGAAGGATGATCATTCTTAGATATAGACCGTGAGGTTTGAATGCTCGAAGATAAGCTGCTCTTATGGAAGTTTAAACGTGGCTCAAGCGAGTCTCTCGAAAGGATCTATGAAAAATACGAGACTTACCTGATAACGGTTGCGACGGCGCTTTTGAACAATACGCATGCCGCTGAAGATGTGCTCCACGACTTCTTCATCTCGTTTGTGACGTCGGCTGACCGGATCAAACTCAACGGCAATCTCAAAGCGTATTTAGCGACGTGTGTCGCCAACCTCGCCCGCAACCGGATCAGAAGAAGGCAACTGGAGCCGACGGCATTAGAGGATAACGATGCCATTGAATCAGCCGCTTTGAGACCGGATTTGCTGGCTATCCAGAAAGAAGAAACGACAATACTCAACCAGGCGATGTCCCATCTGCCCTACGAGCAAAGAGAAGTGGTCGTTCTTCACCTGCAGGGAAATCTGAAGTTTACACAAATAGCAAAATTACGAAGTACTTCCGTCAATACCATCCGAAGCCGGTATCGTTACGGCCTGGAAAAACTGAGATCGCTTCTAAACAGCCAGGTGACGAAATGAGATCGTTTAAAGATATAGAACATAGAGTAACAAAATTTAATGTGAATCCAAGATCAGAGATGCGAAGCAAGGTGTTCGATGAAGCCCTGGAGATTCAGAGAAACCAAAAGCGAACAAGCACCTCTGATAAGCATATATGGAGAACTATCATGAAAAGTAGAAAAGCAAAGTTTTCTGCTGCGGCAGTGCTTGTACTGGCAACTTATTTGTGTCTGCAGATACCGAAAAACCTTGTGGCCCCGACGTATGCTTTACAGGACACCATCGAGGCATACAACTCGATTCGCACCCTTCACGTCAAGGCATTTAACACGATCGGTGGTAGGAAATTGAGCTCAGAGTCCTGGGTAGAGGTTGATGAAGATGGAAAACGAGCGCGATTCAGAATTCAGCTCGACTGGTTCTGTACCGATAAACCATTAGGACCGGCTACCTTTGTACATGACGGCGATGAGTCACATACCTGGATGCCGAACCTCAACTTGTGTTTTAGAAGATCAGGCAAATCAGTTCTTACGGATGCGTTGCTGCAATTGACGCGATCTGACGTTGACCCAAGGATAGTATGCGAGAAGTTGCGCCAGCAGGCCGAACGAGGCGAGATCATATTAGATGTCAATGAACCGGACCAGAAGAATGAGCCTATTGTTCTCGTCGTGACTTATCCTGCTGAAAGTCGGTCGGCCAACTGGAAGAAGGTGCTGTACATCGACCAGGCGACCCGATTGGTCAAAAAAGAAGAGAAATTTGAGATGCGGGGAGGCCAGTATCAACACGAACGGACGACTGAGTTTTTCGATTACAACCAACAGATCGATCCGGAGATGTTTAACCTTGCCCCAGAGCTACCGGAGAATGTGATTGTGATAGACCAATCTGACCAAGAAGTTGGATTGGCTCAGGGTGATATGACGGACGAGGAAATTACCAACGAATTAATTTCACAGGTTCTGCAGGCATTTATCGCCAAGGATTTCAACAAGGTTGGACAATTGTATTTGGGAGTACCAGGCTTTTTTATCGAAAAACTATTAAGTGGAAATGTGTTCAAAAAACTTATCTCAGTTGGGCCGGTACACCGCGATCCTGACCCCGATTCGAATCTAATAATCTGCTCGTGCAAACTCATCTTCGAGATTGGCGGACAATACTACGAAACTGATATGAAGGTGTACGTGGTACCTGTTTCCGGCCAACCAGGCAGATGGATGATCTGCAGAATATTCGGTAACTCGAAACCTGCTCTGGATGAAATAATCCAGGAGGAATAACGTTCTTAGAAAACCGAACGGATCTGGATGAATAGACTTCAAGAGCACGTGATAGAGATTACTTGCCAGTTCGAGCCGGGCTTACTACCCGGCTTTTTTTTGCAGAAGTCAAGTCTAAGTGAAGCTGGAAAGCACAAATACTGAATACTAATCATTAACGCGTTGTGCAAGGACGCTATGCATAGGCAACGTCTTTGTCGGTGAAAAACTCCCCGCGCGCAAGATGTCCCTTGGTGACAAATTGCACACCCTACCGGCTCATTCCTTTCTGGCCACGCCGGCATCCTTGAGGAACGTTTGTAGCGCCTCCTTCTGGCCGGGGAGATCGACTTGGTCGATCCTGCAAATTTTCCCCATACCGTCCACCTGCACAAGCTGTCTGCATTTGTAAACGAAGTGTCTTCCTTTGTGCCGGATGGAGTCTACAAAGGTCACGAACCACCCGCCGTTTGCGGTCGGCTCCACAGAGCTCTCGTATCGTATTGAGTCGAAAGTCGCGGCGGCCCAATCTCCATTGCTCTTGTATGATTGGATAATTGCAGCAGGAGCCGTTCGCGATGAAGAATGCGAGTCGTACACACAACAGTCGGCCAGAAGCTGTTCGGCTGCCCTGTAGTCTTCTCGATCCAAGGCCTTGGCGAATTGTCCGACGATGCCTATATCTCTATCCGAGTGTTGCTCCATTGAGAACCTCTGCAACGTACACGTGGGATCGAATTCCAGCCACGCAGCACGTGCTATGAACGCCGCACCAATCACCAGATACTGCTGACCGACGACTACTCACTGATTCTTCTATGCGTGAACCTTTTCGCGTTGGGGCCGGTGTAGTCGGCGACGATTTGGCCGGTGCCGAGGAGTCTCCATTTGTAGATCAGGAGGCCCTCGAGGCCGACGGGGCCGCGGGCGTGGATTTTGTTGGTGCTGATGCCGACCTCGGCGCCGAGGCCGTAACGGAAGCCGTCGCTGAAACGCGTGCTGCAATTCCAAAAGACATTCGCCGAATCGACCAGGGCCATGAATCGGTCGGCCTTGGTCTTGTCGGCGGTGACAATCGCGTCGGTATGGCCTGAGCCGTAGCGGTTAATGTGCTCAATTGCCTCATCCAGGCCATCGACGATCTTTATTGAGAGGATGGTGTCCAGATATTCGGTTGACCAATCTTCTTCAGTTGCGGGTTTGACGTCGATGATTGCGGCTGTTCTTTCGCAGCCACGCAGCTCGGCGCCGTTCGCCTCCAGCGCGGTTTTGGCCTTGGGCAGAAACCCCTGGGCGATTCCGGCATCGACCAGCAAGGTCTCGGCGGCGTTGCAGACCGCGACGTACTGGCACTTAGAATCGACGGTAATCTTTACGCCCATATCGAGGTCGGCATCGCCATCGACGTAAACGTGGCATATCCCGTCGGCGTGGCCGAGGACGGGAATGTTCGTATTATTCATGATGTAGCGGACGAACTCGTTCGAGCCGCGGGGGATGACCAGATCGATATATTCCTCCAGGGCCAGCATCTCGGCGACGTCCTGGCGGGTTTGAAGCAGTTGGATCCATCCTTTGGGCAGTCCGGCTCTTTCACTCGCCCGGGAGATAATCTCAGTCAGAATTTGATTCGTTCGGGTGGCCTCGCTGCCGCCTTTCAACAAGACGGCGTTGCCGCTCTTGAGGCAGAGCGTCGAGATTTGCACGAGGGCATCCGGCCGGGACTCGAAGACGACGCCGATCACGCCGATGGGACAACTGACCTTGTACAGCTCAAGGCCGGCATCAAGCTCGGTGGCGGCGATGGTCTTGCCCACGGGGTCCTCGAGTCTGATGAGGCTCTCGATACCGGCGATCACCTGCGCGATTTTGCCCTCGTCAAACTTCAGCCGTTTCATCAAAGGTGTGGCCAGATGGTCCTTTTCGGCGGCGGCCAGGTCCTCCTTGTTGGCCGAGACGATTCTGTCGCTGTGTCGCCGGATGGTCCCGGCGATCTCATTTAGGGCCTCGTTCTTTACGCCTGTCTGGACCGCCGCCAGCCGGATGGAGGCCCATTTCGCTGCCCCTGCTATATCCAAAATACGCATGGTCAATTTCCTGTTGACTAATTCTTGTTGACGGATTAGCATGGAATTGTAAATAATCAATAATCAATAGTCAATTGAACTGCGGGTGTAGCATAGTGGCTAATGCACCGGCCTTCCAAGCCGGCTACGTGGGTTCGATTCCCATCACCCGCTTTCTCCGCTGGTGTGCCTGTGCCGTCCCATTCTGGTATCATGGGACCTCGAAAAGCTCTCGGGCGCGGCGCTCATCCGAAGCTTGGGACAGCTCCATACGCAGAGTATGCGTCCATGTCTCAAACGTCGTCGGCGGGTCCCTCGCTATGCGGCCCGTCTTGGTTGCCTTCGTCCGCCACTGCGAGGAGCCCCTTTTCCATGAGCGTCGCACAGCGGACGCAGTATCTGGCCCAGGGGATGGCCCTGAGCCGTGCTTTGGGAATGGGCTCATCGTCCGCTTCGCAGATTCCGTATGTGCCGTTCTCGATCCGGCTGAGTGCGTCATCAATCTCGACAAGGATCTTTCTCTCGCTGCTCATCAGTCCGATCGTATTCTCGATTTCGTAGCTGTCTGTTCCCATGTCGGCCATATGAATGGGCAAGTTTGAGAGATCGCTTCTGTCTCGTCTTAACGATTCGGATTCCATGCTTGTGACGTTCCCGAGTATCTCGTTTCGCTTGGCCAATAATATGGCTCTGAATCTGTCTATCTCGGCCGCGGATAGCCTTTTTCTGTTCGTTTTCTTTCCCATATCGATCCTATCGCTCTGAAGTGGCCTGTTCTTCACGATTTTCCCGGCCACGGTTTTCATGAGGCTGACTACATAGCCAAAACCGCTCGAATAATCAATAAAAAATTGACTTTGACGGAGAAGTTATTATGCTATTTGACTCAGTTAGGTCAATGAGAGTCGTCAGTTCGAGGTACAGGAGTGTCCGATGGACCAGTTAGTTCCCAGTAAGGTGTTCTTGACTAAAGGAGTGGGCCGGCATAAGTACCAGCTCAAATCGTTCGAGGAGGCGCTGCGGAAGGCAGGCGTCGCCCAGCAGAATTTGGTGCAGGTCTCGTCGATTCTGCCGCCGAAGTGCAAAATCATCAGCCGGGAGAATGGGCTTGGCATGCTCTCGCCGGGCCAGATATCCTATTGTGTCATGGCGCGAGCCGACACGAACGAGCACGGACGACTGGTGGCTTCTTCGGTCGGAGTGGCTGTCCCCAAAGATAAGAGTAAGTGGGGTTATTTGAGCGAGGTTCACGGCCACGGGATGAACAGCCAGCAGGCAGGGGATATGGCTGAGGACCTGGCCGCCGGGATGTTGGGGACGACATTGGGCATGGAGATTGACCCGGATAAGGCGTGGTCGGAGAAAGAGCAGGCGTACAAGGCAAGCGGGCTGTTCATCAGAACCACCAATATCACCCAAACCGCCAAGGGTCAGGAGGGTCTATGGACAACAACCGTGGCGATGGCGATGTTTCTTTTTGACTGAGTATCTTCACTGGGTTCGGTCAGCCATGAAGGAGACGATCAATTTCGGCTGCTTGCCTGCGGAATATTCCAACCCGGAGACTGCGGAGATTGTGATCATTCCCGTTGCCTACGATGGAACGAGCACGTGGATGAAAGGCGCCGACAAGGGCCCCGCGGCGATCATCGAAGCCTCAGCCAACATGGAGCTCTACGATATAGAGACCGATTCAGAGGTCTACAAGAGAGGAGTATTTACGGACGACGCCATCGCCGGGGAGATCTCCACGGCAGAGATGATCGATGCCGTCAGTGAGACGGTGCAAGATCATCTCGGAAGGGGCCAGTTCACGGTCGTCATAGGCGGCGAGCATTCCGTCAGTATCGGCGCCATCAAGGCGCATGCCGAGCGCTACGAGAATCTCACTGTCCTGCAATTGGATGCCCACGCGGATTTGAGAGAGGAATACAACGGCTCAAAATACAACCATGCCTGCGTCATGGCCAGAGTCCGGGAGCTCTGCTCCGTGGTGCAAGTGGGCATCCGGAGCATGGATGCGTCCGAGAAAGAGCGTCTGGACGCGTCCCGGATGTTTTTCGCCGAGCGCCTCCGAACGGATGCGGATTGGATCGGCAAGGTCGTCTCCATACTCTCAGACGACGTGTACGTTACGGTCGATCTGGATGTTTTCGATCCGGCCATCATGCCTTCGACCGGCACTCCGGAGCCGGGCGGATTACTGTGGTACGATGTCCTGGCGCTATTGAAAGCGGTGGCCGACGAGAAAAGGATCGTGGGTTTTGACGTCGTCGAGTTATGTCCGGATAACCGAAACAAGGCCCCGGATTTTCTCGCCTCAAAGCTCATCTACAAGCTGCTGAGCTACAAGTTTGGAGGCCGACATGGAAAAGGACGATCTACTTAGGGACGTTGTCAAACATATCGACATAAAATCGTTTGACTCGACCGAGATCATCAGGGCCATGAGAGACATGTCCTTCACGGCCCGAGATACGGCCGTAGCGGCGGAGATCTTCAATCGAATGATCAATGACGATAAGTGCACGATTATCCTGTGCATCGCCGGTAGCACCGGCGCCGCGGGTTGCATGCAGGTTTACGTGGATATGGTGAAGCATAACATGGTCGATGCGATCGTCGCTACCGGCGCCGCGATTGTCGACATGGATTTTTTTGAAGCCCTGGGATTCAAGCACTACAAAGGCAGCCCCTACGTCAATGATAAGAAGCTCAGAGAACTCTATATCGACCGGATTTACGACACCTTCATCGATGAAGAGCAGCTCCAAATATGTGACAACACGATCAAAAGAATTGCCGACGCACTCGATCCACGACCGTATTCCTCGAGGGAATTCATCGGGGAAATGGGCAAATATCTCATGGAGCACGCTCAGAAGCCAAACTCCCTGGTGCAGACCGCATACGAGAATAACGTGCCGATCTTCTGTCCGGCGTTTTCCGATTCGAGCGCTGGCTTCGGTTTGGTCGCGCATCAGGTGGAGAATGAACGCAGTCATGTCTCGATTGATTCGGTTAAGGACTTCATGGAACTGACACAGATCAAGATAAAATCTCCGGTCTCGGGCCTGTTCATGATCGGCGGCGGCGTGCCCAAGAATTTTGCGCAAGACACCGTAATTTGCGCCGAAATCCTGGGAAAACCGTCCGACATGCACAAGTACGCCGTTCAGATTACCGTGGCCGACGTTCGGGACGGGGCGTGCTCCAGCTCCACGCTCAAAGAGGCCTCCTCGTGGGGCAAGGTTGACACGGTGTACGAACAGATGGTTTACGCCGAGGCGACCTGTGTTTTGCCTTTGATCGTCAGCTATGTGTATCACAAACGGGACTGGGAAAAGAGAGCCCAAAGAGCATGGAGCACGATTTTCCAGTAAGTATTATTCGAAAGACGGAGGAATATGAAGATGGCGAAAGCGCTGCAGACGGTTCGATTCCTGTGTGTGCTGACTTGTGCCCTGGTTGTGTTGGGCTGCGGGAAGCGGGAAAGGGAAGAGGCGCTCCTGGAAGCCGAGGAGGCCAGGATGACGCTGGTCAAGGTCAAGGCGGCGTTGACCAGAGCCAAGAGAGAGGTGGCGGATTTGAAGGAAGAACTCTTGGCCGTGAAGGAAACGCGCCGGGAATTACAGACACAGGTCGATCAGCTTATCAAAGAGCACGGTAGTGTTGTTGCCGAAGCAGGAAGCGCGCAAGAAAGAATCAGACAGTTGACCGCGCAGTCAGACGGACAGGCCGAGAGTGTCAGCGCCCTCCAGAAAGAGATCGCAGAGCTCAAGGCGCTGACCGAAGCCCAGCAGGCCACCATTGACGAGCAGCAGGCAACCATTGAGGAGCTTCAGGAGACCATCGAGCAGTTGGGGGGCGAGAGCGGCGTAGAACAAGATATGGTGGAAGAATCGGAAGAGCCGATCACTGAGCCGGGTGCGGCCCTCAAAAAACCGTAAGATCGATCCGGATGAAGGCAGCACGGGGGCATCATCCGGTCCGGCAGTTCCGCTGGACGTCGACGGGCCTGACGGATTGGCTTTGTTTGGGTCCGTCTGCCTGCCGCTCGCGTCCGGTGCTATTTTCATATCCCTTTTCATCAGAGACCTTTACGACGGTCAGGGTCGCAACACATTGGCTTTGTTTTTTCATTTGATGCGCCTGATCTTGCGAGCGGGTGGCAGCCTCCGTGGCGAGGGCGTCCCGCCCTTGCGTCTCGTGGGCGTCTCGCCCGCGAGGGGTGGTAGCCTCCGCTTGCTCCTTTTCTCGCAAACGCTGCGTCTTTTGTAACTCCTTCATCGCCTTGTACAGGCTGCTCTCGATCCGCTTTTCGTACATCAGCAGCCGCTCCAGCACTTGCGAATCGGAAAAATCCCGGTTCGTCACCCACCCGAGCACCAGTTCCGA
>Ga0209427_10004427_pt1 | contig 16252 bp, 18 predicted proteins | sample DeeMarSWOR136_30_FD_187465 | JGI IMG/M metagenome (GOLD analysis project Ga0209427, IMG submission 187465) | Marine sediment microbial communities from White Oak River estuary, North Carolina - WOR-1-36_30 (SPAdes) (version 2) | ecosystem: Environmental > Aquatic > Marine > Intertidal zone >...
TGGGTGCTGGACGACGATGCATTCTATCTCGGGGCTTCTCAGCTCTTCCATTACCTTGTTGCCGTGGTTCCAGCAGGTAGGCCGGCAGGGGGTATCCGACCATATCATGTGTATCTCGGAGCCGCCCTCCTCTTTAGACGCTGGAAACGTGTATTTTACGAACTGGTTTTCTACCGCTTCCATAGCGGCACTCGTACCGTACCACGAGAAGGGGGGATTGAGAAGGGCGTCATGCATGAGGACTTTCGGGAAGTGCTGTTTCTGGTCGGCGGCGGCGTGGGCGGCCAGGAACCGCAGCACCGGGTCGTTATACATGGCTCTTCTGTCCGACCTTACGGTACCCAGGGGCATATTTTTCGGCTTTACGGCCCTGGGCATCACCGGAGCAGTCCAGTAAGGATTGCACTGGTGGACGCCCGGTTTACCCAGTCCCTGCATGGCCAGCAGAACAACCTCGAGACGGCCGGGCTCGTGGGAGTACGGTCCCCTGATATAGGAACCGCCGTAACCGTGGGCGATCGTCGTTTTCTTTGCGGCGAACTCCCGTGCCAGGGCCTTGATCGTCCATTCCGGGACGCCGCACTTAGGCGAAGCCCAAGCCGGCGTCTTGGCGATCCCGTCTTCCTTTCCGGTAACATAGTCCTTAAATTTATCAAAACCAACGGTGTGCGTTGTTACGTAGTCCATATCGTAGGAGCCTTCGGTAATCCAGACGTGGGCTATCGCCAGTTGCAGGGCCGCGTCCGTGTTGGGCAGCACCGGTATCCATTTGTCGGCGTGGACGGCCGCTCCATAGTTCAGGTCGGGGCAGATATAGACCTGTTTGATACCGGCCTGGCTCCAGAAATAGCAGAGACGGCTGGGGAACTGCCCGCAGAATCCCCAGGGCGACGTTTCCGGGTCCCACCCCCAGCACAGCAGCAGCTCGGTATTTTCGGTAACGTCCTTAACCACGTTAGCTGCCGGCGCCATCATGCCCTGATATCCCGTTCCCCAGACATGCATCGCCCCCCAGTACCACCCTTCCCAGCTATCCGCATTCCTGATCTGCTGGGTATGGCCGCCTATCATGCGGAGGAGGATCGAGGCCGGGCCATGGGAAGGATTTATCATCTTGGATTCTCCGTGCCCTTCGGTCTGTGTGAGGATTGCCAGCGGGCCGTATTTTTTCTGGACCCTCTTTATTTCGCTGGCCACCAGGCTGGCAGCTTCGTCCCAAGAGATCCTTTTGTATTTACTTTTGCCCCGGTTCTGAGGGTTCCTCTCGCCATCGGGGTCCCAGTCGACCCTCTTTAGTGGGTAGGTGACTCTGTTGGGGGAGTAGGCCCGCTTCTTGTAGGCGATATTGAAGGGGGGAGGCAGTGATTTCATTAGCGGTTCCAGAGTTTTACCGTTCTTCTCGAGCGTCCAGGGGTTAAGTTGCTCCCGGGTGTATTTCCAGTCGTAGCGCAGCGGTCGGACCCTGACGATCCTTCCGTCCTTCACGTCGACCATACCCTCGGCGCCGCCGCCCATGATACCCATAAGGCTAAGTGTCCTGACGTATGTTTCATCTTTTACTTCAATAGTCTTGTTTTTTCTGTCTGACATGGGAATTATCCCCCTATTTAAAGGAATCTTTTAGACGTGCTTCGTTATGCTTCTCAAGCAACTTTACATTATGACTTATGATAAAGCAAGAAATAGCTAGATTGCCTACCAAAAAGTAGAATATGGAACTGCTGGCCCTTTCAGAGGGCATATGAAATCAACAAAATCAAAGTTAAGTATCAAACAATCCAAGCTATCGTTTACCTTTCCAATAGCTTTACCGACCACTAATGTGTTTTCTCCGCAATGGCGTTTAATGCGGCTAAGCGGCCGGTAACCCAGGCCATGCCGTGGGTAAGCCCGGGACACATCGTGGGATAATCGACGGCAAAACGATTACCGACGGTGTTCCCGGCCAGGTATAGTCCTGGAATGACTTTCCTGTTTGCATCGAGGGGCTGCAACATGATATTCGTGTTAAGGCCGCCCAGGACAACCAGGAACTCCTGTCTTATGGGGCCTGCATAGAACGGCGGTTTATCTATTGTCGTAAGTCGATCAGGGCGTTTGCCAAAATCCAGGTCCTTTCCCAGCCGGGCCAGTTCGTTATACCTGTCCACCGTAGCCTTGAATGTCTGGACGGGTACTTTTATCTTACGTGCCAGCTCTTCAACAGTTTCAGCTTCAACCGCGAACTCCTTGAAACGAGCACGAACCATATTGTTAACTATAACGAATTTCCCTAAACCCACGCCCATTTTCGGTAATTCTTCCTCCCACTTGCTGTCGCATACCTGCCAGACCTTCTTACCGGGCTGGCGGACAAGGGCGTTGGCGATGCTCTGACCAGGCACGTCTTCGTTTTCGTATCTGTATCCTTCAATGTTTACACGTAAATGCGGGGTGTTACCGAGGGCGCCTATGGTGGCATGGGCGACCGGCGCATGAGGGCCTGGCTCCATAACCGCACCAATCCACATGGCCATCTTATGCCCGTCACCGACGTTCAGCGGTTCCGGGGCTTCAATAACATAATACGGGTTATTCATGTAAATATTATTTTCCAAGGCAACATCTGTGGCAATGGGGCAGTATTTCTGCATCATCTCGGGATCACTGCCGTAGTCCCCGGTACAGAGTATTACTGCCTTGCGGGCGTTAAACTGTACGTAATTGTTATCTTTGTCACGGGCAATAACTCCGGTAACCCTACCCTTCCCCCGCCTGACCAGTTGCACCGCCCGGGTCTGGTAACGTATTTCAACGCCGAGCTTCAAAGTACGGTCCTGCACCGCATTTAACAGAAGGCTGTGGTTGAGAGTCGTGCTGGTGCCGTCAGTCTGCCAGTGGCAGACTGGGAATTCCGGGTAGTATTCTTCCCTCCAATCAAAGCCTTCAGGGAACGGCGCCTGGTACATAAGTGTCTTAATACCTAAAGGGTCTGTCATATCCATCAGCCAGTCCATGACGGCACCACTATGGTCGGCCCATAGCCTGTAAAATCTCTGGTCAGGCTTGTTTCCAGCCCACTTCATAAGCTGCAGGCAGACATCGTCCTTGTCAACCTCAATCCCCAGTTTTTTCTGTACTCTGCTGCCAATAGCGGCAATATGTCCGCCGGCCCACCTGAAGGTAGTGTGTTTATCAATCTGGATGACCTTGGCGCCTGCTTCTGCGGCTGTGAGTGCCGCGGCTTTGCCGGATGTCCCGGCACCGATGACTACTATATCCGTGGTAAATGTCTCTTTAATATCCCTGGCTGAAATCGGGGGAGGTGGTACCTTGAAGCTGTATTTAGCCTCTATCGGGATTTTAACAGATACCTTTTTTGCCATTTCTTGCGCCTTTCTTGGCTGGAATATTTACTGTTATAGCTGTTGTCAGGTAGCGAAAAAAATATCCATATGGTAACTCGCGACAATGACTTCTGAACGGGCTCATCTGGCTAGCATCATCTCAGGTAAGAACGTGGAGAGCGAGGGTAACGCTATCAGCAACGCAATATTTAATATATCGGAAATAATAAAAGGTATTACACTCCGGTATAGAGTGCCCATGGGAACATCAACCACGCCAGCCAGGCCGAAAAGATTTATTCCGAACGGGGGTGAAATCAGTCCTACCTCTATTACTCTCACCATGATTACAGCGTACCAGATGGGATTGAATCCAAGTGCTATCATTGTGGGGAAGATGATTGGAAGAGTAAGGATCAAGATGGCGTATATATCAAATATCATACCGAGTATGATATACAGGAATATAATGATAATCAGGATAATGTATCTGTTCAGCCCGAGTCCGACAACCCATTCGCTGGCAACGAAGGGAATCCTGGTTACTGCCAGGAATTGATTGAAGATGAAGGCGCCTATGATTAAAGCCATCATCATGGCCGACATTTTGGCTGTGTCCATTAAACACTCAGCAAAACCCCGGCCATCGAGCTGTTTGCGGACCAGGCTGATGACCAGAGCCCCAAAAGCTCCAATCCCACCGGCTTCGGTAGGGGTGAAAACGCCCCCGTAAATACCCCCGATAACCAGCAGGAATAACAGTAGTACCGGCCAGGTCAGCCTGAGTGACCCGACTTTCTGTTTGAGGGTTGTCCCGGGGCTGGCGGGACCTATTTTAGGATTGATCCTGCACATGATAGCAATGGTAACTATATAGAATCCCACGCAGATGATTCCGGGGATGATGCCGGCTATAAAAAGCTTGCCAATGGACATCTGAGTTAGAATGCCAATGAGGATAAAACCCATGCTGGGCGGGATGAGAATGCCCAGCGTGCCTCCGGCAGCGATAATACCCGTCGAAAGTTTAGAATCATAGTTGTGTCTCTTCATCTCAGGATAGGCTATCTTACCCATGGCCAGAGCCGAAGCCAGACTGGAACCACAGCAGGCAGCAAAGAGGCCGGCAGCGACCGATGTAGCCATGGCCAGGCCGCCTCTATACTGTCCCACCCAGGTACGCGCCATTTCATAGGCTTCTTTGCCGATCTCGCTGCTGGAAACAAAGGCGCTCATGAGCAGAAATAGGGGAGCTACGGCGAAGTCGTAAGCAGTGCTTCTTTCGAAGGCAATAATCGCTATACTGGAGAGCGCTGGCTCGGTACCAATTAATATAGCCAGACCAGTAAAGCCCAGTAAGATTAAGCAAAAAGCAACATTCACCCCCAGTAATATCAGAATCAACATGAGGGCGAAACCAATCAGTCCTATTTCAGCCGGGCTCATTTCCGTACCACATCAGCGAGAGACCGTATCAGGTCCACGATTAGTATCAATGATATTATTCCGGCACCGATTGACAGGGCGAACATAAAGGGGGGATAAGGAATCTCCAGTGTATCGGTAACATACCCCTTCATGGTTGATGAATATCTCATGGCCATCATAAACATGCGCCAGCATAACAAAGAGAACGCGGCAAGACCGACAAGATAGGTAAAGCTGAGCATAAGCGCCTGAATCCTACGGGAGAACCGCTGTAATATGATATTGATGCTGATATGCGCCTTTTGCATCTGGCAGTAACCCAGCCCCCAGGTCCCGGCGCCGACCAGTAATAGACCGATAAGCTCCCAGGTTCCCTTTATCGGGCTGTTAAAGAAATACCGGCCGGTAACGTCGGCAACTGTCAACATCATCATAGCCGCCAGGACAATTGCAGCTATAACCGCGGCTACCTTACTTACTGAGTATAGCCCCGATTCTGTCTTTAAAGGCAGTTTTATAAGTTTATTCTGCCATTGCATGTTACACCATGTTATGTCATCTTTCGAAAACCAGGCGACAAATTCTGGTTGGCAGTCCAAATAAGGGGTGGTGCCGGAACGGCTCTATCACATGACACCACCCCTTGCTGCTAATCTGGAAAGGACTATTGTTTAGCCCATTCTGCGTCTGACTTACCTTTCCACCAATCGAATAAAGCCTGTGCATCACTCTTGGTCATGCCGGCAGCTACGGCCTGATTAATCCATTCATCCCATAATTTTGCGAACTCCGCGTCCCAGAGCGCTCTCTCTTCGGCTGTTGCCGTTACTTTCATTTCAAAATCCACCATTTCCTGCCAGGAGAGCGTGTTGAGGTCGGCGAGCGCAACATGGCTTACTTTAGCCGCTTCGGGAGCGAGGTCTCTCATTATCTGCTGGTCTTTGGCGGGTATCTTATTCCAGGAGTCCTTGTTGATGACACAGGGCATTCCGCCCCCACCGAAGGGAACGTCAAGTGCGTAATCAGTTACCTCGAAAAGCTGGAAGTCGTGGACGGCACTTATGGCGGCGAAAGTGGCTTCGGTAACGCCGGTCTGCAGCTTCTCATAGGCCAGTGGCGGGATGTCCGTTACCGGAGCACCACCCAGCATTTCCACAAGCTCCAGCCTGATACCGTTGCTGCCCACTTTCAATCCACTGATATCTTTGGGAACACGGATTTCCGGTTTGGACATGAGATAAGCCTCGGAGTAGATAATATATAAGAACATCGGCCCGAAGTCTTTGTACTCCGCGGCCGCGGCCGGGAATTTATCAAGAAGCTCAAAGAAGGTATTCATGTGAGCCGTGTTAACCTCCAGCGTTTCATCGGGGAAACCAACACCGGGTAAACCGGTTATATCTGTGATAGGAAATATCTTCCGATGTGACGAAATACTGAGCAAGTACATATCGGCCACTCCGGTAAGAACGCTTTCAAGTGCGGCGTCCTGGGTGCACAGTGAACTGGCGGGATACATCTCTACGGTCACCCTGCCCTCCGTTGCCTTGGTAACCTCGTCCGCCCACCAGTGCAGGCCGAGAACCGGCGGTAAAACCGGTGGTAAATCGGTACCGAATTTTATAGTTATTGGCTTAGCAGGTTCCGGGGCTGGCGCCGGGGCTGGTTTTGGCGCCGGTGTCGGTTCCGGCTCCGGCTCGGCACAGCCAGCAAAGACCGTGGCACTTACTGCCACAACTGTAATGAGTACTAATAATAGCTTCTTCACTCTTTTCGCCTCCTATTCTAACCATTTAGTACCTGGTAAATTTAATAGCTACGTCATTATTACCTCCTTATGTTTTTTAATTGCATGGGCTCCAGTTTAGGCCTTACTCATCAGAGTAAACAGAAACAAGCCTACATACTGTTCCGTATTATCTTAGATAACTTTTCAACTTGTCAAGCCTTTCGGACTCTATCTTGAATGGTATAAAAGCAATACTGTTATCATGGTATCGATATAAGCTGCCTGGATATTGCCTCCTTTGGTCCATGCAATTGATACTAAAAGAGACTCAATCTGGAAGAAATAAGGAGGATACATCTTGAATAGGGTAAGTTATCGGGGTGAGAGGACTTGAACCTCCGAACCTCTGCGTCCCGAACGCAGCGCGCTACCCGACTGCGCTACGCCCCGATGTTAAATATTGTAATATATTCTTAATGTAAACCTCAGCGTACTGACCAGGATAGGTATCACACAATTCAAGCGAGTGTTGGATAAGGCTTTTGTTGCACAATTGCCTTTTTTGTGACTTCAGGTAAAAATCCAGGCGGTTGTTACATGAGCAGGGGTTCATTAAGCACTTTGACGTAGAAGTTCGAGAATGGTTTTATTGTAACTCTCGGCCACCTTTCGGAAATGGAACCCCGAGACAGACAGACTTATTGATAAGGGGAAGTGACGCGGACGTTTCAGCAGAGTCGAAATCAGGAGCCTCCAGAAATATCTTCGCCCTTTGTTCGTGATGCCTAAGAACCAGAGGGATTTAATAAAACCGGTGATATGAGAGAATCGCAGTTGTGATATCCCGGTTGTTTTTCGGGGTTTGTATTCTTTCAGGAAGGTAACGACCCGCTCGTAATAATGGCGCGGCGAGTAAATTGTGTCCAGAACATGTTTATAGCCAGCCACGAGCGTTTCGTATTTCATCTTGGGAAGGAAGTTAATGGAAAAGTCCGTATTATCCCCGGACATATCTTTAAGCAAGCGTTTTTCCTTCTTGAGCCGCTTGTAAAGTTTCGTCCCGTTGGGTGCATTGAGTAGGCCGACCATGGCCGTCACGATGCCAGTCTTCTGAATAAAGTCTATCTGTCTCCTGAAGATGGAGATAGGGTCACTATCAAAGCCAAGGATAAAGCCTCCCTGTACCTCAAAGCCGTGGTTCTGGATTTTTTTCACAGCACCTGCTAGGTCGCGGTTTCTGTTTTGCCACTTATTACACTCCACCAGGCTGTCTTCATTCGGGGTTTCTATGCCGATAAAGACCCGGTTAAAACCTGCCTCGGCCATCAGTTCCATCAGGTCCTCGTAATCGGCAAGATTAATGGATGCTTCGGTGAAGAACGTGAAAGGATACTTTCTCTGCTTGGACCATTCGATCATCGCTGGCAGGGTCTCGGCCTTCAGTTTTTTCCTATTGCCGATGAAATTGTCGTCGACGATGAATAAGCTGCCTCGCCACCCGTAGCGGTACAGTGCCTCCAGTTCATCCACCATTTGCTGACTACCTTTGGTCCTGGGTTTATGGCCGTTCAGCACGATAATATCGCAAAAGTCGCAGTCGAAGGGACAACCCCTCGAGCACTGAAGGCTCATCGATGAGTAGTGCTTCATGTTGATAAGCGACCACATCGGGACAGGTGTCTTGCTTATGTCCGGTCGTTTATCGGACGAGTATATGTGCTGAGGGCACCCTTTGGCCAGGTCTGCCAAAAAGAGTGGAAGGGTTGTTTCAGCTTCACCCAGCACAAAGTGGTCTACTCCCTCGAACTCTTTGTATCCAGTAGTGAAAAGAGGGCCGCCAGCCACCACTCTGGTGTTTAGTCCCTTACACCGGGCAACAACTTCTTTCGCCGAATCACTCTGCACCACCATTGAACTGAGGAAGACGTAATCAGCCCATCTAATATCTTCATCACCCAGGGTGCCTATATTCATATCAACCAGCCTTTTCTCCCAGTCAGCAGGGAGCATGGCGGCCACAGTTAATAGTCCCAGAGGTGGAAAAGACGCCTTTTTAGATAAGAACTTCAACGCATGTCTGAAGCTCCAGAATGTATCAGGGTACCGTGGATAGACAAGGAGTATTTTCATGTTACTTCTCCGTTGATTTATTTGTTTCCTTATATTTTATCATCCGCGCCAAATGAATTGCTCACTTGGCGCGGTATCTCAAACTAATGCGCTTTTATTAATCAGACTTAAGGCTCTCACAGTCTTCTGGTAGTCATCTTTTATATTAAAACACACACTATCTTCGGCATGTTGGGTGTCTCTTGGAAAACAATTTATTCCCGACTTCTTTCTACCGGCCAGTGCTTTGGCCTTGGCTTGTTCTACCCAGATCTTTCTCGTTGCTACCCAGAAATAATCCCTGTCTTCCTTGTGAACCCAGGCAAAAATGCCCTTTTCACCTTGAATATCGGATTTGAATTTATTCAAATTATAAGTACGCTCATTAGCTTTGGAGTAATAACAGCCGATGTCTTTAGCAAATTGCTTAATGAAGTCCTCGTCTTGTTCGCCAAATTCCATGGTTCGTCTTGGCTTCTTGGCTATCATGGATGACTCCTTTCTAATGAATCCTGATTGTCCTGGATATGCACGGGCCGGGTAAATCTCCAGTCCGTGCATATTCCGTTGACGAGAGAAAGTTTATCTCCCAGCTCTTACTTTACGGTAGCAATCACTACAATAGACTGGCCTGCCCAGACGGGGTTCGAACGGTACTGAAGTTGACTTGCCGCAATCGGCACATACAGCCGGGAACATCTGACGGCCGGGTGTGTAGGTATAGCTGCTACTTCTATTGCTATTCCCACCGTTGTTGTAGTGTTCTGATTTCCTTATTTGACGGCATTCCGGGCATCGCTTCGGCTCGTTAGTGTAACCTTTAGACTGGAAAAATTCCTGTTCTTCAGTACTGAAGGTAAAAGTGACGCCGCAATCGGAACATTCGAGGGTTTTGTCCTGAAAACTCATTGGATGACCTCCTCTCTTAATGATTTAGTTAGAGTTTGGGTCATCCAATTTTTGATGTAGATCTAAGGGGATTTCAAGAAATCTTAATTAACCTAAACAGGAACTATTTACATATTATATAATGAAATAGACTTTTTGGCAAATTGTGATATGATGAATATATTTATTGAGGATTTTTCCAGGAATGCAAAAAGTTGCACGATGAACTAACTCGCAAATTAAAAAAGCAGAATTATCAAGGGGGTGTGAAATGGCATCGGAAGAATTAACCGCCCGGAGAAAGGCTCAGGCTGAAGCTAGGAAAGTAAACGATGAGGCTGCAGAGCGAGCACAAAAGGCCTATCTTGAGGCTAAGAAGCAGGCTGAGGTAGTCTATGAAAAGGCTGTGAAACTGGCTGTCGACGACCAGGCCAAGAAGGCAGCGACCGCTGCTTACGAGGAGGCGGTGAAGCACGCTGAAAAAGTCAGGGATACAATCATATGGGAAGCTAAAGTAGTCTTCACGGCGGCTTGGCTGGAAAAGGACAAAGACTATGAGGAGGCCATGGCCAAATCAAAGGAGCGCCTTGATAATGCCAAAAAGGCCTATGATGAAGCTAAAAATAGAGCAAACATAGCCTATGAAGAGGCTAAGAAATCGGCCGATGGCAAACAGGTCAAGGCAGCTGCTAAGGTCTATAAGAAAGCCATTGCTCAGGCTGATAAAGATTATCAAAAGGCCATCAAGACCTAGCACCAGGAAGAGGCCGTATCTGCTCAGAGTTGAGGCGCCCCTTTAATAAACAGAAATGGTCAATTACCACACATGGATAATATGTGTTCTGAAACAAACAGAACCTGAAATAATTGCAGAAGTATTGCTTTTGTGGTATAATTGAAATAAGTTCCAGTTTAGGTTATAACAAGCTTCTCGGAAGCTACTTACACAGAGTCTTCTTAAGTATTGGATGACCCGAACTCTAACTAATTATCAAGAGAGGAGGTCATCCAATGAGTTTTAAGGACAAAACCCTCGCCTGCTCCGATTGCGGCATCAACTTCACTTTTAGCGTTCAAGACCAGGAATTTTTCCAGTCCAGAGGCTACACTAACGAGCCGAAGCGATGCCCGGAATGCCGTCAGGCAAGGAAGTCGGAACGCTACGGTAACAGCAGTTACGGAGCCCCACGGCAGACGTTCCCGGCGACCTGTGCCGAATGTGGCAAAAGCACCGAAGTCCCGTTTCAGCCTCGCGGTGATAGGCCCGTTTACTGCAGCGATTGCTACCGGAAAGTCCGGGCCAGCAGATAAGTAAGGCCAGGCCATGAGTCGCATCCGGGTCGGGCAGCTGGCCCGGATGTGACAGAGTTAAGTATGAGTTATGTCGTTAGAAGTATCAATACATGAAGGTGAATCACAGGAATCGTTATTACGCCGCTTCCAAAAGATGGTGCAGATGAGCGGTGTCTTGCGAGAGGTTAAAGCCAACCGCCATTTCGTACCTAAGAGTGAGGCAGCCCGCATCAAAGCCAAAAAGAATGCCCAGCGGAAGCGGCGCCAGGGCTATTAAGCGAAACAGGGAACAAAATCCGGGATAAGAAGGGGGCAGATCATGAAAATCTATGTGGGTAATCTAGCATTTGATGTTACCGAGGATGAACTGGCAGTGGAATTCGGCACTTTTGGTAAGGTGGAATCAGTAGCTATTCCTGCCGACAAGTTCAGTGGGCGTCCCAGGGGCTTTGCCTTCGTGGAAATGGCATCAAAATCAGATGCTGAAGCTGCCATTACGGGACTTAACGGTAAAACATTGAAAGACCGTACTATCGTGGTCAATGAGTCCCGCCCTCGTCCGGACAACAGGGGCGGAGGTTCCTACAGCAGCAGGAGGAGTGGCGGTTATGGCAGCGGTGGTTATGGTGGCGGTAGAGGCGGTCGCTCGGGTGGTGGCAGGCAGCGAAGATATTAGTCAATCCGGCGACTTGAATTAGTGCTGGCAGTTTCATATGCCTTTGCTGGCTCATTCAAAGCAAATCCGGGCAGCGTCACCGATTTGATAAAAAGGGGACCATGAATATCTATGTGGGCAACCTATCGCTCGAAATGACCGAAGATGAACTGCGTAAGGAGTTCACGGTATTCGGGGAAGTGATATCTGTGACCATCATGAACGACAAGTATATCGGCAGCGGTCAACGGAGGGGCTACGGATATGTCGAAATGGCCTCGAAATCCGAGGGCGCAACTGCAATCGCCAATCTCGAAGGCAAAAAACTGAGGAACCGGGTTGTTAATGTCGTTGAAGCCCTGCCGCTCACAAATAAAGGCGGGATGACAATCCCCGATATTAGAAGCGGTAATCGTTCGAATAAAAGAAGAGAAAGAAAATATCTAAAAATTTGAGCCATCTGACCTATTAATCAGGTTCTTGACTCGCATTTCACCAAGGAGTTTAATGAATTTCGAAACCTTTAATTTTCATCCGAGCATCATGGCCGGTGTACGTGCGCTCGGTTATTCCATACCCACACCGATACAATTGCAGGCTATCCCGCCTATTATGCTGGGGCGTGATGTTATTGGGCTGGCACAGACTGGCACCGGCAAAACGGCCGCTTTCGTGCTGCCGATTTTACAACGTCTGCGGCAAAATCCTCAAGGCTTCGTTCGGGCTCTGATAATTTCGCCAACACGTGAGCTGGCCGAGCAGACCTGCGAGGTTATAAATGAACTGGCGAGTAGAACAAGCTTGCAAAGTGTTGCTATCTACGGCGGGGTGAACATGGAACAGCAAACCCGGGAGCTGCACATCGGCGCTGAAATTGTCGTGGCCTGCCCGGGCCGTTTGCTTGACCACCTCTGGAAAGGAACTATAAGTTTATCAGACCTGGAAATCCTCGTAATTGACGAGGCTGACCGTATGTTCGACATGGGGTTCTTGCCCGATATCTGGAATATCCTGGAGTGTATTCTGTGCAAACACCAGACATTGCTTTTCTCAGCCACCATGCCCGCTAGTATCCGGCGACTGGTGCGTGAAGTCCTGCATGACCCCATTACTATACAAATCGGCCGTACGCTACCGGCAAAAACGGTGTCACATGTTCTTTACCCGGTACAGCAGCACCTCAAGACAGCATTGCTTAAGGAGATTTTAAGGAAAACCAAAACGGAGTCGGTGCTTGTCTTTACACGTACCAAACACCGCGCCGAACGCGTGGCGCATCAATTGATAAGGGCAGGCTATCAGGTAACTTCACTGCAGGGCAACCTCCCCCAGCACCGGCGTCAAGCCGCGCTTGAAGGGTTCCGTACCGGCTCGATTAAAATTCTGGTGGCTACCGATATCGCTTCCCGCGGTATCGATGTTTTGCGTATTTCCCACGTTATCAACTACGATATGCCCGAAAGCACTGATAATTACATCCACCGTATCGGCCGTACCGGAAGGGTTAACAAAAACGGGGATGCGCTTACCTTTGTGACCAGTGCCGACGCTGAAAAAATAAGTGCTCTTGAACGGCTTCTCGACGCGCCGCTGGAGCGTCTGACACTTCAAGGCTTTGATTACACCAGGCCTGCGCCGGTCAAAGAACCACACCTTTCGCAACAACCACGGCGGCGTGTCGTATGAAGACGAGAAAATGGTAAGCAAACAGCCATGAAGTAGAGAATATCTCTGCTTGCCAGCCAGGGTATACTTCTAATGTAGTAAATGAAGCCTCCCGGATAAAGGGAGGCTTTTCTTTTTTCAATTCTAATCCCCCCATGGCCAGAAATTTCCTACATCCCTGTGTAAGATTGATCTAAAATGGGGCTAATACCCTACCAGCTTATAGAACTTATTGTGGAAAGTCCGGTACTTGTTCCGTTCCGTCTCCGGGGAGAGTGTTATCCATTTCAGGCGGATGGTCTTCCTCTTCCTCACCGTCAGGAGCAACCGACCGCTTATAGAAGTCGCGGACCCTTGCCACGTCGCTCAACTGTGAGAGTATGACAGTTACTTCCATAATACCGCGTCCTACCGGGTAATCGCCGCTTCTGATTATAGCGCTACTGGCGGCTTTCTTGAGATAATCGCCCAGTTCTTTAATAAGGTCGAGATTAATTTCCTGGGCGGGAGCAGATACAAGGTACAGCGCACTGGCGGCATCCTCCGGTTTGCAGAGCCGGGATATCTCACCGATAGCCTCATCCATCGCTCGTATGCCCATACTCGTTTCAGAACTCGCTTTCTTTGAACCGCCGGGCAATATCGAGGCCAGAGTTATTGGCAGGTCTACTCGACCGCTTCCCACCAACGTCCATCCGCCGAGTGTCTGGATTATATCACCGGCGTCCAGCAGCTTGGCGCCAATGTGCTTTTTACGCTTCTCCGATCCGGCGCATAGCAAATTGTAAAACGGCTCTACAATGGCCTGGTTTATTTCCGCATAATCGCCTTTCATAAAATCATCTGCCATGTACAACTCGTTATCTACAAGAATCACGGCGTCGGCGACTGATGCAACCGACTTAAGGCAGACGGCGGTGTTGCGGACGGTCCTGGCCTCTTCCTGCTCTTCATACTCATAGGGGAGGATCACCATGGCATAGACAATCTTGTCCCGAAAGCGCTGCTTGATGCGCTGCATCATTACCGGTAGCGCGCCGGAGCCAATGCCCCCCGCAGCGCCCGCGATTACCAGAATGGCATCGGTATCGAAGAATTGTTTGACATTTCTGATTTCCTCCAGGACCGTATCTGCATGTTCCTGCATAACCTGCGCGCCCAGTTTGTTATTACCTTCGACACCTAATCCCTGGAGCTCTTTTGCCCCGATTAATATACGGTGCTTATAGTCTGCCTTAATAAAAGTGAGGCCTATCAGGTCCGACGTATCCGTGCTCACGGCAAACGCCCCGGTAACTATCTCCAGTCCACGTTTGCTTTTCGCGCGGCGATTCTGTCGACTGAACTCATCGGCAATCCTTCCGCCGCACTGTCCCAGACCGATAACCAGAATTTTCATACAGGCCTACCTATGAAAAATGAAATAGTTCTCACAATAATCGAACCTGTAAAAAGCAAGGCACCTCTGGATGCTTATTTCGATGAGAACCCTTATTAACCACCGCAATCCTCAACAAGAGCGCATGATAAGAGCGGTGGCTAGGATCACAGTGGTTATCAGCAGCACGACAATGATCAGCACGAGATAAACTAGAAGGCGTATCGTCAGTTGAAAGGTTGGGCCACTCTGGATGCCCGGCCGACGCTCTATGCTATTCCTATCCACGGACTCGTATAAGTCGCCCTTTTCCTCAAGCTCGTCGGGGATGTTTTCCGGCGGCAACCCGCTCTTTTCTACCCATTGCTTGTATAATTTCTGTTTCTTTCTTTTATCGAAATAACTCGTCATAATCTGTCCATACCTGTACCGTTGCCTCATATTATATCAGTAAAACACTAAACTGTCCTGTTATTACAGCGTTTTTTATCAATTTAAATGTCTATATCACACCGGAAACTGCCTTTTAAAGATATAGATTTTGCATTATTAGGTTCATCTGCAAAAACTCAAAGGCTTACCGACTGTATCTTCATCTAACCCTTTAAAAATAGGCATTCCCACCATGAGGTCATGGGGGCTATAGGAGCTGCCCTGCTAGTGCATGAAGAATTACCAATTTCCGGTACCGGCAGCAAATTTATGGGATTTGGCATAAGTGAAATTGAGTATCATACCTCATCGTTTTAATGTAAAGCCTGCCCTAATATCTGTGAAATAGCCCAACTTTGGCGTGACGGAAAACTCCTTGCCCAATGGGGCAGTCGACCTTTGGGAAAGAGCGGCTGTAAGCAAGTAATATCAATAGCCAATAGATGAAAATAGCCGTTGGCGATCATTTTAGCCTCTTTCCTGACTTGAGAATTGAGCTGACCTCCTCTTCACTTGAAACCTCCCAGACTGTACCGTCCTTGATAACGTATTTCCAGGACAGCTTATCACTCCCGGCCAAGTCTGCTGGCGTTGTGGAGAGCAGTTCATCCTGTGTGACCGGCTCGACCAACCGGGGATTGAAGCTAACATCTTTAAGTCTATTCTTATCCTCAGATTCTTCAAGAATCTGAGACACTCCCTGGTAGTAGGACCACTGAACAAAACCACCGCAGCCGTAAGCGCTTATCTTGAGGCGCTTTATAATTGGTGACAACTGCTTCTTTCTTCTCCTGGGATACTTTATCCTCCGGCGAACGAAACGGTAAGCAATCCTGACTTGTCGGAGTATGCCACGGCCGACTCTTATAAGTCTGGTGTCGAATTTGTCAGCGACTTCTCGAAGGGCAGTTTCGCACACTGTTTGACGATAGGACAACCCACCCACTTCACTGTCATTTTGAAACCACTCTTCATCCAACCTCTTGACAGCCACATCGAACCGGTTTGGTTTCTCAAAATAATGAGTGATATTGTCCATATGAATGCTACCCATTCTCGGGTCGATAATTAAGGCTTTGTCATAGCCTTGATCGGGATCCCTGACCATATAAAGGATGAAGGCATGATTCCAATAACAACGGGTTCCGAGCCGAATCAGCCAGCCCCAGTAGCTGCCCTTGGAGTGTGCGAGCAGGATGTCAGCTCTCTTTAGCTTGCCGCCTTTCACAAGTTCTATCATTGCCGTACCATCGAGTTTTTGCATTTATTTGCCTCATTTTCAGCAGTGAACGCCCTAGAGGGCAAGCTCAGTCCTTTCCTATAACCATTCCTTCGGGAACGACAACTAT
>Ga0209427_10004428_pt1 | contig 16251 bp, 18 predicted proteins | sample DeeMarSWOR136_30_FD_187465 | JGI IMG/M metagenome (GOLD analysis project Ga0209427, IMG submission 187465) | Marine sediment microbial communities from White Oak River estuary, North Carolina - WOR-1-36_30 (SPAdes) (version 2) | ecosystem: Environmental > Aquatic > Marine > Intertidal zone >...
ATGATGGGAACCACGGACCACAGTCTCCAAAATCCGGCCATTGTAGAACTACTGGCTGGTTCATCAGGCCGCTGTTGCCATTGCGGTATTGGAGTGTCTATTACCCCGTGATTGAACTTAACCAGCACTACAAATTCTTCTCCTGGGCAAAGCGGTTCAAGAACTGTGAACTTCACTGTTTGAGAGTCGACCATCTGCGCATCAGCCGGAACACCAAAGCTATTGATCTCGAGAATCTGTCCAGCTAGTGATTCTGGCAATCTAACCGTTACATTACCACCTTGAATGGGGGAGTCGCGCTCTTTAAAAAGAGCCTTCCATAGGACTTGGTCACCATCTTTGTGAATATGCGGACCGCCGACAACTCGATATTTCAAAAGGAAGGTGTGGCTCTTGGGGGGATTCAACTCATGCTGCCACCTGATCCAGAATTGGTTTCTCTCGACGCCTGTGGTAGCAGCAAGCACTTGTCCCTCCTCTAATACCTCCACGCTATCAATAGCATCCACTTTATCCAGTGGAATCCAGCGGTAACGCTCGTTGGTATGAGGAGCGGTAAAGACATACTTCTGCGTTTCGGTAACAATCATGTCACCGTCGTCCTGGACGTTGATATCTACATTAATGAATCCCCAGTAGAAGGCAGAGGGCTCTTGAGCATTAGTCTTCAAGGGAGTCATCAAAAATGCTGCAAGGAGTGTCAATGTTGCTAGCGTAAAACAAACATACCATTTCATATCAATACACCCACATGCCATTCTTTCCTTCGCGAAAATATAAAACCGGCCCTTTGAGGTCGGTTTCACTATTGGCTCCCCGTCATCCAAGTGCCTAGCTAAGGTTGGCGGTTCATTGCCCCCTCTTACTTCTCTGCAACATCGTGTGTGATATTCTGTTTTAGGGCTTTACCATACCCTTGATAATCGTGATTGTCAATACTCCCATTTCTAGGGTATTAAGAAATCCCCGGTTGCTCCCAGCCTAACTGCGTGTTATAATCTTGTCGCGCTGGGGAATCGTCTAGTGGTAGGACAGCGGACTCTGGATCCGTAAGGGAAGGTTCGAATCCTTCTTCCCCAGCCACTGTGAACGGTTTCCCAACCCTCTCCCTTCAGTGGCAATCGGCTAAAAAGTAGGGTGTTTCGCCCACCTTTGCTACCTACAGCAAATTGTTGACAGGGCTAGCAGTTCAGGGTATAAAGGAGTGTTTGGGATTGATGCTGAGCGCAGAAGAAAATGCCCAAACGGAGGTAATAGATGGCTAGGTATGAGGACGATTATGACGATGAGTCGAAAGAGCAGACATGCTTCATTGCTACTGCGGCCTATGGCACATCATTATCTGAGGAAATTGACATTCTGCGTCAGTTTAGGGACGATTTTCTCATAACCAAGCCGGTGGGTAGAGCCTTGGTGGCTGTCTATTATAAACTCAGTCCCCCCGTGGCTGGAGTTATCTCTAGGCATCGAACTCTGCGTACTGTAGTGCGAGAGTGTCTGGTAAACCCGGCGGTTGCCCTGTCGAAATCGATTCATAGCCGGCGGGCCAATTGATACATTTTGGGCCCTTTCTTCTATAGGCGGATTAAGGGTGGAAGAACTATTTCAGTATTCATTTTTCTGCCGTTGGGGATGCGAAAAGTGAATAAAGCTCTGAGGCAAAAGTAGAACTTAACTTTGCTGCAGGTGCTTGTTCCCTGTGGACGTGATGTGATAAACTTGTCGAGTAGTCCAATTTATAACATTCTGTAGCTGTTGATTTGTGGCGCATTCGTCTAGAGGTCTAGGACACCTCCCTCTCAAGGAGGAGATCACCGGTTCGAATCCGGTATGCGCTACCAAAGCGTAATTTTTGCTAAGACTCGAGTCCTTTGTTCGTATACATAAAGGTAATTGTCGGCTTCCCTACCCTTAACCAAGGTCTGCTGCCTACCGTCACCCCGATATTTGAGGACCTCAAGGGTCTTAGGTTTCACAGCAAAATTGGCGCCACCTGTGGTTGCTACGGCTGGAGTGGGGAGTCGGTGAAAATAATTGAGGAACATCTCCAGCGCTGCCATATTCCGCTGGTGGCAGATGGGGTACTGGCTAAATGGCAGCACAAACCGGAGGACTTGGATAGGTGCCGGGAGCTGGGACGCACTGTGGCACGTGCCACCTCAGGGTGCTAAGATGATTAGCTGGAGCTTAGTCTATGACAGACCAACCATCTAGAGTATCTGTTTCTGGGCGACTTAAGGAGGTTCTGGAGCTTGATGGCAGTCCAGTGGCGGTGGCATTTTTGTCTGACATACCACTAGGACTCAGGAAATGGTCGCGTCGGGGAACGGTATGCGTCATGATACAGAGTGCCCGGCGCGGTAGCGCCTTCTACTGCTCGGGAGACCGCATTATCTGCGGGGGCAGAGTTCATCTCGGTATGGCTACGTCAGCCGGGCGTGACCTAAAAGACTTCCTAGTTAAAACCGAGAAGCTGGCGGCTTCCGATACTGCCGCCCAGAGACTACTTGGGTTAACCAAATCACGAGCTCCCCGGAAGCTTGGGGAATACCTCGCCTTTACCCCACTGGAGAAAGCAACCTTCGCCCCTGATGTTGTCCTTTTTGTGGGCACACCCCTTCAAATCAGCCGTATTATCTGGCTCGATGCTTTCCAGACTGGTCAGATAAACACCATTCATGGAGAGCCCCTCTGCTCTGGTGTTATTGCTGCACCGTTTAGCCGGCGTAGAATTGGCCTGAGCTTTATGGATATGGCCTGCCGGGCTTTCGGGCGGTACAAACCTGAGGAGCTGGTCATCGGAGTTCCCTACGAACGGCTATCCCGGATTATAGACAGTATCGAGAAGAGCATCGCTGGGACTGCCAAGTCCAATTTTATCCTCAGGTTGCTTCCGAAGTTGATTAAACCCTGAGGTCATAATTACTGAATTTGAGGGATTAGATAGTGCCGAGATTAAGCAGTATGCCCGCTATAATATCTTCTTTTTTTCTAGAAAATCAATCGGGACTTCTGCCTTTTTCCAGCAGGTAATGGTGAAGTAGTATAGAGGATTGCCCTCGATTGATAAGCGATGTCTATATCGCTCTAAATGATTGATGTTTAAGAATTCAGAAAATATTAACTCTCTAATCAGTTTTGAGAAGCCAGTCTTGTCTGTGTTATACAAAAAGGTTTCCTTTATATTAAATGCTACCCATCCTTCTTTATCAATCAAATTGAGTGCCTGAATAAAAGCCCGCGGTGGAATGTCGCCAAATCCGAGAGCAGCAACGCTTACCAACGCGTTGAGATTCCAGGATTTCACTTCTTCTCTGTCCTTATCACTCAAATTGGTAAAATCTTTAACGTAATACTCATCATAGATACCAGGCCGGTCTCTTTGGGTTGCGTTTTTTGCTTCTTCGAGAATATCCACACCTACAAGTCGGGCAACCCCGATCTTTTTTAGTTCTTCACCCATCATTCCATTTCCAGCTCCGAAGTCAAGGACTTTCATAGTAGAAAAATATTCGTTGTTAACCTCTATAGTATATTTCAGAGCCTCCGTGACTCTTTGGGGAGAGCAGCATTTCAACCGCTCATAAAAAAGCTGCTCATAGAGTCCGGGAATGTTATAAATCTTCCCATAATCATGTAGCATTATTTTTTTCCTCTTATTTCCTGTTTTCAAGAAAAAAAATGCTTCATCCTGATCCAGATGACTGGCATCGATCTTAGGGAATTGAATGTTATGTTGATTCATGGCTACTCCTTTATTCTTGGACTTTAATCCAATAATTGGAAAGATTCGGTAGCGAATGAGCATTACAGATTGAGCCGTCCCCAATAATCAGACCATCTCTCAAGCTAGTGTATAACAGCTTCGGGGAAAGAAGGCCAATCAGCCGGGGAGCTAGTGGACGCATCCGTTTATACGCTTTACATCATTGCCTAATCAGAATCTACGTCTCAACTTAAAGACGAAGAATCTCTATGAATACTGAGCTTAAGTGGGAGCACCTCCTTCTACGCTGTAGCTTAATATAGGGCTAGTACAATGTCAATGGGTAGATGTTTGAGTTTAAGGCTTTATCCACGCCTAGGGGGTTAAGTTGCAGACGTTATCTTGAGAAATATATCGCCGTTCGTTTATCTTTATGATTCGAGATATCGAGACCAGGGCTCTTCTCTTCGTAGGAAGGATTCTCCACCCCAGCCCCTGACCAGCCCAGAGTTCTATACAAGGATACAGAGCATCGCGGGCTGAGTGGTTAATACTTGAACATCGAATGAAAGCTTATTTTGTTACCTAACTGTACAATGCTGACTTAAGTGTAATTCCGCACGAGCTTGGTATGCCACTAAGATATTAGAGGCTAACGAAATCCAGCGCAGCGATGTATAATGTGTGGTGAATGAACCCAAAGGATTCTTAATTTGCCTAGATGATAGGGTAGAATCTTCGGGGTTTTAGTGAGTGAAGCTGGATAAACCATTTATATCGGCGGTACTGCTTGCGGCTGGGGAATCGAGCCGTATGGGGGAGTTTAAACAACTCCTGCCCTTCGGGCGGAGTACCTTTGTGGAGCAGGTAGTAGATGCCCTTTTAGGTTCGGCGGTGGCTGAGGTTATCGTGGTGGTGGGGCACCGGGCAGAAGCGGTGATCGAGAGAATCGGCTCCAGACCCGTCAAGATAGCGCAAAACCCTGACTACAAACAGGGCATGAGCACATCTATCATCGCCGGACTTAAGCTGGTTGCCCCCGAAGCTGGGGTGGTGATGATCGCCCTAACCGACCAGCCGCTATTAAACAGCCGGACTATAAATAATCTGATTGACGGCTTCTTAAGCGGGGGTAAAGGCATCGCCATCCCGACCTACCGGGGCATCAGGGGACACCCCATCATCTTCGCTAAAAAATACGTAGCAGAGCTTATGGCGGTTAAAGGTGATATCGGCGGGCGGCAGATTATTAGTGCCCATCCCGAGGACGTTCTTGAGGTGGCCGTCGCTTCCGAGGGCGTTGTTGTTGATATTGATACCAGAGATGATTATCACTCCCATCTCGGTTGAACTGGGGTTGACAGGGGCGTTATATCGGTAGTAATATATCACCGGTTTATCACAAACCGGGTCGTTGATCGTTGAGCAAAATGGACGTGCCGAAATTTAAGGTTGGCAAGCCGCCTCGCTTTTCCCGCCATCCGGAGTCAGGTTACGTGGTAAGAGGTCGGGTGTGGTTGGAGAAGGATGGTGAGCTGTACCTGGGTGGGGGCAGGGTCATTCTGCTTGAACGCATTGATGAGCTCGGCTCGGTGGCAGCGGCAGCTCGGTCAATGCGCCTGGGTTATCGTAATGCTTGGCTTTGGGTAGAAGCAGCGAACCGCTTGGCGCCGTCGCCTCTGGTTGAGAAGACTAAGGGTGGGGTCGGGGGTGGACATGCACGCCTGACAGAAGAAGGGCGGAAGGCCATTAAGCAGTACCGGGAGCTACGAGCCAAATTCCAGGATTTTCTACAGTTGATGGGCTGAAAATTTTTTCTAAAGCGGTATATCGTTTGCAATATAACCATCGCTCAGCAGTCATCACGCCAGATTTTCGTTCGGGGAAAACCGGTAAGATGAGTAAAGTAGGGATAGCTTAAGAAGAAGTAAAATAGTGCAAAGAAGGCTGTTATTGCTTCTTACGGGATTACTGGTTCTGCTATCGGCGGGTGGCTGTGTTGAGAAGGAGGCAGCGCCCATCGGGATGGCGGTGGAGTTTATGGACCATGCTGCCTGTGCCTATATCAGTCAGGATCAGGGGTGGTATGAGGATGAGGGACTAAACCTGTCTTCATACGAGAGCTATGCCACCGGCATGGCGTTGGCCGCAGCTCTGGCTCGTGATGACATTCAGGTTGCCTATCTGTGTCTCGTGCCGGCGATAAATGTCTATGCCAACGCCGGGGTACCTATCAAAATAGTAGCCGGCACGCATAAATACGGTTACGGTCTGGTGGTTGACCCGGCCAGGATTAAGACAGTCAAGGATCTGGAGCAGGAAGACATTCGCCTGGGGTGTGTCCGAGAAGGTGGGGCGGTTGACGTGCTGATGCATAAGGCGATAGAAAAATACGGCCTTGACGAGGCCAAGATAATGGCTAATGTCCAGCGTATGAACCCGCAGAAGCTGACCCTGGCGATTAAGATGGGGCAACTGGATGCCGCCTTTATGCCGGAGCAGTGGGCGACGATGGCCGAAGAAAGCGGCTTTGAGATGATGCTCCTGAGCCAGGATATCTGGCCCGGCATGGAGGGCAGTGTGCTGGTGGTGAAACAAGACCTTTTGGACACTCACCCAGAGATGGTTGAGAAGCTGGTAAGGGTCACCCGAGAAGCGACTGACTGGACTAATGGGAACCCTGATGAAGCGGCGGTGATTATGGCGCGGCAGTTAGGCGGGATTGGCAGTAACCTTCTGCCGGCTGAGGTGGCCGGCATGGTTAGCCAACTGGAAATCACCCCTCAGGTATTGCTGCGGTCTATGGAGAGGCTGGACTATACCACTTATATTGACTGTGGCGTAGTTCAGGAGACCATAGATTATTTGGTCGAGCTGGGTTACATAAAAGGTAGCTTTGATGCCACTGAAATCCTGGATCTCAGGTATCTCCAATGAAAAGGCTGAGCCGGATTAAACTAGGGTGGGGGATACTGCCCATAGTTATCTTCCTGGTGGTATGGGAGATAGTTGCCCGGCTTAATCTAGCTCCGGGTCAGTTCCTATTTCCACCTTTCTCGGTGGTGGTGGTAGAGTTTTATCACCTTACCGCTAATGGGGTATTGGGAGATAGCTTTCTCAGCAGCTTAAGCCGGGTTCTCATTGGCTTCTGTACCGGCTCTCTAGCCGGTATAGGCATGGGGGTTTTGATGGGCTGGAAGGAAATCGCAAATAAAGCACTGAACCCTATATTCAGCCTGCTCTATCCGATACCTGCCCTCGGCTGGCTGCCGCTTTTAATGTTGTGGCTTGGGGTCAACGAGGCCCTGCCCATCACCATAATATTTATCTGCAGTTTCTTCCCCGTCCTGTATAATACCATCACCGGGGTCAAGAACGTAGACCAGGGCTACGTGAAGACGGCGCGGGCGCTGGGGGCTTCGGATAGGCGGATTCTGACCACCGTGGTTATTCCTCTGGCCCTGCCCAACATCTTCACTGGGCTGAGGCTTGAGGCCGGGATGGCCTGGCGGGTGATAATCGCTGCTGAGATGGTGGCTATTCCCACCGGTATCGGTGCCCTGATGATGAAGGCCGAGAGCTTGATTCGTATAGATATTATCATCGTTTGTTTGATAGTATTAGCTGTGATGTGCCTGTCCTTTGAGAAGTTCTTCGCCTATATGGAAGAAAGACTAACTAGGCAGTGGAGGTAGTGTGCCGTCAATTGAGTTTCGCAACATCTGCCAATACATCTGTAATGATGTGAATCTGATGGTAACGGATAAAGAGCTGCTGGTGCTCCTGGGGCATAACGGCGCCGGAAAAACTACCCTACTTAACATCGTGGCCGGTTTTATTGATTACCGTGGCTCGGTGCTCCTTGACGGTGTGCCAATAGATAAAATCCCGGCTAATAAACGGGGTATCGGCTATGTGTCTCAGAATCTAGACCTGTTCCCTCATCTTACCGTTGCCGATAACGTAGGCTACGGTCTGAGGGCTTCAAAACAGCATACCGAGCCGGAGGTCGCCGACCGGGTAAACGAACTCCTGGATATGGTGCGCATAACCCATCTGGCTGCCCGCTATCCCAGAAGCTTAAGCGGTGGTGAAAAACAGCGGGTAGCCCTGGCCCGGGCTATCGCGCCGTCGCCCCGGGTTCTGCTCCTTGATGAGCCGCTGAGCGGGCTGGATACACAGACCTCAAAATACCTGAGGGTTGAGCTCCGGCGGATTCAGCATAAACTCGGGATTACCACAATGTATGTCACCCATGACCTGAATGAGGCCGAGGAGGTGGCCGACCGGATTGCGGTCATTGATAAGGGCCGTATCGAGCAGGTAGGCCGGCCGGAAGAGGTATTTTTCTACCCTGCCAGCCGGATGGTCTCTGATTTCGTCGGCACGCCGAACATCCTGGACTGTGCCTACTGCCACAATCTGGGCAACGGAATTGTTGAGGTGGACTGCGGCGGCCTGCCGATTATCGTGCCCCACGATGGTAACCTAGTTAAGCGGATTGCCCTGTTCCCCAGAGACATCTATATCTCTGATGCCCCACCTCCCGGCCCGGGAGTGAACCGCTTTGTGGGACGCATCACCTCCATCAAGGATACCAGAGAGGGGGTACGCTTAGAGGTCAAAGCGGGCGACAACAGGCTGATAGCCGAGGTGCCGCACCACATATTTGAGGACATGGATTTAGCCGTAGGCAAGAAGGTTCACCTGATAATGAAGCTGAGAAGGATAAGGGTTTATGAAGACAAAAATTTATGATACCCTCAGAGAGAAGTTCATCACGCTTATTGAAGAAAATAGCCTTGAGTCGGATGCGATTATCATCCGCGCCGCTCCGCTTTCCGCCGAGGAAGCTATCGGTAGGCCATCGGATCGGGATTACCCGCTGATAACGGGGCGGGAGTGCCTGATGCAGGCCGAGTTTCGTGACTGCTGCGGGCAGGCGTTCACCGACATGTATGATAACTATGACGGCTCCCTTTCGGATGTCGTTGCTATCGCACTTGGCAATAATTTCCAGCGGGCCGTTTTCATCGCCAGCCTTAACGCCGTGATGCGGTATCTGGGGCGGGTGACCAGGACGGTTCACTGTAAGGACGAGGAGCCCCGGCGGTGCGCTGCTGAGCTTGCGGACTACGTCGAGAAGACCTACGGCCGTCCCCGGATAGCATTAATCGGCTTTCAGCCGCGGATGGTTGAGGCGCTATCACCGAGATTTGAGATAAGGGTAACGGATTTAGATGAAAAGAATATCGGCACCGAGAAGTTCGGGGTCGTCGTCTGCGGCCCAGAGAGGACGGAAGAGCATCTTGACTGGTGTGATATCGCCCTGGTAACCGGCACCACGATAGTAAACGCTACCATTGAGCCGATGATAAAGATGACAAAAGATAAAGAGATTATATTCTACGGCACCACCATCTCCGGAGCGGCGGAGCTGTTGGACTTAAAGCATTTTTGCCACTGTGGGCACTAGGAGGGCAGGATGAAAATCCTTGATGATTTAATCGCTACTTTGGGGTATGATTGCGTGATTCGCGAGGTGCATTCTTGTGCCTTCTGGACGGCGGTGGTAAGCAAAAACTGCGGGCTCTCGTCCACCTTCCGGGGCGACCACCCCCATCACGGGACGGTGCGGGAGGCGGGGGGGCTGCGGGGTAAGCCGGCTTTGGAGATTGCTGGGTACGCTAAATCCGATAATCTCCTTGAGGCGTCTATCGGTATGGCAACCGTGAACTCGCTAATCGACATTGACCAAACCAGGTGCGTTACGGAAAACGCTTTGGATATCCTGATGGCCAAGGGGCGGGGGAAGAATGTCGCCGTGGTGGGTCATTTCCCCTGGGTGCCGAAGCTAAAGGATGTTGCTAAAAAGCTCTGGATTCTGGAGCAAAGACCCCAGACCGGTGACTTGCCTGCCGCGGCGGCGGATAAGGTTCTGCCTCAGGCCGATGTGGTGGCTATTACCGGGACATCTTTCATAAACCACACCCTGGAAAGGCTGCTTGAGCTGAGCCGGGGCAGTTTCGTCGTCTTGGTGGGGCCGACCAGCCCATTGTCCCCAATCTTGTTTGACTGGGGGATAGACGTTATTAGCGGGACGATAGTAGATGAGCCAGATACGGTCATCCGTTCCATCAGTGAGGGGGCCATATTCCGGCAGGTGAAGGGGATAAGGATGGTTAACATGGTAAAGGAAAGACAGAAATGAACCTTAACGAACTGGTGGTTCTGATAAAGGGTGGCGGTGAGGTGGCCAGTGGGGTGGCGCACCGCTTATTCCACGCTCACTTTCGGGTCTGTCTGACTGAAATACCCCATCCGCAGGCGGTAAGCCGGGGGGTCACCTTCTCCGAGGCGGTGTATGACAATGAAAAAGAAATCGAGGGCGTGACCGGCGTCCTGGTTGATTCCCTATCCGGAATACGCCAGGCGTGGGCAAGTAACCGGATACCGGTTATCGTTGACCCGGAGGCGAAGATAAAAGATACCCTTAAGCCCGATGTACTCGTTGATGCCGTCATGGCCAAGAAGAACCTGGGGACGAAGATAACCGATGCCCCGCTGGTTATCGGGCTGGGACCCGGTTTCCGGGCGGGTCATGACGTGCACATGGTCGTTGAGACTAACAACACGGAGCAACTGGGGCGGGTAATCCTTGACGGGGAAGCTGAGGCCAATACCGGCATCCCTATCGCCGTGGGTGGGCTGACCTCGGAACGGGTGATACACTCGGACGGAAGCGGCCTGTTTCGGACGGTGAGCAAGGTGGGCGATACGGTTAAGGCTGGTGAGGTAATCGGCTCCGTCGGGGGGCGGGAGATTAAGTCCCCGCTCGGCGGCGTGGTTCGGGCCCTTATCCGGGATGGGATTCAGGTAGAACCCGGTACCAAACTACTGGAGATAGACTCTGGGGCGGGTGAGAAAGTCTGCTACCGTATCCGGGCTCGGATACGGGCGATATCCGGCGGGGTGCTTGAGGCAATAATGCGGCGGTTTAACGCTTGGCTATGAAACTGAAAGATGCTTTAGATATCAGGCCTGGTGAGGTCGCGAGCCTAGTAGGGGGTGGGGGTAAAACCAGCATTATGTTTGCCATGGCTAAGGAGTTGGCTGCGGCAGGTAGCTGTGTCGTTACCACTACCACGACCAAGATATTTGAGCCGTTACCAGACGAAACCCCGCTGGTCATCGTGGAAAAAGACGAAACAGAGTTAGTAAGTCGGTTCCTTGAGAGCGCGCCTCACTACCGCCATATTACCTTGGCTACAGAGCGGCTTACCTCGGGGAAACTGGCCGGAATTAGCCCAGAACTGGTAGAAAAGCTAGCCGGGATGAAGACGGTATCCCATGTTATCGTGGAGGCGGATGGGGCAGCCCAACGCCCGCTTAAGGCACCGAATGCCACCGAGCCGGTAATTCCAGATAATACCTCTTTGGTCATCGCGCTGGTGGGGGTTGATGCCATAGGTAGCTCTTTAAATGAGAAAGAGGTCTTTAGAGCCGGGATTGCCGCCAAACTGCTGGAACTGCCGATCGGTGCGGTGCTTTCGCTTACGGCTATCGCGGCACTGGTAACCCATCGGCAAGGCATAACAAAGGGAAGTCCGGAAAGGGCTCGGATTGTTCCTTTTATCAATAAAGTGGACCAGGACGGAGGGCTGGTGTGGGGGCGGAAATTGGCACGGGAGATTCTGGCGGTGGGGCACCCCGGTATTAAGTATGTCCTATTAGGCCAGGCCCGCTTGGCGGAGCCGGTGGTAGAAATTATCTCAGAAGGAGGGGCGGGATGACGGATACGGATATCTACAAGGAGATAGTCAGAATCAGGGAGGAAGGTGAAGAAGCGGCGCTGATTACGATAGTCTCAACTTCCGGTTCCACACCGCGTGAAGAAGGTACCAAAATGCTGGTCAGGGCTGATGGGAGTATCCTCGGTTCTATCGGCGGCGGCGGTTTGGAGGCTCGGGTGTGCGAGCTGGCTGCTAAGGTCATGAGAAAGGGTAAGCCGGACAGGTTTCAGCTCAACCTCACCAAGGAAGAGGGGGAGGGAATGGGCATGATTTGCGGCGGAGACCTGGAGGTCTTTATTGAACCCGTGTTGTCGTTACCTATCCTGTATCTCTTTGGGGGCGGTCATATGTCGCTTCCGGTGGCTAAAATCGGCAAGTTATTGAACTTCCGGATTACGGTGATTGATGACCGTGAGGAGTTCGCTAACCCGCAGAGATTCCCAGAGGCAGATGTCATCATCACCGAGGACTTTGACAAGGTCTTCCCCAAATTAAATATAACGAAAACGGGCATTATCGTCGTTATTACCCGGGAGCACAAGTATGACGAGGTGGTATTGGAGCAGGCCTTAAGCACCCCGGCGGGATATATCGGTATGCTAGGCAGTAAAACCAAGAACAAAGCCGTATTTTCAAACTTACTGGCTAAAGGGATACCCCAGAAACAGCTGGACAGGGTCCATGCACCTATTGGCTTGGAGATAAATGCCAAAACCCCGGAAGAGATCGCCATCAGCATCCTGGCAGAGATAATAAAGGTCAGAGGGGAACCTAGGAAGCAGAACTCGGTAAGGAGATAGAGATGCTGGATGTTTTTCAAGAACTCAGCAACATAATTGCCAAGGGAGGAGCGGCCGTACGGTAACCGTGGTGGCGGCAGTGTTTAAGGAGGTGCCATGTCGGATAGGATAAAGATTGCGGCGGTTCAGATGGCCCCCAAGCTAATGGGAAACGAGGCGAATCTAAAGGCCATACTGAATGCAGTCAGGGAGGCGGCGGTTAACCAGGCTAGGTTGGTAGTATTTCCTGAGTGTAGCCTAACCGGTTACATGTTTTGCAGCCGAGAGGAGGCGTTACCCTTTGCCGAGACCTTACCCGGCCCGAGTACCGAAAAGCTTAATTCCCTGTGTCGGGAACTCGGGGTCTACGTCATTTTTGGTCTCCTGGAAAGGGAAGATGACAGGCTATTTAATGCCGCAGCCTTGGTGGGTCCTCAGGGGTTTATTGCGGGGTATAGGAAGAACCACCTCCCTTTTTTGGGTATCGACCGCTTCGTAGACACTGGTGACCGGCCTTTTCAGGTATACAAGACCCCGATAGGGAATATAGGAATTTATATCTGTTACGATATCGTCTTTCCTGAGAGTTCGAGGGTGATGACCCTGATGGGGGCTGACATATTAGCCTTGCCCACTAATTTTCCTCAGGTTCGTAGGGAAACACTGTCAACCTATGTCGTCAGTGCCCGGGCGATTGAGAATAGAGTTCACGTAGTCTCAGCAGATCGGATTGGCAGTGAGAGGGGCTACTCCTTTGCCGGGTTGAGCAAGATTGTTAGCGCTTCCGGAAAAATCTTGGGTCTGGCGAGCCCTGATAAGGAAGAAATTATCTACGGTGAGGTTAGTCTAGATTTAGCGCGACAGAAGCATCACATCATTATCCCTGGTGAGTATGAGATAGACTACATAGCAGACCGTCGTCCAGAGCTATATGGGGTAATTACTGAGCCTAAATTGGACCGGTCTTAAAGGCCGGGATGTTCTCTAGATTAACTTAGCTTGGTCAAGGTGGCCTCATTAACGGCTGCTCCTAGTCTAGGCTGACTAGGGTGGTCATGCTTAATGGCGAGCGTCAGCTTGACTTTTGGGTCATCCGTCTCTATAATATTCCAGTTGGCTGACTTTGGGGAAGGGAGCTGCGAGCGGTGATGCCCGAGTAGCGCAATGGTAGCGCAACCGACTTGTAATCGGTAGGTTAGTGGGTTCGAATCCCCTCTCGGGCTGCGTCGCTAGCGGTGACTTACCGGGAGGGGTGCCGGAGTGGTTAATCGGAGCAGTCTGTAAAACTGCCGCCTGAAAGGGCTACGCAGGTTCGAATCCTGCCCCCTCCACCGTAGTCTGGTCGTCTGGCTATCTATGGACGATACGTGGAAAAACCTGTATAATACTGAGATAGATGCCCACATAGCTCAGTCGGAAGAGCACGTTCTTGGTAAGAACGGGGTCACAGAAGAAGCTTTGTGGGCTATTTTTATAGCTAATTTAGGGCTTTCCTCCTTAAGATTTTTACTAAAAGAACGCGGTCTTCAAACGAACCTCTGCCCTATACCATCAGCACCTCCTAAATCTTAATTCCTCTTTTACAAGTCACGTATCGCCCTGTTACCGCACAGTATTTTTTAAAGGCTGAGCCATAGCTCTTTAATAGATACTTTTCCTCTTCAACTATTAGGTAGTGCGCGTTTAAGGCCATCATAATAGTAAATATCAAGAATATCACAATGCCGTTGATCAGAAAAGTGCCTAGAAAATATAGAACAAAAAAGATATATATCGGGTTCCTTGATAAGGAATATATACCGCGAGTTATAAGTGTACTGGTCTGTTTGGCGGCGTCACCTACTCGCCAGTAGTCTGCCAGAGTGAACATAGCCACGATATAGATTAGGAATCCTGCACTAACAACAACCATGCCGACAATTTTAGCTGCTACTGTCTCGACTATAACAATATTCAATGCCAATGGTTCAAAATTAATCTCGGGGTGAAATACGTGAATAATCAATACAGCTACGAATGCGCATATCGTAGCAGACATAGAAACGGTCAATATATTACGCGTTTCCTTACTATTCAAGGTAACGGTAATTACTGAGGTCTTCTTGACTCGTCGCATATAGATTGTCCTTGCTATGAATAAGCATGTAAATACAAATAGAACTGAAATCTGAAAGTAATTGAATATACTATTCATACTAAATCCCATTAACCATTCGAACCTAGCATCAAGATTATATAAATGCTATTTCATCTATGCTGTTACGCTTGTTATTCGCCCCTGGTACTAATAGGGCATTATCTACAAAGAGTACTCTTCTGCGAGGATGATATCAACTAAGCGTTGTTAGCCAGCCCTGGGCATATAGTCTTATCCCATCGGAAGGCTGCAACTGTAGTTCGAAATGATTTGTATTCATATTTCTTTGGAACAAAACTGAGAATTATTTAACTGGAAAGGATCAGTGTGCGGCAATTCTAACTTTCCTAGTTAGAAGCTGTCAATGCAATATTGGGCGCGATGATTCTACTTGTTTGCACTGGTGTATGGGATGACAGGCTATAAAACCGAAGCGACATTATTTGGGAAGTCGAAGAAACCAAAGACGACGACGTTCGAATTATACATACACGCAAGATTCGCGGCTTCAAGAAGCGCGTGCCGAAGCAAATCAAAATTCGCTACAATTCGTCGACCGGTCGTTGTCGTACGCTAAGCGTGAAAGGCGTCTATGCCGATTTTCTTAGAAAACGAATAGAAGAACTAGGTCTAACGCACGCCGAAATGGGTCAGTTGTTAGGCGTTACCGCTAGGCAAATACGATATTACTTGGTCGGCAAAAGTAACATAACGGATGACAAGCTAGAACGGCTAAAGACGCTCACGATAAAAGACGATAAAACCATTTCATCAGCCGTTTCATCCGGCGTTTCACCCTCCATTTCACAACCATTTCACCAGCATTTCACCCCAGATTCAAAAGGCGAAAATTCTAAGCACGACGCTGTGAGTGTGTGTAATAAAGAAGTAAAGAATAGTATTAAAGATATTAAAGAAGACAATGTTACGCGTAACGACGTAACGGCGAAACGTAAGAAGTCTACTATATGCTCGTTAGAGAAAAAAGTTAATATATGAGTACCGTTAATAAAGTAACTCGTCGCAACGTTGCAACGTTAAACGGCGCTACGATACACCTACAAAGCGCGTATGTAAACCGCAACAATCTCGTTTTCGCCGTTAGAGGCCTGAAACGCTAGAAAAGAATTCATTAGAACCGTAACGCTTACAGTTAAAGAAAAAACGTTGCAGCCTCAGTCAATTTAGTACCTCGCTATTGAACGATAGGCATTTGCATCATTAAGCGGCAACTGTGATGTGTTGTCGAGAGGAATGTAACATGTTTCGCGCTTCGCTTAACAATGTAACTGGCGACGCGAAACGGCCGACCAAAAATCTATTATATTCTGCGTAAGTATATAGAGACCCCTTATCGGCCTCAATCAAAAGCCGCGGAATCGCATCCTAGCAGCCGGTTACGTAGGGTAAATCTACACCGACTGGTTGCGAAAAGTTTCATACTTGAAACATACCCCACCAGCTCCTTTTTGCATCCTGTGACTGTAGGAGCATGTTTCCCTTGGTAGAGTGTGTTGGTATGCTATATACAAAGTTGAAGTAACGAGTCGCTAGTAACGCGCGACGAGCGACGGCGACAAATCTTGCTGAGGGTCGTGTCTACTTGCTGATTATCAATGCTCCAAATAATTATGTCAAATACACTAACCTGCTGGTTTTTGCCAGATAGGAAACTGATTAACATAAGTTTCCTTGTGCGACTCAGCAGACGTAGGCCATAGCTGTTTTTAATCGAGTGTGAATTTTACCGGAAATATACGTGATTTTTATGCGGATGGTATCTGACCTAGTTTGCCAAACGTTCCTCCTTGCTCACCGCAAAACTTAATTCTATAT
>Ga0209427_10004433_pt1 | contig 16238 bp, 11 predicted proteins | sample DeeMarSWOR136_30_FD_187465 | JGI IMG/M metagenome (GOLD analysis project Ga0209427, IMG submission 187465) | Marine sediment microbial communities from White Oak River estuary, North Carolina - WOR-1-36_30 (SPAdes) (version 2) | ecosystem: Environmental > Aquatic > Marine > Intertidal zone >...
CCTCATCGCGATCGTAGGCATCACCTACATCTGGATGTCCATGGAGGAGCGAGCGGGACACGCGATCCAGATCGCGAACATCGGGTTCGGAGAGACCACGACCACCATCTACGTCCAGAATATCGGCGAGGGCGTCCTCCACCTCGATTCGGTGTCTATAGACGAGGACGCCTTCATCATCACGTCGTCCAACTGCACGGTCGCCGCCGAGGCCACGACGACGCTTGAAGCGGGCCGAACCGCAGCGATCACGGTGAACCGCGGATACCACCAGAAAGTCCATGTCAAGGTGTCGTGTAGAGACGGCACCTTCTACGAAGGCGACTGGACCCCCGCGCTGTAAACGCGTAACCATAAACTATTATAACGCAAGAATGCCCTCTAGTACGTGAGGATGACGTCGCGATGAAGCTCTGGCGCACCGGCATCTCCGGCCTCGACGAGTTTCTCCAGGGCGGCCTCCCGTCCAACGTCTTCGTCCTGCTGGGGCCGCCCGGCTCAGGCATCGAGGTCTTCGCCCGCCAGATCGCCTACGCGGGCGCCAAGCAGGGCGGCGTCACCTACTGCACGGTCACGCGAAGCGCCGACGCGGTCCGCGAAGAGATGGCGGCCTACGGGTGGGACGTCCCCGCCCTGGAGGACGCGGAGGCGTGGAAGTTCCTCAGCCTCCAGCACGCCACGTCCCTGCAGGCCCTCGTCCTCGACGAAGTGAAGCAGCGTCGACGGGTCGTGGTGGACTCCCTCTCCGAGCTCCTGTTCACCCACCAACTCGAGGACGTGATCGCGGTGGTTACCGCCATGACCGCGCAGAACATGGAGGCTCAAGAACTCCACTTCCTCCTCCTCACCGAGGGCATGCAAGACCCTCAAGCAGAGACGGCGCTTCAACACTTTGCGGATGGTATCATCAGCTTTTCGCTCCGCTGGGAAGCGGAGGCCTCATCCCGACGCCTGATGTTGAAGAAGCTGCGGGGCGCCACCGTGCCGACCCGCAGCCTGCCCTACATCATTCGAAGGAACGGCTTCATGATCGAGACCGCCATCCGAATTACGTAAGCCTCCCTCTATAGGTCGAATTCATAGTCACGAGGACGAAGTCATAACCAAGAGGACGAATTCATAACCAATTTATCCCCGCGCGCCCCACCCCTAGCCAGAAACACCGATGCGTGGGACGTGATATGCAAGTTCTCAGAAACCCGAGTGACGCGGTTCACATCTACCGCGTATGGAAGGGCCATAAATTCGTCCAAATCGAGGAGACCGAACACTCCGCCATCCAACGGATCCCCCACTACTATGTCTAAGGGACAACGGTTTCGCCTCCAAGGACCCGCTCGCGAGTGTTAAGGGATGTCCCCACTACCCCGCGTAGGGATAAGAGGATAGCGGAACAGGGTTCTTGATGTATTTGAAATCAAGATTTTCAGTTCTTAAATGATAATACCTATTTTTTCTTCATATCATTCGACGGATCCATGACTACCCATCCTCTCCCCAGCAAAGCCTCGATGGGATCCCCGCACGTGAGGAGTGGAACGGGTAGATATCTTCGCCAAACACTGGAGAGTCTAACGTCTCACCGCATTGGAGTACTGCGGCTATTCCATCGACGGCCGCTGTTGGTGATCTCGTTAGTTGGCTTGGCGATCCGCCTCGTGCTCGCGCCGTTCTTCGGCCACCCCTATGATCTGCGGATCTTTCTGGCGGTGGGCTGGGCGGTGGCCCACGGCGTCAGCCCCTACAGCCAGTACGTGCTCCAGGACATCTTCCAGCACATGCCCCACCCCCATCTATACGGAACCTTCTACGGCATCGGCTACCCGCCCTCCTGGGGGCTGGTGCTGGGGGCCATGTATCACCTCGCGTCGGCCATCCATCCCCACGACCTCTACACCCTCGTCCTCGCCCTGAAGCTGCCCATCATCGCCGGCGACCTCGTGACGGCCCTGGTCATCTACAAGATCCTGGAGCAGAAGGTGACGAAGCCGACGGCGGTGAAGGCCTTCAGCCTCTACCAACTCTGCCCCTTCGCCATCGTCGTCGGCGCGGTCTGGGGCATGTTCGACGTCCTCGTCGTCCTCCTCACCCTGCTCTCCGCCTACGTCCTCCTGGACCGGCCGGCGTGGTCCCTCATCGCCCTGGCCGTCGCCGCCTCCCTGAAGCCCTACCCCATCGTGCTGGCGCCCCTGTACGCGATTGTGCTCTACCGCCAGACGCTGTCGCCGCGGCGGGCCCTCGGCTACGCCGCCGGCGTCATGGGGCTCCTCGGCCTGATCACGCTGATCCCCATGGCCCTCTTCCGCTGGCCCCTCTCGAACCTGTATCATGCCCTGGCGTCCCACATGGCCGCCACCAACCTCTACTACAATGGGGAAGCCAGCTACACCTATGGCGCGGCCAGCCCCTTCAACCTCTACAACGTGTTCAAGGTCCTGGACCCCGCCGTGACTCCGCCGTGGACACTGAACTACCTCTGGATCATCGGGATGGTCATCGTCTACTATCAGGCCCTCCGCCACCTCGCTGACCTCTCGTTCACGTCCATCGTGAACTGGTCCTTTCTGGTGAGCCTCACCTTCTTCACGACGCGGTTCTGGGTCTCGGAGCAGAACCTCATGCTCCTCTTCTCCCTCTTTCTCTTCGTCGTCCTCCTGAACACTAATCGCCCGCGGTGGCGGGAGGTCCACCTGCTCTGGATCCTGTTCTTCGCCTTCATCCTGATCCATGTCCCGGCCACCGCCTTCAACTGGATCGCCGATCCGCCGGCGTTGACTGCCGGCATCGCGCTGTATGAGGGCCCCTGCGGGCCGGTGTGCTGGGGGGTGATGAGCGCATTGACCTGCGCGTGGCTCGTGCTGCTCTGGCGCTACGCGATGCGGAGGATGATGTGGCTGTGAGGATCGTGACGCTGCTCCTGCATGATGAGCGCTTCAGCGGCTGGTCGCTGCGGGAGAAGCTGGACCGCCTCCACTTTTCGAAGCAGTACCTCCGGTTCTGTAAGAGCTTCGGCTGGGAGCCCTACCTCTACTGCTTCCACCACGCCCTCCGGGAGATGCAGGTCTATGAGCGGGAAGACCTCGGGGTGATCAAGGTCTTTCCCGTGGAGTTCCGGTTTCCCCCCTGCCTCCGCTTCGGGAACGACCACGCCCCGAAGGCGCTGCTCCGCGAACTGGTCCGCGACGCCCCCGACCTCGTCCACTTCCATCACTACTACCTCTTCGCGTTCCCCTACATCGCCCGCTTCGTGAAAACGCGGCTGACCTGCCCCCTCACCGTCCAGCTGCACGGCTACCACCAGCAATGGCGCCACCGCCTCGCGTACACGCCCAGCCTCCTCGCCCTGCGAAGGGCCGACCGGATCTTTTACAGCTATCAACCCGAGGCCGCGGTCTACCAAGCCTTCAAGGTCCTGGCGAAGGCAGTGCACGTGCCGATGCCATCCATCGATCCCCGCGTCTTCACGCCCGGGCACCAGCGGGGGGCGCCCAGGCTCTTATACGTCGGACGCGTGCCCCTCTCCCTCCGCACGTACGGGGAGAAGGCCCCCATCCTCCTCCTCTCCCTCCTGTACCGCCTCCTCCCGTACCAGGATGTCACGTTAACGCTGGTCGGCGACGGCGCGGGGCTGCCATACTGTCAACGCCTCGCAGCGAAACTCGACCTGGACGCCCACGTGGAGTTCACCGCGTACCTGCCCCACGCAGAGCTGCCGGCGAGGTATCAAGCCGCGTGGTTGACCATGGTCCCCATGGAGCTGGAGGACATCGATGGCTATTTTGACGGCGCCATCCAGGAGAGCCTGGCATGCGGCACCCCCGTCGCGGCGTTGAAGGCGTCCCCGCGGACGCCCGATGAGGGGTCCCGCGGCTTTCTGTTGCCCAAGCGCATGACGGACGCAGCGGCAGAGGTCGCCACGTTACTGGATGCGCCGGAGACCCTCGAGGCCATGGCCCGGAAGGGCGCGCGCTTCGTCCGCCGGCACTGCACCGAGGCGCGGTTGAAGGAGACCCTACGGGGTGAATGGGAGGGGGTCTTGAAGCGATGAAGCTCTCCATCATCATCTGCGCGTACAACGAGGAGCGGGGCATCCAACGCCTCCTCCACAACCTCACCCTCCAGCGACAGCCCCCCGAGGTCACGGACACCGAGATCATCGTCGTCGCCTCAGGCTGTACCGATGGCACCGTCCCCGTGGTGAAGGCATTCATGGCGGAGCACCCGGAGGTGACCTTGATCGAGGAGGCGGCGCGACGGGGCAAGGCGTCGGCCATGAACCGCGCCCTAGCGGTGGCGGCGGGCGACGTGATCGTCTCGATTCCCGCCGACGTGGTCCCCGTTGACGAGGGCCTCTACCACCTCCTCCTCCCCTTCCGAGACCCGGCGGTCACGGCAGTCAGCGGGAAGCCCATGGAGCGCCCCGAAGATCGGAGCCACGGGTTCCTAGGCCAGGTCGCGAACATCACCTACGCCTTCTGGGAGAAGCAGATGAAGACCCTGAACGACGCCGGCGTCGCGGCCCACAGCAGCGGCGAGTTCATGGCCATGCGCGCCGGCGTGGTGACGTGGATTCCGGAGGAGTGCGCAGCGGAGGACTCCTACATCTCGATCATGGCGCGGCGGAAGGGCTTCATCAAATTCGTGTCCCAAGCGGTCGCCTACAACCGCATGCCCACGAACATCCTCGACTACGTGAACCAGCGCCGGCGATGGCTCTTCGGCCACTTTCAAACCCACCGATTGACCGGCGAGTACCCCACGGTCATGGACACCCTGATCTTCCATCGCCCCCACCTCGCCCTGCGCATCATCCGCGACGTGATCCACGAAGCGCCCCAGCGACTGCTCGGGTTCTTCGCCACCGCCGTCATCGAGGCCGGCATCTACGCCTTAGCCGTCATCGACCGCGTCACGCGGCGCCAGTACGCGATCTGGCCCATCATCCAGTCCACGAAAGACAAGTAGAGACGCGACGGCCGAGGGAGACACCCGCAACGGCTAGACGGCGCGCTTGATCCAGAGATTATCGACCTCGACCAAGACGTCCACGGGCGTCCGATCACTCTCCACCACGAGGTAGACGCTCTCCAATCGGTCACCCGCGCGGATCTGCCACGCCCGATCGATGTAGCCCGTTAAATCCAACTGGTAGTGGCGCCAGACCGCGAGGGGCAGCGCGTCCACCTTGAACTCGACCACGTCCCCGAACTGGTAAATCACGTCGCCCCCCCAGCGGGTGTTGCCTTGTGGGTGCCGCTGCGTCTCGGGGCTATCGAGCACGTCCAGCTCCGTGTAGACGACGTCGCCGCTGCCCCGTTGGACCGCGCAGGCCAGGGCGATGCGGAGCCAGTCCCCGGGGGCCTCGTACTCGAAGCGGGACACCCGCACGTCGAAGTCCACCTGGATCCGGGTGTCCACGAGGGGGATCTTCACGCCGTCCACGAAGCCCGAGGTCCACCACATACCCGCGGCAACATGACCGCCCTCGCCGCTGACGGTCCGCAACGCCATGGCGACACTCTCCCCAAACGAGAGGTTCCACACCACGGCCTCCGTGAAGCCGCACGCGTGGGGGTTCCAGACGCGTCGGTCGTCAACCGCGGGGAAGGACACGTCCCCATCCACGTTGAGGACGACCCACCCGCTCCCTTCGCTGGGCGTTATCTGACGGCCTACGCTGAGGAGAGTAACCGCGAGAAACAGCACCGCCACGACGATCTTCAAGCCGCTCTGCATGCGTTAACAGCCGCGCGCTGACGGTATAAGGATTGTGGGCCTATATTTCGTAACTTACTTACGAATCGTGATTTCTGCTCTAATCGCTCTGTTCATAATCCCTTTAAATTCAGGACGACGACTTCTATCCGGGCTTCACGGAGGGGGAACATGTGATCCACCCATTACAGCGCGTCTCCAGGACCCGATGGATCCTGCTCAGCCTCATCCTGCTCGCACCCGTAGTCTCCATGCTCCTCCTCGGACAGATCACGCCCGCGCGGGGTGTGGCGGTCACGACCTACAGCGGGAGCGCGTACACCCTCGCCGAGTACCCGGCGCCCTTCATCTCCACCAACAGCTCCCTGCCCAGCACCTACGTCATCCTCCCCAGCAGCAGCCCCCACGGTCCCTGCGGCGCCGCCCACACCATGGACACCATGGGCGGCGTCGTCATCGCCTACCGCCTCGGTATTGAAAAGGAGAAGAACGGGGGGCTGGGAACCCTGAAGACGGCCATGGACGGCTACAGCTACATCTCCACGTATGACGCCCAGGCCGCCACCGTCACCATGACCGAGACCCTGAGCAACCTCATCGTCATCGGCGGCCCCGGCATCAACCAGATCACCTACTACGCCAACGAGTTACGGGACGCCGCGTGGGCTCAAGCCCTCCCCGTCCTCTACGTCAAAGACGGGGCGGGCGACGCGCTCTACGTCCAGTCCAGCGGACACGCGTACCGCATCGAGACCGATGGCGCCGGCCACGTCACCGCCGACTACGGCGTCATCCAGATCTTCCGCGACCTGAGCCGCCACGTCCTCTTGGTGTACGGCCTCGGCGGCGAAGGCACCCGCGCCGCGGCCAACGTCCTCGCGGACTTCAGCAACTGGGACCTCACCGGCATCGCGGTCATCGTGAAGTACTATGACAGTGACGGCGACGGCTACCTGGACACCACCGCCATCGTCGAAGACGTGGCCCCACCCAGCGTGACCATCGGCATCTACCACGAGGCAGCCTGCCTCACGGACGTCACCGCCATCGACTGGGGCGACATCGAAGCCGGCGCCTCCAAGACCGTCACGGTCTACGTCAAGAATCTGGGCGAGACCGCCGTCACCCTCGCCTTGGACACACAGAACTGGAGCCCCCCGGAAGCCCAGACCTATATGAGCGTCGACTGGGATTACGGTGGCGGTCTGCTCGATCCCGACGCCGTCCTCCCGGTCCAACTCATCCTCACCGTGTCCCCCGAGATAATGGACATCACCACCTTCAGCCTGGAAATCGTCATCATCAGTGAAGGCTAAAACCTGTCTTGAGACCAAGATGCGATGCGGCTATAGCTCGAACCCGACTTAAAGCCAGTTAGCTGACGAATAGGTGCAGTTTTACTAATTTTAAAAAATATGTTGTGCGGTATCATGTTTCGAAACATAGTTTCATATTGCTTTTATAGGTACGTGATGGGTAGGTTATCAAGGAGAAAGGGGTCGCTCCGAAGGCGAGACAGGGATGACCTTGAGCCAGGGGCGAACACCTTCTTTTTCCGAGCGCGCAGTTCAGGCGGGTTCTGAACCACTACAAAAGAAGGAAAAACAAGCCGCCCTATTTTTACGAAGCACCCCCATTTTTGAATAGCGGTGAACCCCTTCGCGAGCTAAAATGGAGCCGCTGCCGAGGGGCTGAGGCAGGGTTACGCTTAGGGAACTCCGACCGCGTGAGGGACCGAGCCGACCACAGCTTCTCCAACGGCATCCGCCGAAGCCGCTTAGGCTACTCGGACAGTACGCCAGGTCCATAGCCCAGCCCTAGTTGGACAGCAGGGCTTTCACGTCCAGCGCGATGGAGAGCGCGAATATCGTGAGGTAGACGAGGTGAGGAGCCATCAGCTCCAGGGGCACATAGGTGGGAAACCGGAGAAACGCCGGGAGTAAGACGGTGAGGAGGGGGGTGGAGAGCAGCAGATTGGCGCGGTCACGCCGAAAGAGGCGCCAGAGGTCGCGCGTGTAGAGCAGCACGGCCATGGAGACGAGGAAGAACCCCCACTCGAGGAGAAGGTTGATGGAACTCGTGACGTCCAGCCCGGTGCCATAGACCTGGGTGGTGAGAGGCCACAGCAGCTGGGCGCCGCCGGTGACGTAGTCCCCGAGAAAAGAGTGCTGAGCAAGGGCCAAGAAATAGGGGATCGCTTTCGTCCCAGCGAGGAGGAGAACGGGCAGAAACAGAAGAATGAAAACGATGAGGGAGTGGGTGGGGCCCCGATGCTCCACGCTCGGGATCAAGAGATCGATGTCCGGGATCACGGCAGCGAGGAACAGAAGGGACAGGTTCGGGCGGACGTTCAGAACTTTGCCTGCGACGCGCCCGATCAGGTAGCCCGCGGCTAGGTGGCCTACAGCGAACATGCATTTCTCGCCCCTGTTGGGGTGTTGTTTAGCTAGCTATAAGGCTGTCGATATCGTCCGATAGGTATCACCGGTCGTCGGGGTCGGTTCACCGACAGCATACCGGGCGATACACAGGTGAGTGACTGGGAGATCTTGAAGGGATTGAGTGGATTTGAGTGCCCGTCGTCGACGGGTTTTCTGGCGTTTCGAGGATCCGTTGGTAGCGAGCTACGGGCGTGGAGTTGGGTAGCGGCCGTGGCCGCGGGGCGGGTGAGGCCAGCCAGCTGGGCGGCGTCGGGAAAAATACCTCAGACCTGAGGTATTTTAGGGGGAACCTCGCGGCGGTCGGCGGGCGACGCTCGCTCCACCCGCTAGATCATACGCATCAGCGTGGGAACAAGATGTTTGAGGCGTAGCAGGAGCGCAGAGTACCGGATACCGCTGTCTTCGAAGTCCACGCGGTGCTACGGGCTCGGGGGCACTGTCCTTGGAAAGTGAAGCTGGCGCTGTTGGCCGTGAATGATGCGGTGATTCGTCAGGAGGTGGCGGATCTAACTCGCTAGTCGCCTGGAGTTGGTTCTCCGTACTGACAGCATACCCGTCCATGCTATGGGGGGTGGCTGATCTGGGGGTTATCCTCGTGTCTTTGTGGTGACTTTGAGCGCGTATGTGAAGATGGGGGCGGCGACGTACTTCAGAACCCCCAACCTGTTGGTGAATTGGATAAGGCTCGTCAGCTCGGAGTTGTCAACGATACGTGCGAGGGGAATGAGGGTGAGGTACGTGAACAGGTATATGACGGCGCTGAGAAGGACGGTGGGAAGGGGGGGAAGGGGCAGAACGTGGGCGGTTCCCAACGCGGGCAGCGCGGAGAGGACGGCCACCCCGTAGATACGGGCCACATTATTGTAGTCGGGGTGCGCGTGAAACCGCGTGTGCGCCACATAGGCGCCGAGGATCGTCTCCACCGACGCGGAGAGGAGGAGGGCGAGGATGAGGCCGGGGACGTCGTAGGTGTGGGTTAGCAGGGGGGCGAGAACAACGAAGACGCTGAAGTACAGCGCGGTCAGTTTGAAGGTCGTCTTCGTGTCGCCGAGGCCGTTGAAGAAGCCGCCCAGCGTGAAGCGGCCGAAGCCGACGAGAAAGAAGGGAAGAATGGAGAGGGATAAAAAGAGAGGCGCGGATTGATATGATGCCCCGTAGATCACGAGGATCAGCTGCGGGGAGAAGATGATGAGGAGGGTCGTGATGGGGAGGATGAAGAGCGCACTATATTTGGTCGCTAGGGTAAAGAAGGCTGTTGCCCGATCCCTATCATGATAGAGTTTGGAGAAGGCGGGGAGAAGCGACGTCACAACGGCGCCGGTGAGGGAGGACAGGAGGAAGACGAAGTTGAGCGCGGCCTTATAGTTCCCGATGGCCATGTCGGAGGAAAAAATCGCAAGGATCACACTTTGTAACTGAGACGATAAGCCGAAGAGGAGGCTCGAGAGGTAGAGGGGGAAGCCGTAGCGCAGCATCATCTTGAGGAGGTCGATAGAATCGCCCTCGGGCTTGCGAGAGGGAAGGGGTCGGTATACTTTGATGATGAGTAAACCGGCGCTGAAGAGGGCGGCAATCACGTAGCCGAGGACAAAGCCGGTGATGGCCCCCATCACACCGAGGCTGAGGTAAACGAGCAGGGAGGACAGGGTTGCCTTGACGAGGGCGTGGATGCCGGTGGCGATGGCACTGTAGCCTGGGTGGTCGAGGCCGACGAAGATCGCGCCCGCGGTGTTGAAGATCGTCTGAAAGAGTATGGCGAGGGAGCCCAGGCGGATGTAGACGCCGCAGTCGGGTCGGTTGATGACATAGCTGGCAAAGGAATCGGAAAAGATCAGGGCTACGCTGAAGACGAAAAGGGAGATGAGGGTCTTAAATAGGACGCCCTGGCGTACCAGGTTGGCTAGCCTGCCCTCTTCGTCTTTGACGTGAAGACTGGCGGAGAAACGGGTCAGCGCTTGATTTATTCCACAATCGACGAAGAGCAGGAGGAGGGACGGAACCGTGAAGGACAGGGTGTAGACGCCGTAGCGTTCTGCGCCCAGCAGACGGGCTACGATGAAGACCGCGATGGCGGAGATGACGAGGGAGATGGTGTTGCCCGTGGCGAGGACGAGGGTGCCCCGGGCGGAGTCCTCCGCTACGTTGCCTAGATCGACGGACATCGGTATCACGCCTTGTCAGGTAGGTGACTTCTTTCGGAACTAATTGGAGTGGGAGGATATGTAGGGTGTTAGAGATAACTGCTTGTAGAACTTTATTCCTCGCGGACTCCCATATAAAGTGCGTATGTTTAAGGGAAGACATTTTGTAAGCTGTGATCTATGTAGTGGAGGGGGTGATTTAGACAGGATGATCCTGGTTTGGGGTGAAAAAGGCGCGGTCAATTGACGTGTTGAAGCCGCTCAGTTTGGTGAAAAATGAGCTTCTTTTTGTGTATTCTTTGAGTGTGTGTGCGTTGTATTACACTTATTTATGTCAAAAAGCGCTCCCCTACCGGGTTCCGGTAACACCCGCAGATAGTTATCCGTATTTGCAAGGATTTTATAGAAGTGCCGATGATAAATCGTTGTGAGTGATTCGATGGACTTGCCGTCCATGCTCGACGCGGTTCTCGAGTTTCTGTCGTCAGATGGCGGTCCCCATTCGGTCAAAGAAGTGGCCACAGCACTAAACGTTCCCTTTGACGCGTGTGACCGCATCGCGCGGTTCCTGGTCCAATACGACTTCGCGCAGCGAGAAGACATGAAGCTGCGGATTGATCCGAAGACGCGGGCCTTCGTCGTCGCCACCGCGACGGAGCCCCTCCTCCAGGCCACGCCTACCCGCTAGACATCAACACGTCACGCCGTCATAGACGGTCGAGGCGAGTTTAGTTTATTTCGTATAGCATCCACGATGTTTGGACGAAAGGCGATCACTCCGAGTAACAGGAGCACCACGTCGAGAAGGAAGTAGTGGATGGCTCGCACACCTATTCCCCGACTCATAGCTTCACTAGTAGCTAGCTAGGATAATGTGGGCTCAGAAGAAGAGTTGAAGTCGTTCGTCTGTTGCCAGGGCGTGATAGGTGGTTTCGATGATCGTTGCGTCGTCAGAAATACTGACGCTTTCGATGGTGATGGGTTTGCCCAGGGTTTCGGCGAGGATGCAGGCGATGGCGCTGCACAGAGGACACCCGATTTTACAGATGGGGCTGTCGGTTGAGGGCTTCAAGGCCGCGCGGCAGAGGTCCTCGTAGACTGAATGCGTTATTGTTACGTGAATCAGTTTTGTTGCTGGCGGGGCAAGAGAAGCGGTGTTGTCGGGGTTCCTGTTGATAGGGCTCGAGGTTATCTGGATCTCAAAGGTCTCTGCGAGTTCAAGGTCTTCAAGGAAGAGTTTGGGGAGGACGTCTTGGAGGCGTTCTAGCGTTACTTCGGTGAAGCGGGTGCCCAATTTGGTTTCGACGAGTTTTGAGAGCGCGAGGCCTGGCGGGATGATGAGGGCAGCTTCGGGATTCGTTACGAAGGCTACATCGCCTTGCGACTGGAGGTCTTCGGGGAGCGGCAGCCTATCATTTGGGTTCCGAGGGATGTAGACTCGGGTCTCAAGAGCCGGATGGTAGTGGGAAGGCAGGTAGGTGACGTCGCCGCGGTAGTTTAGGGCAGTTAAGATCCGGCTAAGGTTTTTGAGGGATGAAACTGCGGTTGCGCCGAGGAGAGCGTGTTTGACATATCGTTCGTTCGTTACGTAGAGGAGGAGCACGCCCCAGAAGGTGAGGCCTAAACCCATGAATACCAGGACAGATGACTCAAGGAAGATCGACGATAGGAACGCAAGTAAGCCGACCGGCAGAAGAATATATCCAACACCGCCTAAGCGTGGACGTTTATCCTTCGTGAGTTTCAGCGCGAGAATAAGGCTTACAGCTGTTACCAACAGATTTATCATTAAAACGAAGAAAAAGAGTTGGAAGGCATTATCGGGGTTAAAAAACATACCCTGCGCTCCATAATCTGTTCATTTAATGAGAGTTCTGGATGACTATTTATATAAATATGATAGAGGAACACTATCTACTACAAGGTTATGCGATACCGGGCCAGTGGTTTATAAGGTGAGGGAAAAGAAGAAGCCCCATAGAAGCCCATGAAGGCGATCGTTCACATGAAGGTGAGAAGATGAGGGAAAGACGGGTCAGTTGGCCGTGGATTGTCCAAATAGCCGTAGTCGCGGTTTCTATTTGCGCCTTCTATCTCTACTGGTTCTACCTACGGGTACAACCACCGCAACCACCGTATCCATAGGACAGAAAATTAATTTGAAAATTGCACTTGTCCAAGAGACATTTAATCCCTTCTTTGGGGGGTCTCAACGAAGGGTATACGAGATTTCTAAGCGCTTAGTGAAGAGAGGCCATTTGGTTCACATCTTTACGGTGCGGCTTGACAGTCGATGGCCCGAAGAAGATTACATCGATGGGATACACGTGCATCGTTACATGAATCCTTGGTATGGTTTCATTACCTCCGTTGGCTGGCGGTCAGTAACCGACGTGATGAAATACGCTATTCTTACGCTGGCGAAACTGTCGAAACGTGTTGATTTCGATCTTTACGAAGCGAATCACTGTCCACTATTCCCGTTAATGGCTACATGGCAAATAGCGAAAGGCAAGCGAAAACCATTGACCGCTACCTTCCACGAGTGTTGGCATAACGATTGGTATAAATGGGCGCCTAATGCGTTGACTGCTGGATCCGGGATCATTTTAGAAAGAATTACAACGATGCTACCCAATATCTTAATCGCGGTAAGTCCGCTTGTCAAATCACGTTTAACTAGTCTCTTCGGAGTTCCCGAAGGGAGAATAAAGGTCATATCGAATGGCGTGGACCCAGACCCATATCCTCATACGAGGCCTATAAAGCAATTCGGAAAGATAGTCTACGTGGGCAGGCTCAACCGCCATAAGCGTGTTGATTTGCTCTTACAAGCCTACGCAGAGGTAAAGCGTCGACACCAAGATGTCTCGCTTGAAATCCTCGGGGATGGCACTGAACGCGGGTTTTTAGAAAAACTCGCTCAATCTTTAGAGCTAAGAAACGTCGTCTTCCGCGGTAAAGTGTCGGATAGGGAAGTCGTGAAGGCCTTGAAGTCGGCGTGGATCAAGGTGTTACCGAGCATCCGCGAAGGCCAAGGAATAGTCCTCTTAGAGGCGATGGCCGCGGGTACACCCTGTATTGCAGTCAAAAGTGGCGGCTGTAATGCCGTAGCGGACATCATCAAGAACAAGGAGACGGGGTTACTCGCCCGTCCAAACGTACCGTCGATTAGCAAAAAGATCAATCTACTCCTTTCAGATAACGATCTCTGGAGCCGACTTAGGGAGGAGGGGCTAGATTATGTCCAAGAACATACATGGGAAAAGATTACTGAACAATACGAAGGCCTATATAAGAAACTTATTGAAGGCTAAGTACTCAAAGATTCTTGTATGTTCGGCTCTAGGATTAATCTGTTTAATACCGTTTCTAGTCTTCTCTATTACCCTAAAAGACCATTATGCTTTTTACCCCGTTAGCGGAGATCCCGGCGAAAAATTGGCGTTAGGGTATGCGCTTTTTGAGCGCAATACCTTCATAGACTATAATCCTTGGCAGTATCCTCCTCTATCTACTGCGCTACTGTACATCGTTGCAAAATTGACCAGCGACGCGGTAGCCCTCCATTGGTTCAGCCCCCTCTTTCTCTCCGTCCTACCGATCACGATGTTCTTATTAGCAAAGTACATCACAAATAGAAATTCTGTCGCGTTTTTTGCAAGCATCCTCATTTCTACGACAGCAGTTTACTACCGTATGTATTCTTGGGGAGGATGGCCAAATCTTCTTGGATTATTTTTACTACCAGTAGAATTCCACTACATTCTCAAGTTTATGGAAGAACAAAATTTACGTCATTTTGCATTATGCTTAGCTTTTACCATTCTCATTATTTTGACTCATCACTTGACTACGATGGTTCTGATAGGAACATTAGGGCTGTATACTCTGTTTTCAGCATTAATGAGAAAAAAAATACACGTTCCTCTGCTACTACTAACGGTAACCAGCATAATGCTGATGATTTACAGGGCGTTAGTTGGAGCTAACCAATTTGTATTCTTTAACGAGGCTGCATGGTTCACACACGCGCCTAGCTGGAATGTTATATTATGGACGTTCGATGACAGGATACTAATGATACTAATGACCGCGCTGGCTGTCGTGGGTCTTAAATGCTTATGGACCGAGAAAAGGGAAACAGCCCTACTCTTAGCCTCATGGACGCTCGCACCGTACCTTTTCTGGGTTGCTTGGGGGCTAAAAATCATAGCTATCGACAACCATAGATTTCCATTATTCTCGTTACAGCCCTTACTTCTGACAATAGCCTACGCAATTCATAGCTTTGTGCGTGAAGATCACGGAAAACAGTTTCCGAATTCATCAAAAACGGTAATTACCGCGACGGTTCTCATCACAGTACTTATCTTCGGAAACATACTCACGGGCCCCATATCGTTTATTACGTGGCATTCGTCTGGAGATAGCGATGAATTCTCCACCTGCACGTGGATAAAGAACCATATTGCTGAAACGGAAGTAATTGCCACCCGCGCAGGAGTTATGAGCAGATGGGTTCAAGGATTGGCGCACAGAACCGTAATTGCCTATGCTCCTCCAGAATTTTTATATATAAAGGGACAATATGAGCAGGCTTTAGCGGCTGAGGCACTACTCACCACAAATATTCTTGTGGAGAATAGCGCATTTCGAGTTAAAGACCAGACCCCATCACTCTTTGAGAAAGTGCCTTGGGTATTTTTATATGATCAGGGGAAGTATAAGTGCTTAGGATTCTTCTGCGACTGCTTCTTAACAATAAAATATGGAATGAATCAGACGGATTCGCCGGGGTTTGGCTTTCCTTTTCAATTGTATAGCGTCAACCAAACCACTCTATCATATATGATCAGCTATGAAACACCTCATTTTCATATCACGAAAACGACCAGTCTTGCTCAAGATGACACGCTGAAAATCATGTTTACAATCGTAGAACTAAAAGAAGGTGAGATTCATTCAATCGCGTATAGATTTACTGTTCTATCAGAGATTAAGCCCGTATTAGATGAAAAAACGCTGGCTACCAACATAGGCTCGATTGAGGTCATAACGAACGCTAGCGAGATTGAATTACGGTATGCTCCAGCACGAGATCAGTACGATCTCAACATGATTTTTCAACCTCAAGGAAAAAAGGTCAACATCGAAATCATGCTTAAAGCACCTAATGTCGTAAGAATGGGAAAGCATGAATCCATATTACTAACTCAGCTAACGACGATCAACAAGTATGATGTTTCACACGTCCTCGTAGAAACGTCTGATGCTGAAGCAGTGAGGTGGTTGAACAACGAACCGGATCGCTTTAAGCTTGTTTACGAAAATCCAAAATATTTAATTTACAAGGTACTTGGGTAAAATGAATCCGCAATATGACAGATCATATTATGAGACTGCATATCCCGATGGTTATGCCTTCGATAAAATCAGAGAAGTTGTTAATATTGGCAGGTTTAGCTTACTGCTTAAAAAAACGGGGAGAAAGATTTCAAGAATTCTGGACGTGGGTTGTGGTTATGGTTATTTCTTGAAAATCTGTGATGCGTACGGGTTATCTACGTATGGCATCGATGTTTCAAAATATGCTCTGATTAAGGCGAAGCTTAACACGAAAGCCATACTAATTCAACAGTCGGTTGAAGACCCCTTTCCATTTCCCGATATGTTCTTTGATGTAGTTGTAGCCTTTGATTTCATCGACCACCTCATACATCCAGTGAAATTTCTACAGGAAACTTATAGGGTGCTTAAGCGTTCTGGCGTACTTATAATCGAATGTGAGAATTCTCATTCGTTATCGGCAACTATTTTTACCAAAAACTGGATAGGTTACGCTGATAAAACGCACATAAACCTTTTTTCGCCAAAAACACTAAAGGCCATGTTACTGAAGACGGGGTTCACGCGAATAAGGTTAGAAACGCGTGGCTTG
>Ga0209427_10004435_pt1 | contig 16237 bp, 19 predicted proteins | sample DeeMarSWOR136_30_FD_187465 | JGI IMG/M metagenome (GOLD analysis project Ga0209427, IMG submission 187465) | Marine sediment microbial communities from White Oak River estuary, North Carolina - WOR-1-36_30 (SPAdes) (version 2) | ecosystem: Environmental > Aquatic > Marine > Intertidal zone >...
AGTATCTTGTTCTTTATAGATTTTCCTTCTAGTGGATGGTTTTTTTCAATAATAACACCAGAGTTTATATCGACACCACCATAGAAACCAATGGGTTCCGTTGACACAATGGCCATTCCTTCTACTTTTCCAGGGTATATTGTTCTACCTTTCATAATTGTACCTCGATAAGTTTATTGATATTTGCAAAAACAACTTGTTGTTTGCAGAATCCTGGTAAATAATTTGCTGCTTTGCCAGAGTTTACACCTGTAGTTTTATAACCCATTTTCTCTATTGGTGAGACAACCATGCAGGTGTCAGCAACAATATGTCCACCTGCTCTTTCGATAATATCCGAGAAGCCCATTCTATCTGCAGCTTCTTTCATTACCCTTGAAGTGCATATCCAAATTGGTTTCTTTAAATGTTTGTCAATTAGTTTGTTTGCCAAAGTCGATATCTCTCTCAAGGATGCATGAGGGCAACCTAGAATCACTATATCTGGTTCCTTCCCAGAATTAAGTTTATCATATGTATCATCAAGCTCTTTTTTACCAACCTCAATTGTTTCTAAACCCTTTTTTTCTACTAAATCTGCTTCTGGTGTCAATTCCTCAATATGATATAATGCTACCGCTCCTGAAGCAGCCATTGCTGCACCAAGGGATTTCAAATGATCAGTATTTGCATTTTTTATACCGGTAAAATATGGTATTTTATTTTTAACCTGTTTACCAACTAAATATCCAAGAGCTCCAAAATCAGAATTAAAATCCAATTCAACATCAACTTTTATTTTTATATTAGGCTGTCGTTTTTCCCATAGATGCAATCCATAATTTGGTGTCACACCACAAATAGCCGCAGCAAGTGCTGAAGGACCGCCTTCCCTATTGGTTCTTGCACCAATTACAGAGTTTGAAAAAGAAACCGCAGAAGATTCAGACCATGCTATATGCTCCCTAAATCTGGGAAGATTACCAGCTAAATAAGGAGTGCAAGTCGATGTAACCACTATTCCCATGTTTTTAAATGCATTCATTATTCGGAGTTGATTTTTTGCAAATTCCTTTGGAAAACCAATTTTCTCCCAGTTTTCAAGGTCCATGCCTGCTGGATTTAGATAAGTTAGTACTTTTACTTTGGCGCCTTTTGATGCAACATCTTCTAAAAATTCTGTACCTGGATCACTGATAGATTTATATGAAACGCCTGCTACTTGAACAGATCCAACGGGGATCATTTTATCTGCGCTGTATATTTCACCTAATCTTACAAGTAGCCTAAACATTCTTTCTTCTACTTCCCCTTTATCACCATCAAGTATCTTCTCTTCTTCCTTAGTTAAATACATTTTATTAACTCCTTACAATTTTTAACTAAGATATCTATTTCATCCTTAGTTGCATCATTTATATGAATCCCACCAAGAGCTACTACTTTTTTATTATACTTCTTATAGGCTGCCTCAGCAATCGGTTGAAGTACAATATGATCATAATGTCCTTTGAATCTAATAACTTTAGGTGGTTTAGTAGGTTCATATATAACAATACCACCAATGTGTGATTTTTCTCCTCCCCCAAGTATATAAATTATATCATCAGAAAGTTTCTTTTCCTCAAGAAATACTTTGTATTTTCCCTCACCCGCGGTAATCATTTAGATCCACTTTTTTATACTTAACAACCTCATATTTACTTTTATCAACATCTGAAGGAATTGTAGCATCAAAACCGATTTTTGTGGTAAGTGTCTTTTTTCCTGGTTCGTGTTTACCTGAGGGATCAAGGGAACTTCCTGGTTGATCAGTTTTTACAATTAAATCTTTATCTCCTTGAAATCGTGTTGCGATAGCCCATTCTATTGCATTAGGATCATATATATCAACATCTTCGTCTACTATCCAAACATGTTTCATACTTTTATGCCCATTAAAAGCTGCATCAATTGCTTTTTTACCATCATCAGGCTTTTTTTTCTTTATTTGAACAATACCATGAAGCCAAGAGCCACCGCCAATAGTTACAATGACGTTTTTACAATCAGCCACCTTGCTAACCTCGTTATAAATAGTTGGTTCCTTGGGCATCCCCATAAGAATTTTATGTTCCATTCTTCCTGGTATTAATGCCTGATACATTGCATCTTTTCTATGAGTTATACAATCCACAATAAAAACAGGTTCTTGTCTTTCAAAATCTCTTGTCTCAGTTAGGTCAACAAAAGGTCCTTCTCGATCTAATTCTTTAGTAATTCTTCCTTCAATCACGATCTCTGATTCAGCTGGAACCTCAAGATCTTTTGTGAGACATTTAACCATTGGTGTTTTATCAAGTGTATTAGCAATTCGAAACTCATCAATCCCCGGTTGTGGTCCTAACGATGCAGCAATCATAACTGGGACTGAATTTCCGATACAAACAGCCATTTCTAAGTCTTCTCCAATCTTATCATAAGTGGTTCTAGTTTGCCTTTTTTTAATTAAGCGAGCAGTAAACTTGTTTTTTCCAATCTCCATTAGACGATGATAAGAAACATTTCTACCTGTTTCAGGATCCTTAATTGTTGCCACTGTCGCCGTTGCATACCTTCCTCCGTCACCGTCTAAATGATATAGCAACGGGAGCCTACTTATATCTGGTTCTCTTATGACTACCTCCTGACATGGTGCTTTGTTAACCATCTCTGGATTAGAAGGTTTACGAAGAGCTTCTACTAATTTGAATAAAAGCTTATCTTTTGTAGTTCCAAGACCTTTTGCAATAATATCACGGCTAGATGTAATACCAGCAAAAATTGGAAAATCATAACCTTTTACTTTATCAAAAATAACAGGTTGCTCATTAAGAGAGTAAATAATATTTGAAATTTCATAATTTATTGACACTTCTTTTTTTATATGGATCAATTCATTGTCTTTATCAAGCCGTAATAGGAAATCCCTAAGCAACACTCCTAGATGCCTCCTCTAGTTGCTCCAATTACTGTTTTAACGGTTTGAAATCCTTCTTTTTCAATAGCGTTTGCTACTTTTTCTTGTAATTCTTTCCCAGGAGTAAGTGCAATCATATTTCCCCCTAAACCTCCACCAGTTAATTTTGCCCCAAGAGCTCCATACTCTCGGGCAATATTAACGAGGAAATCAAGTTCACGGGACGAAACTTCGATTTGCTGTAACAGTTTATGATTCTCATTCATAAGTTTACCAATTTCTTCATAATCTTCATCTAGAAATGCCCGACGGGCCAGAAATGCAATATTACGAGCCCGGTCAAAAATATTATTATATTTATCAGGATATTTATCCTTTCTATCTCTTACGCCTGCGACGGCAGCAGCAGTATCAGCAACCTTGCCCGTATTACCCATAACAATTTCAATAGGATTTGGTAAGGTTATTTTCTCCATTACGTTGGGATTACTTTTTTCAAACCATATAAGCCCGCCAAAGGTCGATGCTGTGTTATCAATTCCTGACGGCGTCCCATGATATCCCTTTTCACCTTCAAATGCAGCCTTATTGACTTCTTCATCTGATAAATTAAGGTTAAAAAACTCAGAAAGGGCTCTTGTGATTGCAACACATGAAGCTGCACTGGCTCCAATTCCACTAGATGCATATAAACTTCCAGAAAGCTCGATTTTTACACCCGTCTTTTGCTTTTCTATTTTCAAAGCTTTTAAAATTCTATCAAGAGAATCCTTTTGCTGTGTTATTTTATCCTCTTTATATCTAGGTGTTGCATCTCGATTATCCACAATTTTTATTTCTGGATTGTTTGATGGTTCTACTCTTGCTATAGTATACTTACCAATAGCCGAAACAATTGCAGGTATATTATAGACTACAAAGTGTTCATTAAATATAATTGCTTTTCCAAAACCTATGCCCTCGCCTTTCATATCTATCACATAGACTTGAATGGATTCTTGTTGAAATACCATAATTAGTATTTGTTCTTTATGATTACGGTTTCTTTTTATTATTTTAATTTTTTTGATAAATTATTATTTTCAAATACAAGAAATAATTAATATTTTAGTCGACTTTTAAATATTTTTTTAAAAAATAGATTAAAAATATCTAGGTTTTTTAGTAGAATTTTTCATAAATGTGAAAATAGTTAAGTTCTTAATATTTTAGAATGTATATTGAATTTAATGAAAGATAGTTTAAGAACAAATGTAATTAGGAAAAGAAAGGATTTGTCTGATTCTGAATTAAAAGAAAAAAGTAATAATATAAAAAAGATAATTTTTAAAATGAAGGAGTTCAAAGAGGCGGAGACCATTCTTTTTTATATCTCATATGACAATGAAGTTGATACTCATCAGATGATAAAGGACTGCATATCTGTTGGAAAAATAGTTATTGTCCCAAGAACTGATCGTTTACGCCGAAGGATTGTATTATCAGAACTATCTAATTGGAATCATTTAGAATATGGTGAATATGGTATACTTGAACCAAAAAAGGAATTTTTACAAGAAATATCGATTGAATCGATAGATTTAATGTTTATACCTGGTATTGCATTTGACATCCATGGTAATCGAATTGGGCATGGAAAAGGCTATTATGATAGGTTGCTGAAGAATCCACATAATGCAATTCGAGTAGGTTTAGCTTTTGAACTTCAAATAGTTGACAATATCCCAGCAGAGGCTTATGATGTGAAAGTAAATAAAATTGTTACAGAAGAAAGAGTAATAATATGTAAAAATACTAAGTAACAATTTCCTTAAGCTTATTAAGTTCTATTGCTCTTTTTATCTCAATTGCTATCCTCTCGCCATAGCTTATGGAATCACCATATAAATAACCAGAATGGGGTGTAAAACGAGTTAGTGGACTACCCGGTATTCTCATTGAAACATCAAAAACTACCATTTCCTCTTTACCTTTATCAGCAGCGATTGCCCCTTGAAGTGCAAAAGGTCCAATTATTCCAGGTGGATATTCTCTTTTTGTTGTTTCAACAAATTTTTCACCAAGTGTAAAAATTTTTTCGATGATAGATTCCTTAGTTGTTGCCGCAATATGTCCGGTTTCAATTATTTTTGGTTTCAAATATTGAAGAACTTCTAATTGTTCATTAGCAGGAAGGCGTATAAGACCATCAAGATTTGTCTGTCTTCTTGTATCTGTACCCATTATCTCCAGTTCGTCATCAATAATTGAATAGAAATAATTAAAATTAATTTGTGCTCCAATAACATATTCTTCAATTACTGCTTCTGAAAGTGCATTTTTTGTTATAATTTTTTTTACAAGCATTTCATTGGATTTTTTCGTATAATCTTTATAGCTTGAGGCGTAAAAAAATGCTCTTTCATATCCTCTGATCGCCTCACTAACTTTCACTATAACTAGCCTATCAATTTCTTCTGGTGACTTAAATATTTTGGGGTATCTAATTCCTGCTTTTTCTAAAAGATAATATTGGTTCTTTGGTACATTTCTTTCTTCAAGTTTAAGCATAGAACGGGTTCCATAAATTGGAACTAAGAAATTATTCTCAATATCATTGAAATTAAAATAAACCCAGAAATAACGGTTATGGATAAAAATTGTATTTTTCTTTCTCAATTGATCCTGAATTTTTGGTTTTATAATATCCGCAAATTTGTCAAGGACTATTGTATCATCAATACAACCTTTGTGATCTCGGGTTTTGTAATATTTTGTATAAGTTTTTTCTCGGCCTTTTTGACAAACAGCTAATGTGTTAAAGCCATGTTTTTTTGCGCCACGACAAACATCCAGACCAGAGTGCCCACCTAAAACACCAATCGTCAAGTCATTTACATCATAAGTAGATACTATTTTCTGAATTTGTTCTCTACTAATCATTTAAATTCCCTTCAAGGATTATTATTTAAACTTTGGTCTATTAGATAATTTTATTGAAAGTGGTAATGACTCTTCAGGATAACCTTTTGTTTGTTTAATTACTAATTCATGTATATTTTTAATTGAATAACTTCTATTACTGTCTCCAATTTTTTCATTTCTGAATCTGGGAGAAAAATTCTTCTTTTCTTTTTCTTTTTCTCCAACGACAATAATTATTGGTATCCATTCCTTTTCAGCATCACGAATTTTGCGACTTACGCTTTCCTCACGATCATCAATATCTGATCTGATACAATGATATTCAGATATTTTGTTTAATTCTTCAACATATTTTTCACACTCAGATATGAATTCGTTATTAACAGGGATAAATCTTATTTGTGTTGGCGAAAGCCAAAGTGGAAGCATTGGTTTTTTACCAGTTTTCATTTTTATTGCTTCACGTTCAAGAAGTGCATAAACGCATCTGTCAATACTACCTGAAATACTAGTATGTAGAATATAGGGATACTGTTTTTTCCCTCGTTCATCAGCATAAGATATGTTGAATCTCTCAGCGTTTTCAACATCAATTTGAACAGTTGAAAGAGCGCTAGCTTTATCTAAGGAATCAATAACGTTGAACTCAAATTTGATAACAAAATAGAAATATCGTTCATCCCAGATTTCTATGAGGATTGGTTTACCAGCCATTTTCGCTAGTTCTACTGCAAAATCCTTGTTTTTTTCATAATATTCTTTTACAAACCTTAATGCAACTTCATTGTCAAGTTGTAAGTCATTCATCCATTTAAGTGAAGTTGAAAACTGTCTTTTAAATTCATCAGTTGATTGTACCATATCAGCGCAGAGGGTATGTAGATCAGGCATGGTAAAAGAGCGGAGACGTTTAAGTCCGCTGACTTCTCCACTTTGTTCACGTCGGAAGCTATAATGTGTAAGTTCGTACATCCGTAAGGGAAGGTTCCGATATGAAATTGTCATATTATTCATTATCATATACTGGCCAAAGCAAGCTGCAAATCTTAAAAAGAAATCTTTATTATCTGAACTAACAGTATATTGACGTGCTGGGAATTTCTTTACGTATGCACTTAATGCAGGGTGATCAAGATCATACATTATAGGGGTCTCAACTTGCATCCCACCAATATTTCTAACAATATTGTTAATATGTCTCTCTAATAAACCTTTAATCAATCGGCCTTTAGGATACCATCTGAAATTACCACTGTCACTGGCAGGTTCATAATCAACTAATTCGAGGGCTTGCATTATTTTAACATGAGCAGGCTCACCCTTTGATTTACGCGTACCTTTGCTCTCATATTCATATAAAAGATGTAGTTCATCGTGACCTTTAAAATCAAATTTTTCTGCATCAACGAGTTTACCGTCTTGTGTTAAAATAAACCATTCCGATTTTATCTCCTTTTCTTTTTCTATTGAGGGTTTCTCTTTTTCAGGAATTATCTCCCTTGAAAGCTCAGAAAGAGGATGACCTTTACATGATATTTTAAATGATTTATACCATCCAAAAGGAGATCTTTTTACATTGAAATTTCGATTTTTTAACTCATATTCAATTTCTATAAGTATGTCCTGTGCCTTTTTTGGACTTGCAAGATCGGATGATAAATGAGCGTAAGGATATAGCATGATTTTTTTTAGTTTAAGTTGTGCAGCAATTTTTTCAATTTCTTGTATAGCTTGTAAAACAGCTTGACGAGGGAATTTTTCATCTACTTTTTCGACTGCGGTAAAAGCAGTCAAAGCCTCTTCAAATCTATCATTTTTAATTTTTGTTTCTTCAGGATTTTTTATTGCTTTATCCTTAATTTCATATTCAATATAATCACTATGTATCAATAATAGTTTCATGAAATCGACCTAACAAATAAATATGTGTTCTTAAAGATAATGGATAAATCAAATTTAATGGGGGAGGCGGCGGAGGTGATTAACACCGCACGCAAAAAAATTTTTAAAGTAACTTCTGCAATCCCATCTCTCCGCCTAAAAATCAAATACGTTATTTAATATAAGAAATTTTCGGAAAAATTATTGGTTTTAAAAAATTAACTGAATTTAGCTTTCAAGTTGATTTTGTTAGGAGTGATTTTCTATCTATAATATTCATTCCAATTCAGTAATAAAAAAATAATATTATATTTTTCTACATTTATTTTTATTAAATTATTAAAAATATCTATACTAAAATTTATTTAATCCAGAAACCCTAATGCTTCTTCAATTCTACCCATTTCAATACCAGTAGTTTGATTTCCGATAATAGCACCCTTAGTGTTTGCTACAAGTCCACTTCCTACCATAGGGACGCCATGATTGACTGTTCCGATCATAACATTTACATCAAATAGTTTTTCCATTTGTTTTTTTTCCTTGTTAGTAACTTTTGGATGACACAAACACCCTTTATTTGTAACAACTGCGGCCATACCAATGGTTTTTAAAGAAGCTATGGTGCCTTTTTCAACAGCTACCCCAAGTGTCTCACTAATTTTTTCCATTGAACTATTACTCATTTCAGGATGAATAAGGGCTCCATTGTCATTAACTAATATATCATTACCAACAGCATTTATTACATCCTTGATAACAAAAATATCAAGTCCTTGATTCTCTATTATTTTTAATGTCTCTTTCTCAGCAAAATCGGTAACAATTGTTCCATGAGAGTTTAATGCTAGTAATGATCCAATAATAGTTGAGTCCGCTATGCTTATTTCTATTATTTTTACTTCTAATGCAGAAGATATCTTATTCTTTATCTTTTTTAGTAAATTTTTTTGTAAAAATACAATAGAATCATTTGCCTTACAGTAGACTCCTACGTTCGGATTTTCATTAAAATGTGTAAGTTCAAGGTGGGATATTTTTATTTCACCCCTGTTTTTCGTGCTATTTTCTTCTAGTATTTAAAATTAACCCACGAATTGTGTCAAAGAATGACAATTACATAATATGATGATGTCTTTTAAATTATTCTTCATAAATAACTGCAAAACCACCAGCACTCATCTGAATATCAATTATCTTTTTATCTTGGTTTTCTTTTAACCATTTATTGGTTTTCTTGTCAGACATGAAATATAATACTTGTTTCATTTCTATTCCTACCTTACATATTTAAATATTGGTTATAGTATTTAAAAGCTGTTCTCTTTACGGATAAACATTTATATCAGATGTGTATTATAAATAATATAGAAAGATATGAAAAATATGAAAAAGAAAATCCTGATAGGTTGTATTTTATCGATTATAATAATTTTATTACCTGCTTCTAGTGCTTTTAACCAAAGTGTAAATCATAAGAATCTAGATAAAATTAAATATTTAGTTATTGGTTTTTTCCCTGATATAAGGGGCGATTGGTGTGTTTATTATATTATACCTGGAATAATTTGGGCACAGGTCCGTCATGATCAATTAATAATTATTTGGTTAGGCACATTTATTATAGTTGGAATTACAGGTGAGCGCCCCAACTACGGGTTCGGAAAAATCCCATAAGAACTTGATTTCCTTAAGGACTTAGTTATACTGAAATAGAAAGGAATCTATAAAGTTTAAAAATTCAGCCTTTCTTTTTTGCTGTAGATTTTTTTTCCTTTTTTGTAGTTTTTGGTTTTTTCTCTTTTTTCTTTTTACCCTTTTTTTCTTTGCTCTTAAAAGCTTTCTGTTTATCTATTTCTTTTACTGATTTTTCTTTCTTTTTTTTCTTATCTGCAGTTTTTTCTGGCTTTGGTTCTTTCTTTTTCTTTATTTTTACTTCTCCATCGACCGTTGGTGTGATCTCATAATCTTCAGCTCCAGCAGTAGCTTCTGCTCCTGGTGCTTCTGCTTCTTCTCGTCTAAGTATTGGGATTTTTTTCTCTTTTTCTTCCTTTAGGATTTCACGTCTTGATTTTTTCTCCCCTATTTCAGGCAACGTTACTTCTACAATACCATCTTCAAATTTAACAGCTCTAACACGTATTTTATTTGGTATTTTGTATTTTCCTTGAGACCATAACTCCTTGTTGATTGAATCATCTATCCAAATATCTTCTTTATCAACTTTCATATGTCGGTTAAGAAAACTACGAACATGTTTAACTGCCCTAGGGGCAGCCCTTGAGGATCTTCCAATTTTTGCTTTCCTAAGTGGCACTACGTAAATTCTTTCAATTTCTTTGCTTGAATCTTTTTCAGCCATGACAATCACCCTTTCTTTAGTTTATTCCTTCTCCAATTCCGTGTTTTTGGATGCCTTGTAAAACGTCTGCTAGTACGAATCATGACCCATGCTGGTACTCTTCTATTACTTTTTGTAGCCTTAAGCAATCGGAGTTTTTTACCCAATGGTTTATTAGTTGACATTTATAAACCTCTTCGTTTAATTTTTATATCTCTTTTCTTGGGAATCATCTTTTGAAGTAGACCTTGTAACTGTTCATCATTTATTTTATTTGTGAGGTTGCCAGATTGAGCGTATAATATAAGTTGGTTTTCAATATTTTCTGCAATTTCTGGACGGGCAACTTTAATTCTTCCCAATCTTTCTCTTGCTTCATAGGTAAGAATTTTTCTAAGAATTAACTTTTTTTGTTCTTCTAATTCTTCAATTTTAGACTCTTCTTCAGATGCTTGCTGAGAGAACATTTGTTGTTGTTGAAGTTCCATTAATTTCTTTTTTCTTATTTTTTCTAACTCATCATCCATAAATACAAAGCCTCGGGACACCTATATTATGCCCTTTAATATTTAATATTTTTTTAATTCTGGATAATATTCTATTAGTTCCTTTTTAACCTCAGATGCCGTATTATCCAAAAATGACCTTCCTTTTGGCGTTAAAATACGACCTTTACCCCTAAGCTTTGCAACAAAACCAGCTTTTTCTAATTGAAGTAATGCATTTCTTATAATTGATCCACTTCCACCTCTAGCTTTATATGGTCTTGATCCCCTGTCACGTTTTCCACCATATTCGCTTCTTAAACGTTCAATACCAATATTATTTTTAATATAAATTTTACGAAGAATCGATGCGCATCTTCTATACCACCAGTCTTTATTTTCCGGAGGATTTTCCCTTGAAACACCTGTTCTTATAAAAATACTCCATTCAGGAGGGATAACATCTTTTTCTTTTTGCAATTTTTTGGATAACGCTTCTATTAAATTTTCAGCAGGTATATCAAATGCTGTTGTCATATCAATTCTCTTCCAGTAGATATAATTTGGAAGTCGGTAATAAGCCATAGGTTATTTAAGTATATTGTTAATCCCTCCTAAAATACATTCATATAAAATTATTAATTTTAACTTCGATTATGTAAATGTAGTAATATCTTTAAAAGGGTAATCTAGAATATTTTTTACAATTATTGCAATATGTTATAATTTTTCTTCTTTGGATTCTGACTCTACAATTATCACCAGGAAGAAGGTAACAATAACAATGTTTACAAAATCTACGTTTATATATTTTAGGAATAGGTACTAAATATCGCATTGAAAGTTTTCTTGCTAAAAACACATATCTATCTGAAAGCGATAATCTATTACTTAACGCGTATTCTTCAGCAAGTATAAACAATCTTTTAATTCGGGCTTTTGCTATACTTTTTTGTTTCTTTTTATTTTTAGAATTCCCTCGTGACATATTATTATAACCTAAAGCTAAATATACGTTATAAAATTGTAGTTTAAAAACCAATTTTCTTCAAAAATTGCTGTTTATTAAAAAAAGAAAGAAGAAATGGGTTTATTTCTTCTTTAAATATGGAAGACCTGTTCTCTTATTTACACCTACACTGTACCCACTTGGTAATTCACATGGACTTCCACTTTTTGGTGTCCTCTTACTAAAGAAATAGATTGTTTGCCTTCTCCCACCTTTCAAGGTTACATCTCGTGTATATAATGTCCATCCTTCATGTGTGTATGCCATAAAACACCTCCTTATAAGGAATATGCATAATGCGAATTTAAATCTTTCCTTATTTTTTCCTTATTTTTTGGATTTATTCATTAAATTAAAAAATTGACAATACAATATTTCGAACATTTTAGTAATTGAAAAAGTAAATTTTAAGTTATTATTCATAAATCCGAATGAAATAAAAAAAGCTGGTAGTTGTCGCCCCAGCAAATGTATGTATTTTTGGTTTTAAACTCTTTCGAATTTATCAAATAAGGAATAATTTTTTGTATTCCTATACAATCAATGGGTTGAAAAATATGTCAAAAGGACAATTAATATTTATTGGGCTGGGTCTATATGACGAAAATGATATCTCATTAAGAGGATTAAAGGAATTAGAGAATTGTGAAAAAGTATTTGCCGAATTCTATACCTCAAAGCTAGTTGGTTTAAACAGAAATTCTTTTGAAAAAAAAATTGGCAAAGAAATAGAGGTTTTGTCGCGGGAGGAAAGTGAGAGGGGGGACAAAATATTAAAATATGCATTAAAAGGAAAAGTTGGTTTTTTGACATGCGGAGATCCAATGATTGCCACAACCCATGTTAATTTAAGATTGCATGCAATTAAAAAAGATGTTAACACCAAGATTATCCATAGTGGAAGTATTGTAACAGCTGTACCTGGATTGCTAGGTTTACAAAACTATAAGTTTGGAAGAACAACAACACTAGCATTTCCCGAAAAAGATTATTTTCCAACTAGTCCTTATCTAGTAATAAAAAGAAATAAGGAAATAGGGCTACATACTCTTGTACTTCTGGATATACAATCAGATAAAGATATATACATGAATGCAAATGAAGGTATGAAACTCCTTCTGAAAATGGAGGAAAAGGTAAAAGAAAATATAATAACCGAAGATAGAGTAATATGTGTCGTTGGTCAAGCAGGTTCAGATAAGCCTATTTTAAAAGCTAACATGATTAAGTTTTTACTGGATAAAAATTTCGGGCCACCACTTCACACTCTAGTAATACCTGGACCCCTTCATTTTATGGAAGTTGAAGCATTAGAAATTTGTGCTGGTCTGCCTAGAGAGATTAGTAAAAAATTACAAAAACTATAATAACCCTAGATATTATTCCTCACCAAAAGGGGTATGGATGGTGCAAAAAGGCGATTCTGTTGGTATTATATATGGAGACGTTGGTTCAACTGAATTTAATTTTACCGTTGACGGCCAAAATATCCGTAAGTTTGATTATGTAGCAGCACCTCATAAGGAGGGTTATGTATTAGCTCAAGTTATGGATATCAAGAGATATTCAGATTTAAAATTCCAAGATGCTGTTACATTAAAAAGTAATGATGAACTACCAATTATCAAAAGCAGTGTTTCTGCTTATGCGGATGTTATCGGATATAGAGATAAAAGAGGACTTCTTCAAACACCACGAACTCCCTTTGAAACAGGAAGTAGAATAATACCTGCAAATGGGGATCTTATAAAGCATGTCCTAGGTTTATACTCAGAGAAGCAGAATGGTGCATACATGGGCATACTAAAAGGACTTAATTTACCAGTATATTTGAATATTGACTCCCTTGTACAAAAACATATTTGTATTCTGGCAAAAACTGGTGGCGGTAAAAGCTATGCATGCGGAGTTTTGATAGAGGAACTACTCAAGAAAAAAATTCCGATGGTGGTAATTGATACTCATGGAGAATATATTTCACTTACCAAACCAAATAAAGACAAGAAAGATCAAAAAAATATGGATAAATTCAAAATCAAATCAAGACAATATTCAAGTCAAATTTCTGGATATTCACCACTTGGAAGCAGAGGAGATATTAATCATTTAACATTAAGTGGTTTGAATCTTGAAGCGCGGGAGATTATTGATCTTCTTCATGCTAAGCTATCGGGTCCACAGATAGGAGTTTTATATCAATCTATAAAAGAATTGAAAGAATTCAAACAGACCTACAATATTAGAGATATTATTGAAGCTGTTTCTAGGAGCAAAAGTAATGCAAGGTGGAATGTCATTGCATCACTTGAATCTCTTGATTCAATTGGTGTTTTCTCTGAAAAAGGAACGCAAACTTCAGATCTTGTAAAAAAGGGAAAATGTTCAATCATTAACATGAAAGGTGTTCCACCTGATATACAAGACGTTGTAGTTGCACGTTTGACAAAACAATTATTTGATGATCGTAAAACAGGAAAACTCCCACCATTTCTTTTGATAGTGGAAGAAGCACATAATTACTGCCCCGAACGCGGATTTGGGACTTCTGTATCATCAAATATATTGAGGACTGTCGCATCTGAGGGAAGGAAATTTGGTATGGGATTGTGCGTTGTAAGTCAGCGTCCTGCAAAAATTGATAAGAATATCATTTCACAATGTAACACTAATATTATTCTTAAAGTTACAAATCCTAATGATTTAAAAGCTATAATTCAGTCAGTTGAAGGTTTAACAAGTCAAACATATAACGAGATACAGAGACTTCCAATAGGAGTTGCTCTGATATCTGGAGCATCTATACAAATACCTATAATGGTTGAGATAAGGACTAGAGAAACAAGTCACGGTGGAAAATCCGTAACAATTTTCAAAGACGGTGAACCAACAGATTTTAGGCCAAATATACCAAAAATGCCCGCTCCTCCATCATATCAAAAAGAAAATATTAAACCAATTCAAAGTCCTGAGCCTGCTAATCAAACCAGTAGTTTTACACAAAAAGCGTTGATGGTAAATAGAGTAGCTAAAAGACTTGGATGGATTAATTCAGATGACCCTGAAGAAACAATAAAATATTTAACAGAAGAAGCAGAAAAAATGAAGGAAAATGTTTATAAATATCTCGATTCGTTGGCAAATCTTGGTAAGAAATTTTGCCATGAGGAAAATCCTGAATGTATTCGATGCCCAATGAATACTGGTTGTAAATATCGGAATTCTAGGCCAAAAAAACAAAGTCTATTTAAAAGATTGTAAATGATTGTATGATTAGTAAAATTACTTTTTTTATAATTATAAACCTGTTGATACTGTCTACAATATCAGGATGTATAGATATTTTTCAAGATATTCCTACAATATATGAATCAACTCCTACAAGAATTAGTTACGATATTAAATACGGTTATCAGGTGGATTGTATTGGTATAGGAAATCATGAAATAAGTTATAGATGTTTTATTCCTGAATCTATTAAAACTAAATCTTATAGTTTATTATACAATTATAACTACAACCTGATAACAACTGAAAATAACAATTATATTTACTGGAATATATCAGGGGAAAACGATGCCATATACGAGCTAGGTATCTCAGCAAGTATTGAATCAGAAAGTAATCTTTTTTCAGATTTGAATGGAAAAGACGCATTGACAATAGAAGAAATCATTAATTTTTATCCAGAGACAGCGGAAAAGTTTACGCAAGAGCAATCTAATGAAGATAAAATTCTGATTGATCCTTATAATTCTAATATTAGATTAGTTGCCAATAATATAATAAATCAATCTAAGACGAACAATTCACTTCTTATTGCAAAATCGCTTTTTATTTGGCTGAAAGAAAATACTGCTTATCAGGTACATGATGGTCAGGGAGATGTTCAACCGGCTATTGTAACTTTACAAAAACAGACTGGAGACTGTGATGATCTTTCGTTTCTATATATATCTTTATGTAGGGCAGCAGGAATCCCTGCTAGATTTGTTCGAGGATATTTAATAAAAAAAGAAGGGGAAAATGTAGTAGCTACTGCTCATGCTTGGGCAGAAGTATTTGTTGGTAACACTTTTGGAAATAAAGGATGGACAACTGTTGAGTGTGCGTGCTGCACTACCTCAATACAAGCAGATATTAATCAGAACTTTGGAGTTGAAGATGCTTTTCATTTAAGATTATTTATTGATGATGGAAGTAACGAATCTATTAATATTTCTCTCTCCGGTATACATGTACAATATTACGATAAAATTAACATTGAGCTTGAATCATTTGCTATTGTTGAAAATTATATTGAATTACAATCAAACCAACTAGTTATTACAAAAGATAATAAAAGATATTATCGGTAACTAAATCAATATTGTTTTAATATAATATTTTAAGTACGTGGTTGATAAAAAAAATATTGGCCGATAGAGTTACTTTATATCTCCTTAAATTTCATTTTATTCCACCGGGAATAATTCCAACAATGTATGTTGTTAAGCCTAAAGGGCCAATGTCATATTTTCTTAACAACAAGCTGTGTTTAAAGGATATTCTTTGAAGTTTTATTACTCCAGAGACTCTTGTAAGACCTGAAAATTCTGTAAAGCGAAGTCTTATTGCTCTACCATGATACGTGTTTCCTACTCTTCTGAGGTTAAAAACTGTGCCTCTGACAAGTGTGCGTTTAAATGGGGATTTCATTTGTT
>Ga0209427_10004436_pt1 | contig 16236 bp, 15 predicted proteins | sample DeeMarSWOR136_30_FD_187465 | JGI IMG/M metagenome (GOLD analysis project Ga0209427, IMG submission 187465) | Marine sediment microbial communities from White Oak River estuary, North Carolina - WOR-1-36_30 (SPAdes) (version 2) | ecosystem: Environmental > Aquatic > Marine > Intertidal zone >...
TAAATAATAGTTAGTACAATAAGGCTATGACTATAGTACCATTTTACAGCGCAGAATCTGGGTTGTCAATACCCTGTACCCGTGAGCTGATTATGTTTTTTGGCTATTAACCCTTGGCAACCTGGCAAAGCTGCGATTTGTGGGGGGCGGACCCTGAGATTGGGTCGAGGTTTTGGTCATCGACATTGAAGGTGCATGTCTACCATAGAGGCATTCTTAGTGCGATGCGGGTCAACTTACTTTTATACACCATTTGCCCAAAATTTACAGGAGCCATTAGCGTTCAACCTGTTTAATCTGATAGCGCAACTTACCCGCTGGTGCTGTCACCTCCACTACCTCTCCCTGGCCTCGACCAATAACGGCTTTACCTATAGGAGAGACACTGGAAAGCTTGCCTATGGTTGGGTCGACCTCTCTGGGGTAGACTATTATATAGCGTAGCTCTTCTCCGGAAGCCAAATCACACAAGACGATACTATCGCCAACATTAACCTTGGGTGTTTGCTCTTGTTTCTCGCCAATAACTACCGCTGACTTCAAGGCTTCTTCTAGTTCTTTGATTCGTCCCTCTAATTGCCCACGTTGCTCCTTGGCTGCATCTAGGGGGGCATTTTCACGGAAGTCCTTATCTGCCGCTGCTCTACGCATTTCATCAATAGCCTGAGGGCGCTTGCTCCTAAGGAGAGCAAGCTCGGCTTCCAGCTCAGCATATCCCTGCTGCGTTAAAGAGATAGTCTCTAGAGAGCCTTGCTTGACTGAAGGTTGCAATCTGGTTTTACCCTTCTTAGTTTTAAGGTGAACTGCCAGATTGGTGTTACTCCAGCCTTTCTTCTTAGCATAAACCAAGAAGGCTCGTATTAGCCCAAGCTTTTTTACGTAATCAGTATCTGATAATGATAAACGCTCAGCGTAGTTAGCTACTTCAGGGGCGGTAAGTCCAGCAAAAGGTCGCTCCCAGCCATACCAGCGAACAAATCTATATACCGCTTGCTGGCTGTTTTCTCTTTCCTTGGGTGGTAGGTTAGCTAGAAAACGACTAGCTGCCTCACTTAGGCTTGGGTTCTGCTTACTGCTACTCACCTAGGACACCTCCGTCTTTCCCCTTGGGTGAAAGGGAATCTTCATCATCTCTAATGCCTTGGACACTACCCTGTGCCCCAACAACCTTAACACCACCTCGCCGTGCCAGTCAAAGGATAAATCCTCTGCTTTAAGCAAGGCCTCATCAATACCATTGGATTTTATTATATCAAACATCCTATCAATCTGCTTGTCACTAAGGTGCTCGTAAAATTTTCGAGCCCAGTATTCTATCCTTAGCTCCTGCCCCAGCTTTTTCTTCCACTCTCGTTGATAGTTAGCCAGCTTCCTGGCTGACAGGTCGTCGCTTTCCAGCGCCGAGTGCAAGGTGTTAGCTGCCATATTAGCGCACAGCAGACCATAGTAGATACCACCACCGGTAGTTGGCTTGACCTGCCCGGCGGCATCTCCTACCGCCAGTAGTCGTTTACTGTAGGTTCTAGGCAGTGGTTTTAGTGGAATCCCACCATAGCTCAGCTCAGCCTCAGCCGAGGCTATTTTCCCTTGAACCACTAGGGATGACATTAACTTCCTGAGATAAAGTCCCGAGCTACGGCGTGACAGCAGCCCCACTAGAGCCCTGTTTGATGAGGTTGGCACCAGCCAGGCAAAGAAACCGGGAGCAATCTCCTGACCAAAATAGACCTCTACCTCTTCTACTCCACTCGTTTCCACCTCAGCCTGGGCTCCCATAACAAAGTCGCCAATCTTACCCAAGCCTAACCCTTCACTAAGTCTTGAACCAAAGCCAGTGGCGATAATCACTGCTCTTGCCGCAAGGTTTAACCTTTCCCCACGACAAGTTGCCTCAACTCCAACCCTATTGTCTCCGGTCTCTATATTGCTTACCCGACAATTTAATATATATTCTGCCCCGTTACCCTGAGCTCTACTAGCCATAGCCTTATCAAAGGCGGTACGGTCTATAATATAGGCCTGGGTTTCTTGCCGCCATAGTCTGAGTAGCCTCCCTGAAGGCGAAAATAATCTGGCACCATTTGCTTGCCGTAAAATAACGTTATCATCAACGGCAAAAGAGCTAACACACTCCTGACCAATAATACCGGTGCAACAAACTTGCTCTCCCAGCCTTTGCTTCTGCTCCAGCACCACCACCCTATACCCTGCTCCAGCCAGCTTATAAGCTATATAGCTTCCCACCGGTCCACCACCTATAACTATCGCGTCATACAATCCTAATGCTCCAGCCTAGGGGATATAACTCAATGCCACCTTATAGAAAGGGTGTTTATCAACCTCAGCCCCGTCAATTTTCCCTTGATACGCGACATCTCACGAGCCGGCCGAGGTAATAGAAAAATATAGGTATAATAGTAACAGCAATAATAATCAGGGCAGAGTTGAATCCAGTAATCCTAACCCCGAGCATCATATGCAGGAAAAGGACACTAAGTATCACCACAGCAATGGATAGACCGAAGGAAAGCGCAATTCTTTCGATGGCATTTATCTGCCTGAAGAAAACGAGTGTCCAGGCGAAGCCGGGCAGGAAGAAGACCAATATTACCCCCAGTATCGCCCTGATAATGGGTAAGCGCTCAAGGAGGGGGAAAATAACCCCTGATAGCTCTCTAAGGGGAGAGAGCCAATCCACGGCTTAACATCCCCTCTAATATTCGTTTGAAAGATATATAACTTTGCCCAATATTCATACAATGCCTGAAGCTGATTCTCTGCCCGTAATGGCATTAGCACAATTGTGTCTTATGAAAGAAGGTCAAGTAAACCTGTAAGCCGAGTTCTGTACTCTGACCAACCAGAGAGGGTAAGTCAGAGTGGTGACCATCTATCTAGCCCTGATGTTGCCATCAGGGTCAAGCGACCAACCCGGGGACTAGGCCGGGCGTCCTTTTGTCCCTCTATTTGGTCTTGCTCCGGATGGGGTTTACCCAGCCGACTGGTCACCCAGCCGCTGGTGAGCTCTTACCCCACCATTTCACCCTTGCCCGCACCGGCGGCAAACTTATTTTTGACTTCACCTCGGCATTGGTAAGCCGGTCGTTGGCGGTATGTTTCTGTGGCACTTTCCGTAGGGTCACCCCTCCTGGGTATTACCCAGCATCCTGCCCGGTGGAGCTCGGACTTTCCTCCGTGATAGTTAATGCACTATCAAGGCGGTCACCCGGTTTACTTGACCCTCTTACTTACACTCTAGTATAGAAAGTATTATAAGTCAACCCAAATGCGGCTAAACATTATATAGACTTGAGCCCGCCACTAGTATATGATAAGATAAACGTGGAGGCTTAATGTCATTGCCTGAATTGGATCCTTCATCAGCAACCTTGGCGGATAATAAGAAAGCCGAGGTTTTTTTGTCATCAGCCGAAGCTAAACCATTGTCCTTAAAAGAAATGAAGACTATAGCTAAAAGGCTGCGCCGTCACATCATCACTATGACGGGAAAGGCAGGTAGTGGTCACCCCGGTGGCTCCCTGTCAGCGGTGGAGATTATTACTGCCCTTTACTTTAAGCTACTGCGACATAAGCCATCAGACCCTCAGTGGGCAGAAAGGGACAGGTTCATCCTGAGTAAGGGACACGCTGCCCCTCTACTCTACGCTGCTCTGGCAGAGTGTGGTTACTTCCCGGTAGATGAGCTATCAACTTTAAGACAACTGGATAGTCGCCTTCAGGGTCACACTGACCGGACGCTCACCCCAGGGGTGGAGATGTCAGCCGGTGCTCTGGGACAGGGACTATCGTTTGCCATTGGCATAGCTCTGTCTGGTCGCCTCAACTCGCAGAAGCACAGGGTGTATGTGCTATTGGGGGATGGTGAGTGTGACGAAGGGCAGGTGTGGGAAGGGGCAATGGCAGCCGCCCACTTTAAGTTGGACAACCTAGTGGCTATTGTAGACAACAATGGGCTGCAGATTGATGGCTGGAATCGTGATGTTATGAACCTTGACCCCTTTAGTGAAAAATGGCGGGCCTTTGGCTGGCGGGTTATTGAGGTTGATGGTCATGACCTCAGCCAGCTTATTGATGCTTTTAAACAGGCGAAGCAGGTGAAGGGACAACCTACCGTCATTATTGCCCACACTATCAAGGGCAAAGGGGTCAGCTTTATGGAGAATAAGGCTGATTTTCATGGCAAAGCTCCCAATGCTGCTGAAGTGGAGATAGCGTTAAAGGAACTGGAGTAGGAATGCCCCAAGAAATTTCCCTGAGAGAAACCTACGGTAAAACCTTGGTTGAACTGGGTAAGGAAAACCCAAATATTGTGGTGCTGGATGCCGACCTGTCCCGGTCAACGATGACCCAATTTTTTGCCAGTGAGTTTCCCCACCGTTTTTTTGACTGCGGTATTGCCGAGCAGAATATGGTGGGTATTGCCGCCGGGCTGGCAGCTTCAAGTAAGATTCCCTTTGCCAGCACCTTTGCTGTTTTTGCTCCTGGTCGTTGCTTTGACCAGATCCGTATGTCTATTGCTCAGCCCCGACTCAATGTTAAACTCGTTTCTACCCATGGCGGTATCAGCGTTGGCGAGGATGGCACCTCACACCAGTCTGTTGAAGACCTGGCTCTGATTTGCTCCTTGCCTGGCTTTACCGTTATTGTCCCCGCCGATGCTATTGAAACTGTCCAGGCATTAAGGGTGGCTGCCGCCACTTACGGACCCTTTTATATCAGGATATGCCGTCCCAAGGTACCACTGGTCTATTCTGAGGACTACCGCTTTAATCTGGGTAAGGCAGTAACTATGAGACAGGGTAAGGATGTTACCGTTATAGCTATAGGCATTATGGTGGCGGCTGCCCTTGAAGCTGCTGGAAACCTTGAGCAGAAAGGCATAGACTGTCACGTATTGAACATGCCTACCCTCAAGCCTATTGACGAGGTGGCGATTATTAAGGCTGCTGCTGAGACCGGGGCTATTGTTACTGCTGAGGAGCACCTGGAGCATGGTGGGCTGGGAAGTGCGGTAGCCCGGGTGCTTGCCCGACACCACCCGGTGCCAATTGAGTTTATCGCTATTAAGGATACCTATGCCAAATCAGGTAAGCCTGCTGAGCTTCTACAACGATACGGTTTAACGGCTAAGGACATTGAGCAGGCGGTTCAAGCGGTGGTAAAAAAGAAGGGATAGGCTAAGCACTGCTTGTCCTTGAGGTATCAACCACTTGCCTGGCAGATGAAGAAGTTAATAAAAGATTATTGACGTAGCTCGTCTAATAGCTGTTGCGCCCGCTCCACGATAGCAGGGTCATCTGATAACTCAATAACCTTCTCGAAGTCACTTACCGCTTTGGTCACTTCACCCTCAATAGCGTAGGCAAGACCCCGACATAAGTAGGCCAGGGCAAACTCTGAGTCAATGTTAATTGCCTTATCAAAATCAGCTATAGCCTGGTCAAGGTCGCCTTTCTCATCGTAGTCGAGCCCCCGATTTAGGTAAGCCCAGGCATAGTCTGGGTCAAGGTTAATTGCCTTATCAAAATCAGCTATAGCCTGGTCAAGATCTCCTTTACCGTGGTAGGCAAGTCCTCGACAGTAGTAACTTGGGGCAAACTCTGGGTCAAGCTCAATCGCCTTACTATACTCGATTATAGCTTCATCCCACTGTTCATTGTCAGCATAGGCACCCCCCTGCTCCAAGTGCTCCATCACTGGACTTACACATCCCAAAATAAGCAGGGATACGCAGATAATAAGTGGAATAATCTTTATTTTGTTTCTCATATGTGCCCTTTTTTAATCACCGTTGTCCTCTACACCAGCACTATAATTATGTTATTCTCGAGTCTTTTTCATATGTTGGGGACTTCAATATAGCCCTGTTTTGGGAGCTTGTCAATACCCAAATTAGTCCGTGCGGAATGTGGTTGGAGATTTTTGGGGAGGGGGTGGGGGGGCTTCATTGCTCCCCAACCAAATCCCCATAAGATAAACTGGGTTTGTGTGGCTGTTAGACTGTTGACATAGTTGTAAGGAGTGCTTTATTGTTTAGTGTTTAGTGGCAAAGATGAGGAAAGTTGATAATACCGGTAAAAATATTATATGGAGGTGTTACATTGGAATTGATATCTAGTTTTAATAAATGTATTAACGAGCAGTTAGGTCTGACGACTCTGCCGATAGCGGTTAAGTTATTGGAGCAAGGAGATAGTATACCTAATGAAGTGGGAAGGCCGTTACGCGACCTTGGTGAGCCAGTCACACCATGTGGAGGATGGAACTTAGCTAGGCACCTGAATCTTCCCATAGTCATGTTAGAGGAAGATTTTTCAACTAGGTGTCCTACGGGCTTATTTGTCTTCGGGATTTTAGAACCAATAAAACAATGGATTGAAGGCGACCTAGCCTATGGAATATACGCAAGTTCAAGAGAAGCGGCAGCTAATATGGAAAAAAATGTATTCCGGCTTCCGGTCGGCAAATATAAGGGGGTGGCTTTTGCACCTTTGGGGAAAGAGTATTTTGTTCCTGACCTTGTTATGATATATTGCAACTCCAAACAGGCGATGCTTTTAACGACAGCAGTGGCATGGGCAAATGGGGAGGCTTTGAAAGTTACCATAGCGGCGAGGAATGTGTGCTCTGATGGCATCGTTCAACCATTTCAAATTGGACGGCCTGTTGTGGCAATACCCTGTGGCGGAGACAGGGAATACGGTGGAACTCAAGACACTGAGATAGTGTTCACTACACCCTTGGATAGATTGGAAGGAATAATCAATGGTCTTGAACTCTCTGAGAGAGCAATTACAATTGGAAATCTCGGGGAAAAGCCTAAATTAATAAAACAGTATGAAGAAATGGGTATGATATTGGATGAAAAACTAGGCAGGAAAACTACTGATAAAAAAATCTAGCGTTAAATCCCTACACAAGTCAGACATTGTCATCAAGACGATTTTGAAACCCACCATGGATAATGATAATAACGGAGTTGCTGTTGCTGAGTAGATACCATCCTCTGAGCACTACTCCATCATCATGACCTGTAAAAGAGACATGCTTCCACTTAGTATCTAGGCTTGACTATCTCGCCGGTAGTACTGACCGAGAGGCGCTGGATGAAAAACAAGCCGTTACGCAACTTTTGCTAGACCGAGTAACAGTAAATGGGGAGAGTAAGGTCACCATTAACTTTGCTATACCAGAACCTACGATGGTTGTCGTATCTCCAGACGCCTTGTTCTGAGAAAATGGGTGAAGCCCACTAGGCAGGGCAGGGCAATGGAGTAACCGATAAGCAGTCCGGGAAATCCCAGCCACCAACATAATAGCGGCAGCGGGATAAACAAAACAGCGCTGGCTAGCATTACGTTTTTTCTGACAAGCAGGGTTATTACGGTTGCAATGCCTGTGATTAGCATGGGCTGAGTTACTAGGGTTAGCAGCACGCCAATGGTGGTGCTCTCCCCCCGGCCTCCCCTGAAGCCAAGAAACACCGGCCAGTTATGACCGGCGACTGCGGCTACTCCGGTGAGCAGGACTACTACCTGGGGGCTATCGGCTACCTGGGCGATAAAAATAGCCAGGGCTCCCTTACCGGCATCAATAATGCCTACTGCCACTCCTACCTTAGCCCCAAGCTCACGAAAGGTATTGGCGGCGCCCATATTGGCATCACCCATCTGCCGTATGTCTCTGCCTTTGAGCAGATGCCCGGCAATATAGGCAGTGGGGATTGAACCCAGAAAGTACCCCACTAATACTATTAGCCAGGGCATATCTTTTCTCCCGCTGGTGCCGGGGGCGGGACTCGAACCCACAAGGATTGCTCCGGCGGATTTTAAGTCCGCTGCGTCTGCCAATTCCGCCACCCCGGCTAAAGCTAAATTTTAGAAATTACCTCCTGTTTTTTGGAATTTTGGCGATAATTTGGCGATGTAATTTTATTTTTTACCCCATTTATGCCCGCGGGTAGTACTTCATCTAGTAACGCCATAGCATCGCTTTGCATCCCCTCGATTATATGGCTATAGACGTCCATTGTAAAGGCTACTGAGCTATGCCCTAGTGCCTCACTGATAACTTTAGGCTTACCACCTCTCAAAAGCATAAGGGAGGCAAAAGTATGTCTCAAGTCGTGAAAGCGAACACCGGCCAGACCCGCTAGTTTGGCTATTCTGGCAAACTCATGGCTTAATAACGAGGGGTCAAGCGGCTTGCCTTCGGGACTACCAAAAACTAGGCTGTCAAGAGTAAGTGGCTGCCCTAGCTGCCAATAAAGCGATTCCCTCTCCGTCTGGTATTCCCTCAGAAACAGAGCTAACTTTGGCGTCATAGCAACACGTCGTCGGCTGTGTCTTGTCTTAGGCTCTTTAATTTGGCATACACCTCGACGCTTATATAATACCTGGTTAACCGATATTGAGAGCATATCAAGGTCAATATCACGCCACCTCAAGCCCAGTAATTCAGCCTGTCTAAGTCCCGTGCTCACGGCGGTATAAGTAGCGGGATAAACAGGGCTGTCCTTTGCTACATCAAAAAGAATCTCCACTTCCCATGGCGTTAGGGTGCGCATTGGTTTTGCCTTCCATGACGGCGGGTCTACTAGCTCACAGGGATTCTTACTTAGATAGTCTTGCCGGACAGCATATTTGAGAGCTTGAGACAATAACCTGTGGTGCTTATAAACTGTCCGAGGAGATAACCGCTCACAAGCCTTGCCGTAATAGCTTTGGATTGCCTGTGGGTGAAGGTGCTTTATCTGGACATGACCTAGAGCTGGAATTAAGTGAATCTCTATAATGCTCTGGTAGCCGTCAAGGGTGCGCTGAGAGCAGTTGGTTTTTACATAGCCTTCAAGCCAATTGTGAAGGTGACTTGCCACTGTGAGCCGTCTAGGCGGAGTGTATATGCCTTTCTCCAGGTTAACCAATAGCTCGTTCAGCCTCTTTTGGGCATCACCCTTACGCCCGTGAATTGTTTCGAAGTGGCGTCGGTATTTACCATCTGGTCCAGTGCCCATATAGACTGTGATTTGCCATGATTCACCCCGTTTTCGTATGTGGCCTCTCATTTTGTGCCTCCTCTTCCATAACTTCACAAACTTCAAACCCAGCGACCCGTTCACCCTGCTTTGTTTGAAATTTACTTCGTAGAATAGACGCCTCTCGGTCCGAAAGTGAAAAATACCACTCTTCCCCCTCATCCCAGCGTTCTAATACCTTCTCCACCCACTCATCAGTCGTTTCCCGCTTCGTCATAAAGCTATACAGTAAAAAATCGAGGTTATGTTTACTCTCGTAAGGCGCTCCAATTCGTTCGTAAATCATTTCAGTGGCTGCATGTGCTCTTGAAATAAATGAAAGTACAACAATTGGTATGTTCTTAGCAGTAGCATATAGACGAGCGACCCACTGAGCCTCTCGAATAGTTAAGTCAATATCAAGGTTTTCTCTCACCCAAAACCAGACTATTAATACAGCGGGTAGGGCTTCTGGGGGGATTGGGTATTTCACCATGCTTGGTGTACTCCAGGGTTTATCACGAGGGTCTAGGGGCATTTCCTTCATATTTTTACGAACGGTTGCTAGTACCTTCTGAACAGTGCTCAGACTAGGCCATTCTGAGGGTAGTTTGGGGTTATTTTTACGAAGTAATGATCTTACTTCGTTACATACTTCCTTTGCCTTCCACTTGGGATGCTTTCCATAAATGGAAGCAATAAACGCTTGAATTTCGTGTGTAACAATAGGCCCTTTTGGCATTATTCCTTCCCTCCTTATCCACTTTTTGAAACTAAACTCGCACTATAAGCAATACTATATGCGAAATTTAAGCTTAACTATATCTACTTTAATTCAATATCATACTTCATTATAAGTACAAATCGTTATATAATAATATTAAGCATAACATAGAAGCATAAGGCTGTCAAGGGGGGTTAACTAATGGCAGATAAAAGAACTGAAAACAGGCTGACTCTTTCAGTCGAGGAAGCCAGCGCTATGCTCGGAATATCCAGGAATCTTGGTTATAAGCTGGCCCGTCAAGGTAAGCTGCCCGGTGTAATCTCGATAGGGGGAAAGCGCCTCATAGTTAGCAAGGCAGCTATCGAAAGGCTACTTGATACGGGAAATAGCTAGAGAATACCAGACGGGAGGGCTGAAAGTATGAAACATCTTAACCCAAGACAACATTTCCGAGATAAAGTTCTCCATTGCTATGATTGCGAGCACAGCTTTGTTTTCACAGCTGGAGAGCAGGCTTACTTCCAGAGTAAAGGGTTATCAGAGCCGAAACGATGTAAGCCGTGCCGAGAACTACGTAAAAGGATGCTAATACCTAACCCGAAAGAGGTGTGGAATGGCTAGTCCAAAGTTCCGGCGCCTCGACTACCCATTATACGAAGCACTAATGAGAGCTAAGGTTTCCGGTAGCACATATCAAATTTTGCTAGTTGTGATTGACCAAACAATAGGTTATCGAAGGGAAACGGCGCCCATTTCACTGTCAAAATTCACGGATAAGACTTCTCTCAGCCGCCAGGGTGTTATCAAGGCAATTAAAGATGCTGAAAGGCGAGACATCATTTCAGTTTCCCGCAACGATATAAGTGCCAAGAAACCTGCAAGTTATACGCTAAATATGGACTATGCCGAATAGCTGACTAGTAAACCAAAGTTGACCAGCATTAGTCAACGAGTGTTTACCAATAAGCCAGTCAACGGTAGTTTACCAGACCAGTCAACGGTAGTTTACCAGACTAGTCAACAGCTCACGCCTGCTACTCCAAGAGAAAGAAAATATAAAGTAAGTATAAAAGAAAGGGGAACGGAAGGAAATAATGAAAGTGATATAAATATTTCATCTCTTTCTAAGGGGGCGTAAGCCCCCTTAGGATCCCCCTTTAATGAGAACCTATTAACTTCTAAACGGTACCAATTTTCTGGCAGAAAGCAGAAAATCATTGAGTACCTTAATACTAAGGGTTCATCTTATGCCAGGGTCGGTGAAATCGCGGAAGGCACAGGGGAAAACAGAGTCTACCAATTACGTAATGCCCTGACAGAATTGCACAAGCGTGAAATTATCGAAGCTGGGAAATTCAGGGGCACATGGAGATTAGCAGAGAAAGCGAAACCTGCAGCATAGCAAATGGTGGGGGATTGTAGATTACAAAGGGAAATAGCCATCTAAGGTAGCGGGATAATTAGTAACTCAAGAGGTAGAACCTTGGAAAATGGCAATAATGGCATGTCAAAAAAGGGGGTGTTTCACTGTAAGAGTGAGAGATAAAGAGCTTAAAGACTATTGGAGTGAGTGCGGGCAAATCTTCTTCCACTATGGTAAAGGATATGGTTTGACGGATAGTCTACAAACTGTATGCCTGGGGAAGGAGGAAGACATATTAAAAGCTCTAGAGACCGAGGAGTTACCAGATTACCTGACACCAATGGAAAGGCAGGCGTTAATCTGGATTATCGAATACAGAAAGGGAGAAGGCATTGGAACAACAGACACTAGAGCAGCAGGTATGGAGCGAGCAAGCACTAATGGAGCTTCTAGGCGTAAATCGAAAGCAACTAGACTACTTACGCCTAGAAAAAGGCTTCCCCTGCGTCCACCTCGGACAAAGGCTAAGAGTCTATCTCGCAAATGAAGTTCTGGATTTCGTCAAACAAGCTACTGGACGGAGATAGATAGGGCTTGGATTGAGCTAAATCGGCATTGGATAGAGGGATTTTTTAAGGGTAGTAGTAAACCATTAGTGAGTGAAAGAAGATACGAATTTTACACCTAACAATTTCTGTAATCAAAAACGGTTTGTTTTTTCTTTTTATAGGGCTTACTTGCACTGGGCGGAAGTTTAACTATCCCATATTTTTCGTGCGTGGGAATATATTTTCCACGCCTAACGAGAGCCATTTTTCAGAAATAATTTCACGCTTAAAAATTCATTTGGGGTATACTTGCGCTTGGCTGTTACCCTGACCTGCTGCATGAAGCTTCTGGTTTCATGGGTTCTGGCCTCAGCAGCATCAGATTTGTCTTTGATTTTCTGGGACACATTAGCTCCTTTCTATATTGAGGTTAGTCTACTACCTCATCCGGAGCTTACACCACCCATCCAACCGTTCGGTATTATTCATCCTTTCTGTGTCCCATTATCGCTGACGGTCTACAGTTGAAGTCTTCATCAGTCAAGGGGCCACTACCGCGGAAGCCAGCAGGAAGGTAGGCATTGGCTCCGGCTGGCACGCTTTCGAAGATATTACCGCTAATGAGTTCGCACCGATCGTTCAATCCAACTGCGCTGATGCGATTTTTGATCAGGCGGCTGCTGAGCAGGCTTTGATGTACGCAACTAGTGCTATTCGGGAATTACAGAAGCTGTCTGAGGCTTAGTTCAAAGGTCTATTTACTATCCACCAATAACTAGGCAGTAAATAGACCAAAAGTAGAAACATGGATACTGATAGAACAAGTTATGCCTTCTTCCTTAACCTTATAACAACGAACAAGGCAACGATAGCCACAACTACGACTGCGCCTATTATCACGTAGAGTGTTGGAAATTTTGTTGGTCGTTGTGGCGTTGTCGGTGGTGTTTCTGGTGTTGGCTTTGGTGGAGCCTCAGAGACTTCTATAAGAATCCCTATAGTCTTCTTATCCAGCGTGTTCCCGGCGGTATCCTTTAGGGTCACTTCCGCATAATAGTAACCTTCTTCAGTCCCACTGCTATCCCACTCCGCAGTGAGAGACGCATCTCCGGAAAGTTCCTTAAGTGATCTCAGGGGTAGACCAGCTACAGTCACATCAGAGCCGTATTGCTTGATGAGGACGCTGACGACTACATTCTGCATTTCACCAGGGTTGTTCAGCCTGATGTCTACTCTAACTTTATCCCTTGGCACATAGATGTCTTTGTCTAGATACAACCCTGTTATTTCCACGTTAGAGACAATATATTCAATATCAAAGCGGTAATTCTTGTAAAACTTCACATCAGTGGTTTCGGGGTTATAGTAGAAGGGATACAACTCAATCACTAGACTTGTGTTATCATCGGGGTTATCCCACAGTCTCCAGTAATATTTCTCTTTTGGATACCAGCCTGTCTTCATTTCTATTGGCAGCTCAGGTGATGGGTCCAATATCACAACCGGCAATCTGAGCCCGGTCGCAGTTTCTAGTCCAGCCCTTTCCTTCAGGACAACTTCCTGAACGCGGTATCCTTTTGGATAGTCGATGGATTTGGTGTAATAGGGAACCATCGGTCTACCCTCTTCTGTTATTAGTATCTCACCTTCAGGGATCTCTACATAGTCTAGATTACCTATGGTAGTCACTGTATAGTCAGGGATACTTACTTTAACGTATGAAAGTGACTCCGCACCAGCAGCAGTACTGCTGATAAACAACATTAGAAAGACGATGCCTAGAGTCCATTCCTTTCTCATCTTATTTACTCCCCAAACTTTGGGTCTCCGTACAGGTTATATTCGTAGACAAAGTAGCGCCAGTTACCTCCTTCACGTATCTTTCTCCTTTGCATGTCAAAGAAAGCATCCCCAATCCTCGAACTCCTTGTCCAACTTCTCCAGAATCCTTCCCTCGTAACTTCTTCATTGTGTCCCGTAGAAGAGACCTCGGTTGAACCGATGTATACCGCAGCCCCATTTCTGAGGAAGGCTTTGGCAATAGACCTACCTGGCTCATCTTCATAGTTCCCGGTTAGACAAGAGAAGGCTATGACAACAGGGCAACTTCTACCAAAGTCGATCGGTTCGATAGGGCACTCACTTGTTGTCCAATCATCGAGCACACAGGCCCAGCTGCCGGCGCCACCATGACCTAGAAAAATGATGACATCTTTGTCAGGTGTCTGCGCCTTAACCTCCTGAGCTCTACTACGGAGGACTTCCTCACCAGTGCGACAGTAAGTATAAGTCCATCCGTAGTCACCGCCTCTTCCTCCTCTATCTGCCTGTATCCTTCCTGCTATCCGCAGGGCCTGCTGGACCTCATCGTCACCGAAATACGCCGGTGGCCAACGATGTTGTCTGCCTTCACTGTCGGTGAATTCTGTGTACAATTCTGGATACTCTTCTAAGGGCCATATGTCCCAGTATATCTCTTCACTATCTAATAACCAGACTGCCAATTGCTCAACAGTGTAGGAGCTCATTGGAGGATCGGGGTCAAATGCAGCCCCTCCATCATCTGAACCTTTAATCCTCAATGCCTCGGCTAACATTGTGTGTTCCGTAGTGTAAAATTCTGTGTGAACAACTGGCACAGGTGCGGTGACACCTTTCCCGGCAACTGTAACTCTGCCACCTTCTGCATTCTTTATAGCTGCTTCCCACGTGTCCTCGTATCCCGTGATTAAAAGCACATCTGAGCCATCATAGTCTCTGCTGCCTTCACAGACATCAATGCTTGCTTGAATTGGCATGAGAAGCTCCTCTGCATTACTACCTATTATCCTACCCACTTTGAGTTCAGGCTGATCATCCCCACTAATATCAGCATAAAGGTAATCAGATATTTCGATGATGCCACCCGTCTTATCCGTAAAGAATCCCGGGCACGGTATAGACCAAGAAGGAACTATCTCCGTCTCACCAACCAGTAAAAGGTAGCCACTTGATAGCCAACCATCAGCCAATTTAGGACCCCAGTTCTCTCTTATCACATTGCGGATTGTGCCTGCTGACCAATCTCCACCTATGGGTGCCACAATGCTCCCACGCAGCTTGGCAAGCCTCCCTATTGCAGTAAGTAGGTCATCTACATCACCACGAGGATAATGCTCAAATAACTTGGAAGGATTAGTAATAATCAGATAGTTAGCACTGCGCAATGCCTCCATAATCATGCCTGCTGATATTATTTTGTCTTCTAATACATCCATTGGGCGGAGTATAAGTTCATGTGACCTCCAGTCTCCTTCATGTTGGAACTCAAATTCGAGCCTGACCCCACCCGATGCAAGTGTACAAGGTGTTGTAGGAAGAACTGTGACAAGGGGAATGAGGTAATAACAGAATGTCCATGAACTACCCGGGCCTAATTCTCCTGGCTTACTCATCACAATATCCGTTGTATGTGCAGCTGTATCATATTCACCGGTATAATTTCGGTTATAAGTGGTCTCACCACCTGCAAATAAGCACCTTTCTTGGTCAATCTCAGTTATCCTCAGGTTTCGAATATTTGAACCATCCTCGTTATGGACTTCCAGTTCTACTACGAAATGGTTCAGCACCCTTTCCACATTCCTTGTAATCTGGACAGAAGGGATAGGAATAGCAGGACGACTAGGACGAGTAATAATGGCTGATATACCGGCATGCCCCCAGTTTCCGTGTTGGTCTTGGGCGCTTACTTCGATAACATTGGTGCTATCCCACTCAACCCCTGCAGCCCAAACAAAGGTCTCATACACTGGAGGCTGGGGGTACCCTGTTAGCACCCATGTGTGATCTATATAATATCCTTTCGTATAAACCTTTTCGCATATTACTTCCCCATCAACTTCGACTCTGATATTTTTAATCCCGCTTTCCAAATCACTTGTAACCTCCACCCCAATCGGCACCTCGCCATAAACCTCAGCCCTTGATCCGGGAGAGGTAACCTCAGGAGTGGTAATCCGCACATGCACTGGAGAAAGGTCTGCAGCAAAGAGATTTTGAACATCGCTGTCACGAACCTCCTCAGCCATGTTGCCAGCACTGTCAAGGGATTGGGTTCCAAAATCGTGGGACCCATCATCAAGAACTCCGGTAGTGCATTCCCACTCAAAAGGATAGCTGTAATCAGTATGTACTGGCTTCCCATCAATGAAGAAGACGACCCTATCCACACCAATATTATCTTGAGTATTAACTGAGATTGGAACTCTGCCCGAAAGCGTATCAGGGATTAGGAGAGAAAGGGATGGTTTCTCATAATCGGGAGAGGACGGAGTCTCAAAGTTGAGGTCTCGGCTTATCACACTACTGCCACTTTCATCGATAGAGTTGACGACAAGATGATAAGTCGTCGCCGGTTTAAGGTTCTCCAGTTGGATTCGGTGCTCTGTTACCAGACTCGGACTATCAGCGGTACTGCCATACCCGCCGGCTCTAGAATCATACCTGACAGTACTGTCGCTGGGGAGATTGGTTGTCCAGGAGATTTGTGCGGAGTTCTGAGTCACCTGCATTACTGAGGGGC
>Ga0209427_10004437_pt1 | contig 16234 bp, 16 predicted proteins | sample DeeMarSWOR136_30_FD_187465 | JGI IMG/M metagenome (GOLD analysis project Ga0209427, IMG submission 187465) | Marine sediment microbial communities from White Oak River estuary, North Carolina - WOR-1-36_30 (SPAdes) (version 2) | ecosystem: Environmental > Aquatic > Marine > Intertidal zone >...
TATCCTGGTGATCGTCACCCTGGTACTCATCTTCAAGACGCGCCGGGTATAAGCCTACCTGCTTGAGACAAGCAAAAAAGGGGGTGGCGTAAGCCACCCTCTTTTTCTTATCAGTCAGATACCCAGAAAGGCCATATAATTCCATAAGCAACAGGGAAAACAGGGTTCATCCCCCACTCCCACCTTTATAAGGGTTTCTAACATCATCACCCCCAAAACTGCCCTACTACCCACTGCTGACCTCTTCCTTGACTTTGACTTCTTATCTTTGTTATAGTCTGCAACAATAACCTGGAGACAGAAACATGGCCATCCCCAAATTAAAAGAGTTGGAGCGCGCTTACGGCTTCGAAGAGGTTGCCATTGTCCCCGGGGACATGACTATCAATCCCGACCAGACGAATACGGATTTCAAAATCGGGAACTTCACCTTCTCCATACCAATTCTAGCTGCAGCTATGGACGCTGTAGTCGACACCAACCTTGCCATTCTACTGCATGAGCTTGGCGGACTCGCAGTACTTAACCTGGACGGTATCCAGGCAAGATACAAAAAGCCCGAGGAAATTCTGGCTCAAATCGTAAAAGCCCCTGATACCGAGGTCACCTCACTGCTTCAGAAGCTATATACCCAGCCAATCAAAGAGGAGCTTATCGGCGAGCGCATTCAGGCGATAAAAAAAGCTGGTGCCACCTGTGCCATATCACTGATACCGGCAAACACCAAGCGACTCGCCCCGGTCGCCAAAGAAGCCGGCGCCGATATACTCGTCATCCAATCTACAGTCACTACCGCCCGCCATGTCTCCAAAAGCTATCGAGGGCTGATATTCTCCGAGCTATGTCAGACTGTGGGCCTGCCTATTATCGTGGGTAATTGTGTAACCTACGGCGCCGCTCTGGAGCTAATGAGGACCGGCATCGACGGCATCCTTGTCGGCATCGGCCCCGGAGCTGCCTGCACTACCAGAGAGGTCATCGGCGTCGGCGTCCCTCAGGTAACCGCCACCATGGATTGCGCCGCTGCCCGTGAAACCCACCTCAAGGAAACAGGAAAATATGTGGCGGTAATTACCGACGGCGGCATCCGTACCGGCAGCGACATGTGCAAAGCCTTTGCCTCAGGATGCGACGCCGTGATGCTCGGCTCAATAATGGCGCAGGCTGCAGAAGCTCCAGGTAAGGGCTATCACTGGGGTATGTCCCACCCCCACCCTACATTGCCCAGAGGCACAAGAATCAAAGCAGGCATCCGCGCTCCGCTAAAACAGCTACTTTTCGGGCCTACCTCAGCTACCGACGGCACCGAGAACTTCGTCGGTGCTCTACGCACAGCGATGGGCGTATGCGGCGCGCTAACCATCAAGGACATGCACAGGGTCAAGATGGTAATAGCCCCAGCCATAAAGACCGAAGGTAAATACTTCCAGGCAATGCAGGGGATGTGCTCAAGCTAGAAAATTCTAAACGAAAACCGAAACACAAAACCAAACGCCGAAGCCGACCAGAACCAGAGCACAGATACCGAAAACAATACGCTGGACTTTCTGCGTCCACAGGTGTCTTGTCCTGAACACGCTCATAGAAACAACCTGCTCCCAGGCCAGGTCACACGACCAGTGCACCACAGCGAAAGCAACCAGTCCCCAGATACCGAACGTAGCAGCAGTGACTATTAGAGCTATGCCTATGGTCGCCCACCACAGAAAAAAATACGGGTTAGCCCCAGTCATCACAATCCCGGTAACGAAAGAGCTATACGGTAAATCAGCAGTCTCTCCCAGGTTTTTTCTCATACCTCGCAGCACCATTGCACCCATAAAAAGCAACATTAAGCCGCCAGCCACACCGATGACCTTCTTAACCTCCGGCGAGGCAAAGAGCTGGGCAAAACCGAAGTAAATAAGCACCATTAAGGGCAATTCGATAACGAGATGACCCAGAGCTATGAAGATACCAGCGTTTTGCTCCCGATAGCCTTTAGCGATGGTGGCTGCAGTAAGAGGCCCGGGGATCATAACACCGGAAAGCGATATGCCGGCGGCTGAAAGCAGAAATAGACCAAGACTTTCTGTCATAATCGTCAGGATAACTCAAGACCAAGGACGACCGAAGTTTCCCTCTGGCGGTCAGGTATCCGCCAGTAGGCTCTAAGCAATCCATCCTTGTCGGGCAAGAGGCGAAAACCACGCTTCTCGTAAAACGCTATTGCCCAAAAGGCATCAGCCCACGTCCCCACCAGCAGCCGCTGGGTCTCACAAAGATTCTTGAGGTAATTAAGCAGCTTGGTGCCGATTCCCCGCCTTTGCCAGGATGTTATTACGTAGGCATGCCTTATCAAAGTTACATCCTTGACTCGCTGAAAGCCCATAACTCCAATAAGCTGCCCCTCATCCTGCCAGCCAAAAAAAGACATCTCCTCCATTTCTCGGCTGAGCTCATCGATAGACATGTAAGGCTCATGGTAACAATCCGATGGAATAACACCTCGGTAGGCTTCGGCTGCCTCATTAATGACTGTATATATGGTTTCAATGTCTTGCGGCTGACACTGCTTGATCACGACAGAAACAAACTCGCTAAATCTCCTGCTCTTCCTCTTCCTCCTCTTCTTCCTGCACCTCAGCCCCCAACCCGCCACCAAGCCTGGGTAACAATGCAGCACCCTTAGTCTTTCGTTTGGCGGCTTTAGGTAAACTGGCAATCGTCTTCTTCAGCTCAGCAAACGTTTCAGCCGGAACCTTTTCGGGTAACACCAATCCGTTAACTCCGGCCTGAAATAAGCTGCTGATCTCAGCTCTGGTCACAGATAAATTCACCGTTACCAATAATGGCTTGGACAACAACTCAGTAAAACGCTGGCAAGTAAGCAAACGCTCAACTGTAACCGACAACTCCTCTCCAGCAATAAGCACGCCATCAACTGTTAATGGCAGCTCATTTATAGCCCTGACCAGGCCAGGTTCCAGCGAAGGTTCTATTCTCAGTACTTTGCCCACCTCCTCCCTGCTAACAGCTTCAAGCGGCGTCTTCAAGCCAAAAACTACAAAATCGCAGCCCTGGTCAACGGACTGGGCTATCTCCTCCTTCTCAGCACCTCCCAGAAATAACCCCAGCGGAACGTCTTCTATTGCCTTGGACAATTGTGCAAAGCCCTTAGCACCAAGACCGGCACCGATGACAATCCCGGCGTCTATGCCAGCGTCGGCTATGGCTTTAGCTTCTGAAGCGCTCGCCTTAGTTAGATTGGCGATGACGAGTAGTGGTTGAAGCTCCGCTTCTGTGGATTTGCGGAAGCCTATAGGCGCCGCCGCCCCACGGTACACACGCTGCAGCTTTTCTGCGAACTTACTCATCTTTTTTACAGCAGATTCCATATTGTATGAGAAATCGAACGGAAAAGCAAAATAAATCACATGTGGTTTTACACACCGTAGCAGCTTGACTATCCAGGTTATGGAGTAATAACATTTATCAGGAGGTCATATCATGAGTCTTTCGGCGAGCACACTTGGAAAACTTCGGCATATAGTTGGTGCTAAAGGGCTTTTGACGGCTCATTTGGATTTGGCTTCATACTCCTTCGACGGAACATCCAACTGGCAGGGTATGCCAGAGGTGGTAGTCTTTCCAACCACCACCGAGCAGGTCTCACAGATTTTGAAGCTGGCAACCAAGCAAGGGATTCCGGTGACCCCTCGTGGCGCCGGTAGTAATGTCAGTGGTGGTTCGGTGCCCGTGTCAGGTGGAATCGTCCTTTGCACTACCCGGATGAACAAGATCATAGATATTGATACCGCCAATTTCACAGTTACTACAGAAGTTGGGGTAGTGCTAAACGACCTCAACCAAGCACTTACCCGACACAACCTTTTCTTTCCTCCTGACCCTCAGAGTTTTCTTACAGCTACTATCGGTGGCTGCGTCTCAGAGAATGCCGGCGGACCTTATGCGGTTAAATATGGGGTTTTCAAACATTATATATTGGGTATGATTGCAGTATTACCCACCGGGGCTATACTCACGTTAGGAGGCAATACCGTCAAGAACGTAACAGGCTATGACCTACCCCAACTCCTGTGCGGTTCAGAGGGAACCCTAGCGGTGATAACCCAGGTTACCCTCCGTCTCTTACCCTTACCACCCGCACGCCAGACAGTTCTGGCAATCTTCAACGATATGGTAACCGCAGGAAAGGCGGTACATCGAGTCTTGAGCGAAGGTATAGTACCCGCCAAGATGGAGCTTATGGACAACTGGGTCATACGCCGTATCGAGGAGGTTACACCCCTGGGGCTTCCTCTGGAGGCTGAGACCATCATACTGTTCGAGTTAGACGGGATTCCAGAAGCGGTGGGAAGGGAGACCGAAGGAGTCATTAATATCTGCCAACAGGAAGGGGCTATGGAGGCAAGGGCCGCTCATGACGCCAAGGAGGCAGAAAACTTTTGGGCAGCACGCAGAGCCGGCTTCTCCGCCATTTTCGGCAATACCCCCATCGCGCTTGCCGAGGATGTCACCGTCCCCCCCAGCCAGCTCCCAGAAATGATAGATAGGATACAAAAAATTGCTAAAAAATATGACGTCACCATCGTCACTTTGGGGCACGCCGGTGATGGAAACCTCCATCCTTGCGTCCTCACGGATGAGAAAAACGCTGAACACTATGGTCGGGCCGAAAAAGCCGTTCACGATATCTTCTCCACCGCTCTGGATCTGGGTGGGGCTATTTCGGGTGAACACGGCATCGGTCTGGGAAAAAAGCAATTCTTAAAACAGGCCATGTCTCCTGAAGCCATCGACCTTCTGCGGGGGATAAAAAAGGTCTTCGACCCCAAGGGAATCCTCAATCCAGGCAAGATCTGGGAGGAGGCATGAGTCAACTTCTGTCTCTAGATGAGGCCAGCCGATGCATGAAATGCGGCTTCTGCATGTCCTCCTGTCCAGTATATACCGTCGACCACATTGAAAGCCATGTAGCCCGAGGCAGAAACGTGCTTATCCGGTGGGCCAGTAATAGCACTATCCCCTTGGACGGTGCCTACGGTGAGCGTTTATCCTACTGCCTTTTATGCGGTCGTTGTGAGGCCGTCTGCCCGGCCAAAGTGCCATCGGCAGCTATAACCGTTGCCGCCCGAACCGACCTGGTAAGCAAAAGGGGATTATCCTGGCTCCAGCGATTTGTCTACCGCGGGATACTCAAGCACCGCAATCTCATGGCCAGACTACTCGGATTAGCGTCATTGGTGCCGGGAGTTTCAGTAAAGGATGGGAAGCCCCTTCGCCACCTGGCGGATTCCGTCTCCATATTTACGAAGGGACTTTCCATCCCCAGGTTGTCACGTCCTTTCCTCTCCACCAGACTTCCATCGCGGATGGCTCCACCGAAGGGAGTTCCTGTCCGGGGACAGGTGGCGATCTTCCCTGGATGCGCCTTCGAGTTCTTCTTCGCTGACATGGGGGAAAAAATTGCCTTTGCCCTGACAGAGGCAGGATTCGAGGTAGTTTACCCGCAGGGCTTGACCTGCTGCGGGCTCGCTGTCCGTAGTGCGGGTGACTTGACCACCGCCCAACTTATGGCTCAGCATAATATTGAAATACTGTCTCACTTCGACCATATAGTAACGGGCTGCGCCACCTGTAGCTCCGCCATGAAGGACTATGGCAAGTGGTTTCCGGAAAACGATGAATGGCAGCAACGAGCCAGCAGCCTTTCAGCCAAGGTTAGTGATTTATCAGAATTTCTGGTCGGAGAAGGGTTCCAACCAAAGCCTACCGAGCCCATAACTGTTACTTACCACGACCCCTGCCACCTGAAGTGGCGCCAGGCGATAAGCGATGAGCCCCGTCGGCTCCTGGGCTCTATTGAGGGATTGAAGTACGTGGAGATGGAGGGAGCCGATCAATGCTGTGGACTAGGTGGAGCCTTCGGTATCACCCATCGGGAGGTCAGCCTGGCCATACAGGCTAAAAAGATGCAATCCATCAGAAAAACAGGCGCACAAATCGTGGTCACCGCCTGCCCTGGATGTTTAATCCAGTTAAGGGACGGAGCCCGCCGGCATGACCTTCCTGTCGAGGTAATGCATATCAGCCAGCTAATTCGCGGGCAAAGAGAGCCGCCCCGTAAGCCCCGGTCAGCTGGGGATGGGGAGGAACAATCACCTCACCCGAAATCCGCGCCTTGAAAATATCGGCAACTACGGGGAAATACTCCACCACTCCGCCACACAGAAGTACAGTGTCAGCAAGAGGAATCATCTCCATCACCCGGTCCACTACCGATTCAAAAACCCCCCTGACCAACTCATCAGATGATACCCCTGCCCTGATCAGTGACAATATCTCAGTAGAGGCGAATACCGTACAGTAACTTCCAATCTTAACCCGCTTCTCCGCCTTCCTGGCCATGCCATCCAGCTTATCAAGAGGGATAGCCATCCTGGCAGCAATCTCCTCAATGAAGGTGCCGGTACCAGCAGCGCACTTTCGGTTCATCTTAAAGTCAAGCCTGTGACCCTTATCATCGAGCTTGATTACCTTGTTATCCTGGCCGCCGATGTCCACCACCGTCAGCGCCCGTTGAACATAGTGGAAGCCTCCCCTGGCATGACAGGCGATCTCAGTTTTAGCCTCAGTGGCAAAGTTAACACTGTGCCTGCCGTATCCGGTGGAAACAATAGGTACACCATCCCACCCCTCGCCCCCTAAGGCAACCTCCAGCGACTCAGTGGCAGCGCTCTGGTAGTCGACCCCGGAGCGGCGCACATGGCTTCCCAACATATTATCTTCCTGGTCGATCACCACTGCCTTGGTGGTGCAGCTACCTACGTCAATGCCCGCATATTTTTTCACCGGGCCTCCTCTATTTGCTCAACGAAGGCTTCAACGTTGGTTACGGTCTGTTCCTCAGAGAAACAACGAATGTCGTTAAGATCACCGTTGATTATGAGATGAGGTACACCCAACCGCTCACTGAGACGATTTGCCATGCCATAGCGGTTGTTGGTATTGCTGGGGCAGGTCTTGGCATCATGGTATAAGATTCCATCTACACCGAAATGCTCCACCTTCTCGGCAATGTAATCTTCCTTGCCTTTATCATCCTTGCCTATGAATATAGAACAGTATGCCCTAGCCATGCTTTGGAAGGGGTCCTTTGGATCAAAACCAGAAAAGACCCAGCTACTGCAGTAAGTGCTGACAGCTATGCAGGCTTTCAATCTGGCGAATAGCTCGCTCATGCTTCGCAGTTTACCCCAAATCGGCATACCTTCCCAGTAAAAACGATGACGTTCACCCTCGACAGCAGCAACTCCCTGATTCACCCGCTCCTTTAGTTCCTCTAGGAGTATTCGATAATAATCGTTAGCCTCTTGCCTACCCCGCATAACCACCGCTGGCCCCATGTGGATACAGGCATCGAAAAAGGTTAGAGGAGAGGGCCTGGCCGCTGCGGTCTCCAGAACATCCTCCCATAACTGGGAACATTCACGTGAGATAACCAAAATCTCACGGAACCTGTCGATATCAAAGGAACGACCAGCTATCTTTTCCAGCTCAGGCACCATCTGCTCCAGCTGAGCAGCTACTGACTCCACTATATCTTCACGGACCTGGCGCTGAGTGCGTGGGGTATTAACACCCAATAAAGGTACTTTGAATTCACGGGCATAAAAACTCATCCAATCATATACCTCACGGCACTGGTTGGTATTGTAGAGCAGCACATCCGGCGTGGGCACCTTCTCAATACCGTATGCCTTGGTAAGAGGAGTCTCACCCTTGAGATAGGCACCGACATCACTGGTCAGGTAGGAGCATATATCCGGGGAGTAACCGTGGGCGTTAGCCACAGGAATGTAATCGCTGGCTGTGCGGTTTGAACCCAAAATAGCAGCATGGTTTTCGTAATAATAAACCAGAAAGCCAAGGGAATGTGCCAGTTCGGCAGGTCCCACACTGCTACACCAGGCGATCTTTTTGTTTTTCGTCTTCGCTGCCTCGCCCAGCTCCATAAAGTGCTGTGCCATAACCTCCCTCAATTGCTTTGTTGCTTTGATTTCTACACGTTTTACTTCTACCATTTTTTCTCCTTCTAAAAATTTATTTGACCTTGCTCGTTTTGTTAATCACTCAGCAGTAAACAACTTCTCATTGCCGGCTTCGGACTGAGAACGCGCGATCATAAGTTTAGCCAGATTATACATTACCTCAAAGGTCTGGATATCGGTAAGTGAGTTAACCCATTCAGCCTTCTCCAGGGCAACCTTCTCAGAGTCCTCTCCGTTGCCCAACCTTTTCAACATCTCCAGGTGGTAGGACTCCGTAGCCCTGATGGCCTTCTGGAAATATTGTCCAAGCTGTCCATCAATCACTGCGTTGTGGCTCAGAGCCCCCCTCTTTGCCGGCAAAGCAGAAAGCTTCCGAATTGTATTGCAGTAAGCATCCAGGGAATCGAAGTAATTGGGCCAGAAAACATCCTTTTCGGGAACATAAAATCCAGTTGCATCACCTATGACCAGTGTACCCTCTCCTTCCTCGTATAAGGAGATATGGCACGGAGAATGGCCGGGAGTATGATAGACAGTCCATGCGATTCCCGAGCCGAGGTCTATCCTGTCTCCTTCCTCGAGGACCCGGTCCACATCGAAGACATAATTCTCAAGCTCAGGAGGTGGGTCTGCAACTTCACCCTTGTTAATCATAATATTAGCTATGTTGCGGTCCGTCTCAAGAAACTCCTTGATCATCCTTTCGCTTTTCAATATTTTGGCGGCAATCGGGCTGGCGGCAAGCTTCAAGTGAGGCCATAGCTTCTTCAAGTGCGGCACTGCACCTATATGGTCCGGGTGGGTATGAGTCAGTGTGAGGTATTCGATCCGCTCTGGCTCAATACCCAATGCCTTTATTTGCTCTACAATGATGGCGAAGGTGACCCCGGTGCCCCCTTCGATAATCATTCCCTTATCTCCCAGGGAAAGATAAGCCGGGAAAGAAGGGATGCCGAGCTGATAGAAACTCTGTGTTATTTTAACAGGTTCATGTCGTTTTTTGCTCATTTTTGATCTCCTTTCTCATTAATAAATTTTACCCAACAAAAAAGCCTCCCGCCTGGGGGAGGCTCTTTGCTTTCCTTATACCGCTTTTCCTGTTCTTCTCGTTTAGGTCAATGCCCTCCCAGGCGCGCCGACAGGCGTGCTAAAGAAAAAGAAGAAGAAAAAGCTATAAGTTCGCGCCTGAGTATGCATTTCTAAACTCACAGGATAAGATAATAACACAACTGCGAGGTCATGTCAAATGTTGGTAGTGGTCCAATTTGGACATAATGTTAGGGCATATTGAACTAAATTATTTTTTCCCCTTCAGTTTTGATTCATTAATTTTTGAGTATAGCGAAACCCACCAAAACAAACCACAACTAAGTAAAAAGATGCCCAAGCCAGCCAAAAAGATACTTAAAGCTTCCATATTGCACCTCCTACAGTTAATTGTAATCATTAGATAGGGGGTGTCAATATATCCTATTGACAAAGTTTATGAGAGGTTTATAATGACCACAATCTCTCTCTTGGGGGTGTAGTATGCAAACCCTTATGCGTTGTCTTGCCATCATTGGAATCTTGGTTGTTATACTTGGTGTTCTCGTCATCTTTAACGATTGGCTTAGAATTCCGTTTATTGCCCCCTTGAGTGAATATGGGGTTTGGTTCATCGCAATTGGACTTCTTGTTGTCCTTGTCATTGCTGGCCTCTTTTTCTCCCGCAAGGCAGCGAGGAAATAGCGCTTATAACCAATAACAATCATGATTATTGGGTAGTGGGTCAATCTTAGGTTTTTCTTCGGGGAGAAGAACTGTCTAACACAGCTTGAATTTTTTAGCCGCTTTTTTGAAGCCGCCGAGCGAACCCTTCAACGTTCTGTCATTAACGCAGTACGAGATACGGAAATAGCCCGGCGTGCCGAAGCCTCTACCGGGCACTACCAGCACATTCCATTGCTGCAACTCATTGACAAAGGCGACCTCGTCCTCCAGCGGCGACTTAGGAAACATGTAGAAAGCTCCGCCCGGCTTTATCACCGAATAGCCCATATCAATAAGATTGTCATACAAAAAATCCCTCTTCTTCTGATAATCGGCTACCGAGACAGTTATATGCTGCAGATTCTTCACCACGTGTTGCATCAAGGCTGGTGCATTGACGAACCCCAGAATCCGGTTGCAGAAAACAAAGCCGTTCACCAGCTCCTCTCGCTGGCCGCAATCCGGATGTATGGCGATATAGCCGATACGCTCACCCGGAACTGCCAGGTCTTTAGAATGAGAGGTAACAATTATGCTGTTACGATGGTGGTGAAAAACTGGGGGGTATGTTAATCCGTCATATATAATCTTGCGATATGTCTCGTCGCTTATCAGGAAAAGCTGCATACCGTATTGCGCCTCTTTTCCGCGAAGCAACTCCCCAAGCTGTCTCACAAAGTTCTCGCTGTAGACAACCCCGGTCGGATTATTAGGTGAATTGATAATTACACCTTTTGTCTTAGCTGCAATGGCACCTTCAAGAGCCTCCAGCTTCGGTATAAATTGCTCATCCGTAGGCAAAACCTTGATAACCCCACCATGATTGTCTATGTAGTTGCCAAACTCCACGAAGTAAGGAGCGAATACAATTACCTCATCTCCGGGATTCAATATCGTCTTCAGCACAACATTCAAACCACCGGCAGCCCCACAGGTCATCACAACATCATTTCCCGTAAACTTGATGCCCGTCTCATGTGAGAGCTGTACCGCAACAGCAGCCCTTGTTTCCGCATAGCCGGCATTCTCCATGTACCTGTGCATACCCGGCACAGGTTTTTTCGTCACCTTCTTCAATTCCCGTTTAAACTCAGGTGGTGGCTCCATGACCGGATTGCCCAGAGAAAGGTCGAAAACATTCTCTACGCCGTAGCGCTTTTTGAGATTGTCCCCCTCTTCGAACATCCTCCTTATCCACGACCCCTCCATCATGCGCTTGCTGACATTATCCGATATCGGCACTCAACATCTCCTCCCTATATTTATCAGCGGTTAAAGTCGGCTGGCAACCGGCGGTTCACGAGTTCAGAGCCCAATGTCCCAGAATACCACCAGATAGCATAAAGCATTGTCTGTTTTAGCGTCAAGAGCACCTTGTATCTGGAAATGCCGCTCCTCGCCGGCATATGTCTAACAGTTTGCCAACAAAAACAAAGCAAAAACCTGGTACTATCACGTTGAGATTCCCTTTAAGTTCTGTTAGAATCTGTCATCATGGCCATAGGAGATTAAGAATGTCTAAATCCAGTAATGTCTACAAGTATGTTGGCTTAGCGGCGTCTGTCATTGGTGGTGTTGGAGGGCTCTACTTTGCCTTTTCCGATAACTTGATTATGACTTTCATCGGCGTGATTCTTTTGTTTTTCGGATTGTTTGCCATTAACAGATGGCTAACAACGAGGGACGATACAGACTAATAGTAAGCAGTTCCAAAAAGTTAACTCTATAATTTAAAGGTAACGTCACCCATTTCCAAGTAATAAAACATGTCTAATTACCTGCCCATGGTTGAGCTTGGATTAGTTAAAAACCAAATGCCAAAACAAATTATAGAATAGGTTCAAATTCTGCTTAATAGTAGTTCGCGTGGCGCTATGACTGTACAATTCGAGAGACCTAACATTATCCGTCCTCCGAGTGAATGGAGAAGCTATTTCTTGCCTCTAACCAGTGGCTGCTCCAACAATACCTGCACCTTCTGCAATTACTATGGCACCAGACTTCAGATGAGAGAGCTGGATGAGGTAAAGAAGGAGATAGATGCGTTATCCACCTATGTCAAAAGGGGCATCTGTCTCCCCGGTGTGTCCCAGATAGTATATCAGATAGGTAGCTCGTGGGATGGCAAAAAAATATTTCTACAGGATGGCGATGCCCTCGTATATCCATTCCCCAGATTGAAGGAAGCCCTTCGTTATTTGAATGAAAAATTTCCCGACCTTGAGAGAATTGGCACGTATGCCACCCCGCAGGATATTCTGCGAAGAAGCCTGGACCAGCTTAGAGAGCTTAGAGGACTCAAGCTGTCGATATTTTACATGGGGATTGAAAGCGGTGATGATAAAGTGCTCCAAAAGGTGCGGAAAGGAGTGACACATCAGGAGCTGGTTGAGGCGGGAAGGAAAGTAAAGGAATCCGGCATAACCCTCTCGGTTACAGTGATTCTGGGACTTGGCGGGGTTGAGGGAAGCAAAGAGCATGCACTGGAGACGGCTAAAATTCTCAATGAGATCGACCCAGAGTATGGCGGCGCTCTAACACTGACCATGGTTCCCGGTACTCCTCTTTATGAACAATGGGAGCAGGGAGAATTCCACCTCATCTCTCCTATTCAGTCCCTGGAGGAGCTGAAAACAATTATAGAGAATTCCAACTTCACCAACTGCTTCTTCAGTTCCATGCATGCCTCAAACTATTTCTCGGTCCGGGGGACGTTGCCACGGGACAAAGAAAGAATGCTTAAGGAAATAGAAGAGGTTCTGGCAAGAAGGGCCCCTTCTTTACTTCGGCCCGAATTTTTGAGAGGACTGTAAGCACTCACCGTCTCTTTGATGCCCCATGCAAGAAATGCTACAATCTGTTCAATTCTGCTAGGCCAAGTCTAATAACTTAAGAAAATTAATTTATTAGGATAGAGATCATAAAACTAAAAGACAAAGTAGCTATCATTACCGGTGGTGGGACGGGTATAGGAAAAGCTATCAGCTTTGCCTTTGCCAATGAAGGAGCTTCATTGGTAATAGCAGCTCGTAATCTCTCCAGATTAGAAGAGGTAGCTAAAGAAATCAAATCTAAGGGCGGCAAGATAAAAGCGATACAAACTGATATTTCCGATCATGAGCAGGTCGAGCGGATGGTAGCTCAAACTATCGACGAGTTTGGGCAGATCGACATACTGGTAAATAATGCTGCCAGGGGTACGTTCAATAATGCCGATGTCGCTGACATGGGCCTGGATGACTGGCACGAGTCACTGGCCATAAATCTAACCGGAACTATGCTCTGTTCTAAAGAGGTACTTAAATATATGATTCCGCGTCGGAGCGGTAGTATCATCAATATCAGCAGTGTGGCTGGCATGTCCGGAGTGCCCAAAGAAAGCCCGTATGCCGCCAGCAAATGGGGGGTAATCGGCTTTACTGAAACCCTCGCCATCGAAGTAGGAAAGCACAATATACGGGTAAATTGCATCAGCCCCGGTGCTACCCGGACTCAAGAGTTCGAGGATTGGGTGAAAGTTTCGGCTAAAAGTATGGGTATCTCTTACGAGAAAGTGATGAGTAAACTTACAGAAAATAATTCCTTAAGGAGAATAGCCGAGCCATCGGAAATAGCAGCTTGCATTGTGTTTCTGGCCTCGGATGATGCTAGCGCCATATGTGGGCACAATTTAGTTGCCAGTTGCGGTTTTCATATAACTCATCCGAACATGATAGAGTGGGTATGACGGAGATTTATTTTTCAGTTTCTCAATCAATATAGTGGTATCTAAATTTAAAAGGAGAACTTTTACAAAATGCCTGAATCGAAATATGGGAAAAACCTGGTAAGAAAACCCACCTACGAATTGAACGCCGGTGAGGTAAAAGGCCGGCAAAATCCCACCATGACACTTATGAGCAACGATCTTGTGCCGGGAAGCAACATTTATATTGAAGGGGGCTGGGTATGGGAAATACCTGAGCCAAATCCCCACATACTCAAACATTCGCATGCCAAGTATAACGAGATCGTTCTACATATAGGTAGCGACCCCAACAATCCGGATGACCTGGGTGCCGAAATAGAGTTCACCGTTGGTGGCGAACCGCTCGTATTTGACCATACCTCAGCAATATTTGTGCCCGCAGGCGTAACACATGGTCCAGTAATCTGGAAGAAGGTAAGACGACCACATCTACAGATGGCAATAATGCTCGGTGCCGGCACCTTAGCCGAGGCAAACCCGGGTGGACACAAGAAGTAACAATAACAAGATACAGAAACTATAGGTTATTATATACTTAGCTGCATGCCGTCGTAGGCGAAGAATATTCTTCGGTCTTTGGATTCCAGGGCGCGGTAGTCATCATAGCTCCGGTTCCAGTATTCTTCCAAATGAACAAAGACAACCTTCTTAGCTTGCAGGCGTGTAACCAAACCCATGGTTTGCTCAAAAGTATAGAGGGTTTTTCTGGAGATGTGTTCAGCCGGGTATTTGAAACTATGCTTCAGTCCTTTCTCAAATATCCCTGGCTGAATAATCAGCAAATCGGCTTGTTGAACCTCATTTCTGTGTTCAGGAAAAGGCTTGATGTCACAGGGAGCATAAACCACCTTGCGGCCTGCCTTTTCAAAGACATAAACAAAGGCCAGTTGAGAACCACGGTCAACAGGAATTGCGGTGATACTGACGCCTCCCATCTGGATTTTGTCATGAAAAAGCTTCAGCTTCAGAAAACCGCTTTCCTGGTAGAAATCGACTATGGGACCGTACTGAGAACTTAGTTTCCTCACGCTTCCGCTTAGCTGCTCAGGCAGCAGCAAGCAAATCTGTTTCTGGGGATAGGCGCGCCAGGTGCGAAAGTCCAGCGCAATCTGCTCTACTACCCGAAACCCTTCCACATGATCAGGGTCTAAATGAGAGAAGATAAGGTAATCTATGCGGCGGATAGGCGAACGGTTAAGCAGACTCACAATCTCCGCCGGTGTGTCTACCAACAGGTTGATATCATGCAGAAAAGCAGAAGGTCCTGCTCTAGAATACGGAACGCCTTTCTTTCTGGCTTCCCTACAAACACGGCATTGGCAAAGTGGTTTGGGGATTACAGCACATCCCCCGGAGCCCAAGATAGTCCATTTCATAGAATACGGTAACTGGCCTTGTGCGACCTTGCCCCCTTGCTTTTTCCTCTCCCCTATTGTTCGTGCTTAAGACGGCAAATGTAAGCTACGAGACTGCCTTCTCCAGATCACGAAAGAAGGCTGGCCTAAACGGGTCCCATCTGCCTACCAGCCGATCAAATGCAGGTTGGGGAAAGGTCTTCTTGAAAATTCTGTAATAGTATAACTCCTCCACTGAAGACAGGTATGGATGACCCTCTACCTTGTTGAATTCCTCCAGTTCGCTCTGGGATATCTCCTTCTCAGCTTGCGCACGCATGATATAGGCTACTCCTGAACCCTGGGCAAAGAACCGCTTGGTCTGATAGATGATATGGTCAGGCAGGCAACCCTCAAAAGCCTGCCGTACAATCCACTTTCCGGTTTGCTCTTCCCCGTGAATTTTATGTGTTATCGGTATCTTCATACTGAAATCCATTACCTTCGAATCGAGGAAGGGAGTGCGGCTCTCATAGGAATTTGCAGCATTCAATCTGTCCAGCCTCTGCAAGGCGGTATTATGAGCAACATTAATAAGCTTATCGACTATGCTGGCGACTTCCTCCGGGTTACTTCCATCATACTTAAACTGGCCATCATATCCCCCGAAGAACTCATCTGCCCCTTCACCACTGAGTACGCACTTGGTATGCGGGCTGACAAAACGTCCAGCGAGAAAATTAGCTATGGCGCCATGAACACAGCTTTCCTCGTACATCTCCTGATGATGGATGGCTAGAGGTAATATCTCCTTTATCTCCTTCTCCCCGAACATTAATATGTGGTGCTTGATGCCCAGGTACTTGGTCACGTCCTTTGCCAGCGGTAGGTCCTGCCCTCCTTCCATGCTTACGGTAAAGCACTCGAAATCGGCTTTTATCTCATGCGCCATATACGCTATTAGACTGCTGTCCAAGCCACCGCTTAGAAGTACTCCACCCACAGCATTATCTTTCATGCGCTTTTCCACTGCTTCCATAAGAAGCTCACGGACCACCTTCTTGCCCTGCTCATAGCCCTCGAATTCGGGGGTATCTACGGCTTCAGATTTAAATCTCTGGAAGCCAAGCTCCGGCGAATAAACATAGCCGGGTGGGAATTCCTTCACATCATCGGCTATACCTACCATAGCCTTTGCCTCTGAGGTAAAGCACAGTCTTCCATCACTGTGCCCGTAATAAACGGGCTTTATACCCGCCCAATCACGAGCCAGAATCATTTCACCCCCGTCTGATATAGCACAGGCAAAATCACCATCCAGCTTCTTGGCAAATCCGACGCCATAC